>Ga0268264_10001407_pt1 | contig 22491 bp, 16 predicted proteins | sample KBSSwiS32_FD_190357 | JGI IMG/M metagenome (GOLD analysis project Ga0268264, IMG submission 190357) | Switchgrass rhizosphere microbial communities from Kellogg Biological Station, Michigan, USA - KBS Switchgrass S3-2 (SPAdes) (version 2) | ecosystem: Host-associated > Plants > Roots >...
CCACGGCACGGCGAAGACCGAGGTCGCGGCACGGCTCCAGTTACTTATTGCCGATCCGGGCCGGGGCGAGGTCTTCGTCGATCGGGCTCGCGTGGTCTCCTCCGTCGCCGACCTGTCCGTGGAACCGGACATCGTGGTCGTTTTGGGAGAATCTCTCGCCGCGGGCCGGGTCCGCTTCGTGCCAGCGGCCAAGGATCCAACCCGCTCCTCCGAGATCGAGGGCGCACCCGACCTGATCGTCGAAATCGTCAGCGATTCTTCGGAAAAGAAGGACCTCGTCCGCCTGCCACGCCTTTATGCCAAGGCGGGAGTGCCGGAGCTCTGGACGATCGATGCCCGCGGTCCAAAAATAAGGTTCTCCATCGACCGTCTTGCCGGAGCCCTTTACCGGCGACAGGACTCCGACGCCGACGGCTGGACCGAGTCCCCCCTCCTCGACCTCCGTTGCCGGCTTTCGCGGGAACGAACCGCCTGGGGGAGTTGGCGGTATCGGTTCGAGGCGACCGGACGCGGTTGAGGCCGAGCCCCGACTTCCGTCTCACCCCCGCCGCATCTCCTCCAGATACCGCCGGAAGAACGGCAACCCCGCGAGCGCCGGCAGCAGGTAGCGCGAGGTGAACAGCAGGCCGAGCGCCGCGGCGGTTTGGGGATCGAGGTAAGGGGCGTAGAGCGCGACGAGAGCGGCGTCTCGCGTGCCTAGCCCCGCGAAGGTGAACGGGGCCAGACCGGCGAGAATGGCGAGCGCCGCGAGGCCGATATGTTCGAGGAACGGCACGTAGGCGCGCAGCGCGAGGATGAAGATCCAGAGCTGGAAGAAGTGGAGCAGCCAGAGGCCGATCGAGATCGCCACCACCTGCGCATGGCGACCCGGCTCGCGGCGGAATGTGCCGCGCGTCTCCTCCCAGGCGTCGCGCAGCCTTTCGATCTTCCCCCGGAGCTTTCCCGGGGCGATCCGAAGGCCGAGCCCGAAGACGGCGCGGGCGAAGACCTCCGAGTTCAAAGTGAGGAAGCCGACCACGGTCGCGATCGAAATCCCTGTCGCGGCGAGCCAGAGCACCGCCCCCTTGCTCGGTAGAAACAACAGCCCGATGGCGCACCAGAGGAACAGGGCGAGCACGTCATACGCCTTCTCGAACACGGTGAGCGACAGCGCAAGCGAGCCGGGCAGGTGGCCGCGCGACTTCAAGAAGAACGACTTCGCGATGTCCCCCATCTTCGACGGCAGCACCATGTTCATCACATCGGCGACCAGGATCAGGCGCACCGATTCGGCCACGCCTAGATTCGTCCCGCTCGGCATCAAGCGGCGCAGACGCCAGCCTTGGACGGCTTTGATCAAGACGAGCGCGAGCTGCCCGGCGATCATCCAGCCGACATGCGACCGGGCGAGCACCCCGGCCACGGCGCGCAGGTCGATCTTTCGATAGATCAGGGCGAGCAGCGCGAGGCTGACGGCGATCGAGATCCAGCGCTTGCGCCGGTTGGCGGCCGAGGGCTCGGGCAGGGTGGTCGAAGGTTCGACGGCCGGATTGGCCAAATCAGGCGGGCTCACCCGCGGCCTAGCCTTTGAAGGGGAACTGCGGGCCGTACCAGCTCTCGCGGATCAACTTCTGCGCTTTCGGCCGGGCGACGAACGGGTACCAGAGGAGCGAGTTGTAAACCAGGGCCCCCTTGGCGAGAACCTGGACAATCGGAGTGTCGAATAACAGCGGTTTCAGGAACGAGGCCCGCAGCCGCTTGTGGATGCCGCCGAGCAGGTTCGATTTCGGCGTCGCGAACTGCTCGGAGCCGACGTCGTCGCCCACCATCCGACCTTCGATCGATCCCAGCCCGCGCGCCTCGGCGTTGGTGAGAAAACCGATCTGCCGCGGATCGAACCCCATATAGCGGGCCGCGGCAGCGTCCGCCGCCACCAGATCGGGCGAGGCGATCACGAGATCGGCGATCCGCACGTCGCCCGTGCGGGGACCCTTCCCCTCCTGGCAGACCGTGCCGTCGATCACCGTAAACCGCGGCGCGAGCGCCTGGTTGATGTCCACGATCACCTGATGGAGCACGGGATGGAAGTTGTGCCGGAACGTGGGCAGGCACCCCCACTGGTTCTTGAGCGAGGCGGTGATCGTCGAGAGGTGATGGCACTTCATGACCGGCAGAGTGACCAGGCAATCCGCTTCGAGCAGCGTCCGCGGAAAGACCAGCTTGCGGACGTGCATGCCGTCCACCTGGACCTCCTCCAGCGGATCGCGCGACAGATCGACGTACTCGACGCCGTACTTCGCCGCCAGCCGGTCGTACCCCCAGATCTTCTCCGCCCGCCGGACGTTGTCCGCACCCACGATCTGCGAATCCCCCATCTGCAACCGCACGTCCGGCAGCGCCTCACGGATCGTCTGAAGAACCCCTTCCAGAACCCAAGGGGAGGTGTTCGTCCCCGGCACCAGCGGAAACGACAGCGTGTTGATCTTCAAAAAGATCCGCGAGCCCCGGATGTGATCGCGCCACGAAGCCAGCTCCATCGCCCGCCGCACGGCGGCCTGGACGCCTTCGGCTTGCGTGACGCGGACCCGGGCGACGGCGGCGGGGGTGGTGGGCTCTTGCATTGGGTCTGCGACGGGCGAAACGAAGCCAGCAAAGAAGATCGTAGCAGAAGGGATCGCGCCATCAGTCGGGCCAATCGACTCAGGCTCGGCAGGTAGGCACCACCTGTAATCCGGTTTCGTCCCTGTCGGGCGGTTCTTGCACTACTTGTCCGAGTCGATGTATTTTCGTTCTCAAGCCAGCATTAGTTCCCGGATTTGCAAGTGTGTATCGATCTCACGCTGATTGGCGGCGTTGTTCGCTTGCGTTCGCCGGAGAGGATCGCATGAATTCAGGCTTTCTGCCCGCAGCGACGAAAATTCTTCGTGCTCACGCTACCGAGGCGCGAAGAGAAATTGAACTAGCCCGGGGCGCGGGGACGCCCGACTACACTGCCCTGATGAGTTTTGCAGCTCACGCCTTCGCTCTCGCCGAAAAGATTGCGGATCATCTGGGAAACGCTCAGCTCGGAGAGCTTCCTCCCGCCGAATGTTTCGACTCTCCTCTCGAAATGCTTGAGCCGTTCGAGATTTCGGAGCCGGTGCGCGATGCGGTAGCCGTCTACTCGCTGTTAGAGAGAGCGCTCAAGACCATTGAGCACGAACTCTGGTCCGCGGAAGCGACGGACCGCGAAGGCATTCCTCCCCACACTAATCTGGAGGTCTCCGAAGAGTGTGGGCTCATCGGTAGGGTTGTCCACTGGTTGGGAGGGCGTCGGGCACTGCGAAGAATCCGAGAGGATCGCCGCGGTCTTTCGGATCGCCACCCACCGCTCCCTCCTCGCCACCCGCTTGAAGCTCTCGATGGCTTCTTCCTCCATTGGGCATCACCAAAGAGGACGATCGAGGTCGAGCGCGCCAAGCCATCCAAGATGCGGACAGGTCTCCTATCGATCGAGGCCCAGGAAGATCTCGACGATTCGTTTCGCTTCCGGATCGCCTTGTGTCCGATGCGACAGGATCTCAATCCTGTCTTTCACATTTCGCCTGGCGGAGGTTACTTCCAAGCACCCAATCCCGACAGTTTTCACGAATGCAACTCGGCCGTCGAACTCTGTCGGGAGGTACTCGAAGCCGCAGCTCGACAGAAGATCGACTTGGTCGTCTTCCCCGAGCTAATGGTCTGCCGAGAGGTGCAGCGCGGCATTGCTGAACGTCTCCAACAGGGCGGACAACACCCACCTCTTGCGGTGGCCGCCGGCAGCTTCCACGTTGATCATGCCACTTTGCCGCTCAATCGATGCACGCTGCTCGGAACTGACGGGAGGTCTCTGCTGTCGCATTCCAAGAAGGGACAATTCCGGGTAACGCCTAAGCAAGTCCGAGATGCGCCTAGGTTTTTTCCGGTGATTCCCCCCACTCTGAGGGACCACATCTACGAACAGATCCGGCGCGACAGCCCGATCCAGCTGTTGGAGACCCGCATTGGGCGAATTGCCGTCGCGATCTGCGCGGACTGCATCGCCCCGGATTCGATCGAGGATTTCTACCGCGAGCTGAGGCCCGATCTGTTGATCATCGTCGCAATGAGCAACGAAATGGAGCTCTTCGAAGGCTTCATGCGGCGCATGGCGGACCGAGGCACCGCGTGCGTTCTCGTCAACGCTGCGAGCATTTGCCCTGAGGATCAGGCGCTGGCGATGGTGAACTTTGGCCTCCACCAACCTTCGAACGCCCCTTCGACCTTCGTCCGATGGTGTCAGGGCGGAGCCGATCCCGAGAAGTGGCTGTTCCGCGCGCAAGATCGCGAAGCGAACCTCGGCCGCGGTTGGCAAACTATGCAAGAGGGCGCCGAGAGTGGTCTTGGCTGGCTCGAATCGGCCAGCGGGGAGAGACTTGGGCTAGTCGTCGATTTCGAACCCCATGTCGCCTGGACGGCGCAGGAGTTTGCGCGAATCGCGGAGTGAACCGGGGCGCCCTCTTGACACCTAGCCTCCCCAGAAGAGAAAGTAACAGAAAGTATGGCGCTTCGAGAGGGCGCCGACCAATGAGTTATCTCACTATTGCTACCTGACCATGCGCCCGCCAGCTCTATGCAAGGACCGGCGGCGAGATCCTTCTCGCTGCCGGTCCTGGTCTGTCGCATTGAGGCCAAGGAGACACCATGCCCTCCTTCGATTCGCGTGAAGATCACGCTCTTCCCGGCGACGCTGATTCCTCCGCCGACTCCGACGACGAGCCCCCCGTTGGCCACACTTCGCTTCGCCGACGCCCTTCGGTCTCGCCGCCCGAGCTCGCGCAACAGTTGCTTCGCGAGCTGGCGCGGCTCAGGAACACCGATCTGAACGATGAGGAGCGATCGGACGCTTTCCACCTCGCTCGCGTCTACCTGGCACATGCGCAGGCTCTCGCTTGGAAGGACGTCGTGCTGGGCACCGACCTTCTCGGGCCCCGCCGAGTCCTTCTTTCTCTGCAGTTGGTTCGGCCGTTCGTCGACCGCCACTACCCCGACCTTGAGCCCGCCGGCCAGATCGCCGTCGAAATCGAGACCGTCTTGGCGGGCTTGCTGGCCGCCGAGGACGCCTTGGAGCGGGTTCGGACTGAGAGGAGGATGAGGGACCACGACCTTTCGGCTCTTGAGCACGCGATTCTGAGGGTACTCTTACGAGCGAACGGCTCCCAGCGTCGCGGACAGGTCTACGAAGGGCTGGATCCCAGGGTGAGGCGCTCGCTGCCTTGGGTCGGCAAAGTCCTGCAGAAGTTGTCCGACGACGGATATTTGCATACCTCGCGAGAGCGAGCTCAAGGGAACCCCGAGACGACGTTCTACAAGCTCTCGAACAAAGGTCGGGAGTTCTGTCGCACTGCCGGTCTCTTGCAAGATATCGAGGCCGAAGCATCTCTTCGCCGCTTGATCAGCCAAACAGCAGTGACACTTCGCAAGACCGCGACCAACCCCGTTGAACGCGGCTTGGCAGAGGGAGTCCTTGACGCCAAGGCAGGTCAGCACGGTCTTGGCGAACCTCGACCGGACGGAAGTTTCGATTACAAGCTCGAGGAAGTTCTTGAACTGGCTGACGTTTGAGCAACCAGGATCGCCGAAAAGGTCTGTCCATGCGGCACGAAACAGTGGTGGAATCAACCGCGGCGGCCGAGTCTTCCTGTGCGTGCGCGAGCACAACAGCCCCCTCGGAATACACGCTCGAACTCTCTCGAATTCTCGGAGCGCAGCTTCTTGAAGAGACGCGAGAGAGCCTTCCGACTTTTCTGGAGAGAATCGCCGAGTGCGTCCGCTGCTTCACCCACTCAATTGGCGCCCTTGCTTTCGGGCTTGACGCAGGCGGGGTAACAGCTATCGGGTCGACGGGGCTCAATCCAAGTACCAGCTTCGACCTACTAGAAGAGTATCAACCGTCTAGTAATCCTCTGCGTTCCACGGAGAGAGACTGGGCTCAGATATCTGCAACAACGAATGACGCTATTATCGGGTGGGCTTTACATCTTCGATTGGCGAGCGCCCCCAATCTAACGGGCTGTTTAATCCTCACTGTGGACGCGTCCGGAATTCGTCCTGACCCCTCGGCCCTCGAAGTCGTCGCACGGCATTCAGCTCTGCTCGCTGCAGCGATCGAAGCGGCCCTACGCGCGGAAGCCTGGTGGCGAGCCGAGCGTCTCCATAGATTGATCCGAGAACTTGCACCCGCTGCCGGCTCTGTGGCTGGCTGGGATTTCCATGCCTTCGCTGGTCAGCTCCGGGATATCTACGCTGCCGATAAAGCCGCTTTGTTCGTCCTCGCCGGTAACGGAGTCCAACTCTCTGCCTCTGATCCCCCTGAAGAAGCACCGCCCATTCCCTTGGGCCTATCCGTCGAGAGTCTCGTGCCGGGAGTACTCGACTCGCAGGGCTCCTTGCGCTCGCCCGGGATTCCAAACGGAAAAACTCAGAAGGCGCGTGTTGCAGTACCGATCAAGGCTGGGGGGCGCCTCTGGGGCGTTCTCGAACTGGTGCGAAATAGCTACCTCGATCATTTTTCGGCGTCGGACGAAAGCTCCCTTGAAGCGTTCGGCGATCTCGTCGGGTCGGCACTTGCGAGCTGGTATCACTACCAGTATTTCGCGGCGATAACGGACTCCGAAACTGAAGCGATCGCGGTCACCCAACTGGTCCAAGCACCGGACGGCAATTCGATGCCGGTCATAGTCATGGCCAATCCTGGGATGCTGAAACTCTTGGGTCGAACCCAAGATGAGCTGGTCGGACGCGACGCCAGAGCGATGTATGTTCCTGGGGCATATCGGCTAGTGAAGAGCGCCTTGGTCGACGCGATAAAGCAGGCAAAGGGCACCGGTCAAGGAGTCTGCGGCCCGCTCGCGTCTACCCTTCTCAAGATCGATGGCACCCCAGTGCCCGTGAGGATCTCCTTTCGGCTCCGAGAAAGCACCCACGTTCGGCCGCCTTTTCGGTTTACACTCGCGGTCGCCCATGACCAGACAGAAAGTGAGCGTCTCGCTGAGAGGCACTTCCGCTTTCTAGAGCTACTCGATGCGATGAAAATTGCCTATTTCAAAGTAGATCCGGACGGCAAGACTCTTGAGTCGTCCGAAACTGAATTTAGCCTAACCGGCTATTCCTTCGACGATCTCCAGTTGATGAACAGAAAGGACTTGTACGCAGACCCCAGGGTGAGAGAAACGGTGCTTGAGACAGCGCGACAAAGCCCGGGAAAGATAAAGCGTTTTCTTCTGCGCCTGCGCCGCAAAGACAAGTCCGTTTTTCTTGCCGAAGGAGACTTGCGCGTTGCTTATTCGTCTGATGGCTTTGAGTTGGTCGAAGGCTTCTATCGAGACGTTTCGGAGCGCGTTCAGATGCAAGGCTTCCTGAACAGCGCCACGGATCGAGTACTCTCGGACAACGAACTCTTCGAAGCGCTGGAAAGAGACTCCAAGGCGCAGATGAACTATCTTGCGAGCGTCGGACACCAGATTAGGACACCTCTAAGCTCAGCTATTGGAACACTAGAAAACTTGCAGCAAGGAATAGAGTCTCCGGATGAGATCCGAGGACGCCTGCCCTACGTCGTCGCTCAAGTGCGAGCATGTTCGCAGCTGGTACGAAACCTTTCTTATATGGATCGCATCCTTCGAGGTGAAGATATTCAGCGTTCACGAGTCTCGATTGCGAAGCTGGTGATCGAGACCAAGCTCAATGTTGAGGCACTTCTGGAGTCCAAGTGTCTTCAGCTCAAAATAGAGACCCACACCATGGATCGCTTTCTTCTCGTCAATGGTGACCGAGACCTACTCCGGCAAGTCTTGGTTAACCTGATTGACAACGCGATCAAGTATTCTATTCCGCGAACCACAATCTTGGCGCGCGCCTACGAATGGAAAACCGGCCGGGTACTCGAGATTTCAAATGTCGGGTTACCGATCCCGGAAGACGAACGCAAGCGAATCTTCGAAAGGGGTTTTCGTGCGGCAGCCGCAAAGGCGACCGTTCCGAACGGCACAGGCCTGGGGCTCTGGCTCGCGAAGGAAATCCTAGCTCGTCACGACGCAACGATAGGTTGTGTGCAAAACGAGTGCCCTAACGGATCGCTGACCACTTTCCGCATTACCTTTCCACACGAAACCGCACCACGCGGCAAGAGGAGGGCCAGATGACCCAAACGCCAACGGTTCTGGTCGTCGACGACCAGATTGGAGAGATTCTCTGGCTCATCAAGGATCTTCGAGCCCGAGGTTTCCATGTTGTTCATTCCACAAATGAGCGCTCGGCAATGCGTCATTTCATGGCAGTGAGAGAGGGTCAAGAGCGCTACCGGTTGGCGATCGTCGACATTGCTGTGGCAACTCTCGATATTGAGGACATGGTGCGCGAGAAGGTGAACTTAGACTCGGCCTTTCTCAAGGAGTCTGCGGAGACCGGGCTTCGGCTGTGTGAGTTTGCACGAAGAGAGCTAAAGCTTTCCGAGAAAGATCTGCCCATCGTTTGCCTGAGCATTCGAGCGAAGGACAAGGACGTCGAGGACCGGCTCGCTCCGCTGGGGATCCAGGCGTTCGAGCGCGACCCACAAGATCCCGAGCAGTCGATTCGTGGTTATCTTGATCGGCACCTCGCGCCGCGAAAAGCTGCTCGCGTTTCCGATCTCGGATAGGCTGGTTAGCTCGCGTCCTGTACCAACCGAAACCCCAAGCTGAACCGTAGATCCTGGGGCCGATGGATGTAGCGAAGGGTTGTCTATACCGGCCGCAGCTGGTCGGCGAGCGAGCGTGTTTTCTCGGTTGTCACGTCGCCTGTGTGCTGGGTCGTCTTTCTCTCGATGAGCAGGACGTGGCATTCCTCGTCCGCGACCGGATTGTGGCGCACACCCTTTGGAACCACGAACATTTCGCCCTCGTCCAGCTCGACCGACCCGTTCTCCATCTCGATGCGAAGGTGACCCTTTAGGATCAAGAACAGCTCGTCTTCGTTCTCGTGGCTATGCCACGCCAAAGTACCCTGGACCGCCGCGACCTTGACGTAAACGTCATCGACCTCGCCGATGACCCGCGGCGACCACTGCTCAGTGAGGGCAAGAGCAACTTCCTTCGGTGAAACGACTTTCGACATGGTTGGCTCCAGAGTCTCCGACAGGTGCATTGGGCAGGTCCACGCAGGTGATACGCCAGGAGAGAGAAGCGGTTTTCGACCGGTCAACTCGCCAAACCCCGCACCGCCCAAGAGCGCGCATTGAGCCGAATGCGTCCGTCGCTTCCGGGCTCCAGGCGGCGTTCGAGCCGCTCCCTCAACACCTCACGGCTTGTTGCGTCGAGTGTGGTGACGAAACTAGGACCCGTTCCGGTGCCGCGGAGGAAGGGAAGCCAGTAGTCGTCGAAGTCGGCGAAGTCGGTCGGGATCTCGAGCGAACCCACTTGCACCTGGGCAAACCCGGCGGTTTCGAGGAGCGAGGCGAGCGCGGGGGGCCGGCAGAGAGGGAAACCGAGGTGTTCCGCCCGGTCGGCGGCCTGAGGATCGGCGGCGATCGCCTCTTCCCAGAAGGCCCTCAAGAACTCCATGCCTTCCGAGTAGTCCCAGACGTAGAAGGCGAAAAGGCCTCCCGGACGAAGGCGTTCACGAACAGAGGCCGCGACCTGGACGGGATCCGGCAGGAAATTGAAGACCAGCCCCGAGACGATGGCGTCGAATCCGCCCTCTCGATGGGGAAGGGACTCGGCTCCCGCGACGACGAACGAGGCGCGGGCGTCCGAAACCTGGATTCGCGCGTGCTCCAGGAACGGTGCCGAGGGATCAGAGCCAAGGACAGAGGCCGGCTCGCAACGGTCGCAGATCGCGGCGGTGAGCGCTCCGGTCCCGCACCCCACTTCGAGCCAATGAGCTGAGGGCGGCGGCTGAAGCCATTCGATGAACTTTTGAGCCAAGGGGCGGCTCCAGCGGCCCATGAAGGCCTCGTAGGCGTCGGCACCCTCCCACGTTCGATCTGGCGGCTTCGTCATGTCGATCCCTTTGCGGTTGGCTCCCTGGAGAGAGTGTATGTCCTCCGCCCCTGCCGTAGATCTCAGGCTGCATTCGTCGATTCAGGACGTTCGGCGAACGGCGCTCACAAGGCCGGACTCCGGCCCTTAAGTGACTGCATTGCCTGGAGATACGGTGTGCGCCGAGTTCCTGGATTTCGTTTTCCACGGGCTCGAATTCGTTTTCGAGCTGTTCGAATTCGAATTCCAGCGCTTCCAATTCGTTCTCGAGAAGCTGGATTTCGATTTTCGCCTCTTGAATTTCGTTCTCTAGGAGCTCGAATTCGTTCTCGAACGGTTCGAGAACGTTCTCGAGGGCTTCGAATTCGTTTTCCGGTTTCTCGAGTTCGTTCTCGAAACGGCCGAATTCGAATTCCGGAGGGGAGCCTCCCGAGATCTCGCCCGCCCTGCCGCGATAGGCTAGGCCGCCCGCGGTGCATCCGATGAAGCTGATCATCCAGATTCCGTGCCTCAACGAGGAGGCTTCTCTGCCGACCACGCTCGCGGCCCTGCCGCGCTCGTTGCCGGGGATCGACCGGGTCGAGTGGCTGATCGTCGACGACGGCTCGACCGATCGAACCGTCGAGGTGGCGCGGGCGCACGGGGTGGACCACGTGGTCCGGTTCGGCACCAACCAGGGGCTTGCCCGGGCGTTCATGGCGGGGCTCGAAGGGGCGATCCGGGCCGGGGCGGACATCATCGTCAACACGGACGCCGACAACCAGTACGACGCGGCGGACATCCCGAAGCTGATCGAGCCGATCCTCGCCGGGCGGGCCGAGATGGTGATCGGCGCGCGGCCGATCGACGAGATCACCCACTTCTCGCCGTTCAAAAAGTTGCTCCAGAAGGTCGGCAGCTGGGTCGTGCGGAAGGCTTCGGGGACCACGATTCCGGACAGCCCGAGCGGGTTCCGGGCGTTTTCGCGCAACGCCGCCCTTCAGCTGAACGTCTTCTCGCGCTACACCTACACACTGGAGACGATCATTCAGGCGGGGATGAAGGGGATTCCGATCACCTGGGTGCCGATCCGGACCAACGAGGATCTGCGCCCCTCGCGACTGGTCAAAGGGATCGGGGATTACGTGCGCCGCTCGGTGTTCACGATCCTGCGGATCTTCCTGCTCTACCGGCCGCTCCGGTCGTTCTTCTGGGTCGGCACCGCGTTCATCACCCCTGGCCTTTTTCTGCTCGTGCGCTGGCTGGTGTTCTACCTTCAGGGCTCGACGAGAGTGCGCGCGCCGTCGCTGATCTTGGCCGCGATCCTGGTTCTGATCGGCTTTCAGACCTGGAGTCTCGGCTTCGTGGCCGACCTGCTCGCGGCGAATCGTCGATTGCTCGAAGAGAACCAGCTCCGCCTGCGCCGCCTGGAGCTTGGGCCGCAGGCTCCCGCCCGGCCGAGCGAGGACCGCCGGCCTTGAGCGGATCGCCGCTCTGGAATCGGTTCGAGCGGGAGGTGATCGAGCCGGGCAACTGCCTGCACTGCGGCGCGTGCGTGGGTCTGGCGCCCGAGTTGCTGCGCTTCGAGGAGACGGCGCGCGGGCCGCTGCCACGGTGGATCGGAATTGAGGGGGCGGACGAGGCCCTCGCGCTCGCCTGGGCCGTCTGCCCCGGGCGCGGGATACCGTATCCGGAACTGTTCGCCCATCTCGGCCGGCCGCCGGAGTCTTGGCTGATCGGGCCGTTCGAGCAGATCTTCGTCGGCCATGCGGCGGATGAAACCGTGCGGCGGCGAGGCGCTTCGGGCGGCGTGATCTCGGGCGTGTTGATCCACCTGCTGGAGACGGGACAGATCGACGGCGCGATCGTCTGCCGGCAGGGGGTGCCCGTACCCGACACCGCGAGTCCGGTGATCGCCCGAACGCGCGACGAGGTGCTCGCCGCGGCGCAGAGCGTCTATGCGGTGACGCCGATGCTGTCGATCCTTCCTGAGATGGCGAATTTCGAAGGGCGGCTCGCGTTCGTCGGCCTGCCCGAGCAGGTGGCGGCGTTGCGCATGCTGCAAGCGGCCGGGCACCCCGCGGCCTTGAAAGTCGCGTTCGTCCTCGGGCCGTATGTCGGCACCAACATGTATCGCGGCGCGGTGCGGGCGTTCCTGCGCGGCCATGGGGTGGCGGACGACGTGGCGATCGCGAAACTCGAATGGCGGGCAGGCGAATGGCCGGGGTATCTGCGGGTCGAGACCGCTGAGGGCCGAGTGTTTTCGGCTCACAAGTTCTATTACAACTACCTGATCCCGTTCTTCATCTCGCGCAACTGTCAGATCGTGCCGGATTTCACCAACGAGGCGACCGACCTGTCGGTAGGCGACGCCTGGAGCCCGGAGCTGGAAACCGCCGGGGGCGGCCACTCGGTCGTGGTGGCGCGAAGTCCGGCGGCGGTCGAGCTGCTGGCCGAGATGAAGAACGCCGGACGGCTCGCGCTCTCTCCCGTCGATTGGCAGCGGGCCGCTACGATGCATGGGCACATGATCGATTTCAAGAAGCGCGGCGCGTTTCTCCGGCTCGATGCGCAGGCGCGGGCGGGTAAGCCGGTTCCCGACTACGGCTATCGTCCCACCTCGATCGCGCGGGAGCGCCGGGTGGTAGAAGCCGTGATCAGCGGCTCGTTTCGCCTCGGCCGGCAGCGGTGGGCGCGGTGGATCGTCTCTCGGCTGCCGCTCGGGCTCGTCGGTCCGGCGTTCAATGCGCTCCGCAAGGGGTGGAAGTCGATCTCCAAGCCGACCAAGCGGAAGGGGCTGGCGGCGGTCGATTTCTCGTTCCGGCCGAATCCAGAGCGCTGGGCGGAGATCGTCGGCTTCGCGGGCCGCCAGGGCGAGCGATGAGCTACCTCTTGCGCGCTCTCCGGGCGTATGCCGAACGGCAGCTGCCGCGGGTGCTCACCCAGATGGATCGAGATCCGGATTCGCCCCGGTTCGGCAACTTCGACCGCAACCACTGGCATTACAAGATCCGCGATTTTTCCTCGGCGATCTTGCAGCAGGGGGCGTTTACGCTCGACGCGTTGCTCCGCGACGATCTGGACCTGCCGGGCGATCCGGCGCGGATCGAATCGTGGGCCGTCGCGGCGGTCAACTCCCTCGCGACCCAGGTGCGGCGCGATGGCGGGGTGGACGAGTATTTCCCGTACGAGCGGAGCTATCCCGCCGCGGCGTTCGGGCTCTATACCGCGGCGCGGTTGGCGCTCGACTGGAAGACTTCGCGGCCGGACGTTCTCGCCAAAATCGAATGGCGCGGGCTGTCGCGTCTCGCGACGCATCTGGAGGGCCGGCGGGAGACGGAAGCTTCGAACCAACAGGCGGCGGGGCTCGCCGCGCTCGCTCTCGCGGCACGGCTGCCGGAGATCTCTCCCCGCCCCACACGGACGACCGAACATGCCGATCGGTTGTTCGCGAGCCAACATGCGGAAGGGTGGTTTCCCGAATACGGCGGCCCCGACTTCGGCTATCTGACCGTGGCGATCGATGCGCTGGTTGACTACCACGACGCGACGGAGGATCCGCGCGCACCAGCCGCGATCGATCGGGCGGTCGAGTTTCTCGCCTCTCTGGTCGGCGTCGACGGGCGGCTCCCTTCGACCCTCAACAGCCGGAACACCGATTACGTCGTCCCTTACGGTCTCGCCCGAACCGGGGCGCGCAACGCCCGAGCGGCGTGGCTGGTCGAGACGCTGTTTCGAGATGCCGACGACCCCGCGCATTTTCTTTGGGCGACCGACGACCGCTACCACAGCCATTATGTCTACGCGAGCGTCGTGCGGTCTCTGCCTCATCTCGATCGCATGCTGCCGGGCGAGGCGTTGCCTGAGCGGAGCGGCGTGACGTTCGACGGCGCGGGCTACCGGATCGTCTGGAGCGCGGACCGGACGTGGAGCGCCGCAATCGGTCTGCGAAAAGGGGGGCTCGTGCGCATCCATCGGCGCAACGCGCCTCCGCTGCTCGATCACGGTTGGCGGTTCCTCGTCGGGTCCACCCTTTGGACCAGCAACTGGTGGCAGGGGGCCGAGGCGCGGATCGAGGCCAAAGGCGCGGGGGACGATCACCTGCGGATCGCGGGCACCTTTCGCAAAGCGAGCTTTCTGGTGCCCACCCCCTGGAAGCACGCCCTCCTCCGGCTCGCCTCGAAGGTGCTCGGCGCGCGGCTGCTCAAGCCGCTGCGGCGTTGGTTGATCTTCAAGCCGCAGAGGGACAGCCCGAACGCCCCGCGATTCGAGCGGGAGATCGAGGCGAACGAACGGAGAATCGCGGTGCGCGACCGACTGACGTTGCCGCCGGGTGCTGTCGCGGAACGGAGCCCGCGGCAGAACCTGCGCCACGTGGCAAGCGCGGAGAGTTTCCATCCGGAAGATCTGTTGCCGCCGATCGCCGCGCGGATCGAGAAGACGGCCGCCGGGCTCTCCGCCGAGTGGCGGTTCCCCGAAGGAGCCGACTCTTGAGCGCGGCCGACGCCGCGGCCCCTGTGGAACCGGCAACCGGCCGCGGCTTTCGGATCGCTTGGTTCGCGCTTCTCGCGGGTGCCGCCGTGCTCTTCCTGCTGGGAATCGCCTGGGGTTTGCCGAGCTGGCGCGGTTGGGCGGGGGACGAGATCCGGCCGAACCAAGTGGCGGCGGGGTTGCACCGCGCGTTCTCCGGCGGCTGGCACACCAAGTACCCGCCGTTTCATTTCTACCTTCTGGCGTTGTTTCAAACGCCGATTCGGGCGCTCGCCGGGATCGGCCCGGTACCCGCCAAAGGGATCGACCTCAACAGCTGGCTGTTCATCCTGTCGCGGCTGGTAAGCGTCGCCATGGCGCTCGGCGCCGTCGCGGCGATCGCCGAAGTCGGGCGTTCGGTGTCGAGCCCGCGCGCCGGGCTGTTCGCCGGGGCGCTGGTCGCGACCGGCGCGCCGTTCGTCTACTTCGCGAAGACCGCGAACGTGGAGATGCCGTTCCTGTTTTGGTTCGCGCTGTCGCTGGTCTTCTTCGTTCGCCTTCTGGACGGCCATCGGCTGCGCGATTATCTGCTGTTCGGGGCCTGCGCGGTTTTCGCGATCACGAGCAAGGACCAGGCCTACGGCCTCTATGTCCTGGTGCCTCTCGCGGTGCTCCCTTCGCTGATGCGGGCTCGGACGCGGGAGGGTGCCCGCGGGGGATTCTTCGCCGCCCTGTTCGACCGGCGCATCCTCGCGGTGTTGGGGCTGGGGCTCGGGCTCGCCGCGGCAATCTACAACTGGCCCTTTAACTTCGGCGGGTTTCTCGCCCACGTACGCACCCTGCTCGGGCCGCAGTCGGAAGAGGCGAAGGCGTTCGCCAACACCCCGGCGGGCCATTTCGGCAACCTGATCGAAAACCTGTCGCACCTGCGGTTCTGCATGGGCTGGCCGGCGTTCGTGGCGGGCGGGCTAGGCGTGGTGCATGCGCTCGCCACGTCTCGCGGCAGAGAGAGGAAACTCCTCTTCGCCCTGGCGATCCTGGGCGGCTCGTACTATCTGTTCTTTCTGCTGCCGATCCTGTTCAGCCGCGACCGTTACGTGCTGCCGCTCGCCCTGCTCCTCGCGCTGCCCGCCGGCCGCCTCCTATCGGCGATCACTCTCTCCGGCCGGCCGGTGCTTCGAGCTCTCGGCACCCTGGCCGCGGCTTCGATTCTCGGCTTCGGCATCCTCTACGCCCTGTCGGTCGATCGGCGGATGTTGCACGACGCGCGCTACGACGCCGAGGCCTTCGCGCGGGCCAACGGCGGGCTCAGGAATTCTTTGGCCCTCGGCCGGGCAAAGCACGCGCCGCGGATGCCGCATGCCGGCTGGGGGAACTTTCCGGCGGTGCTCGCGCGGCGCGCGCCCGGAATCGTCGCGGTCAACGTGATCGACCTGCGCACTCCCGTTGAGCGCGCGGCGTACGACCGGTTGCTCTCGGGGAAGGTCGGCTATTTTCTCGCCAAGCGCTTCGATTGGCGCTCGCGCTGGGATGTCCTGGATACTCAGGGTACCTATTCGAGCCTGGTCTTCGTGAATCCGGAGGTGGCGGTGTTCCGTCGCGACCCTTCTTTGCCGCGAGGCGGGCGGAACGGCCGACGAGACGACACCTTCGAAGAAGCAGAACCCGCGCCCGACGAAGAGTGAACGGAGGAACCTTACGACCATGCCACAAGGAATCCTCGAACGAATGTTCGGCATCCGCGCCGCCGGCTCCACTCCGGGGCGCGAAGCGCTGGGTGGGCTCGCGACGTTTCTCACCATGGCCTACATCCTGTTCGTCAACCCGGTGATCCTCCAGGCGGCAGGCATGCCGCTTCCGGGGGCGATCGCCGCCACGGCGATCAGCGCCGGGGTCGCCACTCTGTTGATGGGACTGCTCGCGAACTACCCCGTCGCCCTGGCTCCCGGCATGGGGTTGAACGCGTTCTTCGCCTACGGCATCTGCATCGGGGCGGGAGTTCCGTGGCAGACCGCGCTGGGGATCGTGTTCTGGACCGGGCTGCTGTTCGTCCTGCTCACCCTGGTCGGCGCGCGGGCGTTCCTGGTGCGCTCGGTGCCGCGCGTCCTCACCCTCTCGGGCGCCATGGGCATCGGCCTGTTCATCGCGTTCATCGGCTTGCAGCAGGGAGGGCTGATCCGCGCCGATCCGAACACCCTGGTGGCCCTGGCGCCGCTCTCGTCGCGCCCGGCGCTGCTCACGCTTTTCGGATTGGTCGTCACTCTCGTGCTCTACGCGCGCGGGATTCGGACCGCGATCTTCTGGGGTCTTCTAGCTTCGATCGTCGCAGCGCTCGGTGTCGGCGCCGTGCCCTTGCCTCACGAGATCGTGCGGGTTCCCCTCTTCGACCTACCGGGCCTCCAGATCGACATCTTGGGCGCGCTTTCCTGGCGCTATTTGCCGCTCATTCTCACCACCCTCTTCTTCACCCTGTTCGACACGCTCGGGACGCTGCTCGCGATCGGCCATCAGGCGGGGCTCGCCGACGCCAAGGGCGAGCTGCCGCGGCTCGATCGCGCGCTCACCGCGGACGCAGCCGGAATGGTGACCGGCGCCCTGGTCGGCACCTCGGCGGTCACCTCCTACATCGAAAGCGGAGCGGGGGTCGCTGCCGGCGCGCGGACCGGTTTCGCGAGCGTAGTCACCGGCCTGCTGCTGTTCGGCTCGCTGGTGATCTCGCCGCTCGTCGAGGTGGTGGGTTTAGGCGTCGACGGCTCGTACCCGATCACTGCGCCGGCGCTCGTCCTGGTCGGCATACTGATGATGGGGGCCGTGCGCGAGATCGATTGGAGCGACCCGACCGAGGCGGCCCCGGCGTTCTTGACCGCGGTTCTGATGCCGTTGACGTTCAACATCGCCCACGGCCTGGCCGCGGGCTTCATCGTCTATCCGCTGGCCAAAGCGGCCGCGGGCAAGTGGCGCGAGGTCCACCCGGCGCTCTGGGGACTGGCCCTGCTGCTCGTCCTGCGCTACGCGCTCTTGCCGCTCTAGAGCGGCCGGGGCGCCTTCATTCCGAGAAGACGTCGACCCGTTCGTCTTCCGCCACCTCGGCGGGCGAGCCGGCGCGGTGGAGGAAGCGCAGCAGGCGGTAGAAGCCGGCGAGCATCTCGCCGAACGCCTGCTCCTCTTCTTCCGGCAGCGGACGGTCGATCCCAAGCGTTCGATAGACGTCGACCTTCGGTCCGGCCTCGGAACCGGCCGCCAATCCGCCGCGCCAGACGGAGGCCCAGCCGCTCGGGTTCTGCGGCTCCGGGCGGCGCCCGGTCGGCGGGCGCTCATTGACGATCTGGAGCGCGCTGTGAAGATCCGACAGGTCGCTGCCGAGCGCCTCGAGGATCTTTTCGAGCGTGTCCAGGGACGGCTTCTGTTTGCCGGTTTCGTAGGCCGAGAGCATCGCCTTGGTGATTCCGGCGGTGTCGGCCACCTGGTACTGCCTCTTGCCCTGGCGGTCGCGCAACCAACGCAAGGATCTCCCCAAACCATGAAAGATTGGCATGGCGACTACGATAGCGCGACCGATCTTCCTTGGCAACCGTAAGCTCAGTTCTTTCAATAACTTACATCCTGGCCCGCAGTAGCTTGCGACCGCAACTTGTTGCTTGACAAAGACAAGATGCAGCGCCTAGAGTTGCTGGCAACGAGAAAATTTTTTGCCGCAATGCTGCCGCCGACCTGTTTTTTTATCCTCTCGGGGCGTCGAGTTTCCTTCCTGGAGAGAGACCGGTTCGGCAAAGGAGGTCCGAAAGTGACGGCGAGCCACCCTGATCCATCCCTTCTGGAGCGCTTTCTGCGGGGCGAGCTGGACGCGGACGAGCGGAAGCGGGTCGTTCGCCATCTGATCGGCGGTTGCCCAACCTGCCGCAATTTGGCCGGCGACCTCTGGCAGGCTCCCCCTCCGCGCCCACACGCGAAATCGGCCGCGAAACCGACCGGCCGGGCCAAATCCGAGTCCGGCCTGGCCGATTACCGGGAGGGGATGGACCGCGCGGTTCGGATCGCTCGGGAGCGTCGGCCGGTTCTCGCGGCGGCGCGCCAGAGAACGCCGGAGCTGCTCGCCGAGCTGCTCGCCGCGCCGCCTGAGGATCGGCTCGTTCTGGCGCAGAAGGAATCCCGCTTCGCGATCCCTCCTCTCTGCGAAGAAATCCTCCGACGGCGCGCCGCCCTGGCGACCTGGACCGCTCGCGGGGCCGGCGCTCCTCCGGACCGGGCACGGCACCTGGTGGAGCTGGCGCTCGTGCTCGCGGAGCGTCTCGATGCCTCCGAGTGGGGAGCCTCGGTGGTGCGCGACCTCGAGGCCCGGGCCTGGGCGCATCGGGGGGACGTCGCGCGCGAAGCCGGCCTCTCCGAGGAGGCGCAGCAGTCGTTCCGGATGGCGCACTCGCTCTATGCCTTGAGCTCCCAGGATCCTTGGGAGTGGGCCGAGATCTCCCGCTACGAGGCGCGCTTCGAGCTCTCCCGCGGTCGGGCGGAGGCCGCGGCCGCCCTCGGTCTTGAATCCGCCGCGCTCTACAGGAAGCTCGGCGAGCGCGATCTTCTGGCCGCCACGCTCGCCGAAGTCGGTCCGATGGCGGCGCGGGCGAAACGGCCGGATCTGGCGATCGAGGCGCTCGCCGAGGCCGTCGATCTGATCGATCCCGCGCGGGAGCCCCGCCGGCTCGCCTGCTGCCGTCAGGGGCTCGGCGCGTTGCTCCTGGAGACCGATCGCGCGCGGGAATCGCTCGGGCACCTCTGGCGCGCCCGCTCGCTGTTCGAACGGCTCGGCGACGAAGACGAAATCCTCCGCGTCCGCTGGATCGAAGCGCGCGCGGCGCTCGCGGTGGGCAGCCTGGCCGAGGGCGAGGCGGCCCTCCTCGCGGTGCGCGGCCATCTCCTCGCGGCGGGGCTCAGCCAGGACGCGGCGGGCGTGCTTCTCGACCTGGTGCAGCTCTATTGGAGTCAGGGACGCCGAGGGGAGATGATCGGACTGTTCGGCGAGATCTTCCTGCCCTACCGGACGCGCGACCTCGAACGAGGGACGATCGGCGCGGTCCTGATGCTGCGCCGGGCGGTCGAAACGGGGAGCGCCACGATCGAGATGGTCCGCGAGGTCGCGAGCTACCTCGCCGCCAGCCGGCCGATCTGCCGCGTCGCATAAGGCAACGGCCGGAGCGCCTTCGAAGCGCTCCGGCCGAACTTTGGGCGAGATCTTAGGGGGAAGCCGACCGGCGAAACCCCGCGGGCAGGGAGGCACCGCGGGCAGGGAAACACCGCGGGCAGGGAAACCCTGCCCCTACTTTTTTTGCTTTTGCTCCCACTCTTCGCGAGTTTGGACTTTGATCGGCTCGCGTTTGGACTTGGCGAGCTCGCGATTCACCGCGGGCACGTCCTTCGCGCGGAACGCTTCGAGCTTCGTTCCCGCGTCGGCGAGCTGCTTTTCGAGCAGCGCCTTGGCATCGAGCTGGGCTCGGGTCGGCCGGCCGTCGTAGCCGTTGATCCCGCCGTAAGCGGCCGTGAGCTTTTCGCGCAGCTGCTCTTCGCCCGACAACCAACCGCCGGGACCCGTCGCGACGAGCGTCTTGTACAGCTCCCAGATCTGTTTCGACAGCGCTTCGAGCGGCTTCTTCGCCGGATCTCCGGCTTTGGATTCCGCTGCTTTCGCATCGGCCTGGGCGCGCACGTCGGCCAGGGTCTCGACCACGTAGGTGAGCGTCGTGAGCGAGTTGTAGGCTTCGAGCGCCGCGGCGTATTGCGCCGCCCGATCTTCGGGCGTGTGCTTCCCGCGCGGATCGGAAACGACCTGGATCTCCTGGGTGAGAGTCTGGCCTCCCCGGGTGAGCTTGACCGTGTACGTGCCGGGCGGCACGCGGGGTCCCGCGAACGAATTGCCGCCCGAGATCACGAGCGACGTCGCGGCCGGCAACTTCGGCGGCGCCAGGCGCATCGACCAGGGGACCCGGTTGATGCCCTTGCGCTTGCCCGCAGCCAGCGTGGAGAGCAGCTTGCCCGCCGAGTCGAACACCTCGATCTTGAGCTCGCCGACCACGTGGCGCTTTTTGAGGTAGTAGACGATCTGCGCGGCATCGTCCGGGTTTTGGCCCGCGAACTCGTCGTCGCCCGCGAAGTTCTGGAGGCCCGCCTCGATCTTCTGCACCGCGGTCCGCGCCGGCAGGAAGGCCACTTCGGCGTTGCGGATCTCCGGAGTCAACTGTCGGATCGGGGTGAGATCGTCGATGATGTAGATGCCCCGGCCGTGGGTGGCGAGAATCAGGTCGCCTTCCCGCGGATGGATCGCGATGTCGCGCACGGCGACTCTCGGGAGGTTGCCGGTGAATCGCGCCCAGGTGGTGCCTCGATCGACCGACAGATAAAGACCGAGCTCGGTACCGACGAACAACAGATTCGGGTTGACCGGATCTTGCCGCACGACGTGGGCATAACCGGCGAGCGAGTCCGTGGCGAGCGACCTCCAGGTCTGGCCGAAATCAGTCGTCTCGTAGACATAGCTCTTCATGTCGCCGGTCGTGTGGTTGTCGAACGTCGCGAACGCGGTCCCCGCATCGTAGGGGCTCGGCTCGATGGTCGAAACCCAGGCGTTCTTAGGCAACCCGGAGAGGTTCTTGACCAGGTTGGACCAGCTCTTGCCGCCGTCGCGGGTGAGCTGGACGTTGCCGTCGTCGGTGCCCACCCAGATCTGATTCGGGTCTTTGGGCGACTCGGCGACGGTGAAGATCGTCGTGTGGTTTTCGGCGCTCGAGTTGTCGATCGACAGCCCGCCCGACTGGCGCTGCTTCTGTTTGGCCGGATCGTTGGTAGTGAGGTCGGGCGAAATCTTCGTCCACGACTCGCCATGGTCGAGGCTGCGGAACAGGAATTGGCCACCCAGGTAAAGCACTCCCGGCCGGGTCGGCGATTGCGCGATCGGCGAGTTCCAGTTGAAGCGGTAGTCCGGGTCGCCGCTGCCCGGCGAGGGCTTGATGTCGCGCGATTCCCCGGTCTTGACGTTGACTCGCACAATCGCTCCGCCTTGGGATTCGGAGTAGACATAGTCCGCGTCGGCGCTGTCGCGCATCGCCCAGAAACCGTCGCCGCTCCCGATGTTCTGCCAATGCCGATTGTGAATCCCGCCCACCGCCTCGGATGGCCCCATCCAGGAACCGTTGTCTTGGAGGCCGCCGTAGACGTTGTACGGGCGCTCCATGTCGTAGGTGACATGGTAGAACTGCGACACGGGGAGGGCCCCTACGAACCGCCAGCGGTTGCCTTGGTCGTAGGAGATGTAGATCCCGCCGTCGGTGCCGAGAATCAGGAGCTTCGGATCGCGCGGATCGATCCATAGCGCGTGGTGGTCCGAGTGCGGCCCGTCGCCCAGGCCGCCGCTGCTGAAAGTCTTGCCGCCATCCTGCGACAGGGTGAGCGAAAGGCCGGGCTTGTAGACCGTGTTGAAATCGGTCGGATCGACGAACAGGTTGGCGAAATAGAACGGCCGGACCTGCAGGTTGAACGCCGAGTTCACTTCGGACCAGGAACCGCCGGAGTCGTCCGAACGATAGAGCGCCGTGCTCTCGGACTCGACCAAGGCGTAGACGACGCTCGGCCGCGACGGAGCGAGGGCGACCGCGACGCGTCCTTTGAGACCCGCGGGCAAGCCGTTGCCGACCGGTTTCCAGGTGTCGCCGCCATCGGTCGACTTGTAGAGGCCGCTGCCCGGACCCCCGGAGCTGAACGACCAGGCGGTGCGGCGGTAGGTCCACATCCCGGCGTAGACGACGCGCGGATCTTGGGGGTCGACGCTGATGTCCGAGCAACCGGTGTCGGGATTGGCGTAGAGCGTCTTCTTCCAGGTTTTGCCGCCGTCGGTGGTCTTGAACACGCCGCGCTCTTCGTTGGCGTTCCACAAGTGGCCGGTGGCGCACACCCAGACTGTGTTCGAATCTTTCGGGCTCACCTGGATGCGGGCGATCCGCTCGCTGTCGGCCAGGCCCATTTTCTGCCAGTTGTCGCCGCCGTCGGTCGATTTGTAGACGCCGTCGCC
>Ga0268264_10001409_pt1 | contig 22474 bp, 19 predicted proteins | sample KBSSwiS32_FD_190357 | JGI IMG/M metagenome (GOLD analysis project Ga0268264, IMG submission 190357) | Switchgrass rhizosphere microbial communities from Kellogg Biological Station, Michigan, USA - KBS Switchgrass S3-2 (SPAdes) (version 2) | ecosystem: Host-associated > Plants > Roots >...
AAACTCTCCGTTTGATCCCAAGGCGATCGCCAAGGAAGCGCAGGGTTATACAGTCGGCGGCATCGGTTGGTATCGACGCACTATCCTGCTACCCGCGGATGTGGCCACTAAATCGGTGCTGCTGCGTTTCGAGGCCATCTACATGGACTCCCAAATCTGGGTGAATGGCAAGCCCATCCTGCGACATCCTTACGGCTACACGGCGTTTCTGGCAGATGTCAGCGATGCGGTAGAACCGGGAAAGAACACGATTGCGATCAAGGTAAACCATGAGGAACCCTCATCGCGGTGGTATTCAGGCTCAGGGTTGATCCGTCCCGTTCACCTCGAAGTTCTCGACCGGGTTCACTTGGATCCTTGGGGACCCGCAATAACAACACCAACTACTGGGCGCGCGCGTGCCACCGTGCGCATCGCCGGTGCGATCACCAACTCTCGCTCGGCACCCGTCGAGGCACGCCTGGTAAGTATCATACTGGGCCCGGATGGAAAAGAACGTGCGCGGGATGAAACTCGCACGAGCATCCCGGCCAATCGAACCATCTCTGTCGAGCGGTCGGCGACCGTGCCCACGCCCGCACTGTGGTCACCGGCAACTCCCTCCCTTTACACCTTGGTGCAAGAGCTGCGTACCGGGGAGATCGTACTCGACACTCGCAGAACCCCTTTCGGCATTCGCACTATTTCGTTCGACGCTGCCTACGGTTTCCGCCTCAACGGCCAAAAGCTCTTGTTGCGCGGCGGAGCCATGCATCATGACAATTACATGCTGGGCGCGGCCGGAATTCCCCGGGCCGACGAGCGCAAAGTCGAGCTGATGAAGACGGCCGGGTACAACGCCATCCGCAGCTCGCACAACCCGGCCAGTCAGGCCACGCTCGACGCCGCAGATCGCCTCGGACTGTTAGTCATCGATGAAGCGTTCGACATGTGGTCGCGCCGCAAATCCAAGAACGACTACGCCCGATTTTTTGCGGACAACTGGCGCAGCGATCTGACCAGCATGATCCTGACCGGGCGCAATCACCCCAGCGTCATCCTGTGGAGCATCGGCAACGAGATTCCTAACATGACGGCGGCGGCGGGTGCCGCCGAAGCCGAAATTCTGGCCACGGCCGTCCATCAGCTCGATTCAACTCGTCCGGTCACCGCGGCGATGCATCTGTTCACCAAAGGCATGAACGAGTTCGCGAACAAGCTGGATGTCGCGGGTTATAACTACTGGCGCGACAACTACGCGTCCGATCATGTCACCCGTCCCAATCGCATCATGTATGGTTCGGAGTCATTCTCGGCGGAAGCCTTCGACTATTGGTCACCGACCGCGACAATGCCGTGGGTTATCGGCGACTTCGTATGGAGCGCGATTGATTATCTAGGCGAAGCCTCCATTGGTTGGTATGGCGCGCGTGAGTATCCCTGGCACTTGTGCATGTGTGGGGAAATAGATGCAACCGGGCGCTTACGTCCCGCCGCGTACTACCGGCAGGTGCTTTGGCATACTGGGATTACCCCAACCTCGGCCTTCCTCGAATGGCCGACGCCGGACGGATCTTTGCCCAGCAAGGGCGCAAATTCGATCAGCGCATGGACACAGCCTGATTTGTTTGCCGCCTGGCAGAGCGTCAATTCTTTCTTCCCGATGAAGGTCGTCGCGTTTTCCGAGAACGAAGAGGTGGAGCTGTTCGTGAACGGCAAGAGCGTAGGGCGCAAGCCGGTTTCCCGGGCGACTGAATACAAGGCGGAGTTCTGGATCCGCTACGTTTCCGGAGAGCTCGAGGCGGTTGGCTATGTGCGTGGCAAACCGGTCTCCCATTGGACTTTGAAGTCAGCCGGAAACCCGGCAACCGTACGCCTGACCGTGGACCGCCCGAAGATTCATGGCGACGGCGACGATCTGGCCTATATCACCGCAGAATTGCTCGACGACAAGAACGTCCCTACTTATAAGCGCGCGAGCGATCGGCTGTTGCACTTTAGTGTGCGCGGCGCGGGCACATTGGCAGGGGTCGGCAATGGGAATCCAATTGCCGTAGAGAGCTTCCAAAGCGGTGCACGCTCGACCTTCAATGGGCGCGCCGTTGCCGTGGTGCGCGCAGGCAAAATCCCCGGCAATGTGGTGGTCGAGGTTACCTCTGATGAGCTACCAACGGCGACTGCTACTGTTGTAGTTGAATGAGATCGATGCGATCTGTGGGCGGGGCATGTCTGCAACGTGTAACTCATGCGCCTTCCCCAGGTGGGCGCTCGGAGGATAGCGCCTCGACGCGGGTCAGCTGTACGCCATCGGCGGGCCTGAGTCATCAAGTTGCCGAGCCGGTCTTGCTCTTTGACTGCTTTCCGGCCGTGGATTTGGCCGCCTGTTTTGTCTTGTTCCTATCAGCGATATTCAGAAGTTCGAGTGCGAGCTTATGGGCTGTGCCGGGCTGAAGACATATGGCTACCTTGAATGTCGGTCGGCCGATATCCTGCTCCGTCGGGACATCGCGACGCAGTTGAAGCCAGATGTGATCCTCGTCGCGGGCCGCCAGTCCACACAGAGTCCCGCGGATGAGAGGCAAGCCCCAAACGCATGAGCACATAGACCGATTTGATTGTGTAACATCGTCATCATGATCACTCGCCCCTGCATCAGACTCTGAGTCCATGAGGAAGACTTCTTTCAAGCGCAAATCCACGCCGCTGTTTAGCGCTAAGACGGCCGACAAGCACGATTTGTATCAGCGCAGCGTCCAGGACCCGGATTTCGAAGTAGGCTTCATCACACGGGTCTTCCGCAAACTCCGCGGGCGCAAGCCGCTCAGCGTCCGGGAGGACTTCTGCGGCACGGCGCTATTCTGTGCGCACTGGGTCCAGAGTGATGAGAAACGCACGGCAACCGGCCTCGACATCGATCCTGGTGTGCTCGAGTGGGGGCGGAAGAGACACTTCGCATCGCTGGGCGCAGCTCTGGACCGGGTCACATTGCTGCAGCAGGACGTTCTCGATCCAGGACCACGAGGGTTCGACGTCGGCGTCGCGTTGAATTTCAGTTATTGGTGCTTCAAGGACCGACCAACGATGGTCCGGTACTTCAGACGCATGTACGACAGTCTGTTGATCGATGGCGTGTTCATGTTGGATGCCTATGGGGGCTATGAGTCCTACCAACCCGGCCTGGAGGAGCCCAGCAAGATCAAGGGAGGGTTCACCTATATCTGGCATCAGGATGTGATGGACCCCATCTCCAATCACGTGGTCAATCACATCCACTTCGAGTTCAGGGACGGAACCCGCTGGCGCAAGGCCTTCACGTATGACTGGCGTCTCTGGTCCCTGCCCGAGCTGAGAGAGCTTTTGCTGGAAGCAGGGTTCTCGAACGTAACGATCTACTGGGAGGATGCTGATGAGAACGGGGAAGGTTCAGGCGTCTACCGTCCACGCAAGTCTGTTGTTAATGAAGCGGGATGGATAGCACACATCCTGGCTGAGAAGTGACGCCAGGCAGTAGTCGGCGATCCCTTTTGACAAAGGGGCGGGCGATCATATGTCATTCTGATCAAACTACCTCCACAAATTCACCGTAGCCACCTAACATGTCGTCGTCTGTAAGGAGAATCATCGGCTCGAATCGCGCTTGCGCGACTAGAAGTCGATCGAAAGGATCCTTGTGAATCGGGGGAAGGCCTTTGACCTTGGCAGCGTGGCCGCCCACGATCGGCAGATGATTGAAGCCTGCCGGTTCCACGCCTGCCAAGACTTCTTCCGGGTCGGCTTCGAGTTTGCCCAGCGCGGACTTGATGCTGATCTCCCAGATTGAGGCCGCACTAGCAAACACTTCGCTCGAATCTATGCGCTGCCGTGCGCGTTTTGACAGCTTCTCTGGGGACGAAAGAGCCCAGAGGAGTAGGTGAGTGTCCAGGAGCACCCGCACGACTAACGTCCTTCGAACGAAGCTAGCGTCTCGTCGTCCAAAGGCGCATTGAAGTCATCAGGAACTTTGATTTTCCCTTTCAGAAGCCCCAGATTCTTCCTGCGTGCAGGGGCCGAGATCGGAGCCAGTCGCGCCATCGGCTTGCCGGCTTTGGCGATGATGATTTCCGCACCCGCGGCGACTTCATCGACCAGACGGGACAAGTGGGTCTTCGCCTCATGGATATTGACGGTGGTCATGGCTTGCTTTGGTAAACTAAACTTAGTCTAGTCTATTTCGGGATGGGCGACTTGGCAACCAGCAATGAGGGCTAGTGGCATTTCTAGTGGCGTTATTGGGGCAGGGGAGGGGATTCAGGGGGATTTTGGCCCTTTACGGATCAGTAAGTTATTGATTTGTAAGCGTCCTCGGCGGGTTCGAGTCCCGTCCGCTCCGCCAGTAATTTTCCTCGCTTTTCAAGCGCTTGAGCCATCCAGTGGCTCGCCGAGTGACCAATCCAGTGCGAAATAGTGCCAGCACGCGCCCGGAATGGCCCGATCTGGTTCCGATGAAACCGTAGACAGAACTATAATTCATGTATACGATTTCATCGGATGAGTCGCAGAACGATCATTCCAGAGCGGAGAGCACTACCTCCCGCATTTACGTACACCCAGGCCAGGGCCGCAGGTATCTCGGCCGAGCGTCTTTACGCATATCGCAATCAAGGGCTCATCGATCAGATTGCCCGTGGGCTATATCGCTGGGCTGATGCGCCTGAGATTGATGAGGACCTTCTTGAGATTGCACACCGCGCACCGCGAGGCACGCTCTGCCTGATCACGGCACTTGCCCGCCACGGCCTCACTGACATCATCCCGCCACGTATCGACATCGCGCTTCCGCGTGGCAGCCGTATTCCAGCTTTGCGCAAGACGATCGATGTTCATACCTTCGATCGCGAGACGTTCGATCTTGGCCGCGCGGAGCTTGCCATCGATGACAAGCTCGCTATTGGCATTTACTCGCCGGAGCGCACTCTCGTCGATGTCATCCGGCTGCGTCACCGTGAGGGGTCGGATGTCGCATGGGAATCGCTTCGCCGTTGGATAGCCCGTAAGGGCTCAAAGCCGGCAGCTCTGCTTGCCATGGCGAAGCACTTTCACGGTGCCGAAGGCGCGGTCCGCGATGCGCTGGAAGTCATTCTATGACACGCGCAGACCGCACATCCGTTTCAGGCGCGCGTTATCTCGATCTACAGCGCAAAGCGCGACAAACTGAACGGCCGACCGACGAACTGATACAACTGTACGCGCTGGAGTGTTTTCTCGATCGTCTGACAAGGTCTGCCTTTGCCAATAACCTCGTCCTCAAAGGCGGTGTGCTGCTGGCGGCTCTCGATGCCCGCCGGCCAACACGAGACATCGACCTCGCCGCCACCGCGCTTCGAAACACGGAGGGGGAGGTTTTGGCTGTGGTGCGAAAGATTGCCGGCATTTCGCTCGATGATGGTGTTGAGTTCCACCCTGAACAGGCTGCTGCCGAAGTGATCAGAGAGGAGGACGAGTACAGTGGAATTCGTGTCACGCTCGGTGGAACATTGTCACGCGCGAAGGTTCGCATTCACGTTGACGTGAACGTCGGAGATCCGATTTGGCCGGAGCCCCAGCAGGTCAGCTTCCCGCGGCTGCTCGATGGCAGTCTATTGGTGCGCGGCTATCCCCTGGAAATGGTGCTTGCCGAGAAGGTTGCAACCGCGGTTGCAAGAGGCACGGCCAACACGCGATGGCGTGACTTCGTGGATCTATACACGCTGGCAATGCGGCATGAGGTCGATAGTGCCACTTTCCGTTCATCGCTGGATCGGGTGGCACAGTATCGCAAGCTCACTCTCGCGCCACTGGTTTCCGTGTTGGTTGGGTATTCCGAAATCGCGCAAGCGCGGTGGGCTGCGTGGCTGAGAAAGCAGAGGCTCGAGACGACGATCCCTGTTCAATTTTCGACTGTATTGGAGTACGTAGTTTCATTTGCCGATCCGATTATCGGTGATCAGGTAAACAGGGGAGGGATTTGGGATCCAGCGCAGCGCCGCTGGCGGTAGCTGTGCTTCGGGCCGGCTCGAGGCGAACGCCGCAATCCCCCTGAGAGGCCGTCGAGGTTGGTATCAAGTGTGCGGCCCGATACGAAGTTGATTCCTGCCGACCAATCCACCGACTCATGCGGGGATTTCAGGGGACTGCCGGGGAGAGGTTCGTTTGAGAGGTCAGTAACTTGCTGATCTATAAGGACAAAGGCGCGGGTTCGAGTCCCGTCCGCTCCGCCACAATTCCTGAAGCAAATCAGGCACTTGAGTAACTCCGCCATCTGCGGAGTGCCGTATTCGGTGCCAAATGCCCCGCCCGATTCCAGCTCTGCTTTCGTCCGTTTCTGACTGCCTGCACCTGGATCACTCGACGGGTGCAAACCAGTGTCGTGCCGGACCGTGTCCGTAATTGATCGGCCGGCAGTAGTCGCGGTGACTGCCGGTGACGAGGGGATTTCCGGCGGGTGTAGCCCGTCGCCTCGCGGAGCGCGATGAGATCGGCTTCCACGGCACCCTCGGTCCACGCGGCATACACCGTCAGCATCGTGAGCATACGGTGACCATGTTCCTTCGCTACCAGCAACGGATTGCGGCCCAACATCAATTTCCAACTGACGGACGTGTGACGCGCGGCGTACGGTCTGCGATACCGAATGCCCAGCCGCCGCAACGTCCGCTCCCACCGCCCATACGGATAACGCACATCTGGAATCGGTGCGCCCTCGTCGGTGAAGAACAGATGGTTGTGTTGAAAGAGTCCCTGGTCCTCGAGGCGGGCGCGCAGCTGCAAATGCCGCTCCAGGATCGCCACGGCGCGAGGACAGAGTTGAATGCGTCGATCGTCGCCGGTCTTCGTGCAATCCTTATCGATCCATCGACGCGGGCTTTCGTGACGCTGATGACACCGTGTGTGCGATCGTAATCGCTGACCATGAGCGCGATCTCTTCGGAGGGGCGCAGGCTGGTGAAGAATCGAAATTCATCGTAGTTGGCTTGCGGTGCGCCCCAGTCCCGGCGGAGCGCGTCGATGAATACTTCCGCGTCCGGGATGCCGAAAGGATCGACACGGGGGCGGTCCTTCTTGCCCATCCGCGCACCGTGTAAGTCCGCGGCCGGATTGTTTTGGCCCGGGTAATCGAGAAAACCGAAGGCGAATGCGCGGCGCGAAGCGCTGATCGCATCGTTGTAGGTCTTTTTGTTCCAGTTCTGCGAGTCGGCAATTTTAATCAGCAAAGAATGCCGGACTGCCAGGAAGGAGAGGGCGCCGATTCTGGGCCGCCACACATGATCCAGTATCTGACGATGGGACCGGAGAGTGATGGGTGCGAGGTCACCTCGGGCAACGCGGGCGGCCTCGGCACTCGGAGTCTCGCCACCGCCGCTGACCGCAGCTCAACACCGCCTCAGGGTTGCGAATCGTTGTTGCAAAGCACCATTAACAGCTCTCCTAAGCAAACCGGTGCGCAACGAGAGGTCATTTGCCCGCGAGTCGCGCATTCCGCGAGATCACACTTGTTGAATTCACTCGGGTGGCAGGTGAAAATGTGATGTCCCGCCACGATACAAACAATGCCGATGCGTGATATTTCACCATCAACAGGGAGGAGTTCATGGTACCGCTCGGCAAGACGATTGCGGGTCTGTAGTCATCTCATTCGCATCTTGATGTTCCAGCCCCGGGGTACCGTGGTGGCAACATCAGAGCAGGTGCGCGTTCAGGATCGGCCGCGAATGACAGCCCAGATGGCCGGTTTTCTGCAACAGGCGCAGTATCTGAATGTGGATCTGGCCCTGTGCCCGGAATACGCGTGCACGTGGGATGCGCTATGTGAATCGATTGAAGCCGCTGTGGCATGAGGCCTCCGCCGGCGTTGTTGCAATTTTACGCACTTCTTTGCAGCGGTTTGCAACTACGGCGGGCCGGGCTCGGACCCTGTTACCCTTTCTGGTGCGCTGCGCCTCAACGACCGAAAAGCCGTCCGCTCAAACTCACTTCTGCATTTTCGCCGTCCATGCCGGCGTATCTGCCAAGAAAGATTTTGTAGAGAACGTCCAACTGCCACAGCGCGCGCCATTTGCTTCGCTGTCTCAATAGCGCGTGCTGACTTGCCTCGATCAGTTGTTGGCCCTCCTGATTTCAGAGGCTACCAACAGGATCAAGTCGATTTCTTCACCCCAGTTGTTCCGACTCTCAACTTCATCTGTCAACCATCCAGCGCGCGAGGGCATCGGCCGGCGTCAAGCCGATTGGCGCGGTTATAGCCGTGGGTGTGTCGGAGAACCTGGGAGCACATGCCGGCTGGCACAGACCTTCGCGGACGACGTATGCGCTGCGCGCCTGGTGATGCGGATGGTTCGGCGCTTCGGACCAGGTTAGTACGGGTGTAACGCACGCATCAGTATCCGCAAAAATGGCTGTCCATTGGTCGCGAGGTTTGCGGGCGAAAATTTCGCTGAACTTCTGGGCCATCTGCGGCCACTTCTCTCGATCGTATTGCGGGTAGTCATCGGGGGTGACATCCATGCCGGCTAGAAATTGCCTGTAGAACTGTGGCTCGAGCGCCCCCACGGCTACAAACTTGCCGTCTGCGCACGCATAGCACCGATAGAAGGGAGCAGCGCCATCCAACAAATTGTTCTCTCGGTGATCACTCCACTGACCGCTGGCCCGGAATGCATGGAAGAGAGAACACGTCGAGGCGACACCGTCTATGATGGCGGCGTCCACCACCTGACCCTTGCCACTCGTCTTGGCCGAAAAGAGCGCAGCGAGCACGCCGGCAATCAAAAACATCGAACCGCCTCCATAGTCGCCGACCAGGTTGAGCGGTACTGGTGGTGGAATCCCGGTGCGCCCGGTCGCGTACAGTGCGCCGGTCAACCCGATATAGTTGATGTCATGGCCGGCTCGCGTTGCCAGCGGGCCAGCCTGCCCCCAGCCTGTGATACGACCGTAGACGAGTCGCGGATTTGCGGTGAGGCAGGTGTGGGGGCCGAGGCCCAGCCGCTCCATCACACCGGGGCGCAATCCTTCGATCAGCGCGTCTGCTCGAGCGACCAGCGCAAGCGCTTGCTCCTTGTCATGAGCTGCTTTCAGATCGAGTTCCACAAAGGCGCGGCTTCGGTGAAGAATCGAGCCGCCCACATCACCCCACGGTTCTTCCCCCGTTCTTGGCCGTGTGACACGAATGACGTCGGCCCCCATGTCGGCGAGCAGCATTCCCGCGAGGGGAAGGGGCCCGATCGCATCGAACTCGACAATACGTATACCTTCGAGCGGTCCGCGAAGTGTTGTCATCGCCTGCCGTCACTTGGGCGCCTGGAGCATCGCTATCTGATACTGTATTGCTTCTTTGCGGTCTTCTACAAACTTTCGAGTGTGAGTGGAGGCGCCCGAGCCACGAAATCGAACTCACGGGTCGCCGGTTCTGAAGCGCCTGCATAGCACAGCGGCAAGCGACAGCCAGGCTTCGATGGCTAGCTTCTGCCACTCTTCCCGCCTTTGCACCGAATAGACGATGTATTCCGTCACGCAGTCACCGGCGATCCTGATCGGCGCCAAACGACATGTTGGGGGCTCACCTTGGTCAGGCTGACCTACTCTGAAGCGTGGTTCTCTTTTCCATGCTTCAGCCGGTGTCTGGCAACCCGTCAGCTCATGGGCTATCGTTTTATCTCACCTTGACGGCGACTTTGCCCTTCGCGCGGCCTGTTTCGAGATGGGCCAGGGCTTCGTTGCTCGACTCAAATGGAAAGACGCGATCCATGACGGGGTGGATGTACCCAGCGTCGATGAGTCGGGTGATCTCGCGCAGCTGGTGTCCGTTGGCTCGCATGAAGAGGAACGAATACGTCAGGCCACGACGGGTCGCCTTTTTCCGCACTCCGGAACTCAGCAGGCGGACGATGAGACTCACGAACCACCGCGCCCGGATTCCTTTTGTGAATGCGGGATCCGGAGGGCCGGAAATCGAGATGAGTGTTCCGCCGGGCTTCAGTATGCGCAGTGATTTTTCGAGCACCGTGGCGTCCTGGCTATGAAGGACCACATCGTAGTCCTGCAGCACCTTCGCGAAATCGTCTTTCTTATAGTCGATGACGATGTCTGCTCCGAGGCTCTTCACCAAGTCGGTGTTGGCGCTGCTCGTGGTGGTGGCTACCGTGGCCCCGATGTACTTGGCCAATTGAATGGCGAAGGTGCCGACGCCGCCTGAGCCTGCTTGGATGAGGACCTTCTGCCCCTTCTGCAGATGGGCTCTTTCAACCAAAGCCTGCCATGCGGTCAAGCCGACCAGCGGGATCGATGCCGCTTCTTCCATGGTGACATTCTTGGGTTTTGGCGCGACATCGTTTTGATTGACGGCTATGAATTCAGCCAACGTGCCGATGCGGTGGTCAGGTGGCCGCGAATAGACTTCGTCGCCTACTTTGAATTGCCGCACTCTCGGTCCAACTCGACTGACGATTCCGGCCACGTCATGGCCCAACACCAGCGGCATGCGGTAAGGCAGGATCAGTTTGAACTCGCCGCTCTTGATTTTGGAATCCAGCATGTTCAGACCGGCGGCGTGAACCTGGATCAGGACATCGTCATCCCGCAGCTCGGGCTCTGGTATTTCGCCGAGCCGCATCGGGTCCTTCTTGCTGTACCGATCAATGCTGAATGCCTTCATGATGTGTTCTCTCTTCGGCCTATGCTTCGAGCCGCAGGTCTTTTCGAATGCGGGTGTCGATCAAGCCAGCAGGCGCAAATCTGCGCAGCAAGTGAAGTCGGTTTGCGAGCCCGCCCGCGGTGTATCGAAGCTTTGGGCGCGATGCGCTGGCCGCTTTGAGCACGACGTGGCCACCACATGCGCGGGTCCGCAGTCGTCATAACTTCCTCCAAGCGCATCAATTCTCTCACGGCGGCTTCGACCGATTCATCGCTCGTCACGTCGAGGGACAACATCGCGAACGATCGCTGGGCCGACTGTGCTCCGCGTCTGCTCGTGCCATTGGTTGCGAACTGAGTGGTCGCCGACGACCCAGTGGGCCGACTGTCTATTGAGTATGATGTCCATCATATTTTGTTTGAACAAAGAGACTAGGTTGAAATGCCAGGTGAACTCAGTTGGAAGCGGGGATGAGTCGCTTCAGCGATGCTTTCAACAGCGCGTCGGAAAGTTTCGGGTCATCGACAGCGCGCGCTAGTAGCAGTGTGCCGACCATTGTGGCCACGGTAACGAGCGCCTGCTCGTGTGCGCGCGGCTGTCCCCAGTCAGGCGACAGGCGGGCGATTCCGTCGATGATCTCCTTGAGACGGCCCGTCCAGGCGCGCCTCACCTCGGGTGCCTGGCGCGGGGTTTCCGAACCGAGCGCGGCGAGCAAACAGCCGGATTCTATGTTTTCCACGTGTTCTTTCGATAGATAGGCGCGCAGAAGCGACTGCAACGCCTGCTCCGGTGGCGCGGCGGAGGCAATGCGCGCGGACACCGCTGCGGTTTCGGCGCCGGCGCGGTCCAGCGCCTCAGCGAGCATGGCCTCGCGCGAAGCGAAGTGGGCGTAGAAGCCGCCGTGCGTCAGGCCGGCCTCCTTCATGATGTCGGCAACACCCGTGCCCCCGTAGCCGCTTCGCCGGATTGCGCGCGCGGCGACCTCGACAATACGTTCGTGCGTAATTTCCTTGCGGCTGCGGGTCGTTCGTTTTGAATCCCTAGTCTGCATGATGGTCATCATATATAAATCCGGGCGTGCGCGCCAGTCGGAGCCGATCAGCCATTAGCATGGGCGCTCTGCTTCATTCATCTCGGCCCGGATGGATCTGGACGGGCGGACATTTGAGCAAGAGCGCAAGATAGGTCCAGCAGGTTGCTCTCAGCGCCTAACCTCTCGACAATGCGAGGAGCAGGATCATGCAGATTATCTTTGACCACGACGATGTGACGAACGGCGAAGTGCCGGCTCTGAAATAGATTGAAGGGATGTGGGTCACATGAGCGAAAATCTCACCATCTGGACACTGGACTGGGTGCCCGAAGGCCCGCGCGGGTTCGTGCGAGATTTGCGACTGCGCTGGGCCGCCGAAGAAGCAGGGCTTCAATACAACATTGGCACCGTTCCTTTCGAAGATCGGCATACGAACCACCTCGATCGGCAACCCTTCGGGCAAGTGCCATTCCTGACAGATGGTCAGATTTCGCTCTTTGAGAGCGGGGCGTGCTTAGTACACTTGGCGCGCAAGAGCGATGTCCTGATGCCGCGGAGCGCGCGCGGCGAGGCTGAGACGCTCCAGTGGGTAATCGCCGCGCTCAACTCGATCGAGATGGTCTCAGTCCCCTGGTGGTTCCTCGGCCTCTCGGGGAATAGTGAAAATGGCCTGTCTGCCTGGCTGGATAGTCGGCTTTCTCACGTCGAGGCCATTTTGCGCGAGCGCGAATGGCTCGTTGAAGACCGGTTCACCGCTGCCGACCTGATCATGGCGGATGTGCTGCGGGTTCCTGCAGTTCGCGCTCGGGGCGACCGCCCGGCGAGCGAAGTCTATGTTCAACGTCTTGTTGCTCGACCCGCTTTCAAGAAGGCACACGCCGATCAACTAGCGCATTTTGCGGCGGCCGATGAAAGCCGGGGCAGACATGCTTGACTGCTTCAACTTCGATCGCAGCCGAAACTGTCTCGCTCGACTGCCGAAGGACGATCGCCAAACACTCAGGGGCTGCTGGGCGCGCCCTAACGTGAATCCGCAACCTGTGCTTCCCAACCGTCGCATTCTTCTCCGTACCGTGTAGCCAGCGACTCCAACAACCCCGGGCCGCCGCGATGGAATCATTGCTGGGAATCAAGTTCGCCTTCCCGGTCGTCAGCGTCGACATAACCTACAGCGGAGGTCGGCCAATGCATTCATCATCCCGTAAATGGGATTGCAGGCACGGTGAACGTCCCAAAATCGAGATCATTCCCTACACATAAACCGCTGTAAGTCACCTGCTCAAAGGGAATATTCAGCGCAGAGTCAGTGAATTACAGCACCCTCGGGTGCGATGGCATAGGAGGTGCTTTGTACTCGTCATGGACCGACCACGTACTGATCAGACCCACCGCCGCCGCAAACGCTGGACGTTAGCCAGCGGAATCGCCTTGGCGCTCGTAGGAGTCGCGGTAGCCGTGACCCGCCTGAAGCCTGCTGCTCCGACCGTCGAACGAAGCCTCGTGTGGATCGACACAGTAAAGCGCGGTGAAATGTTGCGGGAAGTGCGGGGGATTGGCACGTTGGTCCCGGAGCAAATTTCATGGATTGCTGCGCGCTCCGCGGGTCGAATCGACCGCATCGTGTTGCGTCCAGGCGCGACCGTTAAACCCGAGGATGTGATCCTCATTCTAAGCAATCCTGAGGTTGTGCAAGCGGCAGCGGATACTGGCTTGCAGCTCAAGGCGTCTGAGGCTGACCTCGAGAGTTTCAAGGTGCAGCTCAAGAGTGGTTTGCTTGCCTCGGAATCGACGGCGGCCGCCGCGAAGGCCGATTATGAGCAGGCGAAGCTGCGTGCCCAGGTCAACGAGGACCTTTTTAAGAAGGGACTGGTTTCGGAGCTCGAGATGCGGCTGTCGAAAGTCACGGCACAGCAAGCCGAGGCACGTAACACCATCGAACAGAAGCGCTTTGCGTTCGCCAGGCAGGGCATCGCTCCACAGCTTGCCACCAAGGCTGCGGAGGTTGATCAGGTGCGGGCGCAAACGAAACTCCGACAGGATGAGCTCGATGCGCTCGAGGTACGCGCGGGCATGGCCGGGGTGTTGCAGGTTGTTCCTGTGGAGATTGGCGCCCAGGTTGCCGCGGGTGCCAATTTGGCTCGCGTGGCCGATCCCTCGCGGCTCAAGGCCGAAGTCCGAATCGCCGAGACCCAGGCGAAAGACATCCGGTTGGGCCTTCCGGCTTCAATCGATACTCGCAATGGGATTGTCAAAGGCCAGGTCTCCCGGATTGATCCCGCGGTCCAAAACGGCACGGTGTTGGTCGACGTCTCCCTTCAGGGAGAGCTGCCTCCCGGGGCACGCCCGGACCTTTCAATCGATGGAACGATCCAGCTCGAGAGGCTGGAGAAAATCGTGTTCGTCGGCCGGCCCACCTTCGGACAAGAAAAAAGTGTCGTGGGCATGTTCAAGCTGGATGCTGACGGTTTGTATGCGACTCGCATCCCCGTGCACCTGGGCCGCAGCTCCGTGAATACGATCGAGGTGGTCAGCGGGCTCAAACCCGGGGATCGGGTCATTCTGTCCGACACCTCGCAGTGGGATGACCACGATCGCGTCCGATTAAATTAGCTCGCTTCTTGAAAACAGAAACAAACACATGAATCGTGCAAACAACTCAACCCTGATCAAGCTGGAAAACGTCTCCAAGGTGTTTCTCACGGACGAGATCGAGACTCATGCGCTCTCGGGGATCCAACTGGAAATCAAGACCGGTGAGTACGTGTCCATCGCCGGACCGTCCGGCTGCGGCAAGTCCACGCTGCTCTCCATCATCGGTTTATTGGACACGCCGAGTGAGGGCACCTATGTGCTGAACGAGCGGCCGGCGCAAGGACTGACGGCGGCTGAGCGCGCCCGGGTGCGCAACCGGCAGATCGGTTTCATCTTTCAATCGTTCAATCTCATCGGCGATCTGACGGTTTACGAGAACGTCGAGTTGCCGCTCACATACCGTGGCATGCCTGCGGCTGAGCGCAAAGGTCGGGTGACGCAAGCGCTCGAGAGAGTGGGTATGGCGCATCGGGCGAAGCATCTGCCGTCTCAGCTTTCAGGTGGACAACAGCAGCGCGTCGCGGTCGCACGTGCCTTGGGCGGAAGTCCGGCGGTGTTGTTGGCTGACGAGCCCACTGGAAACCTCGATTCGCACAACGGCGAGGCCGTGATGAATCTTTTGAGCGAGTTGCATCGGTCCGGCGCGACCATCGTCATGGTGACCCACGATTCGCGTTTCTCGCGCCAGGCGACACGAACGGTGCACCTCTTCGACGGACGTGTCGTAGACGAGCAGGTTGAGACTGATCCGACGCGGTGAGGTCAACATGTTTTCAGAACTGAAATACGCTGTTCGCTCATTGGCAAAAAATCCCTGGCTTGCCGCCGTAGTGATTATCACGCTGGCGGTCGGCGTCGGAGCGAACACCACCGTGTTTAGTTGGGTGCGCGGCGTGCTGCTCAGCCCTTTGCACGGCGTAGCGGATGGGCAGCGCCTCGTTTCGCTGGAATCGATGTACCCAAACGGAGAATCCAATAACAACTCTTCGTATCCTGACTTCCGCGACTTTCGTGACTCGTCACGCTCCCTTGCCGGTGCGATCGCGTTCCACCAGGGGGCTTTGAGTCTCGGGAACGACGACCAGGCGGAGCGCGTCTGGGGCGAGTTCGTATCCGGGAATTTCTTCGATGTGCTGGGTGTCAGGCCGCTTGTCGGCCGATTCTTCCAGGCAGATGAGCAGGAGGAGGCTCCGGGAAAGTATCCAGTCGCGGTCATCAGCGCCCGATTCTGGCGGCGCCATTTCCATTCGGACCCGCAAATCATCGGTAAGACGATACGCGTGAACCGCCAGCAACTGACAGTGGTCGGCGTCGCCCCGACGGAGTTCTTAGGAACTGTCACTGGCCTTTCGTTCGATCTGTGGGTGCCGCTCGCGATGGATCCATTCCTGAATGAAGATCCAGACTGGTTTGAGAATCGAGGCGACCGTCGAGGGTTACGCTTGATGGCTCGCTTGAGGCCTGGCGTTTCGTTGCTCGAGGCCCGCACCGAAATCCAGACGATCGCGCGACGTCTGGCGCAAAGCTATCCGAAGACCAACGAAGGCATCGGCGCGAGGCTGGTGCCGATGGACCAGTCTTCCCAAGGGCTTCAAAGCCTCATCGGAACGTTGCTCGAGACTCTGCTCGGAGCCGGCGCCATTCTGTTGCTCATCGTGTGCGCGAATGTGGCAAACCTGATGCTGGTTCGCGCCACTACACGGCAAAAGGAATTCAGCATCCGCCTGGCACTGGGAGCCACGCGGCGGCGAGTGATCGGCCAACTCCTGCTGGAGAGCCTCCTGCTCGCGGGGCTGGGTGGCTCGGCGGGTGTTCTGCTGGCCAGGCAGATGGCGAGTTGGTTGCGTTTTTTCATTCCGGCGGAGGACCTTCCGCTCGCTCTCGATTTTCCGCCTGACTTCGCAGTGCTGCTGTTCTCGCTCTCGATTTCGGTTTTGGTGGGGTTGCTGTTCGGCCTGGCCCCGGCGCTGCAGACGATTCGCAACGACCGCCTCAGCGGTTTGAGTGGGCGCGGCGCGATCGGTGATACACGCGCCCATCGCTTGCGAGCAATTCTGGTCATTGCGGAGGTCGCCCTGGCACTCGTCGTGCTGATCGGCGCCAGCTTGTTTTTCGAGAGTTTCCGGCATACCAGACAAATCGATCCGGGGTTCGATCCTTCGAACGTGCTGCTGGCCCCGATGAACCTGGCGGCGGAGGCGGGGTATGACAACGAGCAAGGCACGCTTTTCATGCGGCGCCTGCGCGCTCGCATCGAGGCCCTGCCAGGCGTCCGGGCCGTGAGTTTTGCCGATGCCGTGCCGCTTGGCTTCGCGGATGGCCCAAAGTCCTATGTGCAGGTCAGTGGCTACGTGCCACGTCGCGACGAGTATATGAGTTTCCGCGTGAACCCGATCTGGCCGGGTTACTTCGATCTCATGCGGATTGCACTCATCGCAGGGCGCGATTTCAGCGAACGCGACGACCGTCAATCTCCGTCCGTAACAATCATCAGTGAGGCATTCGCGCGGCGGTTCTTCCCGGGGCAAGAGCCGGTTGGTCGCCAGGTGCGACTCTGGGGATCGATTCGGACTGTGATCGGCGTTGTCAAAGACATCAAGTACCGCAGCCTTGCCGAAACTCCGCAGCCCTACGCTTATCTGCCGATCCAACAGGCCTCGGTACCGGGTAATGGTGTTCATCTGCATGTCCGGACAGTGGGACCGCCGGAGCAGTTTCTGCCCGAGCTGCGGCGCGAATTGAGATCCGTCGATCCGAGGGTGCATCTTTTTGAGATATTCACGCTCAGCGATTACATCGGCGAAGCCTGGTTCGCCCAGAAGATCGGTGCAGCCTTGTTGGGAATCCTGGGCACGCTGGCGCTACTGCTCGCAGCTCTTGGTCTTTTCAGCGTGATGGCTTACAGCGTGAGCCAGCGCACACAGGAAATCGGCATCCGGATGGCCCTCGGCGCTCAAACATCGGATGTATTTCGGCCTGTCCTGGGTCGAGCACTGAAGCTGGCCATGGCGGGAGTCGGAATTGGGCTTGCATTGTCTTTGGTACTCACACGGATCGTCGCTGGCCAATTGCTCGGCGTGAGCGCGACAGACCCGCTCACCTTTGTCGGCGTATCATGCCTGCTATGCGCGGTCGCGCTAGCGGCGAGCTATATACCGGCACGGCGCGCGGCGAAAGTCGATCCGCTGATCGCGTTGCGATCGGAGTGAGCAGACACCATGAGTCTGCACATCGCCAACCCCCTGCGTCTGCTATCAGCGGTCCTCATCAGCCTCAGCGCACTACCTATCGCGGTACACGCCGCGCAGGTCATTACACTGGACGATGCGATCGGCATCGCGCTCGAGCGCAATGTATCCCTTCTTCAGGCCCGCACGACAGAGCAACTGAGCGACGTGGCGGTGAGCGCAGCGAAACTACAGTTTTTGCCAAACCTGTCGATCACCACGACGGGAATGAGAAACTACGGTCGATATTACAGCTCGGCCACGGGGAGCTATATCAGTGAAACCACAAACTCGCTGACCCCGGGAGTGTCCTCCGGCGTCACGTTGTTTTCGGGGTTACACGATGTGGCCACGTTACGCCAGGCGAAGCTCAACAGTCAGGCGGGCAAGTTGGATCTGGGTCGCGCCCGGGAGACGACGGTCTTCACGGCGGTTTCGAATTTTCTGTCCCTCATTCTGCAGCAGGATCAGTTACAGGTGCAGCGGGAGAACCTGGCTGCTGAAGTGACACTCGAAGAGCAGATTCGTCAGTATGTGACTTCCGGCACGCGCGCCAGTGCTGACTTGTACCAACAGCAGGCCAATGTGGCGGCCGGGCGATTGAGCGTGATTCAGGCGGAGAATGCAGTCGAGCTGAGTAAGGTAGACCTCCTGCGTACACTGCAGCTCGATCCGATCCAGAACTATGATTTTCAGGTCCCTGCGATTGAGACAATTTATCGCGACGATGCGACGTCCTTAGCTGATCTGGTTGCTCGCGCATTGACCAGGCGCTCTGACTTACAGGCCGAGGAGGCACGGGTCAAAGCGCTGGAGCAGGGCGTGCACGTGGCCAGCTCAGGATACTGGCCCACGGTCTCTCTTTCCGCTGGTTACGGTAGCAGTTACACCAGTGCATTGCCTCAGGGCTTGCACGATCAGCTCGATGCGTATCGCAATGGATCGCTTTCATTGAACGTTTCCGTGCCGCTGTTCGATAGCGGCGTGACCCGAAGTGCTGTGCATCGAGCGCAGTTGGAAGTGCAGAAGGAACGCATCACCCTGGACAGTCAGTGGCACGAGGTGGAATTGCAGGTGAAGAGCGTATACCTCGATTATCATGCCGCGCGCGATGAGCTTACCGCTGCGCGAGCCCAGCAGCATACCGCGCAGCTTGCCGTGCAATCAGCGCAAGAGCGTTTCAAAGCTGGTACGGCGATCCTGGTGGAAGTCTCTCAGGAGCGCACGAGCTACGTGCAGGCACAGAGTGCTCTGGCTACCGCTCGTTATAATCTGGCGCTGCAGAGTATCCAGATGAAGTACTCTCTGGGCGAGATTCCTTGGGCTCCTCAGCGGTGAGGTTTCACACGGCATGCGACCACGCCTGCTCATTGTCGATGATCAGCGGGATGTGCTCACCGCACTGCGAATGGCTTTGACCAAGGAAGGCATCGAGGTCGTCACTGCGGGTTCCCCCGCCGGGGCATTGGCAGCCGTTGCAACGGACTCCTTCGACGCAGCGTTGATTGATCTCAACTACACCCGCGATACCACCTCGGGGGTCGAAGGGCTCAACCTGCTGGAGAAATTGCACCAGAGTGATCCTCTCCTGCCTGTCGTCGTGATGACCGCCTGGGCGAGTGTAGATCTCGCCGTGCAGGCGATGCGCACCGGTGCACGGGATTTCATCGAGAAGCCTTGGGACAACACGCGCCTGCTGTCCGTCGTGCGCAATCAGCTGGAGTTAGGTCGCGCACTGCGCAGTGGTCAGCGGCTCCAGGCTGAAAATGCGCTTCTGCGTGACGCCTCCCAGGTTCAGATCGTGGCCGAATCGTCGGCGATGCAGGAGGTGCTGTCGATCGCACAACGGGTGGCGTCCTCCGATGCCCCCGTTCTGATTACGGGAGAGAACGGCACCGGCAAGAGTCTCCTGGCGCGGCTCATTCATCAGTGGTCCGCTCGTGGACAGGCGCTGATCGAAGTCAATGTCGGTGCATTGTCCGAAGGCGTGTTCGAGAGCGAGATGTTCGGTCACGTGCGCGGCGCTTTCACCGATGCACGCAGCGAACGCGCGGGCCGTGTCGAGCTGGCGGACGGCGGAAGTCTCTTTCTCGATGAAATTGGCAACCTGCCCGCAGGCCAACAGGCGAAACTGCTGCGGGTACTGGACAGCGGCGAGTTCGAGCCGGTCGGGTCCTCGCGCACCCGCAAGGCCGATGTACGACTGATTGCCGCGACCAATGCCGATTTGCACAAATTGGTGGCAGACGGTCGATTTCGCCAGGACCTACTATTCCGCATCAATACCATTGAGATCTGCATTCCGCCACTGCGAGAGAGGAGGGTGGATATCGCGCCACTTGCACGGGCCGTGCTGGCGGCCTCCGGACAACGTTACGGAAGATCTCTGCGCGAGTTTGATCCCGATGCGATACGTGCACTTCAACACTACGCATGGCCAGGTAACATCCGCGAGCTGCGGAATGTCATCGAGCGAGCGGCACTTCTGGCGCGAGGCGAGCTGGTGAGTACGGCTGATCTGCGATTGGCGCCGGTCAACGCATCCCCGCCCGCACTCGAGGACATGAGTCTCGAAGATGCCGAACGGATCTTGATTCGTACGGCATTGAAACGACATAACGGCAGCGTCGTGGAGGCTGCGGCAGCCCTCGGATTGTCCCGCAGCGCGTTGTATCGACGCATGGAGAAGCTGGGGGTCGGTGCGGATGCGTAAATTCGTGCCGGCGAGGCGATCCGTGTCACCGGGCCGCTCCCGCTTGGGGTTCGAACGCCGCATCATCGTTCTCTCGGTAGCCCTCACGGTGCCCGCGTTGGTAGTTGGCGGCTGGTTGATCTGGCGACTCGAGTTGGAATGGATCTGGCGTGGTGTAACGGCTGCGGCTCTGCTCGCCATTCTGGTAGGTTTGGGCACGGCTCTGCGCAAGTCAGTGATAGAACCCTTGCGCGGGCTCACCAACGTAGTCGAAGCCTACCGCGGCGGCGACTACACGATTCGCAGCAGTCGTGAACGACCGGGCGATGCACTCGGTGACCTCGTACACGAGATCAACAGTCTGGGCGATACCTTGCACCAACAGCGTTTGCGAGCTCTGGAGGCGACCGCTCTGCTCGACAAGCTCATCAATGCGATCGATATCGCCGTGCTGGCGTTTGATGGGGAAGGCCGGTTACGCGTGCATAACCCGGCTGCTGCGCAACTGTTGGGATTGGAATCCGGAAACTGCGCTGGCTACTCCGCTGCTGAGGTGGGGCTCGAGGATTTTCTTCAGGGTGACACCCGTAGTCGAATCGTGACCTCGCTTGCCGGCCGCAGTGGCCGTTGGCAGATCACGCACGGTACGTTCCGTGAAAGCGGGCTGGCCCAGCACCTGCTCATCATCTTCGACATGCGTCAGGCCTTGCGCGAGGAGGAGCGCCTCGCCTGGCAACGGTTGATCCGCGTCATCGGCCATGAAGTCAACAACTCCTTGACCCCGATTCGCTCTCTGGCAACGACCTTGCAAGAGTCGCTCAGCGCAGCGCTCACGCCCGGAAACGACCGAGACGAGGCCCTCACGGCACTCGAGGTGATTGCTGGTCGGACGCATGGCCTCTCGCGATTTCTCGCTCAATACAGCCGGCTTGCCCGTCTGCCATCACCCCGCCCACGCTGGTTGGAGCTGGCGCCGGTTCTCGCACGCGTGATTGCGCTGGAGCCTCTGCATCAGATCCAGATTCGAGTCCCTGAGGGCCTCGAGGTGTTGGTGGATGAAGATCAGCTCGAGCAGGCGTTGATCAATCTGGCGCGCAATGCCGTCGAGGCGCAAGCAGACTCCGCCGGTCCCGTTCTCATTGCCGCTCACGGCGATGACGATACGCTGGTCATAACAATCACGGACGATGGGCCCGGCGTTGCGAACCCGGATAACCTGTTTGTGCCGTTCTTTACAACCAAGCCGGGCGGCAGCGGGGTGGGCTTGGTGCTGTCGCGGCAAATTGCCGAAGCCCATGGCGGGATACTGTCGCTGGAGAATCGCCACGATACGCACGGAGCCATTGCGACTCTCGAAATCCCCGGGGCCGTGCGCAAGAAGGTGGCCAACAGAAATTGAGATTGAGGTTGACTTCAGCCTGGGCCTGACGACCTCTCGCGTGCATGACACGGCGGCAATCTGTACGCGAACGTCGTTCTCGCCCGACAGCCGGATTTCAGTCATGCTCGCTTTGGCGAAATACCCGACGCGCCTCGGGCCAAGCCATGCCCTCTGGAAGTGGGGCTTTTTGCAGTTGCGCCATGCGCTGGTGCCAACTCGTGATCTCGACAGAACGCGTACTGTATGTATCGAGTGCGGCTGGTTTGTAACTGTCAGTGACCTCCATGATCATGACCAAGCGATCTCCGGCTCGGTAGATCTCCATTTCCGCGATCCCGTGACGTCGCTGCGCCTCGATCACGGCTTGGGGAGTGTTGCGTGGACGATGGGCCTCGTCGTAGGCATCGAGCAGGTCAGCCTGGTTATTCGAGTCCATGATCCTGACGATCCGTCGCGTTTTTCCAAACATGCTGGTGTTGTCTCCGTGCCGCACTCAATACGGTATGTAAGTCGCGGCTGGCTTTCGATTGCCCGCTGCAGGGAGGGTGAGCGCTGTCAGACCATGCCCAGGATCCGCTGAAGTGCAGCTTGGAAATGGTAGGTCAGCGCGGCCTCGGCCGCTTCGGGATCGCGCGCAGCGCAGGCTTGTAGAACCTCCAGGTGCTCGCGAATTGTCCGGATCACCCGCGGAGTGGTCGACCTCCGGTTGAGGCGGATCAGAGAAACGTAGTTCTTTAATCGGCGCGCGGTCACCTCAATCAGAGGATTTTGCAGAGCGGCGATCATGCTCCCGTGGAACCGCTGCTCTAGTTTCTCCATATCGATGTTCACGGCGTCGGTCGCACCTTCCTGCTCGACGCGTTCGAGTAAGGAACGATGGTCGTCGATCAACGCTGCGATCTCTGCGGAGTCGGCGCTCTCT
>Ga0268264_10001410_pt1 | contig 22472 bp, 17 predicted proteins | sample KBSSwiS32_FD_190357 | JGI IMG/M metagenome (GOLD analysis project Ga0268264, IMG submission 190357) | Switchgrass rhizosphere microbial communities from Kellogg Biological Station, Michigan, USA - KBS Switchgrass S3-2 (SPAdes) (version 2) | ecosystem: Host-associated > Plants > Roots >...
ATTTCAGGTATCAGTACATGATTATACCCAACGCAGGGAGTGTGACAGCACTTCCTGTTTTTTTGGGCAAGCTTTTTATCGTTAGGAGTATATTACATATCCTTCGTTTTTATTTAGGTTCTTACCAGATGCGGATGGTGTCTCCCTCGATGCGATAGTGAAAGCCCAGGGAGATCTGCAACGCATCCATCACATTCTTTATAGGCTGATCTTTAAAATAGCCGGTGAGTTTATCCCTGGTGAAGCGTTGGTCCTCGAAGCTGAAATGGATATTATACCACCGCTCCAGCCGCATGGTGACATCGGAAAAAGATTCATTCCGGAACACCAGCTTGTCTTCAACCCAGGATGTCTCGATAAGGGTCCGGTACGCAGGATCGGGCGCTACGTTTTGGCGAATGGCTTCCTTACCTGCATTGCTGACGGCCAAAGGCTTTTTCAAGGGTATGACAATTTTTTCGTTGGGCTGCAGCACGATGTTGGATTGCGGATCGCCTTTGAAATCGATCTCCACTTTTCCATTGATCAGGGTGGTCTCCATTGTGGAGTCGTTAGGATAGGCTTTAACATTGAAAGACGTGCCCAGCACTCTTACGTTGAGCTTGCCCGTATGAATGATAAAAGGATGTTCCGGGTCATGTTTTACATCGAAGAATGCTTCCCCGGTAAGCGTCAGCTCCCGCCGTCCATTGGTAAAGCCGTCGGCATATTTTACTTTGGAGCCGGCATTCAGCCATAACTTTGAGCCATCGGGCAATTCCAGGAAACTGCGGGTACCATATCGCGTGGTTATTTCCTTATCCTGCAGGGGCGCCGGAGCGATAGCCACCCGGGTTTTGGTGCGGGGATACAGCATGACCCCGGCGACACCCAGGACCAGTATGGCGGCCGCAGCCATCCACCAGCGTGCGGAGAGTCGTTTTATTTTCCCGGTCTCCTGGTATAATGCATCGGATGCCGGGTGATATTCGCTGACGGGCTCCTCTGTGATACGCCGCAGGCCTCTTTCCAGCGCCTCCTGCTCTTCCTTTGAACTTCCGGCAGGAAGCTGCCGCATCCGCTGCAGCACCTGTAAAGTGACACGCAAAGCGGGATTGGCGAGCATGGTCCACTCCAGTTCCTCATTCTCTTCGGGCGATAATTCCCCCGCCAGGTATTTGGCCATTAAAGCCTCCGTTCTGTCCTGATCCATGGTATAAGCGACTAGGTTATAGGAGAAGGACACGACATTCTGAAAAAACCCTTAAGAGAGGAATAAAAAAAATTCTACCTTTAGCCATAGGCGCCGCCATGGACATTACCATAAACATACTGCATGATAAGGTGACCGAACTAAACGATGTGCAAGCCTTCGAAGAATGCTACAGACAGTATTTTGTCCGCTTGTATCGCTTTTGTTTCTCTATCGTTCATCAAAAACAGCCCGCCGAAGAGATCGTCCATGATGTATTTATGAATCTTTGGAAGAAGAGGGCGGTATCCTCCTCTGTTCGCAACCTGGAAGTCTATTTGTATGTGTCGGTGAAAAATCTTTCCCTGAATTATCTGCGGGATAATTTTTCGTCCCGGACGGTGGACATCGCTGAGCGCAGCCATGAATACATCCAGTTCAATGCCGACCCCGAGACCCTTCTGGTACATGCCGAGTCGGCAAAAAAGCTGGCCCTCGCCATAGGCGGCCTGCCCCCGCGATGTAAATTGATCTTCAAGCTCATCAAGGAAGATGGCTTAAAATATAAAGACGTTGCAACGCTGCTGGATCTGTCCATCAAGACGGTGGAGGCCCAGCTGGCTATCGCCATGAAAAGGATACTACAGGTAATGGAAGATTAACATTCACCAGCGCTACCAAAAAAAGAAGTCGCCCCGTTAGAGACGACCCCTTTTCACCAGTAAGTCCTTAAAGGCTATCTCTTCTGTATTGCTTTGTTTTTCCTTTCTCTTTGTTATGCTTGCCGCCCTTTGCAGCGATCTGCGCCTGGAGATCGGAATCATAAGGCGCTGAAGCCCCATGCTTATTATCGGGTATACCTGTAGTTGTCGCGGGTCCACCCTTGGCGCCCATATCCCTTTCCTGGTCTGCATTGCTGGTGGAAAAACCAGCGCTATCTGTTTTTGGATTTGGCATAAAATAAAATTTAGTGTGATGTAATATGTCTATCCACTAAATAATTATGCCAGGAAGAAACCCTAATTATCAATGAGTTACCTGATCTGAGGGAAAGCCATGCCCGTGATCTTCCGGTAAAGGTCCACCGCATAGAGGTCTGTCATGCCGGCTATAAAGTCTACAACAGCCTGCGTATCCTCGTACAGGCGGCCCGGCTCGCCCGTGATGACAAATTGCCGGGAGATCAGCTGCAGCAGTTTCTCCGACTTGGCGCTGCGTGGGTTCAGTACGGCGCCGAAGAACTCTTTTAGCATACCCCCTATCACATTGTATCCCGCAATCTCGATCTCCACCACGGAGCGGTGATTGTAGATATGCTGGACGGAATAAGCGTCGATCTTTTTCACCAGCGCAACCTGCCTGGCGGGCAGATAGTCGATCAGGGACCTTTCCAGTTTTCCCTCCAGCAGCAGATCCTCGTTCTCTATGAACACGTCGCGTACCCGGTGGATCAGCAGGTTGATCAGCTTGGCCCGGAGGAATTGCACTTTCTGGTTGTCGTCATTGATCTGATGGAATACTTTCTCCACTCTTTCACGTGCGTCATAGCCTTCCTCTTCATCAAAAAAGGAAAGGAACAGGTCTTTGATGGTATCGATGGAGATGATATTCAGCCGGTGGGCGTCCTCGAAGTCGATGACCCTGTAGCATATATCGTCCGCCGCCTCTACCAGGTATACGAAGGGATGACGGGTATAGATATGCTTCTCCGGATCCAGCCGGGGTATGCCCAGCTCGGCGGCTATAGCCTGGTAAGTGTCGATCTCCGAATCGAAAAAGCCTGATTTTTTGGTAGCCAGCTGCTGCTTGTTAAATCCATTGAGGCTGTCAGCAGGATATTTTACGATGGAGGCCAGCGTCACGTAGGTCAGCTTGAAACCGCCGGGGCTATTCTCATTGAAATGATGGGTCAACGTCCGGAATGCATTGGCATTACCCTCGAAATAAAGGAAGTCCCGCTGCTGATTCGGGGTGAGCTCCTCTTTGAACCGGCGTCCTCCCTCCCCTTCCAGGCCCCGGAAAAAATTCCGGATGGCGTCCTCTCCGGAATGGCCGAAAGGCGGGTTGCCAATATCATGGGCCAGGCATCCTGCTGCAATGACGGAAGGCAGCTCGTATTTGTAGAACTCCCGGAACTCTTCACCCAACCGGGGGTACCGGTCGGCCAGCACGTCTCCCACCACCTTGCCCAGACTTCTTCCGACGGAAGCTACTTCCAGACTGTGTGTCAACCGGTTGTGTACAAATACGGGGCCGGGCAAAGGGAATACCTGGGTCTTGTTCTGGAGGCGTCGAAAGGCAGAGGAAAAGATGATGCGGTCATAGTCACGAAGGAAGGAAGTCCTTCTGTCCGCGCCCGAACCACTGCCAGGCGTACGGCTGGTCCGGGATGATCCGGTACGGACAGGACTGTACAGCTGTTGCCAATTCATTTTTTGCATGGACGCGAAGATAGCAACACTATTTCACGGGCTTATAAAGAATATAATTAGTCAGTACACCAACCCCGTCGATGGTGATGTCCACCCTGTCATCCTCCTGCAGGGTAAACTCATTGGGTGGCACGAGGCATGTTCCCGTCATCAGGAAACAGCCATTCACGAAATCAGTTTCGCGATATAGCCAGCCGGCCAGTTCCGTCAGGCTTCTTTTCATCTGGCTCACCGGTACTTCACCCACATACACCTGCTTTTCGCCCCGGGTGATCGTCATATGTATGACAGCGCTCAGCGGGATGGGTTCTTTCGGTACATACAGGCATGGGCCAAGGGCAGCGCTCCTTTCATAAACCTTCGCCTGCGGCAGGTACAGCGGGTTCTCTCCCTCGATGTCCCTGGAGCTCATGTCATTGCCCACCGTATATCCCTGGATATCTCCTTTCGAGTTGATAAAGAGTGTAAGCTCCGGTTCCGGCACATTCCATTTAGAGTCTTTTCGGATATAAACATGCTCGCCATGTGCCGCCACACGGTGAGGGAGGGACTTGAAAAACAGCTCGGGGCGCTCGGCTTCATAGACCTTGTCGTAAAAAGTAGCGCCGCCCGATTCCTGGGATTCTTCCATTCTGGCATTGCGGCTGCGCAGGTAGGTCACGCCCGCTGCCCATACTTCCTGCGACCCGATGGGGGGAAGTATCCCTTTCTCCAGCCAATCCTTATCCCGGCTGGCAGTCATTTCTGTTTTTGATGCTGCGGCTTTTTCCAGGTAATCGTACAATCCGTCCCTGTTCACCAGCTCATCCCAGGGTTGATCCATGTGATAATACTTTCCTGATGCTTCCAATACGTTGCCCTGTTTTGTCCGGAATAGTTTCATATAGTTACATCGTTTTAGGGGAAGCAATATAGGTTATTTTCTACTGATCGACCCTTGTCACCACCAGGTTGAAGTCATAGTGCAGGCTATCTCCCTTTCGCATAGCATGGGGACCGCTATAATTATTGACCAGCATGGACTTGCCTTTCATGCCAATAACAGTGCCCCCTTTGCCTTCATTGTCCCAGGCCCCAGGCTTCAGGGAATACTGAAGACCGGCCTTCTCCTTCCCCGGCTGGAAAGGGATATGCATGGTGATGTCTTTCAGGTCCTGGTCCTGCAGGGCCGTTGCTTTTACCTTATAGGCAAGGCGACCGTCGGACGTCAGCGCAGCACTGATCTCCACCTGCAGCTCATCCGAAACATTCGTCGCATTCCACTCTATCCTGTCCGGATCCCGCCGTGTGAAGTCCAGGCGGCCGCTGGTCAGCCGGATGTCCTTGCCATCCGACTGCCGGGTAAAATGAAAGTGAATGTTCTCCGTCAGCAGATAATCCGGCGCAGCGGTCGTATCCGTCGTCGCAGCGTTGTGGAAAATGCGGATCTGTTCAGGGAACCCCTGCCTGCTTAGTTTTATCTGGCATCCCCGAAGGTGAATGAGGCTATCCCCCTGAATGGTCATGGGAACGGCAAGTTCGTTGGAGCCCTGGGCGTACAGGAGGTGAAAGGCAACTAATAAGGTCGTTGACAAGAATATCTTTTGCATGGTTGAAGATAAGGCATCATCCTCAATTTTGGAGGGGGGCGCCTTTTACTTCACCGTAATATCCGAAGACTTATATTGATAAACCCCCTGTTTTTTGGCGCTCCCCGGCTCCGTAATACTGGCGCCTCCGAATTTTGAGGCGTGCACATCATCCAGCACGATGGCCGGCCGGTAATCTTTCTTTTCACAGATGAGCTTTACATTCCTGAATTCGATCTTTTCGGAATGACGGATATACGCTCCCCAGGCCGGCAGCTCGCGGAACATGGAGAAATCCGGGTAGGCGGCAGCCTTCTCCGGCACTTTATCCAGTTCATCCAGGCCGATCTTAGCAAAGAGGGGGTTGCCGCCGCCGGCAAATTTGATCTCGATATTTTCCAGGACGACGCCGGAGATCTTCGCGTCGGGCATGCCGGCGATCACGATCGCAGGCGTAATGTTCCGGGGCATGTCTTCGATGGGACCCTCATATTCATACCCCGCATCAGGCTTGCCCGCCGGCACTTCGGCATAGACGTTTCGTATCCGGATATTCTGCAGCCGGCCTTTAACACCCGTGCGGCGCTCGCCGATCCGGAGATAGAGGAAATTGCCCGTATTATAGGACTGCATGCTATCCACCAGCACATTCTCCAGAAATCCGCCGTCCACAGCCTCCAGGGCGATGGCCGACCGGTAAGTATCGAATATACGGTTGTTGATCATCGTTACATTCCGGAAGCCGCCCAGGGAGGCCGTCCCGAACTTGATGGCATTGGCGCTGCTGCGGATGGTATTGTTGCGAATGAATATGTTATTGCAGAATTTGGAAGGGTCGTGCGATTTCAGGCAAATGCCATCATCGTCCGCGTCGATATAGGAGTTGGTAACGGCCACAGTGTCGCAGTCGACGATATCGATGCCATCGTTATTCCAGAAAGCCTTGCTGTCAACATAAATGCTGTCGAGGGTCAGGTTGGTGCACTGGTCATAGGTCTCTACCCAGCTGGCGCTGTTCCTGATAGTGACACCTCTCATCAGCACATTACGGCAGCCCCGGAAATATATGATCATGGCCCTGTTATCTGCCTCGGGACGGTCATTACGAAAAAGGTCTTTCAGCAATCCCTTGTGGATATTCGCCGTTACATTCGCGGCCAGCTGCCTGCCTTGCCCATCGATGACGCCCTGGCCCGTGATGGCAAGATCATGAATGTCCTGGGCGAACAACAGCGCCGTATTCGAGATCTTGTCATAGTCGAAAGGGTTGAGCGATCCCACCAGCACGGCGCCCTCTTCCAGCTGCAAGGTAATATTCGACTTCAGGTGGATGGAACCGGTAAGATATCTGCCCACGTGGAATACCAGGCGGCCGCCGCCCTGCTTGCTGATATAGTCAATGGCAAATTGGATGGATCGCGTATTCAGCGTGACCCCGTCATTGCGTATGCCGAATAAGGAAGCGGGATAGTCTTTTGCAGACAGCAACACCGACTGCAGGGATAATACGGCTAGTATAAAGTATTTCTTCATAATTAATAGATTGTTACCGGCCCTATCAATCCCATGGATTGTATAGGCTGGTCTTTTCTTTTTTCGTTGGTCCAATATTGTGCGACGGGATTGTCTTTCAAAGTTTTCATGTAGTTACCCATCGACGTGGTTATTTTCACTTCCAGCGTATTTTTGCCCGCCTGCAGTGCATCTCCGAGCGAAAAGATTCGCCGGCCATACCATTGTACGCCCAGTATCCTGCCGTTGAGGGTCACTTCGCTGACCCCCACCACTTTGCCCAGGTTCAGCCAGGAGGGCTTGCCGTTCCCCGGAGAAATTTCAGTCCGGTAAGTCACCGTACCGGAGAAATTCACCCATTCGGGCATGTCCTTCAGGTCCTTAAGTTCTGGTATGATGGAATTGGCAATAGTTCCATCGATATGATGGAATTCGGCGTTCCATGCTCCTACAGTACCCGCCGGTGTGCCGGTGACAGGCGCCGGCTTCCAGGGCAAGCCCTTCTTCTCATGATCGAATACCAGCAGCCGCGCGTCGGCCGGTCCCAGGTCCAACGCTATCTGCGACGAGCCCGTCCCAACATGCCACCGCTCTCCTGTCACTGCATCCCATATCCAGGCCTGCCGGCCGGCGGCGATATCTTTATGCACGGTGAGGTCCAGGCGAAAATCCTTATCTGTGCTGGAGTTTATGAACAGGAGCAACTCAGTCTTGCCGGCCTGGTAACGGACCTGGGTGACAAAAGTATCCGGCTTGTCTATATTGACATAAGGTGTTATCCCATATTTCTGTTGAATGTCATGGTACCACAGCAGCCAATTCTTTTCCGGCTTATCCAGCAGGATAAATCTTTCCGGGAAAGCCTTCATCTTACCTACCCAGGACTGCACTTCCGCATCCCTGCGGACATGATCGTTCCAACCCACGCTCCTGTCAGGCGCCGTTTCGACACAGAAGATCCTGCCGCCGGCAGCCACGAAATCATACAGCTTCTTCACCGTGGCAGGCTCCATTCTTTCTACACGCACCAGGAAGATCGTATGGTATTTGCGGGGGCCGTAATGCATCCAGCCATCCTTCATCTCTGCATCACGGATGACCTCTTCGGATACATAATCGCATGCATTCCCATTCTGATGTATGGATTCCCAGACATATGTCACCCATGTGGGATACATCAGGCTGGGGAAAGGCTCGTTCTGGGCGCCGAAAAGACTCCACATATCAGCCACGGGCGGGAGAACTGCGATATCTGCAAACATGTCCCCCTGTTGCAACAGGGCGGACATCCGGGCCTTATAATCGTTGAACCGATGAAAATAGGGCCACCAGGTATTCTTTTCGTTGAAATAAGTGCCGTAACGGACCCACCCCGGAAAAGCCGCCTCCGGAGGCGAATAGTTGAAGCCGTGGAATACAGGGTGCGTCACTCCGGAGATGGTGCTCTGGTCCCCGGCTACCTTCAGGAGCTCCAATGTATCATTGAAGACCACGTCGGTATTGGTGAGCTCTTCACAGCTGACGTGCCGCTTGCCTTTCAGGTGAGCAGCTGAGGACACGTATTTGTTGATCATCGTATAGGCCCTGCCGGTACGATAGTCCGTATCGCTCAGCTCTTTTCCCAGGCCATATTTGATCCAGGTCTCGCATTCGGGCAGGTCGACGTCAAAGCTGCCTTCCAGGGGAAAATAGCCCCGGCCATAGGCCTGCACACGGGAGAGGATCTTATTTTCCTTGCACCAGCCGGTAAAGCTGCGGATGAATCTTTCGCGGATCAGCTCCGATTTAGTGAGATCGAGATCATAGCGAACTCTTTCGACCCTATCTTTCAGCTCAGGACCGAACTCGGCGCCATAGTTGAAATCGGAGATATTGCCCATCCCGCCTGTCTTGAACAGCGTCAGCGGAAGGTAAGGCATGGGATCATACCCTCTCCTTTTTTTAAATTCATCCATCATGTCGGCACACCAGTTGGCGCCTTCCAGTTCCATACTGTCCGTGAAAAAACTGCGGATATGACCTGCCAGCGGCCCCATCCGCTGCTGGATGGAGTCCGACATGTGGTGAAGGTATTTCTTTACAGCAGCTTCATTATAATGGTTGAGCACAGGCCCGTTGGCGCCGGGGGCGCCGTTGATGACTTCCATCGATCCGGTGACTTTCACCAATCCATAAATTACGTGTTTGCCGGCCGGTATGTCCACCTTCAGCGTCCCTTTGGGTATCTGGGAGGAAAGGTCAACGATCTGGTCCATCCGTTCCAGGCGGACAGGCATCAGCTGGACTGACAGCAGCTCCATGGTCCTGCCGGGGAAAACGGAAGTGACGGCGGGGTCGGATTCGGCAAAAAGGGCAAAAGGAGAGACCTCGAAAAATTGGGGGCCTTCTAACTTGATCGCAGCGATCGTCACCACTTGTGATCGTTCCTCCCCCTCCAGGTATTCGGCGCCAAAAGGCCAGCCGGAACCAACGATCAGGTCGCAGGTGAGACCGATGGCCGCTGCTTCTTTCAAGGTGAACTGCAGCAGGTCTACCCATTCGGGGCTAAGCCACTGCACGGCAGGCTTGCCCATATCGTCCGTCCTTGCCGGGAACTTGATGGGGTTGATCTCCACACCGCCGATGCCGGCGTCTTTCATCAGCCGCAGTTCACGGGCCAATTCGGCCTTCTCTACCTTGTCGCCATTCCACCACCACCGCACAAAAGGACGGTGGACGGTGGCAGGGTCTTTAAAAAGCCGGTACAGGTCGGGGTCCGGAGGGCTTAGGGGAAGCTTGTTTGCCTGTACCGGCAACATTTTCATCAGGGTGAGGCCGGTGGTCACCAGTGACCCCTGCCAGAGGAATGCTCTTCTTTTCATTGGTTAGTTAGTAGATCATTTTTGATAAATCAGCGGATTTTGGGCGTCGTTGTTCAAAGGGTCGCCTATTTTCAGCTGTTTCACATAGGTGTCCGGAAGTACATTTGGCTGACCATTGTACACATTGCCGTCAGGCATATAGGCACAGGTCATGGCACGCCGGTGACCGCTGGACATATTCGCCCCTGCCCCATGAATGGTCAGGCCGTTATGGAAGCTGCAGCTGCCTGCTTTCATGGGCGCCGCCACCGAAGATACTTTAGCCAGCTGAGGATATACGGAAAAAATCCCGTCCATGTTCTTCCCAATGCCGCTGTTGTCAAAACGGGTAGTATGAAAAGAGCCCGGAATAAAATAGAGGCAGCCGTTCTCAAGGGTCGCGTCATCCAGGGCCACCCAGATGGAGAGGGCCTTCCTGTCTGTAAAGGACCAGAAAGGAGTGTCCAGGTGCCAGGCGGTCGGATTGGCCCAGGGGCGTTTGAACAGGGCCTGGTCGTGCCAGATACGGATACCGTCCACGCCTGCCAGCTGGGCGGCCATCTGCCCGATCCTGGGATCGAGCATCAGCTTTTTAACACCCTCGTTCGTCTGCCAGAGGTTGATCAGCTGATCGAATACCTTTCCGAAGTATTCCGTGTCGTCATTGATCCCATCGTCCTCCCCTGTCTTTAGTTCTTTGCCCGGCATTTTCAGACCGGCACGTTCGTTCACTGCCGCCATGACGACAGCCCGCCAGGTCTCCAGTTCATCGGGTGAAAGAAAATCTTCGATAACGATAAAGCCGTTTTCCTGATAGCTACGGATCTGATCAGAAGTAAGTGCGTAGTTCATGTAAATATTGATTAAAATGAGGTCTTAGTAGCCATCGTTCTGTCCAAGGCCAGGGTTGTACTGCGTCTCCCGGAAGGGTATGGCAAATATCAATCTGTTGGTGTTGACATCGTAAGACTGGGGCAGTAAATAGCCGTACTTGGCTTTCTGCGCGATCCCAAAGGCCTTCATGACGGGAATAGCCTTATCGGTCCGCACAAGGTCGAACCAGCGATGGTTCTCGAACGCCAGCTCCACCCTTCTTTCATGGGCAATGATATCTGCCAGCGCCGTGGGGTCCGTTTCAGTGGCTGGCGGAAGTCCGGCGCGATCCCTCACCCTGTTGAGCAGAGGCAGCGCGTCGCCCGAACGACTTGTCATATTGTAGCACTCGGCCAGCATGAGCAGCAGGTCCGAATAGCGGTACACCGGCCAGTCGTCATCGGTGTTGTTGTTGATACCATAGCCTTGTGATGGCTGGTATTGCTTCCTGATCATTTTCTTGTGGATCGTCGTATCATTCGGGACCACGGTCAGAATGCTGGACACGCTGTCGGGTATATAGTCCCCATCCTTATTCATATGACCTTTCTGCACTGCGACACTGGCGTCCAGACGTTTATCATTGGGCTCATAGGCCGCAACGACGTCATCCGTGGGAACATTCCAGCCGCCGCTGGTATTGCTGTATTTCACGCCCAGCACGCCCTTGGTATCAGGAGTATACATCATGAACCTGTAAATGAAAGAGCTCGATTGGCCATCCGTGCCCGCCTTATATTGTATCTCAAAGATCGATTCCTTACTGAGCTTGTTGTTCAGCTTGAAGACATCCGCATAGTTCGTCATCAGGTCATAGCCCATGGTAGTCACCGATTCGAAAAGAGGTATTGCTTTGGCATACTCCTTCCGCGTGAGGTACACCAGGCCCAGCTCCGTGGAGACGGACCCTTTGTTCCATCTGCCATCCTGCGGGAATTTCACTGCGGGCAGCAAGGCAAGCGCATCTGTAAAATCCGAGATGATCTGCAGGTATACGCTGTCGATGGAGGAACGATGATCCACTATGGCATTCTTGGTATCCGTTGTTTCATGCAGATAGAGGGGCAGCTTGCCGAACAATCTTACCAGCTCGAAATAATAGTGCGCCCGCAAGGCTTTTGCCTCTCCGATCGTCTGGTTTCTTACGGCAGGCGTAATGGCCACCGAATCAGAGATCTTCTCCAGTCTGTCCAGGATCACATTTGTCCGCTGAATACCTTTGTAGTCCGCCGTCCAGACACTGGAAGTGATGCCATTCGATTTATCGTCCATAAAGTCCGCGATCTGCTCATATCCGATACCGCCACGGTCTTTCGAATTATAATCATACTCTGTATTGTCACTGCGCATTTCCTCGGGGTAGAAGCTATACAATGCCGCCTCCCGAAGGGGGACATACGCTCCGACCACCGCTTCCTGGAAATCCGTTGCCGTCTTGTAAAAAGTGGCTCCATTGATCTGACCTTCCGGATAGAGGGTCAGGTGATCTTTTGAACAGGAAGCGAAGGCCGCTGCGGCAAGCGCCAGGATCGTTATATATTTTTTCTGTTGCATATAGACAATGTTATTACTGTAATGAATCGATTGGTTTTAAAAATTGATATTTGCTCCAATCATTACTGTCCTTACGACAGGATAAGAACCGACGTCCTGCCCTGCCAGGGTTTGGTTATCCCTGTTATCGTTGACCTCCGGGTTCTGACCCGGATATTTCGTAAAATACCAGGCATTCTGAACGCTGCCGTATACCCTTACGCTCTTGATATACCTGAGCTGTTTTTGCCTGAAGGTATAGCCCAACGCAATGTTCTTGATGCAGAGGTAGTCACCGCTGAATACCCAGTTGGTATTGGTGGTACGGTAAAGTTCCGTGGTAGGTCCCAGGGTTCGGGGTACTTTCCCGTTGCCAGGGTTCTGTTCAGAACGCCACCGGTATTGCATGTCCTTATTGATATTGAATACGCCATCCAGGTTCTGCAGATTCTGAAAGTTTGTATTTATGATCTTATTGCCCGTCTGGCCGGATGCAATAATATTGAGATCGAAATCCCTGTAGGTGAAGTTATTGGTAATGCCAAACGTCATCCTTGGACTGGGGTTACCGATGAAGGTCCTGTCGCTGATGTCTATCTTACCGTCTGTGTTGACATCCCGCATCCTGGCGGAGCCGATGGCGGAAGTCGCTTCTTTGGGATATTTTGCAAAGTCCGCGGCATTCATATACAGGCCATCGAAGATATAGCCATACAATTCTCCTATCCTGTGGCCGACGGCTGTACGGTTGTAATCGTTGTACTTACCCGTGCCGCCGATAAAACCTGGCGCAACGAGCGCCAGCACTTTGTTGTCGCTGAAGCCGATGTTGAAGTCCGTGCTCCAGCTGACCTTGCCCACCAGGTTCTTGCTGGTGACCTGGAATTCATGCCCCCACATACGGAAGGTACCGATGTTATAGCTGACACTGGCAAAGCCGGAACCGGTTGGTAACTGGGCGTTACTCAGCATATTCTCCGTCCTCTTATTGTAATAATCGTAGGAGAAGGTCAGCCGGCTATTGAGGAAGGTGGCTTCCAGACCGACATCCGTCTGCTTGGAAGTCTCCCAGGTGAGGTCCGGGTTTCCGAGGGTAGTAAGCGACTGGCCCAGGGTGGTAACACCACCGAACACATAGTTGGTCGTGCTGGCCAGGGTAGCCTGCGTATAGTTGCCTACATTGAAGTTCCCCGTCAGCCCATAGCTGCCCCTGATCTTCAGGAAGGACAGCGTATTGGACCTGGGAAAGAAACCTTCATCGCTGATGACCCAGCCCGCGGACACCGATGGGAACGTACCATATTTTTTGTATTGCCCGAACCTTGAGCTTCCATCGCGACGGATGGTGGCGCTAAGGTAATAGCGGTTCTGGTAATCGTAGTTGACCCTTGCGAATGCCGAGGCCAGCGACCAGGCCTGTTTGTTGGAGTTGCCGGACGTGGTAGTGGACCCATTGATCCAGGGAACGGCGTCGTTGGGGTAACCGGTTCCACTGATGGAACGGTAGTTCTGACTGTATTTTTGATAGCTGTACCCCGCCATCGCTTCCAGGCTGTGGTCGCCGAACTTTGTCGTGTAGTTCAGGGTATTTTCGTTCAGGATATTGGTGGAATTATTGGACGAGTTCACAGCTGAAGACTGCGCCAGTGGTCTGGGGGGCGTCGCCGTATTGAAACCCGCATATAAAGTGCCGTAATAGGCATTGTAGTCCTGTGCGATGATGTCGGCATTCACAGTCGTCCTTGCATGCAGGCCTTTGATCACCTCCACATCAAGGTAGGCATTGGACAGGAGATTCAGGTTGTTTTGATTGACGTCCATGATCTCTTCCTGCATCCGGTAGTTAGGCGTATTCAACATTCCTGCGGAGTGACTCTTCATGGTGAAATGTCCGGTCGAATCGTACACCGACGAGAGGGGCGAGCTGAAAGTCGCGCCGCTCACGATCTGGCGGTTGCCGTCCAGGCCCAGGGATCCGGCCCGTACATTATGGTCGATCTGCCAGCTGGGAGAAATATTCAATCCGACCCTGATCCGGTCGATAGGCCGGTATTCATTATTGCTGCGAAATGAGTAACGTCTTACACCGGTGTTGTATAATACCCCCGATTGATCAAAGTAGCTGAAAGTAGTGCTGGACAATATCTTGTCTGTGCCGGTAGAGATATTGACCGAATAAGTCTGCATCGGCGCAGTGTGCAGGATGGCGGCGTACCAATCCGTCCCTTTGCCATACTGATCAGGGTTTTGATAGTCCACGGGAATAGTTGGAGGAGCCGGGGTGGAATAATCGTGGTAAGCGATCTTGTCTTCGTACCAACCTTTCATGTACGTGGCGAACTCATGCGCGTTCATTACGTTGGGACGGCCTCTCTTGGGTACACTCTGCAAGCCGTAATAAGCGTTGGCGCTGACCGAGGTCTTGCCAACTTTACCCTGACGGGTCGTGATGAGGATCACGCCGTTGGATGCACGGCTGCCATAAAGTGCCGTGGCGCCGGCGTCTTTCAATACGCTGAAGGACTCGATGTCCTCGGGATTGACCAGGTTGACGATGTCGCCGGCAAGCGGCAGGCCGTCCACCACGATGAGGGGCTGGTTACCACCGGATAACGACGCCGCACCCCTGATCCGAAAAAAGATCCCCTGACCCGGAATGCCTGTTGCCTGATTTACCTGCAGGCCAGGTACTTTGCCATACAGCTTCTGGCCAAACTCCGTGGCCGGCACGTCCTTGATCGCCGCCGCATCAACTTTGCCGACAGACCCCGTGATGTCACGCTTGCGCTGGCGGCCATAACTCACCGTTACCTGTTCCAGCGTGATGTCAGCGCTTTCCAATGTAATGTTGATCTCCGCCTGTCCGGAGACCCTCGCTTCCTGGGACTTGTATCCCACATGGGTGAAGACCAGGATAGCTCCCGAAGGAGCTGTGATCTTAAATGAACCTGCCGCGTCAGTCGTGACGCCGCCCTTCGCGCCCCTCACCTGTACACTGGTGCCCGAAAGGTCCGCAGAGCCGGCTCCCAGGCTCACTTTTCCTGACACCGTCACAGTAGCCTGTGAAAAGCCTGCCATCGATAGGAAAACTAAAAGGAAGCCGAGGAGAAATATGCTGCGTAGACCCGGCAGCAACGGGTTTGCGTGCTTGTTGACATTCATATAACAGCCGTTTTGGTTTGTTGAGAGTGAAAAATAGAGCCTTAACCGGCTCAAATATATCCCCAGAATACCCTGAGGTCTATGTAGATTTTTTTTTACTTTTTGTACTTTTTGATATTTTTCCGAAGAATTAACTGGTCACTGTCCCATAATGCACAACTTTCATAAATACCTTGCCATCACCCCCCTGGAAGAGTCCTGGGGCTTTTATGTAACGACCGTAGGCTATTCACGCACCGATCCCAACCAGGTCTATCCTCACAACCAGGAACATCCGCTGACCCATTCCTTCACCTGGAACAAGGGGCGTATCCTCAATGACTATTATATAATATTTATCTCTAAAGGTCAGGGCGTCTTCGAGTCAGCGCTCAGCCAGCCTACCCCTGTTACAGCCGGCACCTGTTTCTTTCTCTTCCCGGAAGTCTGGCACCGTTATAAGCCGGACGAAGGAACAGGATGGGAAGAATACTGGATAGGTTTCAGGGGCAGCTATCCGGACCAATTGATGAATAAAGGGTTTTTCAGCTCTGAATTCCCCGTGGTCAGTCCGGGTCTCAATGATGCGCTGCTGGGCCTCATGCAGAAGGTCCTGGAGAATGTCCGCTCCGGCACGCCGGGCTATCACCAGGTGATATCCGGTATTACCCTGCAGATCCTGGGACTGATCCATGCTCTTTCTACTCATAAGGAGCTCAGCAGCGATGTGGACGAACAGGCGGTGGAGAAAGCGAAGTTTTTCCTGCGGGAGAACCTGGAAGGTCCCCTGGATATGAAACAGCTGATCCGGGAATTGCCGATGAGCTATTCGAAGTTCCGGAAGATGTTCAAACATGCCACGGGAGAATCGCCCAATCAATATCACCTGAACATGCGGCTGGATAAAGCCCGTGAGCTGCTGAACACCACGAACCTGAATGTGACGGAAGTGGCGTATAGCCTTGGCTTCGATTCGGTGTTCTATTTTTCCAAGCTTTTTAAGAAGAAGAATGGCGTCAGCCCTAAATCCTACCGGGCTAAATAACCATATCTCTGCCTGAGCAGATCCTTCATAAATACATTGATCTCAAACTGATCCGCCACCGGCTCATTCTTAAAAGGTATCTTAGGCAGATAAGGCGGGGGGCCAAATTCCGTGGTAAAGGTCAGAAGCTTTGCCCCTGCCTGGCGGCGGCGCTCAACCATCCTGTCCCACCAGCCCAAAAAGTGATCAAGCGCATATTTCCATTCCGGGGCCCGGGGATCGGGTATCTGCGGTCCTTCTTCAAAACCCACGCGCGCATGGATATGACGGGCGCGGGCAATGGCCTGCTCCAGCGGCGACTGGAAATTCTCCAGGAAACTCTCGGAGACGCACACCCAGTGGGAGAGGTCGGCGGTGATCATCAGGTCCTCCCGGGCTTCGAAATAATCCTGCATGACTCCCGGATGGAAACCCACGCGGCCGCGATGTGTCTCATGCGCCACCACCAGGCCGTTCTTATCACTGAACTCGGCGGCGATGTCTATCAGTTCCAGGTTTTGCCGGAGAGAAAAATAATCCTTGCCCGTATGACTATTGATGAGGAGAGGTTCTCCCTGTGCGCTGAACTCTAAATAATGACGGAATGATTCCTTGAAAGCTTCGAAGTCAGCGCCATGTGCCTGGTGCTGATGGGATATTAAGACCAGCTCTTCTTTCTGTAAAGCTTCGAACATCTGTCGCTGTACAGCAGGATTTTCCGGTATCCATGTATCGATACCGTCATAACCGGCCTGTTTTATCTGATGACAAAAGACGGTAATATCTACGTGTTCGTGTCCCCACAACGGAGCCAGTATTTTTATTTCCATGCGTAAATATACTGTCGCCGACCGGTTTGGGTATAAAAAACACAAAAAAGAAACTGAAAAAAAATATCCCCTTGTTGACATCAAGGATATTTTCCGCGAAAGAGATGCAGACAATAATAAGGAGGAAGGCCAGCAGGTAAAGGTCTTTTCGCCGGAAGGCGTCCCTGAATCCCAGTATCAATATCGCCATATACCACAGCATACCGAATATTCCCGTCCTCAGCCAGAAGCTGAGGAACTGATTATGTGCATTCAGGCTGTATGTGTAGGATATGACCAGGTTATGGGCTGCATATCTTTCCTTTAGCTTACCTGTCTCCGCCCCTGTCCCATACCCTATCCAGGGCGACACCTGTATCAGCTCCCAGGCGCACTGCCAGCGGGCCATCCGCGGTTCCGGATCCTCTACGGCGCCCGTGTCGGACCTGAGGTCCTGTTTCAGCTGCAGCATATAGCGGGAATGAAGATGGCTGTTCCGTGACACCGCAAATGCTGCGATCACGGTCAGCATAAAAGTTGCGATAAAAAGACGCAGGCGCGTTCTGCCGTTGGTCAGCAGAAAAGGAATTAGGATATTGACAATGACGACAACAGCAATGCAAACGGCCCTGGACGCGAGCTGCAGGATCGCAGCGAGGCAAACCAGGATGGCCATGCCGTAGATGCACTGTACAACCTTCTTTTTATTTCCGCGCAGGATCTGGTCGGCAAACACCACCAGCGACAATGCCAGGTAAGCTGAAAAATAAGTGGCATGCAGGTCTATCGGCGCCGTAAACTTATGGTTCATATACGGCTTTGTAAAAACTTCCGTCAAAGGCAAATGAAGGGAATAAACGGTATGAAAGGCTACTCCATACAGATACACCGCGGTCAATACACAGGAGAACGCAAAAGCTTTCATCAGCCGCATCCGGTGACGTTGCCAATCGAGTCCCGATAGCCAGGCTATCAGGGGGAAGAGCACCAGGGCCAGCTGCTTCTCCCATTGCGGCAATGCCTGTGAGGGCTTTGGTGTATAAATGGTGCCTGCCATGGTCAGTAAAAAGATGCCTGCGGTTAACCACCCCATCCACCGGGAAGGCCATTTCACCGGCCGTTGTATGTGGACCAGGGTATGTACCCCCAGCCCGATGAGCGCCAGCTCGCTGTACAGCCTGTCAAAAGGCAGCATTACCACAAACGCCAGCAAAAAGTAGTAGCTGATCTTATTAGCCTGTGTATCTTCTATATAAAATATTTCCCTCATGATTCCGTATGGATAAGCTGTAAAGGATAAAACGTTCATACCGGGCAATGATATCAGGCCAGCTGAAACGTTCCAGGATCTTTTGTCTGTTGCGCGCGCTCATACCACTGATCGTCAGGTTCGGCGGCAGGTGCTGCACCAGGTCTGTGATCTCCGTGGCATTGGAAAAATAGTATGCGTCCTCTCCCAGTACCTGCCTGTTGAACGGGTTGTCATGAGCAGCTATCAACGCTTCGCTGGCCATGGCCTCCAGGAGGGAAGGATTGGTACCGCCCGTGCTATGCCCATGAAAGTACATACGGCAAAACGATCTCAGGCAATGTGTCTTCCATTGGTCGTAAATACCTCCGGTGAAAATAATACGCCTGTCGGCGCCAAACTTCGCTCTCAGGTGCCTGCCGAACGGATTGAGGGTGTCTCCCACTACAAGGATCGGCATTTCCGTTCCACTTTTCGTATATCCGTCAAGGATAGTCTCCAGGTTGTTTTCCGGCTCCATGCGCGCCATCAACAAAAAATAATGTCCGGGCCGTATGTCATATTCGTGCAGCACCGAAGGGTCTGCCGGACCGAACAGCTCCGCGCCATAGGCGATATATTCGGGGAGGATGCCATACTTCTCCTGAAAATAATCCCGGATCACGGGTGAGTCGGCAATGTGAAGATCACTGTATTTCACGGCCAGCTTTTCCGCATACAGGAGGAACCGGCGGACCATTGGAGAATACTTTGTACGCTGCCATTCCAGCCCATCCAGGTTACAGATGATCATGCTGTCTTTGGGAAACAGTGCTCCCCATATGGAGCTGCTGGTATATCCCAGCTGCAGGATGACATCAAATTTTCTTTTTCTTGCGTCGATGAGGCAATTGAGATCATAGATGAACTGCCCGGCGCTGCCAAGAAAGTATTCCGGATCGTAGCAATGGCGGATATGCACGCCTTTCCATGTCTTTTCCCGATATGGATGATTATGTGAATTGTAGACGGTGACATCATGCCCTGCCTTCACAAGACCGGGCGCCAGGTATTCGGACAGCTGCTCAAAGCCGCCGTAATGGTTGGGGATACCCCTTGTTCCCAGGATAGCGATGCTAAAGCTCATATAGCCTCCATGATTTGATCGTAAGCACGGGCTATGCAGGCTGCCGCACGGTCCCAGGTGTAATCCGTCAGGATCTTCTCCCGCAGGTCCGGTCGCAGACGGGCGTGTGCGGCACGATCTACAGCATGGTAAATGGATGCGGGACTGGAAGGGTCGCAATAAAAAGCATGATCACCATAGTATTCCCGGGTATAGCCCTTGTCCGTGATCACGATATTGCAGCCCATTGCGCCGGCCTCCAGGGACGAGAGCCCGCAGGTCTCAAACCAGCTGGGCAGGATATGTACTTTTGCCTTCTGGTAATATTGCACCAACTCTTCCTGGGGGGTATAGTCAATGAACTGGATGTTGGCGGCGGCGATCTTACGGCATTCCCGGTAATAGGCGGACTGCCCGGGCGCGTGATCTCCGATGATCAGCAGCTTATACCGCGTATTATTAAGCGCCTTTATGAGATTGAGCTGGTTCTTGATACCTTCTATCCTGGCAACACAGATCACCAGGTTGTCTTCCTTTTCCTTGCTGTCGTCGAAATTGAAGAGGGAAGCATCAGCCCCATTCGGCACAGGTATACATCCGATGGAGCAATGGTACTGCTGCACCAGCCTTTTATACTCCATCACCGAGCCGGAGAACACCAATGCCGCGCGATCCAGGATCTCCCGGACCGAACGCTGCTGCCCCTTCCATAGATATGCCTTGGACATCAGCTTGTCCCTCCCCTGCAGGTACCGGCCCATGGTCTTCAGGTATTCGATGGCGTCTGCGGACAGCAGCCTGCAAATAAACCCCGGAAGGCCCTTCCTGTACTGTTTGTCATACCCGCTGTAATCTATCAGCAAGGTGGAGACGACAAAAGGCTTGCCCGACCTCCGGATATGGTACAGCATGTCGGCAGGCCGTATGATATTGAAGAAATGCAGAAGATCATACCGCTCGTAATCGATCTTTTCATGCGTCAGCCGTATATCCACCCGTATACCGATCTCCTGCAGATGACGCGCCGTTTGCAGCACCTGAAAAGTATCTCCACCCTTCACAGAATACAGGGTCGAACGCGCAATAAAAACTACCTCCATATCCCTATTTTTTGTGTGAAGAAAATGTGCGTCGTCCTCCGGAGAATGCGGAGGTCCATAAACAAACTCGCGTTACGCACATAGAAGGCATCCCATTGGTAGCGGGAAAAGATCGTCTGGAAATCAATCCCCGTATCATGATACCCTTTTACCTGTGACAACCCTGTGATACCCGGCTTTACAAATTTCCGGAAGTCGTGCCCCGGCACGAGAGCGGAAAAACGGTGATCATCTTTCAACATGTATGGTCTTGGTCCTACCAGGCTCATCGAGCCCAGTAATACATTCAGGAATTGGGGCAGCTCGTCCAGGTGGGATACACGAAGAAATCTTCCGAAGAATGTAATTCTTGTATCGTTCTCCGAAGCGGGGTTTTCGTCGGCCAGGCCATTGACGACCATGGTGCGGAGCTTATAACAGGTAAAAACCTTGTCTCTCCTGCCGATCCTTTTCTGCAGGAAAAAGACCGGGCCGCGTGAATCCAGCTTTATTAGCATGGCCAAGATGGGCACCAACCAGGTAAGCACCAGTCCAATCACCAGGATGGAACAAGTTAGGTCCAGCCCCCTCTTCATCACCAGATACTTTTTTTCCAGGGTTTTCACCATCTTTTTAGAGTTCAGTAGCAATTACTAGTTCAAACGCACCGGGAAAAGCGGCGGTTGCCCCCACATATCTAATTTATTTACAAGCAACCCATCCGTGTTCAGGCCCGTTTTATCAACTATGCCTCTGCGTCCAAGCATATTGAAAGTAATAGCTTATTTCGATCTGTTCAGCTTTCCCGTGTCCCAGGAAGAGATCCGCCGATTCCTGGACCAGGAAGTCCCGGAATCCTGCCTGCAAGCGGGCTTGGAAGCCCTGGTAGCCGCGAAATGCCTGTTCAGGCTGGAGGGGTTCTACTCTCTCAGGGATGATGCAAGCCTGGTCGGGCGGAGGATCAAAGGGGCGCAGCATGCGGACGAACTGCTCCTCATCGCGGATAAGATCTCCCGCTTCCTGTATCAATTCCCCTATGTCCGGGGCATCGGCATCTCCGGCTCTTTGTCAAAACATTACGCAGACGAGGACTCCGATATCGATTACTTCATTATTACCCGGCGGAATCGTCTCTGGATCGCCCGCACCCTGATGCACCTGTTCAAAAAATGGAGCTTTTTAAGGGGGCGGCAGCACTGGTATTGTATGAATTACTTCGTAGACGAAGAAGCGCTGGAGATAGAGGAAAAGAATATCTTCACCGCCACCGAGCTGATCACCTTATTGCCGGCGTGCGGGAATGGGGGCCTGGTGAGGTTCTTCGACGCCAACAATTGGGTGAGCTCCTTTCTGCCTCATTATAAACATCGTATAGCTGTCACCCCGCCCAATCCTCCGGCCGGGTTCTGGAAACGTGCGCTGGAAAATTTGCTGGACAACCGGGCTGGAGACAAGCTGGATGATCTTTTCCGCCGTCTGACCACGAAGCGTTGGGATAAGAAAGAAAGACGGGGAGCGCTGGACGGGAAAGGACACCGCATGTCCCTGAAGACGGGCAAACATTGCTCGAGGCCGAATCCGGAGATGATGCAGCGGAGGATTTTGGACCAGTATGAACGGAAGCTTAACGAGTTGGATTTGGATTAGGTGTGTGCCGGCTTTGAGCATTGGTTTGATTAGGTACTTGTAGTTTGTTTCTTCGCTGCTTTCGGCGACCCTAACCGTTCCGTCGCTGTAATTTCTCCTTCTGTCAGCATCAATTCTACTTCAGCCGACACATTATTAAGCAAATGCAAAAATCTCTGCCATCGAAATTAAGGCTCCTCCACGGCAGGGTCGACCTCAAGGCCCCTGAATGGCAAGCCTTCGCCTTTACACCTTCGAACTCGTCCCACCTGTCAAATCCCCACCGGCCTCCACCGCGGTCAGCCGATCAGCTATGGCCTGAAGGAGCCTCCTATGTTTGTAAAAAAGTTCTTTGAAAGAGGAAAGTTAAGATACCAATAGATTTGATGTATGAAAGTGAAAGGGGTGAGAGCGCTAAGGAGCCAAACGACTTTTACAGTACGTTCTATGTATGAAACCCGCCTCACCTCTTTTTATCTCTTTGAGTTTGAACAGAATGTAAGGGATATG
>Ga0268264_10001411_pt1 | contig 22457 bp, 13 predicted proteins | sample KBSSwiS32_FD_190357 | JGI IMG/M metagenome (GOLD analysis project Ga0268264, IMG submission 190357) | Switchgrass rhizosphere microbial communities from Kellogg Biological Station, Michigan, USA - KBS Switchgrass S3-2 (SPAdes) (version 2) | ecosystem: Host-associated > Plants > Roots >...
TCGACGATCGCCGCGTAGCCGGGCGCCAGCGCGGCCCACTTCTGCGACGCCAGCGCCGGCGGCTCGCCCTGGTGGGCGCCGACGTCGTTGCGGCCGCCGTTGTCGGTCCGCCCGTGCGGCACCGCCGCCTCGATGCCGCTGCGCAGCCCACCGAGATCGTCCGGCAGATGCTCGGCGCGGATCGAGGTCTTCACCGCCATCATGCCGCAGCCGATGTCCACGCCCACGGCTGCCGGGATGATCGCGCCCACGGTCGGGATCACCGAGCCGACGGTCGCGCCCATGCCCCAATGCACGTCGGGCATCACCGCGACGTGGCTGTGGATGAAGGGCAGGCGCGCGACGTTCTGCAACTGCTCGGCCGCGCCCTTGTCGAGTTGCACGCCCTTGGTCCACGCCTTGATCGGCGCGCCGTGGCTTTCGATGACTTGGTACCCGCTCATGGGATGATCCTTTTCGTGTCAGATCTCCCGGTCCGACGCGAAAGGATGCTCCTGGAACGAAGAACCCCTCCGCGCGCTCCGGGAGGGGCTCTTCGTGCAGTCCAGGTTCGGGTCGAACCTAGGCCAAAGCCGCCTCCAACGCGCGCGCCACCGTCTCGACCTTCCGGTCGAGCGAGATTGGCAGCTGCTGGGTGACGGATCGCGACATGGGTCTCTGTCTTCTTCGGCGGCCGGCCAGATATCATGGGTCGCCCAGCAAGCCAAGCTGCTGACGGACTGTCTGCCGATACCTTCCCGACTTTCCGAACACTCCTACATCGGGAATCGGCGATCCGACCGCGTCGCGCCCCGAGCCGACATTGGCGCGCCTCCAGAACCCAGACGTTCACGCGGGTGGCTGACCGTGCTCAGATGAGGCTTTTCGGATCGCATGGGCCGCCACGGCTCATTCGGCGGGTCACTGTGCGCGGGCGGCGGCGATGAAATCGCATCGGCCAGCAGCGGTCCGGATCCCCGGATCCGGACACTTACCGGGGTTTGGCGTCTAGAAAGGCGCGTACCAAGGCCACCGTCGCCTTTGGATTTTCGTCCATGATCCAGTGGCCTGAATCTGGGACGACGCCGCCCTGCACATTCGTGGCGGCGGCGCGCATGACCTCGGCCATCGTGTTCCCGAACGACTTGTCGCCGCCGAGCGCCAGGACCGGCATCGTGAGCTTGCCGTGATTGGCCAGGAAGGCGCGGTTGTCGATGGCATCCTGATCGAAGGCCGCGAACTGGGCAAAGCTCGAGTGCATCGCGCCAGGCAGCGCGTAAAGCCGCGCATAGTGGTCCCGCGTGGCCTCGGTTATGCGTTCGGGATGGGCCCCGAAGTCGTTGTAGAAGCGGTCGAGATAAATCCGCTCACGGCCGGCGACCAACCGCTCCATGTCCGGCCCGCCGAAGCGGAAGTGCCAGAGCAGCGGGTTTTTCAGGATCTCCTCCCACGGTCCTACGCCCGGCACCGGCGCATCGATCAGCACGAAGCGCGTCACGCGGTCGGGATGCTGGGCGGCGAAGGCGAAGCCGACCATGTTGCCGATGTCGTGCGTGACGACGTCCGCGCGCTGAATCTTCAGTGCGTCGAGTACGCCGGCAAGGTCGCCCGCCTGCGTCTTCTTGTCGAACCCGCCGGCAGGCTTGGAAGACAGGCCCATTCCGCGCAGATCCGGAACGACGACGGTATGGTCTCGCTCCAGCTCGCTCGCCATCGGGCCCCACATGTCGCCGGTGTCGCCGAAGCCATGCAGCAGCACCACCGCCGGGCCATGACCTCCCACCCTGACGTGGATGGTCGCACCGTTGGCCGGGATGTCCTGGACGCGAAAGTCGCCCGGGAACGGAGCCGGCTGGGCGGCGGCTGGAGCGGCAAGCAGCCAGGCGGCAAACAGCGCGCACGCGGGCCTTAGCATCATGGTCTCCCCTGCGAGGTCAAAGTCGATCCGGGCTCTCACATGCACGATGCAACGAGCGGCGCCATTCCAGAAAGGTGGAATCGGGGCGACGGCCCTAAAGCCCGAACCGTCGCGCCACGTTGCGCCACGAGCTGACGTTCAGTCTGCTCCAAGAAGCAGACGTTTTTCCAAGTGCGATGGCGTGCGCTCAACCTCTCTGGCGGCCTCCGATATCAAGACATTCGCGGCCCACCGTGCGACGCGATGGTGCTATGTTGAAACGCCGTTTGACGAAGAGCGGCGGACAAGGCGACGCGCTGCGAGACTGACATAGGGAGCCTGCGCAATGACTGAACTGGTCTATCAGATCGTCGAACACGACGGCGGCTGGGCTTATGAGGTCGACGGCTCCTTCTCGGAAACGTTTCCGACGCGCGAAGCGGCGCACCGCGCGGCTGCCCGGGCCGCCGCTGAGCAGCGCATCCCCGGAGAGACCGCCGGCATCGTCTACGAAGACCCGTCGGGCGGCTGGCATAACGAGATCGACGCTGGCGACGATCGTCCGGCGACGCGCGTCGACGACTGAACGCACGCCGCAATTGCCGCCGCTGGGCGCTATTTGCGCCAGGAGCTGATGTTGGAGCCCGGCTCGAGGAACGTAGCTGGCGCGAACTCGGCAAAGCTCCTACGCGTGGTCATGTGAACTCCGCAAGTGAGTGCGAGGCCATCTGGTGGTCGAGATGACGTCGTGGCTTGATCGCGCGATGTCCGCCAGAGCAATGGCGGCGCACTCCAGACCCGGGCGGACGGCTCAAGTCGCCACATAGGTGTTGCGACCGGAAGCAACTCCGGGTCGAAGTTGTCAGAAAAGCCCAGCTCGATACCAGGGAGGCTGTTCATGGACGACCAGGCGACGCGCGATCGCGCTTCCATCCGCGCCAAGATCGATCTCTACGGCTATGCAATTGATACGCTGCAGCTTGATCTATGGGACGACGTCTTCCTACCGGACGGCGACTTCCGCTTCGCCGAGAACGTGCCTCAGCCCGAGTGGGCGGCCTTCAAGAAACACATGACCGAGTGGCATATGCCGTTCGACGCCACCCAGCACACCATGACGACCTGCATGATCGAGCTGGACGGCGACGCGGCGCGGACGGTCACCTACGGGGACTGGCGGCTGGTCAAGCGCGGCGCACCGGGCGGCGACACCTGGTCGGGTCAGGGGTGGTACGAGGATGACTTCATCCGGACCGACGCCGGATGGCGCGTCCGCCGGCGTCGGGTGCGCATGGTCTGGGGCGAAGGCAACTGGGAGCTGACGGTGGGGTCCAGCGGCGCAACCCGCGAGGAGGAGCTCACTCGACCGCTCCGCGCCCTCTACAGCTCCGACTTCGCGATGTCGCTGCGAGCACAAACCTAACGCCGACCACGTCCCCGTCGCGTTGGACGCGCGCGAGGCGGGTGGCTGTAGGCGGCCGGATTCTTGCCGGCCCAGGCTGGACGACGCCTTGCAGACCACGAGCTATAGGTCCGCTTGCCACCGAGGCTGTGCGAAAACCGCGAAGCACCTTAGCCTTTGAGCAGGCTTCGGGGGCGGGAATGGCGCGCTTCATCGAGGGTGAGGATCGGCGCCAGCGGGCCACTATTATTCGATTGGTTTCATATTGAAATTTATTCAAGACTAACTTTACTATCGCTCACTTAAACACTGTTTTAGGCGATAGAAACTCTTAACCACCTGCGTTTATTGATTGCAGACGACCACAGAGGAAGGCAGGCGAGATCGCCGGCGCGAGTCCGGAAGGAAAAGGGCGGGAACCTGACCGATCGGCGCTACTTCAACTCGACGCTCGCCTTGGCTGGCCGCCCTGGTCCAAGAAGGCCGAGCACCGCCAATGCGCCGCGGCATATAACGGCCGGGCCGCTGCGTTGCTGGCGATGGCTCAGGTCGTTGATCGAGGCGAATACCGGCCGTCGAAGCTGTCAGACGTCCAATCGTTGGTCGTGAGTTCGGCGGCGGAGGCGAAGACCTGCTGGGCTCGCTACGGCACAACTGCGACCTCGTACGGCTTTCCGCTCGCGAAGTAGGCCAACGCCGTTTGCAAGCCTATTAACTGTCGATAATTGCCATTATCGACAGTGACTTAGAGCCTCACGCCTATGAGCAACGATGCGTCAGTTCCGGTTGCGCGAAAGGGTTCTCTCGTCGCGTCGTCGCTGGAACAGTCGAGGGCCGACAGCGTCAACTTCGCCGAGGCGGCGAGGTCGGCGAACACGCGGAGAGCATACGACGCGGATTGGCGCGCCTTCGTCAGGTGGTGCGACGCTCATGCCCTCCGCGCTGCGCCAGCGGACGGTGCGACGGTCGCCCTGTATCTGACTGCGCACGCTGGAGCGGTCAGCGTTGCGACGTTGGCGCGGCGTTTCGCGGCGATCCGCGCGGCGCACGAAGCCCTCGCGCTGTCACCTCCGGCAGGACGTGAACTGGGCTACGTGTGGCGTGGGATCCGGCGAACGATGGGGCGGCCGCCGCGCGCGAAGCGTGCGCTGACGACAGATGACTTGCGAGCATTGCTCGGGGCGATGCCGGACAACGCCATCGGCGTCCGTGATCGAGCCCTGCTCCTCGTTGGGTTCGCCGCGGCTCTAAGGCGCAGTGAGCTTTCGGCGATCCACGTCGACGGTGACGCCGACGCCCCGATACGTCTCCGGATCGTCAGCGCCGGCCTACAGATCTGCCTGGATCGGTCGAAAGCCGACCAGGAGGGGCGCGGCGCGAGCGTGGCCGTCCCACGTGGTCTGTCTGCCGGCACGTGCCCGGTGACCGCGCTTGAAGCATGGCTCGCCTTGGCTCGGATCGACAAAGGGCCGGTCTTTCGCCGTGTGAGTACGACGGGTCGCGTCGGCGCGGCCGCGCTTAGCCCGCAGATGATCGCGCACATCGTCAAGCGAGCAGCCACGCGCGCGGGCTTCGATCCGGCCTGCATCTCGGGTCACCCGCTGCGCGCTGGGCTCGCGACGTCCGCCGCCGGCGACGCGCCACCGGACCTGATCATGCGACAGATGCGGCACGCCCGGTTCGACACGACGCGCCGCTACATTCGCGACGCCGATATCTTCGCCCGCAATGCAGTGTCGTTCACCGGCCTATAAGCGCCTCGCCTTTCCGACAGCGGGCCTCCGGAATTTCCGAGGAGGGTGGTGAACGGGCCTTTGCAGCAGCCAGGAGGGGCCGATTTACAATTCCGTGGCGAGCCGCTCGCGAAGACCCGACCAATTTATCACGCCGGTGGTTTCGTAGATCGTGCGCAGGTGCTTCTTGAGGGCTTCCTGGCTTACGCCGAAGCGGTCTTCGCAGTCGCTGCGCGCCCCGCCCTGGGCGGCGAAGAGGGCGATCTCCTTTTGCAGGAAGGTCAGCGGCAGGGCCGACAACTGCTCGATCACGTGCAGGCTGACCGCGGTCTCGAGGTCGACTGAGACGAACATCTGCATCGCCGCCTCGCCGTCGCCCTCAACGCCGACGCGGCGCGAGCGCGAGGCGCGCACGGAAAGGCGGCCGTTGGCGACCGGCAGATACATTTCCGCAGGCGCGCCCTGGCCCAGCATGGCGGCGAGCCCGCGCGAAAACGCCGGCGCCTCGCGTGGGCTCTGCGCCATCGGCACGTTCTGGCGCAGCAGGTGGGCGCGGCTAAGCAGGGTCTCGGCCTCCTCGTCCATCGCCAGCAAAAGCTCGCCCGCGAGGTCGGTGATGAAGTGGGCGGTGCGGCTGCCGAGCGAGCGCCAGGCCACGTCCTCGCGCCGCGTCCGCAATGCCTGTTCGAGCAGCGGGCGCAGCGGCTGGGCGGCGGCCACGTCGCGCTCGGTGAACGGCCGCCCCTCTCGGTCCCACAGCACCACCACGGCCACGCCGCAGCCCTCGTGCTCGAGGCGGATGTCGAGGCATTCATGGTGGCCGAGCGGGGTGCACAGGTGCCTGTAGACGTTGCTGGCGCGGAACTGCGCACGCATCTGCGGCGTCAGCATGCGGCCGACCGCCGGCCCGACCACCTCGGTCAAGGTCACCATGTTGAACTCGCCGGGCGCGCTGAACAGCTCGTCGAAGCGGGTGACGAACAGGTCCTTGAGCTCGGCCGGCGCGCAGTCGTGGAAGAAGCCGGCCGGCTGGCCGTTGCGGTCGAGCCAGAAGATCGAGCCGGAATCGGCGCCGATCAGGTCGCGCACGAGCGTGCAGACCTGGCCGGCGACCGCCTCCAGCCCCGCGCCACAACTACAGATCAGACGGAGTTGCTCAAGCAGCCTTCGGTTGGCCAAGGCATTGCGCACCGGCGCGCGCGGCGTTTCTTGAATTTCCCCCACGCTTCCCGGCTATCACCGAACGGGATTACCGGTAAATCCACCCGCTACCCATTTTCTTCCCCCTAGGGGGAATTTCACTTCCCTTGCGCCCGTTTATAAGCGTGCCGGGGGAGTGGGTCTGTGCAAGCACATATTCCAATCACATCGGATTCTCGCCGCATATATTAGGTATATATGACCATGATCTTTGGTAATTAACTATATCTATGCCGTGATTTTCCCCTGATGGGAGAATTTGGATGACGGTATTTATATAGTAATTCTTCTTGAGAAATCGTTGGGGGCGCTTTCTTCCTGTCTATAGCCCTCGCGAACAAGGTGACGAGGGGGATTTCTATGGCGACGCTCACTGGCGGCCTGGGCAACGATTCGCTGAACGGCGGCGCCGAGGACGATACGATCATCGGCGCTGCGGGAAACGACACCCTGAACGGCGCCGTCGGGAACGACACCATCGACGGCGGGGCCGACAACGACGTGCTGGGCGGCGGGGCGGGCAATGACAGCCTGCTGGGCGGTGACGGAAACGACAACCTGCAGGGCGCGGCAGGCGACGACACCCTCGACGGCGGCGCGGGCGCGGACACCCTGGGCGGCGCAGCGGGCAATGACCTTCTGACCGGCGGCGACGGAAACGACGTCCTGGCCAGCGCCGGCGGCGCCGGCGGCGATCCCGTCAACCCGAACCCCGGCGTCGACACCCTGCTGGGCGGCGCCGGCGACGACACGCTGACGGCGGGCAACTTCACCGTGATCATCAACGGAGCCGCGCACCCAGCGACCAGCCCGGTGGTGTCGTTCGCCGGAGCCTCGTTCGACGGCGGCGACGGGACTGACTACCTCGGCGTCACCGGCCATGTGGACCTGCGCGGCGCCGCGGTCGCCAACTTCGAGGGCGTCAGCTTCACGCCGGCCCAGGACACGACCACGGGCCCCGGCACGGTGGTGCACACCGATCCGGCGGTGCTCGAAGCCGATTCCGCCGTGATGGCGGGGCTGTCCAGCACAGCCAGCTTCCGCGGGACCGGCACGGTCAGCCTCGAAGTGACCAGCCACAGCTTCAACGGCTCGGGCTACACCTTCGAAGCCGGCTCCAACGTCGCCTTCGCCATCGAGGGAACGAACGGCGCCGACACCATCACCGGCACCTCGAACGGCGACACGATCGGCGGCGCGGACGGTGACGACCTGCTGACCGGCGGGGCCGGGGCCGACGTCTTCCGCATCGACGGGACGGGCGTGAAGGTGATCACCGACTTCGTCGTCGGCCAGGACAAGTTCGACGTCTCGGGCCCCGGCTTCGACAGCTTCGACAGCCTCAAGCCCTACATGTCGCAGGTCGGCGTCGACACCAAGTTCGCCGTCGTCGTCGACGGGACGGAGGTGTCCTACACGCTGAAGGGCGTCAGCCTCGCGAACCTCGCGGCCTCGGACTTCATCTTCAACACCGACACCACGTCGATCGTCGACAGCGGCGGCGACAACGCCGACTTCGTGCCGGGCGCGCAAGGCGCCGACACCCTGAGCGGCGCGGGCGGAAACGACACCCTGAACGGCTTCGGCGGCGCGGACTCGCTGGTCGGCGGCGCGGGCGACGACCGTCTGGTCGGCGGGACCGGCGACGACACCATGGCCGGCGGCGTGGGCAACGACACCTATGTCGTCGATTCCGCCGGCGACGTGGTCGTCGAGGCGCCGGGCGAGGGGACGGACACAATCCAGAGCTCGCTGAGCTCGTTGAACCTTTCGCAGTACGCCAACGTCGAGGTCGTCACCCTGACCAACGCCGGCGGCGCCACGGCCATGGGGACCGACGCCAACGAGACCTTCAATGGCGGCGCGGGCGCGGACTCGATCGACGCAGGCGGCGGCAACGACATCCTGGGCGGCGGGCCGGGCGCCAATTCGCTGTCGGGCGGTCTGGGCGACGACACCCTCTCCGGCGGCGTCGGCGGCGGGGAGGTCCTCGACGGCGGCGACGGCAACGACATCCTGATCACCGCGGGCGGTCAGGGCGCGGACAGCCTCATCGGCGGGGCGGGGAACGACGTCTTCGTCCTCAACAACTTCACGGTCGTGAACGGCGCCAACCAGGTGCTGGCGAGCCTGACAGGCGACTTCGCCGGCAGTTCGTTCGACGGCGGCGCCGGGACCGATACGCTCGCGGTCAACGGCCACGTCGCCTTCAAGGGCGCGGTCGGCTCGATCGAGCAGATCGCCCTGTCCGACGCCAGGACGCTCCCCGGCGCGGCGCCGGGGACCTTCGTCCACTTCGACGCCTCGCTGCTCGAAATCGGCCCGTCGACCTTGAGCGCGCTGCCGGCCAACACCCTGTTCACCGGCACGGGCGGCGTGATCGCCCACCTCGACAGCGGCGCTGTGTTCGACGGCGCGCACTACCAGTTCGCCGCCGGGTCCAACGTCGCCTTCACCATCGAGGGCTCGGCTGGCGCCGACAGCATCGTCGGCACCTCGAACGGCGACACGATCGACTGCGGGGCGGGCGACGACACGCTGACCGGCGGCGGCGGGGCCGACGTGTTCCGCATCGACGGCCTGGGCGCGAAGGTGTTCACCGACTTCGTCGTCGGCCAGGACAGGTTCGACGTGTCGGACGCCGGCTTCGACACCTTGGACAGCCTCAAACCCTACCTGTCGCAGGTCGGCGCGGACACGAAGTTCGCGACCCTCGTCGACGGCGTGGAGGTGTCCTACACGCTGAAGAACGTCACGCTGGCCAACCTCGCGGCCTCGGACTTCATCTTCAGCACCGACACCACGCCGGAAACCGACAGCGGCGGCGACAACGCCGACTTCCTGTCCGGCGCCCAGGGCGGCGACACTCTGAGCGGCGGCGGTGGCGCCGACACCCTCAATGGCTTCGGCGGCGCGGACTCGCTCTCGGGCGGCGCGGGCGACGACCGGCTGGTCGGCGGCTCCGGCGACGACACTATGGCCGGCGGGCTGGGGAACGACACCTACATCGTCACCGAGCCGGGCGACGTGATCGTCGAGGCCGGCGGCGAAGGGACCGACACCGTCCTCGCCTCCGCGAACAGCTACACGCTGGCGCCCGAGGTCGAGAACATGACCTTCACCGGGACCGGCGGCTTTGCCGGGACCGGCAACGCGTCCGACAACGTGCTGACCGGCGGGACCGGGACGGACGCGCTCGACGGCGCCGGCGGCAACGACACCCTGATCGGCGGCGCGGGCCGCGACACCCTGGTCGGCGGGACCGGCGACGACCTCCTCGTCCAGGACGGCTCGTTCACGCCGGGCGAATCCTTCACCGGCGGCGACGGCGTCGACACGCTGCGGGTCTCCAGCTCCGAGCTGGCGCTGCAGCCCAATCCGTTCGGCCTGATCGCCAACGCGGCCGGCCTGATGGCGGGGACCGTCAACAGCGTCGAGCGCGTCGAGTTCGCCTCGCTGGCCGGCCATGCGCTGAACGTCCTCGTGCCGACCGGCTTCCTGCCAGGCGCCGAGCTGGTTGGCGGCGCGGGCGCGGACCAGCTCACCCTGGTGGCGATGGGCGGCGGCGCCTACAGCATGCCCAACTACACCTTGACCAACTGGACCACGGTCACCGACGGCAGCGCGCCCAGCGACAGCCTGGTGCTCCTGGCGCTCGACGGGCAAGGGCCGCAGGCGGGCCAGGTGTTCAACTACAACCTGACGGCCGGCGCGATCCCGAACGCGCTGCAGATCCTGGGCGGCGCCAGCGGCGCGGACAGTCTGACGGGCAGTAACGGCGTCGAGGCGCTGATCGGCAACGCCGGCAACGACCTGCTCAACGCCCAGGGCGGCGACGACAGCCTGAACGGCGGCGACGGCGACGACATCCTGGTGAGCGGCGCGGGCCACGACGTGATGATCGGCGGCGCCGGCTTCGACCGCATCATGTTCACCGATCCCGGCGCGACCCAGGGGGCCGAGGCCGACCTCGCGACCCAGACCATCGCCAACGACGGCTTCGGCAACGTCGAGACCATGAGCGGCGTCGAGCAGCTCGGGCCGGGCACGGTGTTCGTCGACAAATTCTACGGCAGCGACGTCGGCGACCTGATCGCCGGCAGCACCGGCGACTTCCTGTACGGCCGCGGCGGCGACGACACCATCGTAGTGGGCGGGGCTCCGGGGCTGGCCGACGGCGGCGACGGGGTCGACAGCCTGCGCGTGGCCAACCAGCGCCAGGTCGCCGGTCCGTCCGGCCCGGTGACCGAGACCTCCAACGTCGGCGTGACGGTCGACCTCGCCCAGGGCAAGATCCTGGACGACGGCTTCGGCCAGTCGGGTACGATCGCAAACTTCGAGAACCTCGCCGGCACGAGCGTCAGCGACAAGCTGACCGGCGACGGCGGGGCCAACCAGCTCTACGGCAACGGCGGCGCCGACACGCTCGACGGCGCGGGCGGCGCGGACCTGCTGTTCGGCGGCGACGGAAACGACGTCATCACCGGCGGCGACGGCGTCGACACCGCCCTGTTCCGCGGCGCGAAGGCCGACTACCAGGTCACCGCCATCGCTGGCGGGGTGCACGTCGTCGACACCAACACCGCCGACGGCGACGACGGCGCCGACGACCTCTACGGCGTCGAGGTGCTGCAGTTCGCCGACGGCGTTACGACGCTGGCCTCCGGCGTCAACATCACCGGCGTGATGCACGTCGAGGGCAATGGCGGGGCCACCACCAACTTCAACTTCACGGTGACCCGCGACGGCGACGTCAGCCAGGCGCTGACCCTGCCCTACACGGTCGCCCCCAGCGGCGCCGACCCGGTCGAGACCAACGACCTGGTGGGCTTCTCCAGCGGCGTGATCTACGGCATGGTCACCTTCGCCGCCGGCTCGACCACGGCGACGATCAGCGTGCCGGTGGTCGGCGACGCGACCTTCGAGGGCGGCGAGACTTTCTCGGTGACGCTGGGCCAGCCGGCGACGGGGGTGGTCACCTTCCTCAACCAGACGGCGACGGGGACTATCGTCAACGACGACAACGCCATCGGCGTCATGCCCATCGTCAGCCTGCCGCCCGATTGGTCCGCCGGCATCAACTTCGGCGACCCTCACCTGTCGACCCTCGACGGCCTGCGCTACGACATGCAGGGCGTGGGCGAGTTCGTGCTGGTGGAATCCACCGCCGGCGCCCCGCTCAGCGTGCAGATCCGCACCGAGGCGGTGAACGCCTTCGCCTCCGAGATCACCGAGGTGGCGACCCGCGTGGGGACCGCGCGGCTCACCATCGACGCCAGCCGCGCCAATGCGGTGCAGGTGGACGGCCAGGCGCTGGTGTTCCAGCCCGGCGAGGTCTCCAAGGCGGTCAGCGACGGGGTCATCAGCCACTACAACCAGGGCGGCGTCGACACCTGGCTGATCACCTACTCCGACGCGACCAAGGCCGCGCTGGTGGTCTCCGACGTGGGCGACCACCTCGACGTCACCTTCGCCGCCGCGCCCGATCGGCAGGGCCAGTTCCACGGCCTCCTGGGCAACTTCAACGGCCAGGCCGGCGACGACCTCGCCCTGCGCAACGGCACGGCGCTCTCCTCGACGCCGAGCTTCCAGGACTTCTATTCGCAGTACGTCGCCTCCTGGCGGATCAGCCAGGCCGAGTCCCTGCTCGACTACGGGGCCGGCCAGACCACGGCGACCTTCACCAACGCGGCCTTCCCGCCCGGCGCGGTGAGCCTCGCCGCCTTCCCGACCGACCTGGTGGCGGCGGCCAACGCGGCGGCGGACGCCGCCGGCATCACCGATCCGGCGCTGCATGACGCCGCCGTGCTCGACTTCCTGCTCACCGGCGACGCCAGCTTCGTCTCCAGCGGCGCGGCGGCGGGCGGCACGATCACCAAGCCGGCGGTGCAGGCGACCATCACCGGCGCGCCCGCGGCCCCCGCCGCGGTGGGCGTCGGCGCGCTCAACGCCGCCAGCGCGGAGGGCTCGTCCGGCGAGACCAGCTACAGCTTCAAGATCTTCCGCACCGACGCCGCAGGCTCGCTCAACGTCGACTGGAAGGTCGCCGGCGCGACCTTCCTGGGCGCCGGGGGGGCGGCCGATGCGACGGACTTCAGCGGCCCGACCCAGGGGACCGTCACCTTCGCCGCCGGCGAGACCGAGAAGCTGGTGGTGGTCAAGGTGGTCGGCGACACCACGCCGGAGGCCAACGAGGGCTTCGAGCTCACCATCACCCCGCCCGCGGGGACGCCGGTGATCTCCAATACGGCGCAGGCGCTGATCATCAACGACGACGCGCAAGCCAACCGCGCCCCCGTGGTGACGGGCCCGGTCACGGGCCTGGCGACTGAGGACGGGGCCGCCGTGGCGCTCAACCCGCTGGGCCGCGCCTCCGACCCGGACGCCGGAACCGTGCTCAGCGTCGCCAACCTGCCGGCGTCGCTGCCGGCGGGCGTCAGCTACAACGCCGGCACCGGCGTCTTCAGCCTCAACCCGGCGAACGCGGCCTACCAGTCGCTAGCGGCCGGGGCGACCACGACGGTGACGGTGAACTACGCCGTCAGCGACGGACAGACGTCCACGCCGGCCTCGGTGAGTTGGACGGTCACCGGGGTCAACGACGCCCCGACCGTCTCCGGCGCGGTCACCGGCCAGGCGACGGAGAACGGCGCGGCGGTCACCGTCGACGCCTTGTCAAAGGCCACGGACGTGGACGCCGGGACGGTGCTGCATGTGGTCAACCTGCCGGCAAGCCTGCCGGCCGGGGTGACCTACAACGCCCTGACCCACAGCTTCACGCTCGACCCGTCGAACGCGGCGTTCTCCAGCCTCAACGCCGGCCAGACGGCCACGGTGACGGTGGACTACGGCGTCTCGGACGGGTCTGTGACCGTCGCGGCCCAGACCACCTTCACCATCGCCGGCGTCGGCAATGCGGGCGGGCCCACGGGGACCGCGGGCCCCGACAACCTCAAGGGGGGCGACGGAAGCGATACGATCAACGGGCTGGGCGGCGCCGACACCATCACCGGCGGCGATGGTGCCGACCGGCTCATCGGCGGCGACGGGGCGGACTCCCTGAACGGCGGCGACAAAGCCGACACCCTGGCCGGCGGCGCAGGATCGGACACCCTCACCGGCGGCGACGGGAGCGACGTCTTCCAGTTCGGCTCGACCAGCGACGCGCAGGGCGACCTGATCACCGACTTCAAGCGCGGCGCCGACCGCATCGACCTTTCGGCGATCGACGCGGCGACGGGCGGGGGCGACAACGCCTTCGCCTTCATCGGCGGCTCGACGTTCTCGCACGTCGCTGGGCAACTGCGGGCCTATTCGGCGTCGGGCTCCACCTACGTCGAGGGCGACGTCAATGGCGACGGAACCGCGGACTTCAGCTTGCGCCTTCAGGGGGTCTACTCGCTGCAGTCTGGCGACTTCATCCTCTAACGTCGCAGCTTAGGGCATGGCCGCTGAACAAGAGTTCGCTCGGGACGACGGGCCTTCCAACTAACTAGCAGGGATGTCTGCGCCGACTCCGCGAAGCTCAAGGGGCGGCGCAGTTGGTCGCCTCTCTCACTACCCGAACGTCTCGAAGGGGTCGCGAGCGGTACCTAGCTCACTTCCGGAGAGTTGGCCTTCGCGCCGCCGGAATTCGGGCCGCGAACTAGTCTGTCAAAAGCGCCAATTGAGCCAGAAGAGGCGCAACCGGCGCTTTTGACGCTTCTGACTCAGGGGTTCAAGACGAGTGGATTGACCTCGTAGTCCTTTCGCTGACAGCCCGGGCCGCCGCCAGCGCGGCCCCCGACATGACGGATGACGCCCGCGCGTACGAGGACGCCGAAGGCCGCCTCCACGTCCTTCGCCTTTCCGACGCCGAGCCCTGAGGTCCGACTGATCTCCCGCACGTTGATCGTGGGCGGGCCCAGACGGCGGACGTGTCGAAAGATAGCACCCGCGTCATGTTCGGCCTTCGATCGCGAGGCGCAGCCGATGGACCGCTCGAACATCGGCACCAGATACGCCTCGAAGAGCTGCTCGGCGAACAGCGTCGGCGGAGATCTCCGCGGGAGGCGGCGTTTCCGGGCAAAGGTTGCCTGCGAGGTCCCGGCCGCGCTCGCTATAGCACCAGTCGAGGTGCTGAAGGGTGAGCGCGATACGCGCGACGATGCCGTCGCCCTTGGCGATGAACTGCGCCATGTAGCCGGTCGACCGCTGATCGCGGGCCGGCCATTGCGCTCGACAGTGCGCGCCACTTTCAGCAAGTCTCTGAACATCGACAGCGGCCACGTCAGTCCGCCGACTCCGGATCGTTCGTGCTTCAACGTCGAGCGCGTCACGTACCAGCCCTTGCCGCGCTCGCCGACCAACATGCCCGCCGGCGTCCGCGCGTTGTCGAAGAAGACCTCGCAGAATTCCTTCTGCCCGGTCATCTGGGTCAGGGGCCGGATCGTGACGCCGGGCTGGCGGAGATCGACCGACAGATACGAGATGCCATCGTGCGTAGGCATGTCCGGCTCGGTGCGAGCCAGAACGAACATGTGGGTCGCCTGATGGGCGCCGGTGCTCCAGATCTTCTGGCCGTTGATCACCCACAACCAGTTTGGCGCGCGTGCGCAGCGACGCCAAGTCGGAACCCGCATTGGGCTCGGAAAAGCCCTGCGCCCATCGGATCTCGCCCGTGAGCGTCTTAGGGATAAGCTGCGCGCATTGCGCCTCGGACCCACACTCGAGGAGCGTAGGGACGACGAGCTTCCCGGTGACCGCAATGTTCCCGTTGGGAGCCCGCGCGCGGTAGAATTCCTCCCGGATGATCTCCGCCCGGACGATGTCCGGCTCCTCCTCGGAGCCGCCAAAGCGCCGCGGCACGCTACGGTGCAAATAGCCGTTTTCGACGGCAGCCTGCACGAACGCCCTCTGATTAGCCGACGACGTCAGCTCTCCGTCCGCCGGTGGCCAGGGGCCGCGAGGAATTCGCGCACTTCGTCGCGGTAGGAGTCGAATTCCGGCCCGAACCCCAGTTCCATGGCGATGTTGCCTTACGCTGCCGTGAAATGCCGGCGCACGTCGGCCCGATCGCCGCCCCAAGCCTCACATTTAGTATTCTTCTGGCGGTACATTTGAGCTGACAGAGCCTTTCGGGGAATTCATTCGACGGTGACACCCAGCCCGCTATAGTTGTAATTACCCCGGCATCGGCGTTCTCCCTAATCTCCCCCACTTGGGCGCCGTTGGGATCAGCCCTGATTGGGCGGCGTTCGATCCCACCGGGGCTCTTTCCAGGGCCTGCCAGGGCACTTCAACGCAAACCTACCACGCCGTGAACTTTACGCTTTCTTAGGCTGATGCTCTCACCGTCAGGCTTCCTGGCGGTCGCATTTTCCTCAGAGAAGCCCCGGCGACTGCCCGAAAACCCCGGCGGCAGCGGGGCGAAGCCAGCATCGATCAATTTGCGCTGACAACGCCGAACCTCGCCTTCGGCCCATAGAGACTTTGCAGCGGGGATCCGGCACCGCACGCGTCCGCCCGCAGCTTACCAGTCCCGCGTGACCTGCATACCGAACGTGCGTGGATCGCCGACCTTGGCGTTGGTGAAGCCGGTGCTGCCAGCCAGGTCGAGCGCTGAGTTGAAGTAACGCCGATCCGTGAGGTTCTTGCCCCACACGGCGATCTCGGTCTTGTCCTTGATCTTGAACGCCACGCGGCCGTTCAGCAGGCCGTAGGCCTTCTGAACGGTGTAGATGTCGCCCGGAACAAACGTTGGATAGGTCAGCAGCGGCGCCAGCGCCTGGCGGCTCTGCCAGGAGTAGTCCAGTTGGAAGCGAATCTGGCCGAAGTCGGTCGGAACCACGTAGCTGGGCGAGAAGCCGATCGTCCACTTCGGCGCATTGGTGAATGGCTGATCAGACAGGTCCAGCGTGTTCGGGCCGAGCGGGCCCGAGGCGAGGAACTTCTTGTAGTGGGTATCGAGGTAGCCGACGTTGGCCTGCAGGTTGAGGTTCTTCACCGGGACAGCGACCACCTCGAACTCGGCACCGCGGATACGCTCCGAGGCGGCGTTGATGGTCTGCACCACCGACACCGGCGTTCCACCCACCAGGAAGGTCTGCGGCACGCCTTTCTGGGCGTCCTTCACGTCCTGCTGGAAGACCGCCAGGTTGACCCGCAGTCGGTGATCCAGCCACTCGGACTTAACGCCGAGTTCGTAGTTGATCGCGGTCTGCGGATCGAACGGCAGCAGCGGCACGCCGGTGGCGCTGCGCTCGTTGATGCCGCCGGCCTGGAAGCCCTTAGCCAGGCGGCCGTAGAAGAGCACATCGGGCCTGACGTCGTAATCAAAGCCCACGGTGTAGTCGACCGCGCTCCAGGCATCCTTCACCGGATTGCGGCACTGGGCGTTCGGGAAGGGAATGGTGCAGGCGAAGGGAACGCCGGCTGGCCGCGACTGCAACTGCGTGACCGCGACGTCCTTCTTCTCTTTCGAGTAGCGAAGACCGCCGGTGAGGCGGAGCGCGTCAGTGACGGAGAAGGTCGCCTGGGCGTAAGGCCCGATGCTGCGGTCGTGATGCGGCGCGAAGAGATAGTTGCGCGAATTCGCGCCGGTGATCACCGCGAGCGCCTGGTTCACGGCGGTGTCGTTGGAGTGCAGCTCGTAATAGAAGACGCCGGTCGCGAACTTCAACCTGTTGTCGAACAGCGTGCCGTTGAGCTGGACCTCCTGGGTGAAGGCCTTGCCGTACGGCATCGCCAGACTCCAGAGCACCTGGTAAGGTGAGACGTCGTAGTCTTGGCCGCTGAACTGCTTGAAGTCTGCGATCCCGGTGATCGACTTCAGCGAGACGTCGTCGGTCAGGTGGTAGTTGATCGTCACCGATCCGTCGACTTGACGATAGCGGCCGCGGCTGTCGTTGCCGCTCAGCGTCAAGCACCGTGGCGTGAAATTCGGCCGGCCGCCGGCGCCGCAAGCCTGAAACGTCTGCCAGATGCGATCGTAATTGGCCTGGGTCGGCGCGAGGCCGAGCTGCAGGGCGGCCGCGGTGAAGGCCAGCGCCGGGTTGGTGTTCGGCGTCAACGGCGCGCGGAAACTCGGCGGCGTCAGGAACGTCGTCTGCAGGACGTTGCCGCCCGTGTGAGACACCAGGTACTCGCCCCTGGCGATGATTTGGAGGCGATCGTTGGGCTCGTACTTCAACTGACCGCGGAAGAGCTCGGTCTTGAAGTTGCCGAGCGGCCTGCCGGTGGTCACGTCATAGGTGAGGCCGCCGCGGGCGTCGTAGCCGTAATTCAGGCGCGCGGACAGGACGTCTTTGATGATCGGCACGTTGACCATCGCCTGGAGCTGGGCCTGCTCGTAGTTGCCGAAGCCGCCCATGACGCGAGCCTGGAAGTCGTTGGTCGGGGCTTGGGTGATGATGTTCACCGCGCCGCCGATCGAGTTCCGGCCGTAGAGGGTGCCTTGCGGGCCGCGCAACACCTCAATCCGCGAGATGTCCGGACCCAGCATCACCGACGAGCCGATCGCCGTCGATTGGTAGACGCCGTCGATGTACATGGCGACGGGCTGCTCGACGCTTAGCTGGATGTCCGTGCTGACGATTCCGCGAACGGACACCACCGTGGTCGTGGAGCCCTGCGCGGTCTGGTCGAAGTGCACGTTCGGCGTGGCCGAACGTAGGTCGCTGATGCCCGTCACGGAACGGTCGCGCAGCGCTTCCGCGGACAGCGCGGTGATCGCAATCGGCACCTTTTGCACAGCTTCGTCCCGCTTCTGCGCGGTGACGACGATTTCTTCGAGTTGAGTACCTCCGCCGGAAGCCTGGGCCCAGGCCGTGGCGGGAAGGGCGCATCCGACCAGAAGCAGCGCGCGATAGCCGAACACATGCGCAGCGGCGAGAGGGCTGAGCCTCATTGGTTTTCTCCCCATTTCGACCCGCGATTCCGGGACGCTTTGGGAGTATCCACCGGTAGCTGAGAGTTTGCGTCAAGAGTGAATTGTTATTGCGCCTCGGGGTGTGACCTTTCCGCCATAAGCGCCACACCACAGTTTGGATGGGCCTTTTCGCTCACTCTATCAAGCTTAGCGCGGAAATATTCGCCGGGAAAACTGGACAGGGTGAAGCCGCCTTTGCTGCTGCTCGAATTATGGGGCAGCGGCCGCATTCTCTGAAAAACTGCAGAAGAAAGCTCGGCCGCAAGAAGCATAAAAGCTAGCGGTGCGTGGGTTTGCGCTGACGGTCCCCTGGACACCCCACGCGACCTTCGCCCGTTCCTGGCAGAGGCGCATCGCCAGCGGCTCGACAGTGACTTTGAAGCCGGCGGTCAAGATGATGGCGAGCGCACTAGCGCTATCCTTCGAGGTTTCCACCAGCTCGCAGTTTTCATCACCCCCCAATTCGTTGGGGTTGTTTGAAATCCCAGAGTCCGCTCGCCACCCCGAGTACGACGCTGCCAACGTCTGCTTCCCAGGTGGCAGGCATTAGTTGCCCCGCCACCTGGCCCACAGATCTCTAGGCGTCAGCAGAGCCGCCGGGAGCTGCGCCCCTCCCCTTGCGACCGCGCACGCCAGCGCTTTTGCCCTGCCGTACTGAGGAGGCACTGGCCTTTGCGGCTCGCGCCGCGGGGCCTCGCGCATTCACGCGGTTTCCAAGACCTAACGCCTTCGCCATAGCGGACCGCGCCTCACTGTAGGACGGCGCCGTCATCGGGTAGTCCTTGGGCAACCCCCACTTCGCCTTGTAGGTCTCCGGGCTGAGACCGCGCACCGACAGGTGGCGGCGCAGAGTCTTGTACGGGCGATTGTCTTCGAAGCTGATAAGCGCGTCCGGCTGGATGGACTTGCGGATCTGCGCCGGCGTCAGCTTCACGGACTGGACTTCTTCGGGCGCCGGTTCGGCTTCACCTGGCGCATCCGCCGCAGGCGCGCCGACCGCGCTAAGGCTGCTGGCGATTTGGCTTATGACGTTGGGGATTTCGGTTGGACTGACATGGCTATTGCTAAAATAGGCTGCAGCGACCTGGCCAACGATCTTCTGCAGTTCAATGTTGTCCGACACGTTCAGATCCTTTCACCGTCGCCACCCGGCCAAGCTGGGCGGTCGCACGGTATAAACTCGTGAAAATCAAAACACGACCGCGAATTGCGCTCTGGCGCGTCGCAGCACGCTGCGGCGATGGCAAGCAAGGCCTACCTGCCCTCAGCGTCGTAATTCCCCAGAGCGAGACGTTCTTTGATCGCCCGCAGCACAAATGCTCACCGATGGATGATTATCTCACTTCGTACGGAGCGGACGTTGGCGCGCTTGCGGGATATGGCCTGGCCTCAGCCGGCGCGTCGGCCGCGCGTGCGCGACCCCAAGCCCGTGGACTTGGCGAATTCGCTGCGCAGCGCAGCGTAGGCCGGCGCCACCATCGGATAGTCCGCCGGCAGCCCCCACTTGCTGCGGTATTCGGCCGGCGTGAGCCCGTGGGTCGTCAGATGCCGCTTCAGCATCCGATAGGGGCGGCCGTCTTCGAAGGAGATCAGCGCCTCGTCGGTGATCGACTTGCGGATTTGCGCCGGGCTGAGCGACTTGGCGACCGGCGCGGGCGCCGCCTCGACGGTCGGCGCGCCAAGTGCGCCATGCACCGCCTGAATGAGCGCCGGAAGTTGTTCCGGCGGGATCGCGTTCTTCTGTACGAAGGCGCTGATGATGTCGGTCGTGAGTGCGATCAGCACCTTGTCGGTCATGCCCGGCTCCCCTGCGAACGACCGCTTAGCGCGCAGATCGGCGGTGCTGAACGGCGTTTTCGAGGTGACCAGCGACTGTGTCGAAAATGCGGAAAGCCCTGCCCTCCCCGGCCACGGCTTTTTCGACCTCGCCGTTCGAGCCTTATACGAAACCGCAGAGGGAAAGGGCTGACTCATTGCCGAGGTCCGCTTCCGGGTTCAGCTGATGTGTGAGGAAATAAGTTTTTGCCCACTTTGATTCGCTGGCTACGGTGAGCTGCGGACTTCGTGCGGGTGGGATGGGTCTGGCGGAAACCCAAATCGCGCGCAAGCGTAGCGAGCTAATTCTCCACAAAGACTGTCTGAACCTTCTCTGTCTGGCGGGCCTCCCAGGTGGAGACCAGAAACGTTGCCATCGTCCCAGACAAATTGACGGCCAATTCCGCGTGACGCGGCAGAGGGCGCGCACGTTTGGGGCCAGAGCTATGCGCGTCGCCCAGCTTGTTCCGCAGCGCTCCGAGCGTCTCGACGATCTGCTGGCAGCTGCCCAGGAGCTGCTTGAAGGCCTGCTCCGTGTGGTGATCTGGCGCAGCTTCAGCACTTTGGCGCGTTTTCGGTAGAGCACCGTAAGGTCGTCGGCGTCTTTGATTTCGACATCGGCCTCAGTGACATCGGGCCGAACCGGTTGACCCACTTCCTGACCGTCTCGTGGCAGAGGTCGACGCCACGCTCGAACGCCAGGTCCTCGACGTTGCCAAGCGACAGCGGGAAGCGGACGTACAGCATCACCACGAGCTGGATCACCTCGGGTGAGCGGTCGAACCAGCGGAAAGGGTCATGCGCCTTGGATTTTCGGGCCATTCCGCCCGTCTAGCCGCCCGCCCTTACCAGCCGGTGCATCTGAGCTGACTCTGCCCCCCGCGACGCGCGCAAGGAGACCTATCTGGCCCACCGCAAAGCGGCGCCGAATGAAGAACGTCGCCAGCGCGAAAAATCCATCGCAGGAACAGGCCGGCTTGCGAGTTCCCCTTGAGGATACACCTCAATGGCCAAACCGGCGCTAAGCTGGAGGATTGAACCATCAACACGACCTTAGCGCGTCGCCCGCTCCAATTGCGCCGGTTCCTAAGAGCCGCACTTCACGCGGCAAACGGATTCCCAGTGATCTCATTTTGACGAGGAAAGCGCCTTGGTGTGACGCGTCCAAGAACCCTGGCCGCACCTCGCTACGCGGCCGCTAGATAGCAGTCAATCTGCTCGAAAATGGCCGCCATAGCTCTGTCAGGCGCCTGAGCATCCGCTGCAATGCTCCCCTCCGCGTAGAGCAGCGCTAATTGGTCGCGCGCTCGGCTAACTCGGCTCTTCACCGTGCCTACGGGGCAGCACATGATCTCGGCCACTTCCTCGTAAGACATTCCCGCCGCGCCGATCAGGATCAGCGCTTCGCGTTGGTCCGGGACGAGCATCGAGATTGCGCGGCGGAGCTCGTCCAGTTCCAGCCGATCCGTGTCGCCCGTGACCGCCACGAGCGTGCGTTCGGCGGTCTCGGGATCGAGGTGCGAGGAGCGCCAGGCGCGGCGCATGTCAGAGTAGAACAGGTTGCGCAGTATCATGAAGGTCCAGGCCTTCATGTTCGTCCCCATTTGGAAACTGTCTTGTGCGGCCCAGGCTTTGGCGAGTGCGTCCTGCGCAAGATCGTCCCCTCGGGCGAAGTCGCCCGTCAGCGTCCGCCCGAAGGCTCTGAGATGAGGGATGAGCGCGATAAGCTGAGCCTCGAAGGCCCTCCGGTCGTCGGTCTGGGCCATTGTGAAGCTCCTGTGCCGGTGATTAACGCCTCATCCGATGAATGGCTCCGCTCAGGTCAACCAATCGCCATCGTCCGACTGATCGCGTGTCAGTCCTCCCGGTCAATCGCGGGAAGGAAATGGGGGTCCCGAAGCGATGGTGTCAGTTTGCGCACGCGCAACGTCTGACTGGCCAGCAAGCTCCGCAAGCAGTCGAAATCCGACATTGGTTTCACCCCGGGGAGCGGACGTCCGCCAGGTCGGCTTCGGGGCCAGACCCCAAGGGCAGAAATCGACCCTTAGCGGACCTTAAACGTTGGCACCCGACCATCTGGCCATAATTGATGTGTTCGTGTTCAGAGAGGGCCTTCCTCGCAGAGGGAACGCTCACGTCTGCGTGGTGGACCAATATGCGGCCCGGAGGTTCGTCTCGACGCACGACCTCGACCAACTCTTCTTCGGCCACGTCGTGTATGGCGATGACGCCGGTCGGCGATTTGTCGGCGTTTGGGGAAACAGAACCGTCTCGCGCTTTCTCAGGCTACTTCGAGAACGCGGGGCGTCCTTCGTTCAACACGCCAGCCCGCCGCCCGCGAGGTTCACCGCGTTCGTCACGCAGGGCAAAGCCCGAGCCAAGAGCGGAAGGGTCCGCTAACCACCGAGGCTGTGTGAAAACCGCGAAGCACCGTAGCCTTTGAGCAGGCTTCGGAGGCGGTGATGGCACGCTTCATCGAGGGTGAGGATCGGCGCCAAAGAGCGCTACTCCCGGAGTACCTGG
>Ga0268264_10001412_pt1 | contig 22450 bp, 20 predicted proteins | sample KBSSwiS32_FD_190357 | JGI IMG/M metagenome (GOLD analysis project Ga0268264, IMG submission 190357) | Switchgrass rhizosphere microbial communities from Kellogg Biological Station, Michigan, USA - KBS Switchgrass S3-2 (SPAdes) (version 2) | ecosystem: Host-associated > Plants > Roots >...
ATCGCAGCGATCGTCTTCGTCGACGCATTCGTCCGCCTCATCCCCGGCGTCCTCGGCGACGAAGGCTCCGCTGCCGATGATTCCTTTGCCAAGGGCCTGCTCGAATTTCCCCAATACACCCGTCCTGTGGAATATCGTGGCTGGCGTGTGCCCGACATCCTGCTCTCCGGCAACCACGGAGCGATCGCCAAATGGCGACAGGAACAATCAATCGAAAAGACCAAGCGAAACCGCCCGGATTTGCTGGGTGGCGAAAAATAATTTTTTTTGAAATTAGCGTTCGGAGTCAAGCGATCCGTCGCTTTTTTACAAGTTCCGCAGCCAGGTTGATCGCCGCGATCATGCTGTCAGGACGCGCAATTCCCTGTCCTGCAATCTCGAACGCCGTGCCGTGATCGGGGCTGGTGCGGATGAAGGGAAGACCAATCGTTACATTCACACCCTGGTCGAATGCGTGAAGTTTCAACGGAATCAACCCCTGGTCGTGATACATGCAGAGCACGCCGTCGAATTCGCCGTTTACCGCGCGATTAAAGACAGTGTCCGGCGAGATGGGGCCGAAAAACGATGGGTTTAATTTTGCGATGGCTGGAGCGATGATTTCGATTTCTTCTTTTCCCAATGCTCCAGATTCACCGGCGTGGGGATTAAGTCCAGCAACAGCGATGCGGGGTGGTTTCCCTTTCCGCAAAGCCAGAAAATCCGCAAGCAGTTTGCCCACGCGGATGATTTCCTGTCCGCTCAATGTATCCGCCACGTCCCGCAGCGGCACGTGTGCCGTCACCAGCGCGACGGTAAGCGCGCCGCCGGTGAGCAGCATGGCGAAATTTTCCGTGCCGCTGCGTGCTGCGAAAAACTCCGTCTGCCCCGGAAATGCGAAGCCGATTTCCTGCATGCGGTGCTTGTGGATCGGGCCGGTGACGATTGCGGCGATTTCCCGCGAGTCCGCCAGTTTCGCTGCAGTTTCCAGTGCGTCGAGCGCGGCCCGCGCGGTTTCCGGCGTCGGTTGGCCGGGTGTGCATTCCGGCATGTCGCCGATGATGCGGTAGGTGAAATCCGGATCGAGCTTTCCTGAATCGAGGGCCTGCCGGACAATCTCAGGCCCGATGCCTGCAGGATCACCCTGCGTGATGCCGATGACGCCTAGAAAGTCTTGATGTAGGCTTTCCTGCGGAGCGTGGCGATCCATTTCTCTTGCTGGTGCTGGCGCTGCTCCTGGAGCAGTTTCTTCTCGATGTCGTCGCGCACGTCCTTGAAGGGCTTGGCTCCGCCGGATTTTTTCGCCTCAGCATACAGAATGTAGTAGTTTCCACCTTCGTCCACGACCTTGCTGACCTCGCCGGGCTTCAGGGAAAATGCGATCTTGGTGAGGTGGTCGTTCAGGGTTTTGCGGTCGATCCATCCCCAGTCGCCGCCGGGGTAGGCGCTGTCCTGCGAGTAAAGCTGGGCCATGTCGCCGAAATTCGCTCCGGAGGAAACCTTCTGCCGGATTTCATCGGCCATCGCTTTCTTGGTAGCATCGGTGGCACCTTCTTTTTTGAGCACGATCATGCGCAGCTTCACCTGGTCGGGGGTGGAATATTCCTCCCGGTGCTTGGCGTAATAGGCGTCCACATCACGGGGCGGGATGATCAGGTCGGATTTCAGTTCCTTCTGGCGCATCGCCTGGACAATGATCTTGTCCTGCTCCACCTGGCGGTAGCGGTCCAGAGTGTAACCCTGTGCGTCGAGCGTGCGGATGAAAGCCGCGCGGTTTCCGCCGAACTGCTCGCGGATGATTGTCTGGATGCGGTCATCGACCACGTATTCGGGGATGTTGAATTTGTTCTTCTTGAACTCCTGCAAAATCAACTGCCGGTCGATCAGGTCGTTCACGGCCGCCATGCGGGTTTCCTTGATCTTGTCCATCAACTCCTGGCCGCGATACTGCTTCCTGAGTGAGTCTTCACGGGCGGCAACAAGTTCGCGCACCTGCGAAAACGTGATCACGTCCCCGTTTACCACGGCGGCGAGGCCATCGAGTACCTCCTGTTCGGAGCGGAGCAGTGGAATGCCGATAAAGCAGGCGGCCAGCGACAACAGAATGAATTTTTTAAAAAGTGTAAAGCGTGACATGATCTGAAACCCCCGGGATTTTCCTTGAGCAGGCGCAAATGTTAAGTTGGGCGGGGTGGTTGTCAAGTGGGGAAACTTGGCTGGATTTTGCCCCGAAACGGCTCAAAACACCTAGAAGCTTTTGATGAGGGCTGCCAATTCGCGCAATTGTTTTGCCGGTTTGGCCGCGATGAGGCGCGGGAATTTTCCTCCGATTAATACATAATCACCACCGCGCGTGAGGATTAACTTACTTTCCTTAACCTCGATTTTCGTGATCTTGCGGGCCGATGCGGCGAGTTTGATGTCAGTGAACAACAGAAGATTTTCCACCGCCTCCGGCATCACCCCGAAGCGGTCGCGCCATGCCTTGCGTAACTGTTCCAATTGCTGCGGCGTATTGACCTCGGAAAGCTTCCGGTAAGCCTGGATGCGCGTCTGCGGTTGCTCGATGTAGCTGACCGGTAAAAATGCGGGAGCGAGGTCGTTTCCATCGTCCTTGAGGAAGTCGGCCTCGTTGGTGGCGACAAAATCCAGCCGGAGCTGCACCTCCAGGCGCGGCTTCACCTTCTCTCCCTTCATCTTCGCGATGGCCTGCTTCAATAGCTGGCAGTAGAGATCGAACCCGATCGCCAGGATGTGTCCGCTTTGCGCCGTGCCCAGGATGTTCCCCGCGCCGCGAATTTCCAGGTCACGCATCGCAATTTTGAATCCTGCGCCGAGTGAGGAGTATTGCTTGATCGCATTAATGCGCTTGCGGGCCTCCCCGGCGGTGACCATCTCGCGCGGCAACATCAGGTAGGCATAGGCTTTGTGCTGCGCCCGCCCGACGCGGCCCCGGAGCTGGTAGAGATCGGCCAGGCCGAACCGGTCGGCGCGATCGATGATGATCGTGTTCGCATTCGGGATGTCGAGACCGCTTTCGATGATCGTGGTGGAGACGAGTACGTCCGTCGCACCGCTTACAAATCGCTGCATCACCGTTTCCAGTTCGTCCTCATCCATCTGCCCGTGGCCGATTTCCACGCGCGCCGTCGGGCAGAGCATGCGGATACGCTGCGCCGTCCGCTCGATGCTGTGCACCCGGTTGTGCAAAAAGTAGATCTGTCCCTGCCGTTGCAACTCACGGTTGATGGCGTCGCGGATGATCCGCTCGTCGTAGCCGCAGATCATCGTTTCAACCGGGATGCGGTTGAGCGGCGGCGTCTCAAGCGTGGACATGTCCTTCGCGCCCATGAGAGAGAGGTAAAGCGTGCGCGGGATCGGCGTGGCCGAGAGCGTGAGCAGATCCACCAGCTTGAACTGCTGCTTGAATTTCTCCTTGTGCAGCACGCCGAACCGCTGCTCCTCGTCAATCACCACCAGGCCGAGGTCCTTGAATTCCACATCCTTCGAAATCAGCCGGTGTGTTCCGACGACGATGTCCACGCTGCCTTCCCGCAATCCCTGCACGGTCTTGCGTTGTTCCGACTGCGTGCGGAACCGGCTCAGCATGCCGATGCTCACGGGATAGTCCGACATGCGCTCGCGGAAATTCTGGTAATGTTGCTGGGCGAGCACGGTGGTTGGGACGAGGATTGCGACCTGTTTGCCGTTCATCACCGCCTTGAACGCCGCCCGGATCGCGATCTCCGTTTTTCCAAATCCCACGTCGCCGCAGATGAGCCTGTCCATGGGACGTTCGGACTCCATGTCCTCCTTCGCGGCGGCGATCGCGGTGACCTGGTCCGGCGTTTCCTTGAATAAGAAGGAGCGTTCGAACTCGTCCTGCCATTTGTTGTCGGGCGCAAATGCAAAGCCTTTGCTCGTCTCACGCTCCGCATGCACGGCGAGGAGCTTGGCGGCGTAATCAAAAACCGCGCGCTCCGCCATTTGTTTGGCCTTCGACCATTTGCCGTCGCCGAGTTCGCTCAATGCGGGCGATCTTTTTCCGACACCGACGTAGCGCGAGATGAGATAGGATTGCTCGAGCGGCACGTAAAGCCGCGACGAGTTTGCAAACTCGATCACGAGCACTTCTTCGTTTTTTTCACCGGTGGAAAAACTTTGCAGCCCGAGATATTTGCCGATGCCGTGCTCGAGGTGCACCACGAGATCGCCCTCGTTCAGCTCGCTGAAATCGATCTGGGCACGGTTCGCCTGCTCCTGTGCCCGGCGCACCGAGAGACGCCGGCTGCGCGTGTTGCGATAGCGCCCGAACAGCTCGGAATCCGACAAAATCGCGATTTTCGCAGCCGGGAAAGTGAACCCGCGCGACACCATCCCGGTAGTAAGGATGAATTTTTCGTGCTCCAGTTCCATCGTCGGGATCAGGTCGCGCAGGCGCTCGATTTCCCCCTCGTTATTGCAGTAGATGAACACCGTCCAGCCATCCACCCGCCACTCGCGCAATTGCTGGAAAAAACGCTCGCGTTTCGTCTCTTCCACCACGAAATCGCCCGCCTCGAATTCGCCAAGGCCATGGTCGAAAAACGCCGCTGTGAAATCCTCCGCGTCTCCGGTCTGTTCCGCACCGGAGACAATTTTCACCCGGGCTTCATCAAAATCTGTATCGACACTGATGATCAGGTCGTCCTTGTGGAAATAATCGGGCAGCTTGCGGGTCTGTTCTCCGGTCTCTCCGAGTAGCAGCGTGCAGGTGTCGAGTTGCTGCACGGAAGTCTGCGCATCCAGATCAAATTGCCGGATGGAATCGATATCATCGCCGAAGAATTCGATCCGCACCGGCAGTGAGTGATGCCACGAAAAAATGTCCACGATGCCCCCGCGGATCGCATACTGGCCACGCACTGATACCTGTGCGGCGCGCTCGTAACCGGCCTCGTCCATTTTCGCGATCAGCTTGTCCCGGTCCAGTTTCATGGAGCGCGAGAGCTTGAGAGAAATCTGCTTCAACCCGGCGGGCGAGGGGAGGGCGTCGTTCAGGCTCGTTCGCGTCGCCACCACGATCTGCTGGTCGCGTTTTGCCGAGAGCCTCTGGAGGATTTCAAGACGTTCCGCAGTGGCCTCGGGATCAGAAACCACATTCTCGCCGAGCCCCATTTCCATCTCGGAAAAAAAGAGCGCGCCGGGAAACCAGTTGAGCAACTCCCCGTGGAACATCTCCTGCGCGCGGACATTTTCGCAGATGATCCAGATGCGTTTCTTGATGTTGCACGCGATCAGCGCCGCCAGAAACGGCTGCGCCTGCTCCGCGACATGCTCGAATACGACACGATCCCCGCTGCGGCGGACGAGATCGAGCTTCGCGGCGAGCGGCTTGCAGTCCGCAATCCGGTCCAGTAATTCAAAAGGCTTATCCACCGCCGGCAAGTTCGTTGATTTCCCTGTCGTATTCAACGCGCAGTTCCTCCGCAATCGCGCGCGACGGCAGTTCGCGCCCTTCCAGCGAAGAAACCGGCATCACCCCGAGTCCGCTGCTCGTGAGAAAAATTTCGTCGGCGTGTTCGAGATCATCCCGGGTAAGGTGAAGCTCCTCGACGGCGCGCCGGTGCATGATCCACTCGCGAATGACCCCGGCGCGCGCCCCGGTTTCAGGAGACGGAGTTTTTATGGCCCCGTCGCGCACCACGAACACATTGGCCATGCATGCGGAGATCAATTCGTCTTTCACGTTGAACGTCAACGCCTCATTGAAATCATTTTTGCGGGCACGTTGAAGGGCAGCGACGTTCGGCCAGTAATTTGCCGTCTTCAATCCTCCGAAAATCGGAATACAAGCGTCAGGATGGCGCGCAAGTTTATAGGCGTCTTCAGTCCTGCGCAGGCTTCGCGGCTCAATGAAGACAATCACGCGGCCGTTATCAGTGCGGTCGGAAACAGCGCCATCCCCCGCCGTCACATACAAGCGGGCAAAGGCGTCGAATTCAACGCTTCGCAAAAGCGTGTCGAATCCGGCAAGCGGTGGAAGCCCGGTTTCAAGGCGGCTTTGCGCACAAGCCTGCTGCAGTCGCTCATGATGTTGGGTAAGAAAGAGAGGCGTTTTGCGCACTACGGGCAGGCTTTCGAACACTGACATTCCGTACCGGAACCCGCGGTCCAAAACGGGCACGGAATCGCACGGGACGAATGTGCCGCCCTTCCAGAGCCACGCGATTTTTGTTTGGGTTTTCACGGGTTGTGTTGAATTGATGACGGGAATTTTCAACTTCCGCGTGAAATTGAAAAGCGGCGATTACTTCCAATCGCCGCTCTTCCAAAATTACTGGATGTTCAATTCCTTGGTGATGCCAAAGCGGTCGATGCGCTTGCGCAGCGTGGCGCGGGTAAGGCCGAGCAATTTCGCGGCTTTCACCTGGTTGCCTTTGGTGGCTTTCATCGCGTAAAGCGTGAACTCGCGTTCGAGCCACGGGAGCAATTCCACATTCGGATCAATCTGTGCCGCCTTCAGGAGCACCTCGATGGCGGTTTCAATTGTCAGGGGCGCAGAGGTCTGCGATGCATTGCCGCCAGCCGCCGATGCTGACGCGTTGTCCGGTTGCGGGCCTGTGGAGCCTAGTGGAATGTCTTTCGGCAGGAGCAGGTCGGAGGTCGCCAGCACGGATGCGCGCTGGAGCGTATTCTCGAGCTCACGAACGTTGCCGGGCCATGGGTAGCTCTCCAGCACACGCACGGCATCCTCGGAAAGGCGCAGGCGCGGCAGGCGTTTTTGCACCGCGACTTTTTGCAGGAAATATTCCGCCAGCAGCCGGATATCCTCCACGCGCTGGCGGAGCGGTGGAAGCTGGATGCGCACGACGTTAAGCCGGTAAAAAAGATCCTCGCGGAATTTCTTGTCGGCCACGGCCTGCTCCAGGTTGTGGTTTGTTGCCGCAATGATACGCACGTCCGTGCGGAGCGTTTCATTGCCGCCGACGCGCGAAAATTCCCCCTCCTGCAACACGCGCAGGATTTTGCCCTGCACCGGGAACGGCATGTCTCCGATCTCGTCGAGGAAAAGCGTGCCTCCGTTGCTCTGCTCGAAGCGTCCTACACGCTGGGCGATCGCCCCGGTGAACGACCCCTTTTCATGGCCGAAAAGCTCGCTCTCGAGGAGCTGCTCAGGGATTGCTGCGCAATTGATCGCGACGAAATCCTTCGCGCTGCGCTGGCTGTAGTGATGGATCGCGCGGGCGACCAGTTCCTTGCCGCTTCCGCTTTCGCCGGTGATCATCACCGGCGCATCGCTGTGCGACACACGGCCAACGAGCTTGAACACCTGCTGCATGGCGGAAGACTGCCCGACGATACTGTCCTGGTATTGCTCGACCGTGAGCTGTGGCTTGAATGTCGTCGCGGCGCGCAGTTCCGCCTGCGAGGTGAGCGCGGCATCGACAACCATCTTCAGATTGAACGGCAGCGATTCTTTGCGGATGAAATCGAACGCGCCGAGTTTCATCGACTCGATCACGGTCTGCGTCGTTCCCCATGCGCTGATCAGGATTACCATCGCGTTCGGGTCGCGCTGCCGGGCCTTCACCAGCAATTCGAGTCCGCTGTACGGCACGAGGTGCGTCTCCGTGATCAACAGATCGGGGCTTTCGCGCACGAAAATCTTATACGCGTCATCGGCCTTCGTGGTCGTGATGACACGCGTCGTGGGCGTCTCCAGTTGATGCTGGGCCCATTCCAAAAAATCCGTTTCCGGATCCACCAATAAAATTGTCTGACTCTTATCCATTCCTACAAACCGCCGTAGCGGCGCTGACGTTTACTGTATTCGGCGATGGCATCAAGCAAATCTTCTTTCCGGAATTCGGGCCACATCTTCGGGGTCACGTACATTTCCGTGTAGCTGAGTTGCCAGAGCAAAAAATTGGAAATGCGCATTTCCCCCGAGGTGCGAATCAGCAGATCGGGATCGGGATAATACCGCGTATACAAATGTTTGCTGAACATTTCGACGTCAATCATCCCTTTGTCAATATGCCCCTTTTCCACCGCGTCCACGAGGCTCTTCACGCCGTCTATGATCTCGGTACGACCGCCATAGCTTAACGCAAGGATGAGCGTGACACCCGTGTTTGTCGACGTGGTCTCGATCGCCCGATGCAGCTGCTTTTGGCACGAGTTGGGCAGGTCGGTAATGCGGCCGATCGCCTGCAAACGCACGTTCTGCTCCATGAGTTCCGGCGTCTCTTTTTTCAAAAACCGCTCCAGCAGTTTCATCAGCGCAGCCACCTCGGCCTTCGGACGCTTCCAGTTTTCTATGGAAAAAGCGTAGAGCGTCAAAAATTCCACGCCAGACTCGCCGCAGGCGCGCAGCACCCTGCGCACCGATTCCGCCCCCTCCTCGTGGCCGCGGATTCGCGCAAGGCCGCGCTCGCGCGCCCAGCGTCCGTTGCCATCCATGATGATGGCGATATGTCGGGGAGTCTTTTCGGGGGAGGTCATTTTGGAGCCGGTCGTCAAGGGGCCCAATGGGTAGTGTTGATCACAATCAAAGCACCATGGTCTGGTCGCGCCCCGGTCCCACGCTGGCGATGCGGAGCTTCGCACCCGTGAGCGCGCTGATGGTTTTCAAATACTCGCGTGCATTTTTGGGCAGGTCGCTGAATTTCTTTGCCTTTTCCGTCGGTGTTTTCCAGCCGGGCAGTTCGATGTAAACCGGTTTGCAGTCCTTGAGCTGCGAACAATCTGTGGGCGGAACCTCGAATGTCTTCTTGCCGGACTTGTAGTGGGTGCAGACCTTGATCGTGTCGAGCTGGTCGAGGCCGTCGAGGTTCGTGATCGCGAGATCGTCGATGCCGTTGACCATCGCCGCATAGCGCGTGAAGACCGCGTCGAACCAACCGCAGCGCCTTGCGCGGCCCGTGGTTGCGCCGAATTCGCGTCCCATGCCGTGCAGCATGTCGCTGATCACCTTGTCCTCGGTCGGGAAAGGGCCTTCGCCCACGCGCGTGGTGTAAGCTTTCATCACGCCCAGCACGCGGTCGATGCAGTGTGGGGGCACGCCGGACCCGGTGCATGCGCCGCCTGCCGTGGTGTTGGACGACGTCACGAAAGGATAGGTGCCGTGATCGATATCCAGGAAAGTTCCCTGCGCGCCTTCAAACAGGATTTCCTTTTTGGCCTTCAGCGCCTTGTCGAGGAATACCACCGTGTTTGTCACGAACGGCTTCAATTGCGCGCCTGCCTTGAGGTAGGCGGCATTGATCTCCTTGAAATTCACCGGCTTCGCGCCGAGCAGCTTCAGCAGCGCGTTGTATTCCTTCACGTTCGCCGCGAGTTTCGCCGAGAAAACCTCCGGCTGCATCAGGTCCACCATGCGTAGCCCCGAACGGGAAGCCTTGTTCTCATACGCCGGGCCGATGCCGCGCTTCGTAGTGCCGATCTTGTTTTTGCCCTTCTCGCGCTGTTCATCCAGTGCCCTGTGATACGGGAGTACGAGATGCGCGGATTCGCTGATGAGCAGATTCTTGCCCACCTTGATCTTCTGTGCGCGCAGACCGTCGATTTCCTTCACCACCGCCACAGGGTCGAGCACCACGCCGTTGCCGATCACGCAGACTTTGTCGGACCGCAGAATGCCGGAAGGGATCAGGTGCAGAACGTATTTTTTCGTCCCGAGAATGACGGTGTGGCCCGCATTGTTGCCACCCTGCGAGCGGACCACGATGTCCGCCTTTTCAGTGAGAAAATCAATGATTTTGCCTTTGCCTTCGTCGCCCCACTGGGCGCCGACGAGAATTGTATTAGCCATTTGGTAATGAGTTCAGTTCACGAAAAAGCGTCCCGACGCACTCCGTGGTGCATTCGGGACGTTGAACAATAGTAGTAGGAGGGAAATGGCGTGCAAGTACAAAGTCCTGATTGGAATCAGGCTCACGCGGCGTCTTACAATCCCACCGGATGCCGCGCTTCAAATCCCCATGGCGTGCGCCCGTCGGGGCGCCAGCGCGGGCCTTCGTCACCGTAGAAACCGGTCGTGTCGAGACGCAATCCTGCGATCATCATCCAAGTGTGGCCGTTACGCGCATACACTGTCATCCAGCGGCCGGGGCCGCGCTCGCCGAAGCTCATCAGGCTGCGCGAATCCATCGGCGAATTGAGCAGACCTGCGTAATGCAGGGCAAATGAAACTGTGCCCGAGCAATCATATCCGCTGGCAAAAAACGAATCATGCCCGCCACCCCACACATAGGGTTTGCGAAGCAGGGTGTTGGTGGCCCAGATGGCGCGCTTTACGTTCATAGGGGCATTTTCCGGCGCATAGGCGATGCCGTGGCGCAGCTTGGCGCGGTTGCCCGGTACGGTCGGCTGTGCGAGCGAATTCATCCCCGGCAGGGAGGGGGCGGGTGTCGAAGCCTCGGGAGCGGTGGCGCGTGCCGGGCGTTCATCCCCGTCGTAATACGCCGCGGAGCGTCGCGAAGGTTGCACCATTACCAACTGGCGCTGGTAGGAACTTCTGATCGAGGTCGTGCTGCCCCAGTTCGATGAAAATGAAGCCGGCCCCAGGTTGACGTAAAATGCCTGCGCGTGCATTACGCAACGGAGTAAAAGGAAAACGGTCAAAAATACCAGAGCAGCCGGGATCCCCGGTGTCCGTTCTTTATTGAGAGCAAAGGATTTGGAAGGCATGAAAAGCAATAAAGCTATTTTCAGGCCATGATTTCTATAATTGTGAGAAAAATTTTAAATTTTCACTGAAATTTTCGGATTTACAGAGAAAATTGTTCTTACGTCTGCATTTCAGGGCGCATGCATCTGTGGCTTAATTTTGCGGATAGTCGCGCCTGTTTTATCCGCCACTACCTGTAGATACTCCTCATCGATATCGAAGCCGATAAACCTGCCCACACCGCATTTCTTCGCCGCCATCGCCGCATGGCCGATCCCCAGAAACGGATCCATCATCACCAGGTCGCTCCGCACGCCATGCAGGCGCACGCAGCGTTCCGCGAGTGCCACGGGAAACGTCGCGGGGTGGGGCCGCTGACCGGCGCGGCTCTGGATGGTCTCATACGGGATGAACCATGTGTTGCCCGCGCATCGTTTGTCGTTCCCGCCAGTGTGGCCCCAGCGGGAGATATTGCTCTTGTGCGTGTAAGGCACACCGACTGCCAGCCGGTCGATGGGCGTTTTCCCCTCCTTGGTGAAATGCAGCACATATTCATGGCAATCGTTCAGGTAGCGCCCCGAGTTGATCGGCTTGAAATGCCCGCGCGAGAGGATCGAGCCGTCATCCATCTCCAGGCTGATCGACTTGATCCAGTGGATCGAGTTTTGCAGCACAAAAAGCCGGTCCCTCGTGAACTCCCCTGTGATCTCAAAAGGCAGCAAGGGATTTGAAGGCGACGCCCCCACATTCAGGAAGAGCGACCCCGCAGGCTTCAACACGCGCTTCACCTGTGCTCCCCATTCCATACACCACGCGAGGTATGCCGCGCGGTGCTGGTCGTCCTTGTAGCTGCCGTATTTGATCCCTATATTGTAAGGCGGCGAGGTGACCACCACGTCCACCGATTCACTCTCCAGCCCGCACATTCCCTCCACGCAATCACCATGAAAAATCTCAAACTGCGTCGGTTTTTTGCGAAGAATCTTACGTTTGGCAGGTTTGCGGATTTGGTTCATTACACCAAATATCCGCCTTCGGTCCTGAAAAGTACAGAAGATTTTCCACGGCGGATGGACGGATCCAAAAATTACGTGACTCGGGAAAATCGAACTGGTGAAATGATCCTGCCATCGACCGGACAGGAAATATATGAAAACAAAAGCCACCATTCTTGCCATTGCGTTTGCATATTCAGCCATGTGCGGCTGCCAGAATACTCCGCAACCGACCGGAACCAAACAGAAGCCGGCATCCACCCCAAACCCGGTTACTCAACGCGCCCGGCAAAGGAGTCTCCTCATGTGAGCCCCGGATCACTCTTTCGACCGGTGTTTGCAAGGCGGTAGGCCCCGTCAGTCCCTTCGAGCTGGAATTCGGGGAAATTGAATCCTTCGAGATCGAAGGTCCGCGCGCTATTTCCTGAAATAAGCATCCTTTCATATTTCAGGCTTCTTTCGGTATTCGTCATTCGGTATTCGTCATTTTTTCCAAATGCTCGCCTTCATCCTACGCCGTTCCGCATCGATGCTGCTCGTGCTCTTTTGCGTGGTGACGCTGACGTTTTTCCTGATGCGGCTGGCCCCCGGCGGGCCGTTTGACCGGGAGAGGAAAGTCCCGAAGGCAACCGAGGATCAGTTGCTCGCCCGCTTCAATCTCAAAGGCACGCCGTGGGAACTGTACCGCACTTATCTCGGCATCCGGAAAAACAATTCCGGCAAATACAGCGGCCTGCTCCAAGGCGATCTCCAGCTTTCCACCAAATATCGCAACCGCACCGTGAACGAACTCCTGGCGCAGACGCTACCTGTTACTGCCACACTGGGCGCACTCGCATTCCTTGTTGCCACGACCGCCGGAGTCTCGCTCGGCTGCTGGGCCGCCGTGAAGCACCACACGAGTATTGATACCGGCGCAATGATGGGCGCGCTGTTCGCCATCTCGATTCCGACCTTTGTTACCGGGCCGCTGCTTGTGCTAATTTTCTGCCTGAAACTCGGCTGGCTGCCCGTGGGTGGATGGGGAAGCTGGCAGAGCCTGATCCTGCCCGCGCTAACGCTTGCCGGGCCTTACGTCGCCTACATCGCGCGGCTCATGCGCACGAGCATGCTTGAAGTGCTCGGCCAGGATTTCATCCGTACCGCGCGCGCAAAAGGGCTGCCCGAGCTTCGCATCATTTACAAACACGCCGTAAAAATTGCCATTCTTCCCGTCGTTTCATTCCTAGGCCCGCTTGCCGCAAATCTCCTCACCGGCTCGATGGTCGTGGAACTGATTTTCAACATCCCCGGCGCAGGCGGCTTTTTTGTGAACTCGATCCAAAACCGCGACGGTTTTCTGCTCTGCGGGGTGGTGATCGTCTATTGCACGCTGCTCGTTGCCCTGAATCTCGTCGTGGATGTGGCGTACAGCTGGCTGGACCGGAGGATCAAGCTGTATGAATGATGCAGGGCAGATGATCCCCGGCTCTGCCCAACGACTCCTCAGCAACCGCGTGGCGGTCTGCGCGATAGTCGTGGTCGCTGCCGCCGTGATGCTGGCAATCCTCGGACCGCTGGTAATGCCAGCTTCTTACCAGGGCCTCACGCGCAATCAATTCGCCCCACCAACTTTGCAGCACCCGTTCGGCACGGATCTCAACGGCCGCGATGTCCTCTATCGCGTTTTGCAGGGCGCGCGCATCTCGCTCATGGTCGGCATATCCGGCGCGCTCATCAGTTTTTTCATCGGCACCGCTTACGGAATGGTCGCGGGCTATCTCGGCGGAAAATGGGACGCGTTCATGATGCGCGCGGTGGAGATTCTCTATTCCATACCGCGGCTCATCATCATCCTTATAGCCATCAATGCATTTGACAGCCGGTTAAAAGACTGGCTGTTGAGCGGATCATTCGCCTGGCTCACCGGATATTCGCGCATCGTCATCCTCGTCCTCTCACTGGGCCTCATCGAGTGGCTCACAATGGCGCGCATCGTGCGCGGCCAGGTGCTGGCGCTGAAGTCGCAGCAGTTCGTGGCAGCCGCCCGCAGCCTGGGTCAGAGTCATGTGAAAATCATCGTGCGCCATTTGTTGCCAAATCTCGTGGGCGTCGTGATCATTTACCTTACACTCACGATTCCCGCCGTGATCATGGATGAATCCTTTCTCAGTTTTCTCGGCCTCGGCATCCAACCGCCGCAGGCAAGCTGGGGGGCGTTGCTCAGCGATGGTGCGCAGGCGATTAACCCCATTCGCAGCTACTGGTGGCTGCTGGTATTTCCGGCAGCCGTTATGTCCGGCACGCTGCTGGCGCTCAACTTTCTGGGAGACGCCTTGCGTGACGCGCTCGATCCCCGCGAAAAACGATAAAATATTATGGACCTCCTCGACGAACTCGAATCAACAATCCTCCCCGGCGACGGCGCCATGGGGACGCAACTCATGGAAAAAGGCGTGTCGCTCGACCGCTGTTTTGAAGAGCTTTGCGTCAGCCAGCCGGATCTGGTGAGCGGCATCCACGCGGATTATATCGCTGCCGGTGCCCGTGTGATCGAGACGAACACATTCGGGGCAAATGCGGTGCGGCTGGCGAAGCACGGCATGGAGCATCACGTCAATGAAATCAATTGGTCCGCCGCACAGCTCGCAAAGGATGCGGCGAAGGGCAAGGGCGTGTATGTTGCGGGAAGCGTGGGGCCGCTGGGAATCACGGCAGAACAGGCAAGGGAGCAGGGGATTGACCGCGAGAGCGTGTTCAAGGAGCAGATCGGCGCGTTGCTGGATGGCGGCGTGAACGTCATTTTTCTCGAGACATTCACCGATCTGGACGAACTCCTGCTTGCGCTCTACGTGAAGCAGTCGCTCCACCATCTCCCGGCAATCTGTTCGCTCTCCTGCTCGGAGGAGGGCCGGCTGCCTTCGGGGATGACTCTCCTGGATGCGTTTGCAAAATTGCGCGAACAGGATGCGGATATTCTCGGTGTGAACTGCTTGAACGGTCCCCAGGCGATGCTCCGGCTGTTTGAAAAAATCCCGGCGGAAGGATTTCTCTCGGCGTTTCCCAATGCGGGGTTGCCGAAATATCACGAGGGGCATTTTCTTTACTACACGACGCCCGATTATTTCGCGAAATCGGCTGTGGAACTCGCAAAGCAGGGGGCTCGCTTGATCGGTGGTTGCTGCGGGATCGGGCCCCAGCACATCGCGGCGATGTCGGCGGCGTTGAAAGGGTTGAAGCCGGTAACGTCCAAGGTCGTGCAGGTGATTGAGCCGCTGCCAGCGAAAGCACCTGAAAAAGCGGAACAGGAAGGCGAGACGAGCATCCTCGATCTCATGGCGGGCGGGAAGACAGTGATTGTCACGGAACTCGATCCGCCGAAGACGCCGGATCTCGAGAAATATTTCGCAGGCGCAAAGGCACTCGCTGATGCCGGCAGCGATGCGATCACGCTCGCGGACAATTCCCTGGCGATCCTGCGTGTGAGCAATCTTGCGGTCGGTGCCATGTTAAAGGAGCGGGGGATCATGCCCTTGTTGCACCTGAGCTGCCGCGACCGGAACCTGCTCGGGCTGCAAAGCGAGCTGCTGGGCATGGCTGCGCTTGGCATCCGTCACGTGCTCCCGCTGACCGGTGATCCCGCAAAAGTGGGGGACCACCCCGGCGCGGCATCCGTGTACGACGTGACTTCGATTGAATTGATCAAAATCATCAGCCGTCTGAATGAAGGATTCAATCACACTGGAAAAAGCATCAAAACCCGGACGCAATTTGTGACAGGTTGCACCTTCAATCCCAACGCCAAAAACCTCGATGCCCAAGTTGCCCGGCTGGAGCGCAAAATCGCCGCAGGGGCGCAATACGTGATGACGCAGCCCGTTTTCGACATTGCGCTGGTGGAGGCCATGAGCGAACGCCTTAAGCACCTGAACATCCCGATCCTGACCGGTGTCTGGCCGCTCCTGAATGGCAGGCAGGCGGAGTTTTTGCACAATGAGGTGCCCGGTATCGTGATTCCCGGGAATGTCCGCCAGCAGATGGCCGGACTTGAAGGCTTGGAGGGCCGCAAACAGGGCGTCGGGATCGCAAAGGAGGTCTGCCGGGCGGTGCTCGACCATTTTCCGGGGGTCTACCTTATCACCCCGTTCCTGAACTATGAAACCACCGCCGAGCTTGCACATTTCGTGCGGAATCGCTGATTATCCTCCCCGATGTCGAATATCAGACGTGCAGTCATGCTTCAAATGGTCGGGACACTGGCCGCCATTTGCGTGCTTGTGTGGCTCACGCGTTATTTCGATCTCATCCATGTGATCGTCCACATGCAGAAGAGGATCGGGCAGATGGAGATGCTCGGCGGCCTGCTCTACGTGCCCCTCTACGCGACGTGCAATATCCTGCTGCTCCCCGGCAGTGTGCTTACCCTCGGCAGCGGGCTTTGCTTCGGGCTGTGGTGGGGATTTCTGCTGAGCCTCACGGGGAATGTGCTTGGAGCGGCGGTGGCATTTGCGATCAGCCGCAAGCTCGGGAGGCACTGGGTGGAGCAGAAATTTTTCCAGCATAAAAAATGGCGCGTGCTCGACGAGGCGATCACGCGCGAGGGCTGGAAGATCATTTTCTTGAGCCAGGTGCATCCGTTTTTTCCCACCAGCCTGCTGAATTACCTCTACGGGATCACGCGCATGCGATTCTGGCCGTGCATGTTGTGGATCGCGCTCGGGCAGACTCCCGGGATCTTTTTATACACATACCTCGGCACACTCGTGCAGCTCGGCATCAAGCTGGCCGGGGGCAAGAGCCATCCGCACCCCATGGAATACGTGACGTGGATTGGCGGGTTGGTGGTGACGCTGGTAGTGGCCATGGGGCTCGGACGGGTCGCCTTGAAACTGATGGCCGAGGTGGAGAAGGCCGCGAGCGAGCCCGATCCTGTGAAGGAAAAGGCGCCGGAGCTGGAGAAATCGGCTTTTTGACAGTGCCCCGAAGCGTGTTACCGTAGTCAGGAGTCAGCTATGATAGAGCATTTTTTTGATCCAGCGCCCTCTGGCCTGAGGCCTTCCATATATCTGGATTACGGCGCGGACGAGCACGATTGCTCGGAACAAGGGTTCGAAATCTGCGAGCGTGGGATGTGTTTCAACTCCCGCTGGCAATTCTCGCTTGGCACCCAGCTGGCCGTGGCTTTTTCCCATTGCGACCCCGACGGCAAGACCCGGAAGATCACCACCGAGGGTATCATTGTCGATTGCCAGCAGGTTGCCTGTAAATGCTACAAGACAACCCTGCTGTTCCTGGAACTGCCGGAATCCCTGCGGGCAGTGCTGCCCGGGGCGGCTTCCAGTCCACAGCCAAAGGCAGTGGCATGCGGACAGGCGTTACCCTTGTCGAAAACGAGTCTGAACTAAGTAGGAAACTGGCTTGGAATTAAGCCAGTTTTGCAAGCGCCTTGTTCAAGCGGCTCTTCTTGCGGTTGGCGGCATTCTTGTGAATGCGCCCGGTCTTCGCAGCCTTGTCCAGCGTGGAGACGACGGTCTTGAACGCGGCCTTGGCTTTGTCCGTGTTTTTCGCGGCGATGTCGGCGCGGACCTGCTTGACCTCGTTCTTGACGGCGGTCAGGGCGCGGCGGTTGTGGAGTGTGCGGCGTCCGGTCTGGCGCGCTCTTTTTGCTGCTGATTTGGTATTGGCCATAAGTAAAATTGAAAGGGCGGGAAGCCTAGCAACGCTTCGAGCCATGTCAAGCGCTGGAAAAAAGTGCCAGAGGGGAGAGTTGAACTCCCGACCAAGGGCTTATGAGTCCCCTGCTCTACCACTGAGCTACCCTGGCGATTGCGGGACGGAGAAACTAGCCAAGCATTTGCGCGGTTTCAAGCGAAGAAATTGGGCAGGGCGTAAATTTCTTAAAACTGATCCGCAGATTTCTGCTTGCGGACTGTGTCCAGCACCTCATGCGTGCGGTCGAGCGGGGCTTTGAAAGCATTCGTGTGAGGCGCCGGGGCTGTGCCGGTGGCAGATTGTGGATTCGCAGCCTCCATGCTTTCCGTAATGGCGGTCTTTGCAGGAGCGATTGAACTGCTGCGGGCAAGTACGATATAAACAATCGCCAATGCGAGTATCAGGAGAATATACCTCATATCTGTGGATGTAGCAGTCTCCGGGCCAGCTCTTATCCCACCTTCCCATGAATATCGTCCTGCTGCACTACACCTACGCCCCGCTGGTCGGCGGGGTCGAGAGCATCCTGAAGCAACACGCCGCGCTTTTTGCGGAGCAGGGACATGAGGTGACAGTGCTGTGCAGCGAGGGTGTGAGTGACAATCCCGCCGTGAAGGTGGAACTCATCCCCACGTTGCGCCGTGATGACCCGGTGGTGAAATCCGCCCAGGCGGAGCTCGATGCGGGTGCGCCTGGTGACAATTTTGCGGATCTGAAAAACCGCATGGCGGCGGCGCTGACGCCACATTTCCAAAAGGCGGACATCGTGTTTCTGCACAATGCGCTGACCATGCATTTCAACCTCGCGCTCACCGTGGCCCTGTGGAGATTGACGGAAAAATTCGGCGGCGTTCATTTCGTCGCGTGGACGCACGACATCGCCGCGTGCAACCCGGATTACTATTTCCCTCACATTGACAAGGAACCGTGGAGCCTGCTTGCAAAGCGGAATCCGTTTGCGGAATACGTCGCCATCTCCGAACTGCGGAAAAAGCAGTGGGTGGAATTGACCGGCATGCAGGCGGCGGATTGCAAGGTGATCCCGAATGGCATCGACCCCATCGCATACCTCGATCTGGACGAGAACGTTGCCAGGTTTGTGAAGGAGCGCGGGATATTAAAAAATGATATTGTGCTGCTCCACCCGACGCGAATCTTGAAACGCAAGAACATCGAGCTGGGATTGCGCACAGTCGCGGAGATAAAGGCGCGGGGAAAAAGTTGCTGCTGCCTTGTCACAGGGGCGCCCGATTTATTCAATCCCGATGTGGCGAGATACTACGAGTCTCTGCTGCAATTGCGCAAAGAACTCGCATTGGAGAAGGAATTTATTTTTCTCCATGAGCTTTTTACGGTGGCAACCCGGGACTTGATCGGCTTATATCGGGTTGCCGATATGCTGTTCTATCCCAGCAAACAAGAAGGCTTCGGACTCCCCATGCTTGAGGGAGCGCTCCATGGGATGCCCGTTTTCTGCGCCGACATAGAGCCCATGAAATCGCTCGTGCACCATAACGTCACGTTTTTCGACCTCGGTATGCCGCCCGCGGCGCTCGCCGGTGCAATCATCGCCCACGCGGAGAATTCGCCCGCGATTCAAGCCAGAAAATCCCTGATGCGCGATTATGCATGGGATGCCCTCTATCCTGCCTGCATGGAACCGCTTTTACAAAACCAACCCCACCCACTATGACGACAACCACCGTTAAAAAAACCATCGACGACGGAAACCTCCACAGCCTCCTGGGCGCCAACCACGGCGATCCGTTTGCGGTTATGGGCATGCACAAGGCCGGAGACCGCCTGGTGGTGCGCATCCTGCGCCCCGATGCCCGCGAAGTGGTGGTCCGCGACGTGCGTGATTCGAAACGCAGTTTTCCCGCAGTAATGGTGCACCCGGACGGCTTCTTCGAGGCGCTCCTGCCGGAAGGGACGGAGCGTTTTGAATACGAATTGCAATTCACCGCGCACAACGGCCACCAATGGACATCGCGCCACCCCTATTCTTTCGGCATGGTGCTGGGCGAGGTCGATCTGCATCTGTTTGCCGAGGGGAACCACTGGGAGATTTACAACAAACTCGGCGCACAGTTGATGGAGATCGGCGGCGTGAAGGGCACTGCTTTTGCCGTGTGGGCTCCGAATGCGCAACGCGTGAGCGTGGTCGGCGATTTCAACGGCTGGGACGGGCGCATCCACCCCATGCGCAAGCATCCCGCGGCTGGCGTGTGGGAAATATTCCTGCCCGGCGTAGGGGAGGGGGCGCACTACAAATTCGAGGTCAAGCAGTCGCATGGCGGTATCGTGCTGAAGAGCGATCCGCATGCCTTTTACGGGCAGCACGGCACGGCCACGGCCTCCATCGTATTCGATATTCACCGTTACAAATGGAGCGACGCTGAGTGGATGGAGCAGCGGCGCAAGAAGGAGTGGCAGCATGCGGCCATGAGTGTTTACGAGGTGCACCTTGGCTCGTGGGCGCGCGTGCCGGAGGAGGGGAACCGCTATCTCAGCTATATAGAGTTTGCTGACCGGCTGGTGAATTATGTCGTCGAGATGGGGTACACGCACATCGAGTTGATGCCCATCGCGGAGCATCCATTCGACGGTTCATGGGGTTATCAGGTCACCGGCTACTACGCGCCGACCAGCCGTTTTGGAAACCCGGACGAGTTCCGCCATTTCGTCGACAAATGCCATCAACACGGCATCGGCGTGATTGTGGACTGGGTTCCCGGGCATTTCCCGAAGGATGTCCATGGTCTCGCGGAATTTGATGGCACCGATCTCTACGAGCACGCCGATCCGCGACTCGGGGAGCACATGGACTGGGGCACGCTCATTTTCAACTACGGCCGCAATGAAGTACGCAATTTCCTCATCGCAAACGGCCTTTTCTGGTGCGAGCAATATCACATCGACGGTCTGCGCGTGGATGCCGTGGCATCGATGCTCTATCTCGACTACTCGCGCAAGGCGGGTGAATGGATTCCCAATTGCCACGGTGGGCGCGAAAACCTGGAGGCGATTTATTTCCTGAAGCGTTTCAACGAGGTTTGCTACGAGCGGAACCCCGGCATCGTCACGATCGCGGAGGAATCGACGGCATGGCCCGGCGTGTCGCGTCCCACTTATCTGGGTGGGCTCGGCTTCGGCTTCAAGTGGAACATGGGGTGGATGCACGATTTCCTCGTCTATATGGCCAAGGAGCCCGTGCACCGGCGTTTTCACCAGGGGGATATTACGTTTTCCCTCCTGTATGCATTCCATGAGCACTTTGTGCTGGTGCTCAGTCACGACGAGGTCGTTCATGGAAAGGGTTCCATGTTGGGAAGAATGCCGGGGGACTGGTGGCAGAAGTTTGCGAATCTGCGGATGTTTTACGCATGGATGTATGCGCACCCCGGGAAGAAACTATTATTTCAAGGCGGGGAATTCGGTCAGCCAGCGGAATGGGATCACGAAAAAAGCCTCGACTGGCATTTGATGCAATTTCATGAACATGACGGCTTGCGCAGGCTCGTCCAGCATCTCAATTTTTTGTATAAAAACGAACCCGCCTTGTGGGAGCTGGACGATTCCTACGAAGGCTTCGAATGGATCGATTTCCACGATGCGGACAACAGTGTGGTGGCTTTTATGCGCAAGGCCCGGAATGGTGCAACACTCATCTTTATTGTCAATGCAACTCCTGTTGTTCGTGAGGGTTATCGCGTGGGTGTTCCTGGCGAGGGATGGTATGAGGAAATTCTGAATACCGACGCGCAAACATATGCCGGAAGCAATGCCGGCAACTATGGCGGCCAGCATGCGGAAGGAACGGGATGGCAGGGAAAATCCCACTCATTATGTCTCCGTCTTCCCCCTCTGGCCGTGATCGGATTCAAACGGCATGAACACAGGCAAACCCAAATCGAAAAATAATTTTATTTTTTCTTAAAAAATCCCTTGATTTGTTTTTGCGAGGGCTCTAGATTACGCCACCTCGATCAGTTCGAGCAAACTTAAAAACTCCCTGTAAGAAACATTTATATGCTTATTCCTCCCGTAATGAAACTGGTAAAGTCCAAGCTGGCTTTTACTCTTATCGAACTTCTCGTGGTGATCTCGATCATCGCGATTCTCGCCGGCATTGCACTGCCGGTATTCAGTTCGGTGCAAATCAAAGGCGCGCAAACAAAGGATCTCTCCAATGCCAAGCAGATTGGCCTCGGGCTGAGACTCTACGCGAGCGACAATAACGGACTGTATCCCGCGAGCGATCCGACCACCGGTGGAACCGGCGCGGCGACCAGCTCCAATGCGGCATTCCGGAACATCGTTCCGCAGTACATTCCGCAGGAAAAGATTTTCTATCTGGCAAAATCCGCCTGGACACCGAAACCCCCGGATGAAATCACCTCCGCTGTGTCTTCAGTGCTCACGAGCGGTGAAAACAATTTCGCCTACGTCTCCGGCTTGAACGACACTTCAAATCCAAGCTGGCCGCTGATTGCTGACGGATTCTCCGCTGTTACCGCGGACGTCGATACCTACTCCACGAACGCGCAGGCCAAGGGCGGCGTATGGGCTGGAAAAAATGCCATTGTGATCCGTGCTGACAACAGTGGCGCGGTGGAAAAAGTGGATGCCGCCTCGTCGCATGTGCTTGGAATCACGGCACCCGACTCGGGCAGCAGCAACGATGTTTTTGCATCAACCAGCAACTGGTTGACCTCTTGCACGGTGTTGAATCCCCTGTAATTTCAAAACAATATTTGCAAAAACAGCCGCCGTTTTATAAACGGCGGCTGTTTTTTGTACGAAAAATCATCGGGATGAATCGTCGCATATTCAGTTACGACTTGAGCTAATGCTTGTTTTGACTTGCAGCGGTAAAGTTAATATTTTACGGTGCATGTAGCGTATTTCGCTACAAGAGGTTAACCTCCCGTAAAACAAGTCTCAGTCCCTCATTCTATGAAAATCAAGTGGTTTAAAAAGGCATTCACCCTTATCGAACTCCTCGTGGTGATCTCGATCATCGCGATTCTCGCCGGCATTGCACTGCCGGTATTCAGTTCGGTGCAAATCAAAGGCGCGCAAACAAAGGATCTCTCCAATGCCAAGCAGATTGGCCTCGGGCTGAGAC
>Ga0268264_10001416_pt1 | contig 22430 bp, 16 predicted proteins | sample KBSSwiS32_FD_190357 | JGI IMG/M metagenome (GOLD analysis project Ga0268264, IMG submission 190357) | Switchgrass rhizosphere microbial communities from Kellogg Biological Station, Michigan, USA - KBS Switchgrass S3-2 (SPAdes) (version 2) | ecosystem: Host-associated > Plants > Roots >...
ACCGGCCACGTTACAAAAGAAGGCTCGATCGCCGGCCCAAAGGCACTCGAACACATCGTCGACACTGTTCTCTATTTCGAAGGCGACCGCCACCACAACCACCGAATCATTAGGGCCACGAAAAATCGCTTCGGTGCCGCGAACGAGATCGGCGTTTTCGAAATGACGAACAGCGGCCTGATCGCCGTCGGCAATCCATCGGAGTTGTTCCTGCAGGAAAGGCCCGAAGGAGCGACCGGCTCCGTCGTCACGGTTTGCATGGAAGGTACGCGGCCAATGCTGGTCGAGGTTCAGGGACTCGTATCAGGCACTAAATTCGGCTCGGGGCGCAGAATGGCGCAAGGGTTCGATTACAACCGAACATCATTGCTGATCGCTGTGCTCGAAAAAAGACTAGGCTTCCAACTCGCCGGCGACGATGTCTATATAAATATTGCAGGTGGAATGGAAGTAGACGAACCTGCAGCAGATCTCGGCGTCGTAGCGGCGATCGCCTCAAGCTTTCGAAATTTACAGGTGCCGCCCGAGACCGCCGTCTTCGGCGAAGTCGGCCTTACGGGCGAGATCCGCGGAGTGCTCCAGGCACAAACCCGAGCTCGCGAAGCACAAACCCTCGGATTCAAAAAGCTGATCCTGCCCGAATCAAATAAAAAAGGATTGGAGAAACTATTGGGGATCCGCGTTGTAGGCGTTCGCAATCTGGAAGAAGCGATGGAGGAATTATTTTAGCTAGTCGCCTAACGGGACTGTTATGTCCAGAGCCAAAAAAATACAACTTTCGGAACGCCTTTGCGTATACCCATGTACCTTTTTTCGGAGATCATTTTATGATGCGTAAAATAGCTTTCCTGGTACTAATTCTCGGCATATCCGGTCTTACAGCTCATTCGCAAACAACCTCCAAAGATGAGGTTGCTATTCAGTCGCTGGTGAAACAGCTGATCACGGCCCAGCTTGGGTACGATTCACCCGCTCTCGACAAGATATTCACGGCTGACTACATAGAGATTTCACCGCTTGGCGAATTTGATCCGCGCTCGAAGGTACTTGGGTTTTATTCTCCAGAGGAAAAAGCGAAGGCAGGCAAATTTTCGGGTGACGTTGAGCCGACGGAGTATTCGATCCGAATCTACGGAAAATTTGCGGTCGTGATCGTGCGTCTCAATTACACGATGACAAGCGACGGTAAAACACTCCCGCCCCGAAGCATCAGGGGTACATTTGTATGTCGAAAGGAAAAGGATGGATGGAAGATCGCGTCAGCGCAATACACCGGCATCAGGCCTCAGGCTCCGCCTAAGCAGCAATAGACAAAACCTAATCGTCAAAATCGAGTGCCATAACTTCTTCAAGTTTCTCTTCGATCTGCTGGCGTTCAGTCGGAAACTTTAATGTCGCACCGACCTCGTCAAATTTCGGCGGCGCTTCGAATACGTCGACAGGCATGGGCAGGCCGTCGATTTCAAGCCTCGCCGAGATGGCTTTCGCAATTAGGGACTGTTCGAATTTTGTGATGTCTACGAACTTTGCTCCGATCCCGGTTTCGTCGAAGCAGTAAGCGACCCGGCAGGTCAGCGGCAAACGGTTTCCGTTCGGAAGTTCAAGCTCCAGCCGAAACTCGTCACCCGGATAAAGTTCGTCATCCCATTGTGCCAGACATCCGCCAACGCTGATCTGCTGCGTCGTCGTCAGGAGCTTCTCACCGCTTTTCCGATAAATTATCGCGGGAAGTTCCAGTGAAAATCGAATATGTTGTCGCTGGCGGATCTGCATCGGGTTGCGAAAAGAAGGTGAGGGCTCGAAAGCTACTTTCATTCTACCTATTCGCTGCGTACGTGCGCAATAGTTTATTTCCTACCAGAAACGAAAAAGCCGCCCGATTTGGGACGGCTTTTCCTTCCTTAAATTACACAAAAGACTAGTTCTTAGCGGCCTCGGTCTTTCCGCAGTGCACATTAAAAGCGTTGACCAGGACCTCTGCGATCATTGCGGGATGACGTCCCTCCAGGTCCTTGCGCTCTAATAGCTGGACCAGTTTGCCATTCTTCAAAAAACCGATCGAGGGCGACGAAGGAGCATATCCCTCAAAATAATCGCGTGCCGTTTCGGTCGCGTCGATGTCGGCACCGGCAAAAACCGTGATCGCCTTATCCGGCTTTGATTCAGCATGCTGCAAGGCCATTGCAATACCGGGTCGCACGCCGCCTGCAGCGCATCCGCAAACCGAATTGACGACTACCATCACGGTGCCTTCCGTCGTCTCAACCGCGTCTTTTACCGCTTCCGGCGTTTTTGTTTCCTCAAATCCAAGCTGCGCTAATTCGGCACGCATTCCGTGGATCATGATCTCAGAATATGGCATAAAATTTCCTCAATAATTTTCAAACTTCTCTCTATATTCGGCCCGGCGGTAAAACCTGACCTTTTTTTCAAGTATTAAGTAATTACTAAATTGAGTCAAGTATGAATATGATTCCCGCCAAGTTGTTTGCCGTGTGTCACCCAATCTCTTAATATTGACTTGACCTAATTAGTTCTTCACCAAATGGCGATCGAAACTGAGAAAAAATACCGGCTGGACAAGAAACGTCTCGTCGAGCTTTCGGCAAAACTAGCCGCGGTCGGCGCTGTTTTCTCTAAAGAGGTATTCGAGGAGAACTATCTTCATCGGGGAGGAACCCTCGACGAACGCGGCGCGATGCTGCGTCTGCGGAGGATCGGCGACGTCACCTATTTCACCTACAAAGAAAAGCTCCGGAATGACGACGATATTAAGCACAAGATCGAATTCGAAACGATCGTCGCCGATGTCGAAGCTACCGAAAATATTATCGATAAACTCGGCTACCACCTTTCCGTGGTTTACGAAAAACATCGGAAAACCTGGCATCTAGGTAACGTTGAGGTGGTGCTCGACGAATTGCCGTTCGGATTTTATATGGAGATCGAAGGTACGATAGAAGACATCGAGGCTGCCGAAAGACTACTCGAAGTTGAAGACCTCGAACCTGAGCCACGCGGCTATCCGCGGTTGACCGTCAAGTACGGCAAGGATGTCGGAGGCGTAATGGAAGCACGCTTCGCAAAGAAGTCCAGCTCGGCCTAATCCGGAACATCTCGCCCCGCAAAGAATATTTGAGCGTCGAATGGCTCGGATCCATTCGGCACGGCTCGATACGAGCCATCGGCACGCAACACTTTCGCATTGACATTGTCTTTCAAATAGCTCTCCAATACCGTATTTATGAGATATGCCCGTATTTCCGGATCGGTTACGGGCACGACAACCTCGACGCGGCGATCAAGATTTCTGAGCATCCAATCGGCGCTCCCGATATAAACTTCCTCATTCTCAGCTGCCCCGTCATTAGCAAAATAGAAGATCCGACTGTGTTCAAGGAACCGACCAACGATCGAGACCACCCGGATGGTTGACGACAGCCCGCTAATGCCCGGCCGCAGCGCGCAGATGCCTCGCACGATCAAGTCAATTTCTACACCGGCTTTTGACGCCTCATACAATTCATCTATCAGGCTTTCGTCGGTCAAACTGTTCAGCTTTGCAATGATCCTCGCTTTTTTACCGGCAAGCCGATGACGCTTTTCGCGACGGATCAACTGCACGAATTTCTGCCGCAAATTCAGCGGTGCGACCAGCATCCGATGGTATTTACTCTGCTGCGAATATCCGGTAAGAAAATTGAAGAGACTGGTTGCGTCGGCCCCTATCTCCTCATCGCTTGTCAGTAGCCCGACATCTGTGTACATTCGCGACGTGATCGGATTGTAGTTGCCGGTTCCGATGTGTACGTACCGGACAAGTTTGTCCTTTTCACGCCGTACGATCAGCGTAACCTTCGAATGCGTCTTTAGGGAACTGATACCGTAAACGACGTGTACGCCCTCATTCTCAAGCCGCCGCGCCCATTCGATATTGTTCTCTTCGTCAAATCTTGCCTTTAGTTCGACCAGTGCGGTGACCTGTTTCCCCAACTGGCTTGCTCGTATCAAGGAATCAACGATCGGCGAATCTTTTCCCGTTCGATAAAGACAGATCTTGATCGCCTGCACATTCGGGTCTTCGGCGGCTTCGGTCAGAAAATCCGCGACCGCGCCGAAGGAAACATACGGATGATGCAGCAGCACATCGTGTTTCTTGATCACATCGAACGAATTCTTTTTGTCCTTGAAAGCACTGCTGTAAACGGTCGGTATCGGCCTGTCTTTTAGATCTTGCCGGTCAAGAGCGTAAAGCTGCATCAGGTCGGGAATATCGACAAAACCTTCAATACGGTAAGTGTCCTGCTCGGTAACGCCTATGCCCTTTGCCAACATTTTCAGCATCTTGTCGGGCATCGCCGCCGAAACTTCCAGTCGCACCGGAAAGCGAAAGCGACGCCGCTGAAGCTCCCGTTCCATCGTTCGCATCAGATCGCCGGCTTCATCTTCGCGAAGTTCGATATCGGCATCGCGGGTCACTCGAAAAAGAAAAGCTTCGCTTGTCTTCATGTTCGGAAACAGGTCCCGAACATTGGCTGCGATAACCTCTTCAAGAAGGGCGTAGCGGCCCTTTTTTTCGTTGATAGATATCAACCGCGGAACGGTCGGCGGAAGTTTAATGCGAGTGAAACGCCTTTGTTTGAACAGGTGCTTCAAATTCGGCTGGGTGGCGTGGCGATTCGGTTCGATGAGCAGGCCGAGGTTTACGCTAAGGTTCGAAATATAGGGAAAGGGATGGCTTGAATCGACCGACTGCGGTGTCAGGATCGGAAAAAGATTTTCGCGGAAATACTTATCCAGCTTTCTCTTTTCCTTTGCGTTTAGTCCCTTATACGGTTCGATCGTTATGCCGGCTTTCGCGAGTTCTGGAAGGACTGTTTGGTTCAGGTACGACGCCTGTTTTTTCAGCATCGGCTTGAGCCGCCGACCGACCTCGCGCCATTGCTCCGCGGCCGTAAGCCCATCCGGTGAGGGTTCGGCAATGCCTTCTTCGATCTGCTCCTTCAGGCCCGAAACACGGATCATGAAGAATTCGTCGAGATTCGACGAAAAGATCGACAAAAATTTAAGCCTTTCGAGGACCGGCACGTTTTCGTCCAGTGCCTCGTCGAGTACCCTCCGATTAAACTCCAGCCAACTCAACTCACGATTAAAAAGACGCTTGCCGTCAAACACCTCGGCATTCGCGTCTTTTGAACCAATTACGTCTTTCGTTGTCGTATTCTCACCGTGAGTCATAATAAGCGAGCTAAATTATAGATTAACCGGCGGGAAAACTCCTAAAAATACGATATTAACAAAACGTTTTCGATAGACAGCAATCAAACGCGCAGTCCGATCCGGACTAAGAACAGCCGGACAGCGACTTGAAATTTTAGCCATTTGCTCCGGCTTGAATCAAGCATTATCCGGGATGCCCTGAAGAGGCGGTCGCGTTTTACCCTATCTTTGAGAAGCGGGTCCCTTTTCAGTGGGTCGAGGACAGCCTTTTTAATTTGACGGTTAACCTCCCGTTCATTGTCAAATGATGCGATTTGCCTGATCTCGACGCCAGCCTTGAGCAACTGATAAAAGAACTGATCCCAGTCGGTCATCCTCGAGGGATTGATGGTACTTAGGAGCTGTGCCGCTTGTTCGAAATTCCCGTTAAGGTATTCGCTCAGCCCTAGCCAGTTCAGGTGCAGATCCGTAGTATCATCCGGGGCAAGTTCCAGTGCCGCACTATTAACATTTTTGGTGTCGTTAGATCTTCCGGAACGCAACAGGGCTATCGAGTAATTCCACAGCATCCACGGCATTACGTTCAGCCGATCGCGCCAGTCCGAGAACCAGTCCACGGCTTTGTCAAAGTCATTTATCCTGATCAACTGGTAACCAGCGTTTGCCCAGCCTTCGGTCGTGGACGACAACAATGTGCGGTTGGCATCAATAAACTTTCGAATGGAGCTCTCACTATCCGGCCTGACAGCCTCCATCAAACTTATCGCTCCTTCTGTCCACACGCCTTTGTTGTGCTCTAAGGTCGAAAGGATCTTGAGAGATCCTTTTTCTCTTTCCTTGGGCCAGCGGCGTTCGATCAAATAGGCCCCCACCAGGGGATTAGCCGCAACATTACCGGCTGCCTCGAGCAGCGTGCTATTAATTATCGATGACTCTACCGAAAACTCTTTCGTCTTCTTGAATATGTAGTCATAGTGAGTGCGTGTTGCTCGCTCTTTAAGAACAAAATTCGCCAGAAGCCTCTTCAGTCCTACGATATCTCCAAGCTTCGCACACATCGCGATCTCCCGCGCCAAGCTGCTTTCATCATTCAGAAATTCACGCAGCCGTTCAAGAATGCTATTGCATTCTTCCTTTTCATCATCCTCGAGATGGAGGTCGAACAGTTTGCATCCGGCGTAGCTGTATAACGGATCAAGGACATAGGCCTGTCTAAGCGCTTCCTTCGCCTCAGGACGATCGTTATTTAGCAAACAGGCGTCGCCCAGATAACCGAAAGAAGTGGCATCAAGTGGTAAAAGGCGGGTTAAGGCACGGGTTGTCCTGAGATATTCGCGCTTTTTTGCGGACTCATTGCGGTAGATATCGGCCAACCTTTGCCAGGCCGGAATATACTCAGGACTGCTTACCGTCAACTCTTCGAGAATATCGATCGCCCGATCGAAATTGCCCCGCGATGCCTCGATCCCTGATTCGGTAAATTGAAGCCGTTCCGGCCGAACGCCGTCTACCATGGTCGCCCGACAAATAGCTATTCCCTCGTCAAAACGCCGCATGTCGGCCAGTGTATTTGCTTTAATCGCGATCGCTAGCTGATTCTGCGCATCGATCTTGAGGGCTTGTTCGATCGCAGCAAGGCGTTCATTGCAAAATCGGGGCCCCTCCAATATTTGAGCGTAATTGATCCATGCCTTAACGTCGTTCGGTTTACGTTCAGTAAGCTCGTGCGCCAGTTGCTGAGGCAAGTCCGGCTGCCCAAGTTCGGCTGACCAATCCTTAAGCACCGACCATGCCCAAGCGTAATTTGTTTCTAACGTGAGAGCAAAACGAACCGTCTCGACGGCCAGACCTTTTTCACCAAGGCGCCAGTAGATCTCAGAAAGATATCCTCGAAGATATGGATCAAGCGGTAGTCGGCCGATCGCCTCAAGAACTGTAGTCTTAGCCTCTTCCAGACGTCCCGCTCTCTCCAAAGCATCGATCAACTGTTGAGTTCCCACGCTCCAGGACGGGTTTATACTAACAGCTCGACTCAAGGCATCAATCTCTCGACCAGCGTCCCCCCGAACTTTGAAGATAAGAGAAAGGTCATACCAAAGCTCAGAGATCAGAGGAAATTTCTCGACGGCTTCCTCGGCATATTCCAACGCCTCATCGAGGCCGTGCATGTCGACGAGCTGCTGGATCAACACCGACCACGCAAACCACGACCTTCTATTCCCATCGAAAAACTCCTTTAGATCAGTAAAGAGCTCCGACGGCTCGAAAATTCTCTTTGCTTCTTCGCGATAGGCAAAAATACCCGGGCCGAAATTGACTTGTTTTCGCAGTTCCTCACTAATGATCCGCAAGGCGGCAACCTTGCTTTCACGCCTTACAAGGCAGCCGATCCACTGACGGATCGCATAGTCGGCGTCCACCGAAAGCCGGATTGCTCTTTCAAATTCTTCGGCACCCTCGGCCGCCCGGTCCGTTTGAGAGTAAACCATACCCAGTGCGGAACGATTTAGTGGGTCATTCGGATCTATCTCGGTCGCCGACTCAGCGGCGGCCAAGGCCTTATCGAACTTTCTTACCCTGCAAAGCCATCTCGCCAGCTCTCGCTGCGCCCACGCATCACGCGGATCGAGGCGCACGATATCACGGAGCACAGCTATTGCTTCGGTGGTTTCCTCTTCCAGGTAACTCAATCGAAGGGCTAACAAGTTTCTGCTCGAACGAAATTCCCGAGTAACTTTTCTCAAATAATCTTGAGCAGCCTGTTTGCCGTCTTTCGCCGAAAGAAGGTACGCGACACTTTCGTGGACATCGACTGCGTACGGCTCTATCGAGGAGACGACCTTCCAGTGCTCGAGCGATGTTTTCAGGTCGCCGCTCATCTCAGACATCAAAGCGGCCTTTCTTAGCCAGCTTGCCTCCGAAACCTCGTTTCTTGCCGCTGCCAGCAATTTCTCCGCTCTTGTCTTCTCGCCCAGCCGGGCCAGTGCATTGGCTGCAAAAAGCTTCAAATCACCATCGACGGGACGTTTTTCCATGGCGGCATCGAGCAGCTTTACAGCCTCGGCGCTTCGACCCAATTCGCGCAACGAATGAAACAGACTCTGAATGGGCTGGCTTGATCGTTCGCCAAAGCGATCAAACCGGTCGCGAAGCATTTCCAAAGCTTCTTCCTCGCGGCTGCGATGTCTCATCGCAAGAAAATACGAGTAGGCGAACTGCTCATTTTTGTCGTCCAGACAAGTTGCGAATCGGTAAAGATCCGACGATTCATCGAAACTGCGGCGGGCCCACAGAATGTCCGCAATGAACTTGAACGTACGGCTGTCAGTCGAAAGCCTGCGCAGAGTTCTCTTGTGCCAATGAAGAGCCCGTCCGTGTTGGTTCGCGTCGAGACCTAGCTCATAAGCGAACATTTGCCAGATCAATGGATCGGTTTCCCGGGATCTTGCATGCATCTCCAAGGCTGCCAATCTTTCTTTCCGACCAGTGAACTCGTAAGAAATGCTCAGATTGCTAAGTTTTAGTGATATGTCATCAGGAAACAGCCGCTGCAAGTTCTCGGCAGCCTCGAGCATCGCAAGCCTATTGCCATCGTATCCGGCTAAGGTCCACTTCGCTCCCCAGGTAAGCCGATGGTCGGACCACTCCTCTTCCATTTTCTCGATCGCGAGCAGGGCTGTCGCGCGATCATGGATATGAAGCGAACTCTCTACTTTGAAATGAAGATCATACGCCGCTGAATCCTTCAACTCATGTTGAAGATCTAACAACAGATCGGCCTTTTCCACGGGAACGAGAGCCATAACCCGAGGGCCGCTCGATCTTTGTTGTTCGACCAGGTCGTCAGCTAAAAATTCGCCGGTTCGCTGATAATAAGGATCGCGAATAAGGACCGTGCGTCGTCTTTCGTCGTATCCGATGATCGCCTGAAGATGACCATTTCCCGGCTGGACGGTGGCAAGGGTGAGTGGTACTCCACGATCTAATATCTCGGTGACGTTGTTCCAGTTAAACGTGAACTCTCGAGTCTCCCAACCGTTGGCCTCGGCCCAAATTCGCTCCTTGTAGCCGGCGGTCCCGTCGTAGCACATTTCCTTCACAAGCGTTAGGTGTTCCGCCTGCTTTTTCCAGAATCTGGCTAGATTTGCGAGCGTCGCAGGGGCACAGGTAACAAAATGCTGACGAAGAAAGCCCACATCGAGACGGACGCGGCGATCCTTGTCATTGTTTTCTTCCAGATTCTTTTTGATCTTGGCGTGAAACACGTTGGAGGTGCGGCCGGCGAATTCTTTTGATCGCACAATATCGCCGGTCATATATGCAGCATCCGACAGGCTTCCGAAAACCCAGTCCCCGACCTTTTCCTCGATCATCGGGAATAGTTCCAGCACACGATCTAGGGACCCGTACGCGCTTTCGTGAAGCCCGAGTTCCGTCTGCATTTCCGCCAACTGCTTCGTTACCCAACCATTTTCCATCCGATCGGACGCCGCTGATAGGAGCTCCAGGGCTTCCGAATACTCCTCTAATAAGGTCAGCGAATGAGCTGTCGCGATCAAACAAGAATAGCGATCGGGTGTCAACTTCAGTCCTTCCCGGTTGGCCTCAAGTGATTCTTCGTAGCGATCTTGTAATTCAAGGGTATATCCTTTGGCGACCCAGACCCACGAATCGGGAGACGTCAAAGCGAAGGCCTTCTTATGCCACATGTCTGCCGTTGAAAAATCGCGAAGCTGCGAATAGACCTGTGCGTGAAGCGAATACCACCAGCCCATCAAACGATCATCAGCATCGAAATCGGTAATCTTTCTCAGAAATTTAAGTGCCGGCAATGGTCCCCGCCGGTGTGCCATCTCGGCTGCCCGGTAAAAGATCGTCTCGGGGTTAGTCGGATCTCGGCGCCACGCCTTTGCCATCCAGCGAAAACTCTTTTCAGGCGCTCCCAGATCGTACACAAGATGAGATGCTTCAAGGATCGACCCTGATCCCTCCCACTCTTCCAGGGGACAGATCGATTTTGCCAACTTGAATGCTTGAATACTAAGGTTCTTTTGCCGCAGATCCTTTACGGCCTGCAGATCATAATCTGAAATCAACATATTGGGAAACTACGTAATGCAGTGTGAGTATTCGTGGGTCTCGGGCCAGATCAAATTTCCTGGTTGAAGAGGTTCGCCGGCCAACCGATGGAAATTATGCCATTACTCCTCGATCGATACCAGTGTTCCGACCGGGATCATTTCAAATACCTCGGTCATATCGCTGTCGGCCAAGCCGATACATCCCTGGGTCCAGTCGCCATTCGTTCCGCCGCCGTGGATGTAGATCTCGCCGCCCAAGGCTGTGTCTTGAGGAGGAATTCTGCCGTTGTGAATCGCTTCGACGATAGCGTCATGCTCAGCTTGGGTGATCCATCCAGCAGCGAGGCCGCGTTCTGCGTCGCGCACATTCGGATAACTTAAACCAAGCGAGAGATGATATTTGCTTTCAGGATTTTTCACGCAAACGAAATAGTCGCCTTCGGGTGTCCGTCCGTCACCCTTTGCTTCCTTCGGTCCGGTTGGAGTAGATCCGAACGCAACACTGAATGTCTTAACAAGCTGCTCGCCGCTGAGAAGCAGTAATTTTCTTTCACCTTTTCGGATCTCTATTCGTAAAATGTCGGCCGTTTTCATCTTACTGCTCGGTTACGACCACCCTTCGCGGATCGTCGCCGTCGCCTTCGATCCTAATCCTTATCGATCTTGATCCTAAAGTGTTGGTATGCAACCGCTCGGCCCACTCAATGATCACAACGGCTTTTTTGGTGTCCAATATTTCTTCGAGGCCTACGGCGTCTGCAGCGTTTGAATTTTCGTCGATCCGCCAAAGATCGATGTGGTAAACATCGAACTTCGCTTTGTAGAGGTTCACAAGCGCAAAACTTGGGCTGGTTACTTCGTCAATGTCGAATTCAAGCGCATTCACAATACCCTTGGTGAGCAGTGTTTTACCAACTCCGAGACCGCCATAGAGCAGAATAACCTCACCGCCCGCTAGCGAATCGCCGATCTTTTCGCCAAGATGAAAAGTCTCCTCCGGCGAACTTGAAATGATCTCCTCACTTTTCACTCTTTGTTTTTCACTTTTCACTGTTGAGGGTGAGAAACACTTCACTCAGACATTCCCGGACGTCCGACGCCGTCATCACGCGTTTTCCAAACTTCTTTTCGGCAACATCTCCAGCCATTCCAGCCACATAAACCGCGGCAACGACGGTTTGAAAGATATCGATATTCATAGCCGCGGCTTGTGTAACAAATCCGGCGATGATTCCCGTCAAAGTGTCGCCATTGCCTGCTTTGCCGAGGCCTGAATTTCCCGTTGGATTTACAACGACCTTTCCACCGGGTTCACCGATCAAAACGCGTTCGCCTTTTAGGACGAGAATGACATTATGCTTCTGCGAAAACCCGCGAACGGCGGCAACTCGATCTTTTAAAACATCCTTGTCGTCCGTGCCGAGAAGACGCATAAATTCGCCCTCGTGTGGCGTCAGGATCAGCGGATTTCCAGTCTCGCCTTTTGTTGCAAACGGCGCGAGCAAATTAAGGCCGTCAGCATCGACGACGATCGGTTGCGAGCAAGTTTCTATGACCTTTTCTATAAATGCCCGAGTGCTTTCGCTCTGCGACAATCCGCTCCCGATCGCGATCGCATTTGCCTTTTCCAGCAGATCCTGAATTTCCTCAAAGGCACCTTCCGAGATCGCGCCGTTCCCAGTCTCCGCCACACCGCGAACCATTACCTCGGGCGAAACGCGCGAAGCAACCGAATCCTTCGACGATCTCGGCGTAACGATCGTCACCAACCCAACCCCCGACCGGATCGCTGTATTCCCCGCCAAAACCGCCGCACCGGAAAAACTCTCCGAACCTGCGATCAATAACGTATGGCCGCGGACGTTTTTGTAGGAATCGTCCGTGAACCTTGTCTGCTCAAGCCACGATTTGGGGTCCTCACGTTCGGCTAGATAAAACTGTGATGGCTGGGCATCAATTAGTTCCTGTGGTGATCCTATGTTTGCAACGATAAGTTGACCATTAGAATCTGAGGCCGGCGGTAAGACATTCGCGGCTTTTGGGCTGGTAAAGGAAATCGTGATATTCGCTCGAGCATTCTCCCCAATGGGTTCTCCTCTGTCTGAATGCAGGCCAGATGGAAGATCAAGAGATACGTAAAGGTGTATTTTTCTCCGCAATTCACGTTGGACTAGCCCAAGAGCCTTTCGAATTTCGCCTGTAACGGGCCGGTCGATTCCTGTTCCGAAAAGAGCATCAACGACGACAGAATCTTTCGGTTGAATCTGAATGTTACTGCTTTCCGCGTTTTCAAATAAGATCAGACAATTCTCGTTTGGACCGTTCGTCTCGGGCGAAACATCGATCTTTTTTACAATTTCGAAATTGGTTTTTGCGTCGCCATGCAACTGGTCGACACTACCAAAAAGGTAAACGAAACAATTGGCGCCCATCGTCCACAAAATCCTCGCCAATGCCGCGCCGTCGCCGCCATTGTTTCCTGGACCGCAAAGAATGAGAATTCGCTTTCCTTTAACCGATCCGCCCAGCTTTTCCGTTATGACGCGAGCCACGGCATGCGCGGCATTTTCCATCAACAGGATCGACGGAATACCGTACCTTTCGGTGGTCAGGCGATCGACCTCACGCATTTCGGCGGCTGTTAGCACCTTTTGCATACGTGAATAAGTTGCCATTTAAAACAAAAAACCGCATCTCTCTCGAATGCGGTTTTTGTAACTTAAAAGGAGACTTAGAACAGAACCCTATTCCAGACAGCCCATCAAAAATGTTTGCCACTGTACCTGATCAATGTATTCTTCCGTTCATCTAATAAAAAGGGTTATTGGCTCGGCCTTTCCATAAATTTCCCTTAAACCAAATGGACCGACTATTTTATGATGATCTGCGACGACACTATCCATTCAAAATGACCGTTTACTTCGCTTTATGACATACGGTCATGAATGCCGCGAGGAATTAGGCGCGAAAACAGAATATATATCACCAGTTTCTTACTACCTTGTGATATAACCCTTAGTAAAGGTCAAACCCCCGATGGGTCCTCTACCTTCAATTCCGCGGAATTGTGACCTATGGAAGAAACCGCCATCCCAAGTGCCAGGGTTCTAATTGTCGACGACGAATCGTCTGTAAGAGGCTTGCTCCTTGCCATCCTCGGTGAAAAGCACGATTGCTCTGAGGCCTCTTCGGCTGAGGAGGCCATTACCAGTCTGGAAAAAAACACCTTCGATCTGGTGATCAGTGATGTCAATATGGGCGGCATGAGCGGGATCGACCTCATCGACTTCGTACGAGGGTCGTCACCCGACACGGTCGTGATGATGATCAGCGGAAATAAGACCATCGACAGTCCGATCGAGGCGCTTCGCAGGGGTGCATTCGACTTTATTAGAAAGCCCTTTGATATCGACGAAGTAGAGATCGCCGTGTCCAGAGGAATCGACCATTCTGCCCTGAGGGCGTCAAAGCGCCGGCACGAAAGCGATCTTGAGGAGATGATCGAGGAGCGCACCTCGCGGCTGAACTATCTTGCATATCACGATTCTCTTACCGGCCTTTCAAATCGCGTTTTTGTTGAAGACAGTCTTGCCAAAACCCTGTCAACGGCTGGTGGGTCACCTTCGGCGGCCGTTCTCCTCGTTTCACTTGATAATTATGCGGCGGTACGTGACACGCTCGGGTATTCGGTTGGCGATGGACTGATCCGCGAGGTCGCCAACCGTCTTGCATCGGTCGCAAACTCATCGGCGCGGCCGGCTCGGTTCGAAGGTGATGAATTCGCACTGATGGTTGATGGCCATAGCCAGGAGGAACTAGCATCACTGGCCGAGCAGGTTTCGCATATGTTTGAATCGCCTTTTAAGATCCGCGAGAACGAGGTATACGTCTCTGCCAGCGTTGGGATCAGCATTTCACCCGGCGATGGAAGCGATGCCGCCACATTGCTTAAAAATGCGAGTGCTGCCTTATCTCATGCCAGGAAACTGGGCGGAGATAATTATCAATTCTACAGCGCTCAGATCGATGCGATCGTCCTCAGGCGCGTCGAGCTCGAAAACAATCTGAGACACGCCCTTGAGCGAAACGAGCTCGACATTTTCTACCAGCCAAAGATTGATTTCGTCACAGGCCGGATCGTTGGCATGGAGGCCCTTCTTCGCTGGGAGCGGTCGGAACTCGGGCAGGTTACCCCAGACCAGTTTATCTCCGTAGCGGAAGAAACCGGCTTGATCGTGGCCATAAGCGAATGGGTGCTCCGGACCGCTTGCTCACAAACAAAGGAGTGGCTCGGCCGGGGATTTGATCTTCAGCTAGCTGCCAATTTGTCGCCCCGCCAATTTCAGCAGGCGGATCTGGTCGAACGAATTCTCAAAATTGTTGACGAGGCCGGTTTGAGCCCGCGGTGCCTGAATCTGGAGGTTACTGAGGGCTCGATCTTGAATAATGGCGATCCGGCGATCGGCATCCTACGGGAGCTCCGCGAAGCGGGGGTCTCGATCTCGATCGACGATTTTGGGACCGGATATTCGTCACTTGGTTATTTGAAGAATCTCCCGATCGACTGCTTGAAGATCGATAAAACCTTTATTATGGATGTGACCGAGAATCCCGACGATGCCGCGTTGGTTATGGCGATCATGACCCTGGCTCACAATCTCGGATTGAAAGTAATTGCGGAGGGTGTTGAGACCGAAGAACAGCTCAAATTCCTTCGGCTCCTTAAGTGCGACGAGTGGCAGGGTTTTCTTTGCAGCAAGGCCATTCCGGCAGTAGCGTTTGAGGCTCTGCTCGATGGCTTTGTCGGGGTGGCTGGCCGCGGATCCAAGACCTCTTTCGTTTCAAAAAGCGTCTAGTCATGCGCCACCTTCCAGGACCGGGCGTCAATCCGAAGGCGGCGGCTCGTTAAGCAAAAGCCAATAGACACCGAGTTGCCGCGTCGCTTCTGAAAACTCTTCGAACTCAACGGGCTTTCTGACATAGCTGTTGGCTCCGAGATCGTAACTCTTAAGCATGTCCTCCTGCTCGCTTGACGAAGTGAACACCACTACCGGCAGCCGCCTGGTACGTTCATCCGCCCTCATGCTTTGAAGAACTTGTAGGCCGTCCATTTTCGGCAACTTGAGGTCCAGTAGTACCAGTTGAGGAACACTACTGACGTCACGGCCTTGGTATGCTCCTGTAGCAAAAAGATAGTCAAGCGCTTCGACGCCGTCGCGTACGACAACCACTTCATTGACGACGTTACTTCTTTTCAGGGCACGCATTGTCAACACCTCATCCCGCGGATTATCCTCGACCAGTAATATCACTTTATCCTTCAACTCCTTCATCGTCCTCCTCCTTGAATCGCGGCAACGCGAAATAAAACGTTGCCCCCTTGTTTAATTCCCCTTCTGCCCAGACCCGCCCGCTATGACGGTGGATCACCCTCTGAACGGTAGCTAATCCGATCCCGGTTCCCTCAAATTCGCTGACACTGTGCAGACGTTGGAACGCGCCGTAGAGCTTGTCGGCGTAAGCCATATCAAATCCGGCTCCGTTATCGCGTACGAAATAGATCGCGTCACCTTCGCCCGCCTGCACGCCGAATTCGATCACAGCCTCTTGCTTGTTCGCTGTGAACTTCCAGGCGTTTCCCAGTAAATTAAGAAGCACGACGCCCATAAGCCGCTTGTCGCCATAGGTTACCAACCCCTGTCCGACGGTCAGTTTCACCTTTCGATCGCGATCCTGTGATCGCAACTCATCCAGGATCACATTGGCCATGTTGGTGAGATCGATCCTTTCGCGACGCATTTCGCTTCGCGTTACACGGGCAAGCTGCAGAACATCGTCGATCAATCTCCCCATTTCCTGACTCGCATTTCGAACATCGTCAAGGTAGCCCCTGCCTACGTCATCCAACTTGTCTGCATAGTCTTCGAGCAAAGCCTGGCTAAATCCATTTATATGACGCAGCGGTGCTCGCAGGTCGTGCGATACGGAATATGAAAAAGCCTCGAGTTCCTTGTTTGCAGCCTCGAGTTCAGCCGTACGCTCGATGACACGCGTTTCCAGCATTTCATGCAGTCGGCGATTTTGTGCCTCAGCCGCCTTTCGCTCGGTAATGTCGCGGAGGATGACCGTAAAATACTTTTGTCCGTCTGATTCGAGTTGCGATATTGAGGCTTCGATCGGAAACTCCTCGCCGTCGGACCTGAGTCCGAAGATCGCGCCCAATGATGCCATTGATCTTCGCGTGACCTCCGTTCGTCCGAAGTCCTGGATGTGACCTTTGTGGGGGCCGCGAAACCTTTCCGGGATGAATCGATCGAGAGGCTTTCCCATGGCCTCGTCAGCAGAAAAACGAAACATTTTTTCCGCCGCCGAATTAAAAAGAACGACGCGTTGTTCGCTGTCTACGGTGAGGATCGCATCCATCGCAGATTCGATGATTCCCGCAACCTGTTCTTTACTGCGGCGAAGGGTTTCCTCGGCCCGACGTCGTTCGGAAATGTCGCGTACGACGGCCATCAGATTTCCGTCCGGCATCATCGTCGCGATCACCTCTGCCGGAAATTCGCTCCCGTCTTTGCAGCGAAACTGCCATTCACGCTGGTGGTCGGAACTATTTCGGAGAATGCTTAACGCGACATTTACGTGCTCGACTTCGGACGCGACCAGAATGTCCTTTGCCTCGAACCCGATGAGTTCGTCCCGCGAATAGCCGAGCATTTTGCAAATACTCGAATTTGCATCCATATACCGGCTTTCGGTGTCCGCGATCAGGATGCCGTCCGGAGCGTAGTCAAACAGCGTCCGGTAGCGCGCCTCGCTCTCGCCGATCAGCGCCTCGGCCCGTCTTCGTTCGGTAACGTCGATTGCCAGGACGAGCCGCGAGAGCCTTCCCTCGAACGTTAATTCATGAGAGGTGATCTCGACCTCAATTATGCTTCCGTCTTTCTTTCGGTGCTTCCACGGTCCGCCAAAAGCAAGCGTGCTGTCGGTTCTACCCAGATCCTGCAGTAGGGCCGGGATCTCCTCCGAGGGGCGGATGTCCTTGATCGTCATTGCCAGGAATTCACGAACTGTGTATCCGTAATAAAGGGTTGCAGCGTTGTTTACGGCCAGAAAGCGTAGGTCTTCGAGATCATAGACCCACATTGGCACGGGATTGTTTTCGAATAGCAGCCGATATCTATCTACGGTAGATTCGAGAGACCGCTCGATCTGTCGCCGTGATGAAAGCAGCCATACGGTGAGCAGCGTAAGGGCGGTAAACGTTGCGAGCGGAAAGATCACATCCGCGTCAAATCCGAAGGAGTATTTCGGGGGAAGAATAAAATAGTCGGCCGTAAGGACCGACAATATTATGGCAAATATCCCAGGATTACGTCCGCCGAACCAGGTGGTGACTACGATCGCCGCAAAAAACAATGACAGCGGTCCCCGTTGGGCAAACACAGAATTTGCCGTCAGAATCAGGGCACCACCGACGAGTGCGGCGGCCACAAGATAATTGATTATCGATCGGTGTGGAAGACCAGGCATGGGATTACCAGATATTCGCGCCCAATGGTCAGGCTGATCGTTCGGGCCCGGACCATCGGTATAAAAGAACCAGTAAACGTCGCAAGTTCAATTTGATACGAATTATCTAACTGAAGGAGTCAACGCGAAGCCTTTCAAAAATTCTATACAAAAGCGTCGCTTCGGTAAAGTCTTTTTGCAGGCCGCGATGCAGAGAGTCGCTTTCGGGCGGGCGGCATTTTCACAAAAAAAAAGGAAGATCGCGAAATGCGACTTTCCTTTTATCTTTGAGAGAGTAAAGAATGTCCGTCCTGATGCGTTTGTTAAAAGAGTTCTTTCGGCAAAGACAGAAACTGCACCAACAAGGACCAAGGTGCGAGAGTGGGAGAAAATCCAAAGGTGGGAGAAACCTGGGTTCTCGAGAGACCTACAAAATAAGGGAACTAGGAGAAAACAAATGGTGGGAGAATCCGGGCTCGAGAAGGGAGTTTATCAAGAAAGGAAACAAATAAGGAATAAATGGGAGGCGAGGAACCAGCTAATTTGCCTTGGGAGGAAGGAGATCGTTACTGCTGATCTCCCGTTTTTCTAGATAACTTAACGCTATTGAATCAACCGGATCTCAACGCATGGTTCTAAAATGCCTGAACAACGATCCGATCTCTTCGACCCTTTTTGTAAGAGCGGCAGGCGGGAGACTGCCGATCCACGCTTTCCCTAAAAGCAACCCCTGTGCCATTACATCGTCTTTCCAAACCAATGCGATAAACTCTACTCATAAATGATTTATCGGATCTATCATTTGTTCTACGTGAGGAGATTCTGCCCCATACTCCGGGTAGAATTGCCCGCGGCACTGGACAAAATGCCCCGCGCGAGCCTGAATCGATTTTCGTTAAAGCTGAACTTGAACCAGGTCCGCGATAACGCCCATTCGCACCGGTCGGTCGGGCGCATGTTTGCGAACGTTCCTTGTTAGTCCGGGAGATGATGGGCACCTTAAACGTTCCACGGTATCGATCGCACGTGGCTGATGGCTCGCCGTTGCCCCTTGGAAACCATAAGGGAAATTCTCCGTCCGCGCGATGGTCTGAAATCACACGATAAATAGGTGTTTATACAGTGGGGAACGCCCTGCCTTACGGCAGTTCGAATCGGCTTTCAGAGTCAAAAGAGGGGTGGGGCATTATCAGGAAGGGTTTTTTTCGTGATAAAATCATAAAAGCATGAAGTGGGACATTCTCATTCTAAGGATCGCATTTGTAGGTCTGTTGACCTTTTTGGGTTTCATCCTTAACCCTTTTGGTTCGACTGAGAAATTTGGGCTTGACCAGTTCTCAAAACGCCTTCTCTCGACGCTCCTTGGGACAATAATTTCATTCGTCATTATTGGCTTTGAAGTACGTGTGCGACGGGCTTCTTTGAAAACCCTGATAGGTGCAGCCGTTGGGTCGATATTTGGTATCGTCGGGGCATTTCTGATCGGGGTATTGATATCGATCCAGAAGGAAGCGGCGGTATCGCCGGAGATGCAGACATTTCTTACGATCTCGCTCGCGTTCTTTATGGGTTATATAGGCCTGATGGTCGGTGCTGCAAAAGGTGAGTACATTGATCTCTCTGCCCTTGGAGGGATCTTTAGCGATAAGACCGTAAAGCGCGATAACAAGGTGCTCGACACCTCGGTGATCATCGACGGCAGGATAGCCGATGTTGCGGAAACAGGCTTCCTTGGCGGAACGCTGATAATACCTAACTTCATCTTGGCTGAGCTGCAGCAGGTCGCTGATTCGCCAGATTCGTCAAAGCGTCAACGCGGCCGGCGCGGATTGGATATGCTGCAGCGGCTTCGTAACAACAGCAAACTGGATATTCAGATCGTCGAAACGGATTTCCCGGCGGTTAAGGAAGTCGATCTTAAATTGATCGAATTGGGCAAGCAGCTCGATGCCGTGATCGTGACCAACGATTTTAATTTGAACAAGGTGGCCCAGCTTCGCGGAGTTTCTGTATTGAATATCAATGAGCTTGCAAACGCGCTGAAGCCGGTCGTGCTTCCGGGTGAAGCGATGCGTGTATTCATCCTTAAAGAAGGTAAGGAATATAACCAGGGTGTCGCGTATCTTGACGACGGCACGATGGTCGTTGTCGATAACGCTCGACGCCTTATCGGCAAGACGACTGATATCGCCGTTACCAGTGTTTTGCAAACCACAGCTGGCAAGATGATATTTGGCCGCCTCTGGGAAGAAAAAGAAGAGCTTGCGGAAGGAGCTGTCGGGATCCACGATTCGCGTTCGCTTGGGTTTAGAAAAGCTACGAGGGATCTTCGCCAGACAACGATCATTGAAGAGCTTGATTCTTAGAACGGACCACCCCGGTCTGTTCAGCGTTTTTCGATTCCGGAATAGGTCGACGGACGTGGCCGTCTATCGTACGTAGATGAATACAGCCATAATCGTTGCGGCCGGGAGCGGAAAAAGATTTGAATCCGACACGCCAAAACAATTCGTCGAACTCCTTGGAAAACCGATAGTATTCCATACCATTGAACGATTCGATAAATGCGACTTGATCGACGAGATTGTCGTGGTCCTGCCTGCGGATCGGATAGATTGGTTCGAAACCGAATTCCAAAAATATCCTTTTACTAAAAGCATAAGATCCGTTGCGGGCGGACGAGCCCGTGTTGAATCGGTTCGCAACGGATTCCGCGCGGTGGCTCCGGAGAGTGAACTCGTGGCCGTCCATGATGCCGCACGGCCGCTGGTAACCATTGCTGAGATCTCGCGTACTATTGAAGGCGCCCGGGAAACGGGAGCGGCTTGTCTAACCGTGCCTGTCACCGACACGATCAAAGAAATAAAAGGGAAGAGGATCAAGCGAACGATCGACCGGACATCACTAAGGCGTGCTGTTACGCCGCAGGTTTTTCGCTATGAGATCCTGCAAAAGGCTCTTGCCGGCCCCGAACTCGATGAGCGTGTAACTGACGAAAGTTTCCTGGTTGAAAGGATCGGTGGAGAGATAGCGTTTATCGACGGAAGCGGGCGTAACGTAAAGATCACGGTGCCCGATGACCTTATTATCGCTGAAGCGTTGCTTCGGGTGGAGGGCCTTCACTAAATGGTTCGGATCGGTTACGGAAATGATATTCACCGGTTGGTTTCCGGGCGTCGTTTGATCATTGGGGGTGTCGATATTCCTTCGGATGTCGGAGCTGAAGGCCATTCGGACGCTGACGTCTTGCTCCACGCGATCACCGATGCCTTGCTCGGTGCTTTAGCCCTTGGCGATATCGGTACGCATTTTCCGAACACGGACGAGCGCTGGCTGAACGTGGAGAGTGCGGTATTCCTTCGTTACTCATTGGGTTTGATCACCTCTCGGGGTTATAAGATCTCAAACATCGACTCGACGGTCAGCCTTGAAAACGTAAAACTCCGCCCCTATATCGACAAGATGCGCGAAAACATTGCCCAGGCCCTGGATTTGGACCCTATACAAATCAGTGTTAAGGCCAAAACGAGCGAGGCGGTTGACGCGGTAGGCGAAGGCAAGGCCGTTCGAGCGGAGGCCGTTGTTTTGCTAACACAAGACTAGAAACCGAAATTTTACATAGACTTAACTGCTGTCCTTGTGCGAAACTTGGACAGCATTTTTTAGTTTTATTTGCGGACGCAGGTGTCCGCGTTCTTTATGAGGCCACAGGAGATCATTGCCAAAAAACGTGACGGCGGAACGCTCTCGACCGAAGAGATCGGCGTTTTTATTGACGGCGTATGCGACAGCAGCTGGGCCGATTATCAGATCTCGGCCCTTCTTATGGCAATGTTCGTTCGCGGGCTTGATCAGGTGGAACAAGACGAGCTAACGCGGGCGATGATCCATTCGGGAAAGCTCATTGACCTCTCCGATGTCGGCAGACCGGTCGTTGACAAGCATTCTACGGGTGGTGTCGGAGATAAAACCTCCCTGATCATCGCTCCGGTTGCGGCGGCGTGTGGTTTGGCCGTCCCGATGATCTCCGGCCGCGGTCTTGGGCATACCGGCGGAACTCTCGATAAGCTCGAATCGATTCGCGGCTACAGCATCGAGCTGTCAATGACGAGATTCAAAGAGCTGCTGCGGCAAAATGGGTATGCGATGATCGGCCAGACGGGCGAGATCGCGCCGGCCGACAAAAAGCTGTATGCGCTTCGCGATGCAACGGCGACAGTTCCGTGTATTCCTCTTATCGTGGCGTCGATAATGTCGAAGAAATTAGCCGAAAATCTTGATGCCCTCGTGCTCGATGTAAAAACCGGAACCGGAGCCTTTATGCAGGCGATGCCCGATTCGCTGAGGCTGGCCGAGGCGCTGGTTGAAACGGGTAAAGGCTTCGGCGTAAAGACGCAGGCGATCGTATCGGATATGAATCAGCCGCTCGGCAAATTTGTGGGCAATGCGCACGAGGTTTACGAATGTCTGAAAATTCTTCGCAACGAGGCGGATCAGATGATGATCCCGACCTTAAAACTTTCGATCGAGTTGACCGCAAGGATGTTGGTGGCCGGCGGCGTGTCGGAAACTGCCGAGTTGGCGAGACAGAAGATCGACGGTGTGTTGAAATCGGGC
>Ga0268264_10001418_pt1 | contig 22423 bp, 13 predicted proteins | sample KBSSwiS32_FD_190357 | JGI IMG/M metagenome (GOLD analysis project Ga0268264, IMG submission 190357) | Switchgrass rhizosphere microbial communities from Kellogg Biological Station, Michigan, USA - KBS Switchgrass S3-2 (SPAdes) (version 2) | ecosystem: Host-associated > Plants > Roots >...
TCCAGCCTGCCTGGGTCTGTGCAGCCACCAATGTCGCGCTGGTGATGATTGCGTCCGAGCGCAGGCCGCCTGCTGTTGCCGCCGCGTTGCTCACGCGCCAGGTCTGCCCGTTGCCCGTGCCGCTGAAGCTCAGGCTTGCTGGATCATATACCGAGACGCTCACGGTTCCCGCTGAGCCGGTCAATGTGGCTGCTCCGCCGAGTGTGCTGTTGTTCGCGGAAGATACTCCCGCTGTTACTGTCACTACTCCGCTCGATCCGCTGCTCACGTATTTCTGGTTTCCGGCGTTGGATCCGCTGGTCTGGATTGCGAGCGATCCGCTAGTCGTGCCGCCGGTAACTGATCCGGGGCCGCCTGTTACGGTCGATCCCAGGCCGGTGTAGCTCAGGCCATCCTGGCCGGTGGTGCCGGTGTTCGTAATCGTGGTTGTGATTGCCGTGGAACCTCCAGTCAACATCTTCGATGTCCCGGCTGATACTGACAGCGTGTAGTTCGTCGCGGTTGCACCGGCAGCAGCAGCTACCGTTAATGTTATGTAATTCGTGCCGCTGACCGTTGTCGTTCCGAATGTGTAACTATTGGTTCCGCTCGGGTTCAGAACCGACAGATTGCTCACGCTTCCCACCAAGCTTCCATATTGGAAGAGGTCATACGTCCCGACTGTCGTAAACTGGGTCGTGGTTCCTTCCTGATAGAGATTGATTCCCGCCGTGCCGCTGTTGAGTGTCAACGCACCGGTCACGACCGTAAAATCATTCGCCGATGCATTGAATTCGTAGTCAAGAATCGATCCGCCGCTCAATGTGAGCGAGCCCATGGTGATTGTTCCCACGCTGTTGCCCGGGGCGAGATGTCCCACGGAACCACCCGCGCCGGTTCCGCTGATTGTCACCGCACCCCCGATATACCCGATGCTGGCACTCGATGCGTAAACCTGCTTGGTCGCGCTACCGATGAGGCTCTGGAGTGTGCCTCCATTCAGCGCTCCCATGCCGCCACCGAGAGTCGGTGCAAGCGAACTCGTTCCCGAGTTGCCCACGGTCACTGCGGTATTTCCAAGCGATCCGTTGACAGCCAGTTTGCCGTTCAGCACTGAAGTCGCACCCGTATAGCTGCTCGCTCCGGTGAGATTCATCGTGCCGAGGCCGGTCTTCGTCAGACCGCTTGCGCCGGCAGTGCCGTCAATAAGCGGCGCCGTGACCGCCACGTCCACAGCGGCCGCACCGTCGCCTATGTTAAAAGCACGCGTTCCACCGAGAGCGATAACCCCCTGGGGTCCCGAGCCCAACGGAGCATCAATAATCGTGGTGTTTGTATTTGTGGAATTGCCGGTAAACGTCACATCGCCGTTCAGGACGAGCTCGCCGCCGTTTTTTGCGGTTGAACCGAAACTGATCGAGACCGGCGTATAGGCACCGGTAGTTGTGTTTGTGATATTCAAACCGCCAGTCAGCGTCGTCACGGAATCATAAGTGTTTGGAATCGCCGTCTGACTCCTGCCAACGCTCAAGGTTCCTCCATCGCTGAGGATAAGGGTGCCACCCACGGTTAGCGTTCCCTGGGTATTCGATTGCAATGACGATCCATTACCCGTGACCGTCGCATTGTTATTGATGGTAAGTGATCCACCGTTATTGCTCCAACTGATCCCGCCGTTGGCCGTGATCGTCAGACTCCCTATGGTCTCAGTCCGGCTGCTCGATCCGCCAGAACTGACGGGTGTACGAAGCGCCAAGATACCACCATTGATTGTAACATTGGACGAATTTGCAATCTGCTCATTTGCATCCATGTAAACGGTCGCGCCGTTGTTGATCACCAGATCGCCTGGAATTGCATTCACCCCTGCCGTCTTGGCCAGCCTTACGCTTCCGGCATTGATCGTGGTGGTTCCCGAATAAGTATTGGGTGTAGTGCCCGAGAGCACGAGCAAACCCGCGCCGCCCTTTGTCAATCCGGTTCCATTAATAATCGCGGTGTTGACGTCAAGGCGGCTGACCGAGGTAGCACCACCGGTTGAGGCCACCAGGAAAATACCCTCGCCGCCATTCAGATCCAGGTTAAGTCCGCTGCTGCCACTAATCACGACACTGTCGGTCGCGACTGTAGTTCCCGTAAAGGCCTGGTTGACATAAATCACCCCGCTGTTGAGTTTCAGTGTTCCAGAGCCAGCGATAGTAACGCCTGCGCCGGAGCCACCGGTCCCTGTGAGATCAAATGAAAGGGAATTGATGGCGGTCGCCGAGTTCAAAGTGGTGGTAGTGACGCCCGACCCGGCTGTTTTCACATAGCGCACGTTGTCCAATTGCGACTGGCCGTCTGTGATCGCGGAAGTGTATTCCGTCGCGGTATTCAGGAGGCGGACACCCTTGGTGGCGTCGTAGGTAACAAGGCCACCAGTGGTACCAAAGCCCGTGCCCGCCGAATTCGTGTCGCCATAGGCTCCCGCGATGATTTTGATGGTTGTTCCAGACGTCCCGGTGCCGCTCATGGCGGGAGTCGTACCGAAACTTACGTTTACGGAGTTTCCGGTGAAACTGGCTATGTTATTCACACCAAGGCCCGCACCACTGAACAAAACAACACCTCCCGCGCTACGGTTGAAGCCACCGAAAGTGAGCGTCTCCTCTGTGCTTATATTGGGCGTAATTTTCACCGTGGAAGCACCCGAACCTATGTTGAGCGTACCAGAAACCTGCTCGGTCACATTGGCCGTGGCCACTCCGACAACAGTCATCGTGGCACCATTTAGGGTGACACTTTTTGCGCGGTTGGTATTACTGTCGGATAAGATCCCGGTACCCGACAGAGCGAAAGTCGCACCAGCATTCACCGTGACATCGGAACCCACGATTCCTCCAGTGCTGCTCAAGGTGAGAGTGCCCACATTGATGGTGGTAGCCCCGGTGAGATTATTCGAACCCGTAATGGCGACTCCGCCAGTGGATGAGCCGGTCCCATTGGCCGCACCAACGATGAGACCATTAGTGCCAGTGAGGGTGTTTGAAGCGGAAAGGGTCAACGTGGCACCTCCGCCACCGAGACGATAAAAACCGCCTGCGGTCGTCATCGTGCCGGTATATGTCGCATTAGTGGATGCCCCCAACATGAGACTGCCATAACCCGTGAAATCGATATTTTCCGAACTCGATGCTGTCAAAACAATGGCACCCGTCGATGCCGTCGAAATCTTGGTGCTGCTCAACCAACCCTGCACGCCGGTGTAGGCGCCGCCGGAATTCAATGCGCCCGCCGCATCAATAAACACACTGCTGGAGGAAGGCAGGGCGGTGGTGGCACTTACGGCGAGGACACCGCCATTGACCACAGTAATGCCGGAATAAAGATTTGTGCCGCCGAGCGACAGTGTGCCGCTGCCGATCTTGGTCAAGCCACCGCTGTTGCTGGCCGCCAGGCCGGAAGAATAAGTCACGACCTGGCTATTCGTATCGATCGAAATCGGCCCTGTGCTATTGACGATTCTGCTGGCAAAATCAGTCTTGTTGCTTCCCGAGTGCTGCAAGAAGCCGCCACCAAATGTGATATTGCCGCCGCCCGCCAGTGCGCCGGTGCTGCTCATCAAAACTCCACCGTTGTTTATGGAAGTCAGGCCCGTGAAAGTGTTTGAGCCGGAAAGCGTAAGAATTCCCGTGCCGATTTTGACCAGTCCGCCGGTGCCGGTTGTAATCGGCGCGGAGATGACCACGTTACTCGCGCCCGACACCGAAAGAGTCTTGCCGGAGCCGCTGACCGTGCCGGTGAGTGTAAGCGTCCCATTGTCGCCGGCAACCGTTGCATTTCCCTGCAAGATGAGAGCCCCGGCATAGGTCGAGCCACCGCTCGTAGTCAATGCACCACCGGTGTAAAAACTGCCGTTTCCGGATATATTAACCGTCGCGCCACTGCTAGATAAGACAACTCCGGAAAGCTGGAGCGTGGCACCTGAAGCAACCGTAACCACCCCGGTCGCCGGCAGCGCGTTAACGGAATTGAGTCGTAGCACACCTGCATTCACGCTGGTAGAACCACTGTATGTGTTCGACCCGGAAAGATTGAGAAGCGATGTGGCACTGTTCTGAGTCACACTGCTTGAGCCGCTAATATTCCCGGCAATAGTCGAGATGCCCAGACCGGTCCCGGCATTGATAATCGTTCCACTCGTGGAGATCGGCCCGGTCCAGCTAACTGTGCTCGACTCGGGGCTGTTGGTGTTGTTGGAAGTGGAGAACCCGCCGGTTACATTCAGTGTGAGGTTCCCGGAGCCGGCGGTCGTTCCCGAAGCAATCAACCAGGATCCGCCGCTGGAATTCGTCGCCTGGCCGCCAATTGTAAACATCACGTTGTTATTCAACGCAATATTGCCAGTGGTCGTCATCCTGGAAGTGCCTCCGTTATTGGTAATCGAGAGCGTATTGCCACTGCTGCCAGCCTGGACCGTGATCGCATTTGCGAATGACACGCTGGACGTCATGGTCAAGCCCGCATCCGCGCTGCCCGAGGTGCCTCCCAAAACCAAAGTCCCGGTCCCAAGGGAGTTTGCATTGCTGAAATTGACTGTCCCACTCTTGATCGTCACACCGCCGGAAAATGCATTTGAAGCGGACAGAGTCAAGACCCCCGGGCTGTTTTGGATCACGTTGACCGTTCCGCTGCCGTCGTTAATGGCTGAGCTGAATGTGGTATTGCCACTGGAAGTCGTAATCGTCTTTGCTCCCGAGGTTCCGGCCGAGACGGTGCCGGAAATCGTGAGCGTGTTGGTTGATGAGTTCTGGATCGTCAATGAATCCCTGAGAACGACCGAAGCTGATATTGTATCGCCCTTGCTGGTTGCCACCTCCCGGAGAAGCGCCCCTGTGACACTCCCGTCCACGCTGTTCACGGCCCCGCCATTATCAAAAATCAGCGATGTGGAGCCGGTTCCGGCTATCGTGTACGACCGGTTATCCGTGATATCACTATCGCCCAGCAGCAATGTGCCAACAGTGCGCGACACGGCATCGATGGTGACCGTCCTGGTCGCAGTAGTCAGGTTCGTCAGCGAAAAATTTGCAACGGCCCCGGTTCCATCGGCAATAATGCCACCCGACCAGTTGCCGGCGCCACTCCAGGTGGTCGACGCGTTGGCCGTCCATGTCCCGTCCGTAGCCTGAGCGGAATGTGCGTAGAGCGCAGCAGCGGCGGCGATCAAAGCGGCCACGATAAATTGCGACTTCCGCGATTTGGTTTTGCCGGAATGCCGAGGGATGAAGGTTTTCATGTTTGGGGTCTTTCTGGAGGGGGTTTTACTTGATTGGTAAAAATTGGAAGGGGATGCCATCATTTCTTAACAACACCTAATTCCTTATCAAAACTTTATTGCTATGCAAGCACTTTATTTAATTTTTATCCTTTCGCTAAGAAATTGCACCTGAGGTCCGCAAAACAAGCATTGCGAGGAGCCAAAAAATATTTTTTATAGCAATACGGAGCCAAAATCAGTCATATGACTCAATGTCTGGAAAAATTTAATCCGACTGGACATGTTGGACAAAAGCCACTGAAACTAAACAATATATATTATATAAGTACTTTATTTTAAATATATTATGCTTGTTAACAAAGTGAACATAATACGTTTTCAATGGTATTGATTCCATACAAAAGCCCTCAGCTTCACTTTATTATGTGGCATCTTTCTGCACACAATGCTATATACGGGTACTGAATCCGCAAAATAGACGCCAACCCTTCTGGCCAATCCAGTGAACGTAGCTCCCACCCAATTAAAATATCAACGCGTCGAGACCGAAATCCGGCAACTCGCCCACACTTTACCCCTAGGGGCAAAACTGCCGGCGGAAAGGGATCTCGCTGTCTCCTACAACTGCAATTTTCTCACCGTTCGCAAGGCACTGAAGCAACTTGTGGACGATGGCACCATAGTCCGCCGCATCGGCAGCGGAACTTTCATCGCCCGGCACCACAGCGCTGCCGCTGATGCGGCCGAAGCAGACGAGCGCATAGGCCTTCTCGTTTACCAAGGGAGCAATGCATACGCCTACCGGGTGATGCAGTCGATCGCGCACGCCGGCCTCAAACAAAATGCGGATCTGCAGTCGGGCTGGGTGCAGGATTTCGGCGAAGATGCGCTCGCCCAGGCGGAACAGTTCCGGAAGGATGGATGCGGCGCCCTCATCCTCCCGTGGTTTCCGCATGAACGGGTCGAGGAAGTCCGCCAATTTGTAATGCGCTGCCCCCTGCCCGTAAGCCTTGCGATGCTGATTCCCGGGCTTGAAAAAAATTGCTTTGTGGAACCCGGTGTTTTCGGCCTGAGCACTGCGATCGAAGGCTTTTGCCGGTATTACCGCCTGCTCGGCCATCAACGGATCGCCATGATCGGCCCGGACTCTACGCACGACATAATCCTGCAAAAAAGACTTACCTCGTTTATCTGCTACACCTCGCGGGAAAATCTCCCGAGCCCCTGCGGCCTGGTTGCCCCCGGCGCCCAAGGAATGGACCAACTTGCCGAACGCTGGAAACCCTACCGGGGTGACCTCGCAATCATCAGTTACGACGACGAGCATGCATTGCGATTCATGACGGCGATGCACAAGATCGGGCTCAGTGCGCCCGAGGACTACTGCATTGTCGGATACAATGACACCGAAGCAAGCCGTTACAGCGATCCACCATTGAGCACAGTGCATCAAAACTTCGATTCCATCGGCCATGGATTGCTGAAAAGCGCATTGGCGCTGGCTGACGGGAAGGTAGATCAGAACTCGGAAGTTTCGCGCCCTCAAATGCTGGTAAGGGCCTCTTGCGGGGGACGCCATAAAATCACCGACGCATTTCGTTCGTTGATACCGGAGATGGACATCATACTGGAAAACAATGGACACCCTTACGAACCAACAGCTTTAACAGCAAACGGCGATTCAAAGACTACTGAGATACCTATAGCAGCCGGTGCCCCCCAAACGACAACCCAAACGACAAATTCGTAGTGGTTTTTTGTTTGCCTCAGTCTATTTAGTGTAAAAAAAGCGAATAAAGTGATTGCATAGCATTCAAAAATGCTATATGCATAGTGGCCAATCAGACCGTTATTATGCAAAAGGCTCCCACCCCCACAAATCTGACAGCCGATACGGGCTCACAAATTTCTCGTAAACAAAGCATTCAAAAGAATCGCAAACGTTTCCAGACAGGGTTCACTCTTGTAGAGGTGGTCCTTGCGATCGGAATCATCGCTTTCGCATTTGTGCCGCTGGTGGCATTACTGCCGATCGGGCTGGGCGTCTCCCGGCAGGCGATTGATACCACAGTCCAAGCCCAGATAGCCCAGCAGCTCATCACGGAAGCCCAACAGACCGATTTTTCCCTGCTGACGAACTTGCAGAATGATTCGGTGAACAAGCCTTACTACTTTGATGACCAGGGAAACAAGTCCAGCGCCTCCGCCACCCCGATCTACAAGGCGATAATTGGCGTACAGACCAGCACCGTGCTCCCCAGCAGCCCTGTTCCCACCAACAAACTAGCCACTGTCACAATTTGCATTCTCAGCCTTACTGCGAACCAGACAAGCAGGGAAACCGATCTGACAAAGAATCCCGACGCCAAGAAATATACCGTACTCATCCCGGATAACGGACGGTAAGCGCACCATGTCCCCGCATGCCGCACCCCCAGATCGCGGAGCAAGGCCACGCGCATTCACGCTGGTCGAATTGCTGGTCGCGATGACGCTGCTGATCATCATTACCGGCATCGTTGTCCAGATCACCAACCAGACCAGCAATATCTGGTTGGGGGCAACCGCCAGGATCCAGGCATTCCAGGAAGCACGCGCCGGCTTTGAATCACTGACGCGCAAGCTCAGCCAGGCAACACTCAACACCTACTACGACTACTACAACCAGAGCGGCACGGCGCGCAACCAGATCTCCGGGAGCGCAGCGCTCGCAGCATTCGTTCCCTATACGTATGACCGCTACTCGGAACTCCACTTCATCTCGGGCCAGGCGCGCACTTTACTTTCCGGCACCAGCATTACAACGCAAACCCACGCGGTTTTTTTCCAGGCGCCGCTGGGTTACTCGGCCTCGTCCTCATATCAGGAACTCGACAATGCACTGAACGCGTGCGGCTACTTTCTCCAGTTTGACATGGACAGGGCAACCGTGCCTTCCCACGTTTCACTCGCGCCAGGGTATAAACCCCGCTACCGCTTCCGCCTGATGGAAATGACACAGCCCACGGAAGCACTGGGGATATACGATCCCGCGGTAACCGCTGCCAGTCCCGCCCACTCGAAGGACTGCGACTGGTTCGTCAATAATACCGGGACGAACAGCCGCATGATCGCCGAGAATGTGATCGCCCTTGTGTTGCTGCCAAAACTCCCCCCGGCACAGGATGATCCAAGCGCGGGCGGACAGGGTGTGACCATGGCGCCAAAATACAATTACAACTCCCGCATCCCACTCAATGCTGCCACCGACCCGACCACGAATCCCACGCTGACGGATTTTCCAGGTGACTCCTTCAACGCCTATCCCATGGGAAGCGGGACCACACAGACAATGACACGTCACGCCCAGCTCCCTCCCACAATGCGGGTCGTAATGATCGTGATCGACGAAACATCCGCAGCTCGCATCCAGGGCAGCGGCACTACTGTCCCCCCTGCCATTGATCTCAGCCATACCACCCCACCCCTTTTTGTGGATGCGACGCAACTGGACAACGATGTGCAGAAGGTCGAGGATATTTGCAACGCAAAATCCGGCAATCTTACCGGCAATACAACGCGGCTCACCCACCGGGTTTTTAATACCGACATCATCATGCGCGATTCGAAATGGAGCAATAAATAGGCATGAAACCGTTCAAATCCCCCGGAATATTCACGTTTTTTTTCAAGAAAAAACCGGCGTTCTGGTGGACTCCGCAGTCAAATCCTGCCGACACAGCAGTTTCGATAAACAAACCTGCAACATCCGGAATCGCACTGGTAATCGTGCTGGGGATGCTGGTGCTGGTAGCTGTGCTGGTGATCGCGTTCTTAAGCAGCGTCTCCACTGAACTGCAATCCTCGAAAAGTTACGCCAGCGGATCGGATGCCCGCGCACTTGCCGATTCCGCAGTCAACATCGTGATCTCGCAAATACAGGATGCCACGGCAGCTTCCGGGACTTCGGCGACTACAGGAAATCCCTATGTCCTGGCTTGGGCTTCGCAGCCCGGCATGATCCGCACATACGGGGACGACGGAAATCCCGTGACCGCATACAAGCTCTATTCCTCAGGCACACTGCGCGTCTCGGGTTCCTATAATCCGGTCTCCAATTTGTCGACGGAAATACCTGATGACTGGGCCGGTGCAGCCAAGACGAATCTTTACACAGACCTGAACAAACCCGTGACTGCAGGAAGCGGGACGACAGCACTAACCCACTACCCGATCATAGACCCTGCAGCGATAGCGCCTTCTCAATCCGGGACCAATACAACATTGTCGGGATCGTCCACTCCGATTGAAGGCTGTTTCATCAATACCACGACGGGCATCATAACCACCGGCAGCGCGCAAACCAACCCGATCCCTCTCCCTGTTCAGTGGCTGTACGTCCTGAAAGACGGAAGCGTGCAGCCGATGAACCCCAACTCCGGAATTGTGACCGGTGCAGGGACAAAAATGGCCGATGGCTCCACCAACACGATCGTCGGGCGCGTCGCATTCTGGACCGATGACGAAACCTGCAAGGTGAATGTGAATACGGCATCGGAAGGCACGTTCTGGGACAGGCCGTGGGTGTCGGGCTCCACGGGAAGCTACGAAGCCAGCTTCACCCAATATCTTCCCGCGCAAAATGAATTCCAGCGCTACCCGGGGCACCCGGCAATGACATGCCTGAGCACCATCTTCCCGCCGCTAAATGGAGAAACGCAGACCGCTTACAATGCTAGAATTTACGGGATCATACCCAAGGTATCGGACGGAGGCAGTAAAAGCGCCAGCGTTGCCATCAGTGGAACGTCTCCCGCCATAGTCGCCGACAATGAACGTCTTTTTACCTCGGTGGATGAATTCCTGTTTAGCGGCACCTCCATAGTGTCGGGCACAAGGCAGGCGAATCCCATCGTTTCCGGCTCAAATTTCACGCAGAACGACATCGAGAAAACCCGTTTCTTTTTGACGGCCAACAGCCGCGCGCCTGAGGTAAACCTCTTTAACAAGCCACGTGTGACTCTCTGGCCGCTACAGATCGATCCCGACCCCGGCACCGGGAAACATACACAGACATCCAAGGATAAGTTGATCGCGTTTTGCTCGACAATCGGCTCCGGAGTAAATGCCAAACCTTATTATTTCCAGCGTTACGATACGTTCGATTATTCCGCCTCAGGGCCAAACAATCGCACCGTGACTGGAACCTATAGTCCCACGCAGAACCCGATGCCCAGCAGCCAGAGCACTACGATGGATTGGAACCTCATCCAGAGAAACCAGGATCTATACGCCTATCTGCAGTCTCTCACCGGATCTCCGATTCCCGGACTGGGCGGCAGTTTCCTTGGAAAATATCCGGACAGCAGGAATCAAATCCTTACCGAGATGTTCGATTTCCTGCGGAGCAATATCAACATCACGACAACAGGCATTGTTACCGCCGGTGGAACCAGCGGTTACTCCTATGCCCCCTTCAATGCGAGCGGCGGATCGTGGACGGGACAGTTTAATGTAGTGCCGCTGGTTCTGCCGAATGGCACGAAAGGATTCGGAGCCCAACTTCCTACGATCACGCAGGCGGCGATGATATTTTACCGGGAAAACTCGTGGACAGTGAGCGGGACAGTTCCACCAAATGGCATCATGGTTGTAGATGGAACAAGCACGACGTATTCGTCGGGCACGGTATTATCCAACTATCCGCTCGGCATCACGACGACGATAACGGGATCAAACTATGCTGTCTCGGACAGCGGCATCAAAGTTGGGGCATTCCTTGTCCTTCAGCCGTTCACTCCAACACCGGGCCCGCCACCTTGGAATGCCAACTTGCGCATCGCTGTCGGCCACCTCAATGATTTCACAGTCGGCGGAATAAATATGGGGTTTCCAGATGAGGCCAACGCTGTCAACCTTGTAACTGCGAGGGACGGTGAGTGCAACTCCACTGCCCTGACCGGATTGGAACTTTTTACACAGTACTGGTCCTTGAAGATAAAGCAGACAGGGACTACAGCGGTGGGAAGCCCCACCGAGGAACAATTTTACCCTTTTGTTTCAGGCACAGTCACCCTGTCCGGTTCGACATTCGATTTCAACGGAGGCCCGATCACAGTCAAAATCTACTCGGGGTATGCCACCAGTCTCAATCCTGATGACCTTATTCAAACTATTAATATGAGATTTCCGCCCGCCACGGGCCTTCCTGTCCCGCAAGCCACCGGTTCAGCAACTACATCGGTCACCTCCGGCACGATTACGATAGCGACGGACCCTTACACTGATGTCCGTAATCACTTTGGTGCTTTGCAATCGAATGGGGTTGGAATCCAGCAAGACTTCGCCCATAATCCGCTCCCATTAATTCGTCCACTCGATACGGTCCGAAGCGTGGAACCGCGCTATGGCGGGCCTGCGAAGGGAGATTTCAGGTTAATCGCAGGCTTGAGAAACGTGCCAGAGGAATTTTTTGAAGGACACGGCATGACCAACGGAGAGCCTCCGCTCGATGGGAAAAAATACTCCGATGTTGCCACCACCTCAAGACTTATTCACAGCTTGCATGTGGATGCGGACAGCGGTCCAAACGCATCAGGCGCCGCCAATGGATATTATACCGGAAGCGGAACGGATCATGGAAAACTGTTGCAGGTCGCGTCTTACCAGAAAGGATCCCCAAAAGGAAACAGGGAGCCGATTGCTCCACGTGGGATGACCCAAGCGACGATGTCCAATGGTTCACTTGGTGATTGGGATACAGGCATTGGAAGACAACGGGACGGCCCCTACATCAATAAACCAGATCTAGGCAATGTAGGTTCCGGTGCAGGTTCAACCGGTGGTTATTACTTATCAGGGGGATATGACCGCAGCTCGAATGACGTAGTAGTCATAGACATTGGCGCATCCTACGCCCCCAATCGTCAGATTGCTTCCGCTGTTGCGTTTGGTTCCCTCCCCACGGGAATCAATACGACGACCGGCACCAACTCCCGGCCGTGGCAGACTTTGCTATTTTGCAAAAATCCGCTCAGCGGCACGGCTCATCCGGGTTTCGGGACTTCCTTGAATGCAGGAGGAGGGCCTCCCTATACGACACCACCCGACCACGCCTTTCTGGATCTGTTCACGATGCCGATTGTAGAGCCGTATGCAATCAGCGAACCGTTTTCCACGGCGGGCAAGGTCAACATGAATTACCAGATCGTGCCGTTTACTTATCTCACGCGTGATACCGGCGTACGGGCCGTGCTGAAGTCAACGAGGGTCATGGCGATTCCCACAACCGCGGGTACGCTCTACAAGGAAAATCAAACCACTGTGACGATGCCGGATTGCCGCTACACGATAAGCCCAGACGAATTGAATGGCACGCTCGCGGGCTTTGAAAGCCGGTTTACCTTGGGGGACATCTTTCGCTCGGCTTCGGAGATTTGCGATATTTATCTCGTCCCGCAATATTTGGCGAACACAACAACGCCAGCCCCGGCAAGTCCCACATACAGTACGATGGCAGCCTGGTGGCTCGGCGCCAGCGCGGCTTCTTCAAATGGATACAAATTGACCGGCGACAACGTCCGTGAGCAGCCTTACGGCCATATATACCCTCGCCTTACCACCAAATCGAACACCTACACCGTGCATGTCCAGACGCAGGCTTTGAAGAAATCCATCAACACTCCAGCCAATAAATTTATAGAAGGCAAGGATCAGGTCATGGGCGAATTCCGAGGGTCATTTATTGTGGAACGTTATCTTGATCCAAACTCGGACACGCTCGTGCATGTCGGCGGAAAAACTCCCGCTACGGAAACCGATTCCGACGCGATGGTCGGGCCGTATAAGTTCCGGATCCTCAGCAGCAAACGATTTGCGCCATGAAACAGATCGTAACACCTGCATGCAAAAGTTCGTGCAACAGTCGCGCATTTACCCTCATCGAGTTGCTGGTGGTGATGGCGGTCATCGCTGTTCTCCTGGGCCTGGTGATGCCATCGGTGGTGCCTTTGATGCGGTCGTCGAACCTGAACAAATCGGCCTCCATGATCACGGATGAGTTGAACCTTGCCCGGCAGGTGGCCTTGACGCAGAACCGCGATGTGGAGGTGCGTTTCTACAAGCTTCCATCCCAGACATCCTCGCAGGATCTGCAGTACCGGGCGTTCCGCACCTTTGCGGCAATCGGCAGCAGCACCGTAAAATCCCCGTTGAGTAACGTGAGGAACCTGCCTGAGCCAATCATCATTTCCACGGACAATGACGCCGCCGGAAATATTGTCTCCCCGTTGCTGGATTCCACCAACGCCAGCGGCTCCGGCTTGTCGACAGGCACGGAAGACCTTCCCAAGGCGGCTACCACGCCCTACATCAGCTTCCTGTTCCGGACAACGGGTGGAACAAATCTCACCCCGAACAATAATTGGTATCTCACGATTTACCCTGAAAACCTGCCGAAGACCCCCGCCACGGGAATCCCTGCCAACTACTTTACCGCACAGGTGGATGCCGTGACCGGTCGTGTCCGCACCTACCGACCTTAGCCCGGTTCGTCCCTGCTCTTGCAAACGACAGCCATCCGATTCATATCTTTTTACACCCAACTTCCTTCACGCATGCCATCAACCGCGCATTTTGCTTCCCAACAAGACCGGGGTCCGCATTTGGAGGAATTCTTCCACAAGCTCAAATCCGGCGAGCAGCAGCGGGTGGTGGTATATGGAACGAGCCTGACAGCGGGAGGCGAATGGGCGAAGGCGATGAACCGGTGGTTCGATGCGCATTACCCGCACCTGGTCACATTCATCAACAGCGGGGGCCCCGGTGAGAATTCGGACTGGGGCGTTGCGAACCTCGAAACAAAGGTCCTCGCGCATCATCCCGATCTCGTGTTCATCGAGTTTTCCTACAACGATGCGCACGAAAAATTCGAAATGCCCTTGGAGCGGGGAGCGGAAAATCTCGATCACATGGTGAACGCCGTCCGTTCCCGAAATCCGGGGACGTCCATCGTCCTGCAAACCATGAATGTGGGATGGGATGCGCCGAATGGAAATCGCAGCGCGTCGGTGCGACCGCACTTGCAGGAATTCAACGACAACTACCGCCGCTACGCCGCTGCGCACGGGATTCCCCTGCTCGATCACTCCCTCCACTGGAAGAAGCTCAAGGAGGACGATGCGCAGCTTTTCCAATCGTATGTTCCCGATGGCTCACACCCGACCCCGGACGCCAGCCTTGCGGTGACATGGCCGCCCATCGAAACCTTCCTGTCAGCCTGTCACAAATCCGTGACACAAACCTCATAACACCCCTTTCCCATGAATCCACTCCGCTACTACACACCGCCAGGCAAACTCCACAACCGTGTCCTTTCAGTCGATCTCTGCATCTACGGGGGCACTTCCGGCGCGATCGCGGCTGCGGCCACCGCAAAACGCCTCGGCTTGAGCGTCGTCGTGCTGGAAAACAGCCGCCACGTGGGAGGAATGACAGCTGGCGGGCTGAGCCTTACCGATATCGGCAACAAGCAGGCGATCGGCGGAATTTCGCGCGAATTTTACAAGCGTACGGGCAAACACTACGGCGTGCCCGAGCACTGGCGCTTTGAGCCCCACGTGGCGGAGGAGGTTTTCCAGGAATGGATTCGCGAGGAGAAGATCGAGGTGTTCTACGAGACATTCCTGGCACGCGTGGAAATGCACGACAATAAAATCACGCGCCTCTGGACGGAGAATGGTCTCGAGGTTTCCGCGCGCATGTTTATCGACTGCTCCTACGAGGGCGACCTCATGGCGGCGGCGAAGGTGAGCTACGCGGCAGGCCGCGAATCGAACGCGCAATACGGAGAGACCCTGAACGGCGCCCAGGTCCACGACAAGCATCAGTTTGACCGGCCCGTCGATCCCTACAAGGTGGAAGGCGATCCCGCGAGCGGATTGCTTCCCGACATCGAGCCAGGCGAGCCTATTCAGGGCGAGGGCGATCACCGGATCCAAGCCTACAATTTCCGGCTCTGCCTTTGCAAAAATTCATCCAACCAACTGCCATTTACCAAACCGGACGGCTATGACCGCTCGCGCTATGAATTATGCGCGCGCAATTTGCGGGCTGGTTACGTACCGGAGTTCTGGAAGTTCGATCCACTGGTAAACGACAAGGTGGACATGAACAACCACGGGGGATTTTCCTCGGATTACATCGGCTACAATCACCGGTTTCCGGAGGCGACGTATGCCGAACGCGAGGCGATATTCCAGGCGCACGTGGCGCACATCAAGGGCCTGCTCTGGTTCTGGAAGCAGGATGCCGATGTCCCGAAGGCTTATCAGGAACCATTCCAGCAATGGGGCTGGGCCGCGGATGAATTCACGGACTGCGGCGGATTCTCCCACGCGCTGTACGTACGCGAGGCACGTCGGCTCGTGGGTGATGTCGTAATGACCGAGCACCACTGCACCGGCGCGGAACTGGTGGAGGATTCAATCGCGCTGGCAGCCTATACGATGGACTCGCACAATTGCCGTCGCTTCGCCCGCGACGGACGTGTATGGAACGAAGGGGACGTGCAGGTGCCGTGCGGGCCGCCTTATCCAGTCTCCTATCGCGCGGTGATTCCGAAACAGGGCGAGTGCGAGAATCTCTTCATTCCGTTCTGTCTGTCGGCAACCCATATCGCTTTCGGCTCCATCCGCATGGAGCCCGTGTTCATGATCCTCGCGGAATCATGCGTGCATGCGGCGTTGCTTGCGCTCCGCGCCGGAACTTCAGCACAGGATGTTCCGTATGCTGAACTTCGCGCTCAATTACTGGCCGCAGGCCAGATCCTCGATCCCGTGCCAAAGGCTGAGGATGCCCAAGCCGGTCACTGATCATCAATCCTCTTCCGTCACAGGCATGTTCACCCGATTCGCTGAAAACCCAATTCTTAAACCATCCGATATCATTCCTTCACGCCCTGATATGGAGGTCGCGCTTGCGCTCAATCCGGGCGCTTTCCAATATAAGGGAAAGACCGGCTTGCTGGTCCGCGTCGCCGAGCGCCCCGTGCAGGAGGAAGGCTGGACCAGCACGCCGCTGCTGGATCCGGCCAGCGAAACGGGTATCCGTATTCTCAGGATCAAGAAGGACGATCCCGAGCTCGTGGGGGACGATCCCCGTGGATTCCGATACCAGGGCCGCGACTATCTCACCACCCTCTCGCACCTGCGGCTTGCGTGGAGTGATGATGGTGTTCATTTCAAAATCGATGAAAAACCGACTCTGCTTGGCGAAGGGAATTACGAGTCGTTTGGCATCGAGGATTGCCGGGTGGAGTTTGTGGAAGACCGTTACCTGCTGACCTATTCAGCGGCTTCCGATTTCGGATGTGGCGTAGGGTTGATTTCCACGAAAGACTGGAAAACCTTCGAGCGGCATGGCCTGATTTTTCCCCCACATAACAAGGACTGCTCATTATTTCCTGAAAAAATCGGCGGCAGCTACCGGGCCATGCATCGCCCGAGCGGAATCGATCTCGGCGGACATTTCATCTGGCTGGCAAGTTCCCCTGATTTGAGACACTGGGGAAACTACACCTGCATCGCCACAACGCGTGCGGGAATGTGGGACAGCCAACGGGTGGGAGCGGGAGCGGCACCGATCCGCACGGATCGCGGCTGGCTTTCGATTTACCATGGCGCCGATATGCAAAGCCGCTATTGCCTGGGCGGCCTGTTGATGGATCTAAAAGACCCGGCGCGCGTTCTGGCCAGAAGCAACAAACCCCTTATGGAGCCCGATGCGGAATATGAGCAAAAGGGCTTCTTCGGCCACGTTGTTTTTACCAACGGCCATGTTACACAAGGCGACGAGGTCACGATTTATTACGGGGCGTCTGACACCGTGATCTGCGGAGCACGCGCTTCCATATCCAGCCTGCTTGCTGATCTGTGAAAATCTTCCACTCTCCTTCAAAGGATAAAATAACGTAAAACACTGATGCATCTCGCTCCTGTTTTGCAATTGAACGTCGGCCAGCCTCTCGGCCAGTTGCGCGCAGTTCCCGTCAAACTCGGTCCCGGGATGCCCGCTGCATTTCTCATCGCCTATGCTGCTGATTTTGATGTCGATCCGTACCATGAGATGTTTTTCCTCCCGACCGACACGTTGAAAATCGCGGTGTGGACTGTCGAGGGAAAATGCCTTTGGAAGCGCGACCTCGGGCGCCATGTGTTTCCGGGAATGTGGTTTGTACCGATCCTGCCGTTCGACCTCGATGGCGATGGCCGGGATGAGATTTATTTCGTGAATAACACTGACAAGGATCACCCGCTCTCGCTCAGCGGGCGTGTATTCGAGCGGCTCGATGCGCAGACCGGAGAAACCACGGGGCAATGGAAATGGCCCATGCACGCAGAGCAGGAAGTGATCTCGCACGCATATCGTTATTTCCTGATTGGCGGACATGTGAATGGAGAGCCAACACTCATCACCGCGAGCGGCACCTACGAGGCGATGCTTTTGTGCTCGCACGATTCCGTGATGAAGGAGCGCTGGCGCCATCAGATCGCCAAAGATGCGCCGGGCGCGCGCGGTTCGCACATGTGCCCGGTCGTGGACATGGATGGTGATGGCGTTGACGAATTGCTCTGGGGCGAGCGGCTGATCGAATTGAAGAGTGGCACCATGCTCTGGTGCGCGGACGAGAAAACGTACAATGGCCACTCCGATGTGAATCAACCCGTATGGGACGAAGCATCCGGCCGGTGGCTGGTGTACACGTGCCGTGAAAAAGCGGCTGAGGTTTCGCCACGGGTGGTCACATTCGATGCAAATGGAAAACATGTCTGGGGCGATGTGGAGCAAGGCCACATGGACATGGGATGGGTTGCGAGGCTCGGGGATAATTTTGCGAAACGGGCGATGTCGATCCGCATCGGTCACAAGACCCTGACTCCCGCAGGACGCACCCATTTCGCGCGGGACGAATTTTACTGGGACGTCGTCACGGGCAAGGCGCTAACGCCGCCCGTCTCAGTGTATCTGACTTTGCCGGTGGATCTGGATGGCGACGGATACCACGAACTTGTCCGCGGAGGCCCGGGAGGCGATGGGGCGGTGTTTGACCGCCATGGCGCGCAACTCGGCAGCGTGGGTGGGGCGGTTTCCCTGGCGCAAAAGTTTTGTGACAGGCCGGGAGAGCAGCTTCTCGTATTCAAGCCTGATGGTGCAGTTGAAATCTGGGCCGACTTGGACGCGCAGGACAGCCCCGCCGCCCTCTCGCGTTACGAACATCCATTTTACAAAACGAATTCCCGCATCATGAGCAGCGGCTCCAATTCCGCGGTGCTGGGCGGGATTTAGAACTTATCAAATCTTATGTCACATAACCTGTTCCAAGGCGAATGGACCGCCGCAAAAATCGAGGAAGTCCTCGCCCGCCACCCGCGCAAACCGCTTCTCCCTCCCGTTGGGTCAAAAGAGTGGCTCAAGGCCGCCAAAAATCCCGTTGTCGCGAGCATCATCAAGCCAGTGCGCGCAAAAGCTGAGAAGGAAATCGACGAACCACTTCCCGAATTGACCGATGAACTTTACGCGAGCTTTCGCAAAACGGGTATCCGGCTCACGTTTGAAAGACCGTATTTCGAAAGACGGCGGCGCCTCGCGTGTGTGGCAGTCAGCTTACTCCTTTGCAGTGAGGACGATCCCATGCAGCAACGGTTGATTGATTCGACCGTCGCCAAGCTTGAATCGATATTCGAGGAAGTCTCATGGGCCCTTCCGGCGCACGTAAACTGGCACAACGACGATGCCAGCGGCAAGGACCCGCTCCAGATCGATCTCTTCGCGGCAGAGACTGCAAACCTGATGGCCGAAATGCTTGATCTGTTCGGTGAAATCATTCCCGCCGGTTTACAGAGCCATATCCGCGAACGGCTGCAGCACGTAATTTTCGAGGGATATCTCAAGCGCCCGTTTCACTGGAAGGAAGCGACTCACAACTGGAACGCCGTCTGCCACCAGGGCGTGATCGGCGCCGCGTTGTCACAGGTCGGCGATCCCCATCTCCTCGCGGAAATGCTGGCCGACGGCGTGAAATATCTGCGGAATTTCCTCAGCGGTTTTGGCCCCGATGGCGGCTGTTCCGAAGGACCGGGATACTGGAGCTACGGCTTCGGCTGGTTCACTGTCCTGAATGAGCAGCTTGAAAAGCGCACTGATGGCGAGCTTTCGTTATTCGAGGGGGACGGGCACATCCAGGCGATCTCGCGTTACGGCCCGAGTATGGCCCTCTCGGGCGGAAACCTCGTCAACTTTTCGGATAACTCAGCGACAGGCGGCCCGAGACCGGCAATTCTTTCATACCTTGGCACACGGTTGAACGAGCCCGATTACCTGCTCATGGCGCGTGAAACCTACCAGGGACTCGCCACCGGCAAGGGCTTCGATATCGAAGCCGAGCGAAGCGACCTGTTTAATTTCGTCCGCATGATTTTGCATTGCCCGGAAAAATTGGATGCTTCCAAAAAATACGCGCCGCAGGATTGTTTTCTCCCCGATCTCGCCGTGCTCGTTGCGCGCGGCGTGGACCAGGACGGTCACATTTGGGAGTTCGCCGCAAAAGCGGGACACAATGAAGAGCATCATAATCACAACGACTGCGGGAATTTCATTCTCAACATCGACGGCATGCGAGTCGTCACGGAAATCGGCGCGCCGGAATATACTAAGGATTTTTTCAGCCCGAAACGCTATGAATCCCTTGCAGCGCGGAGTCTCGGCCACTCGCTGCCGGTCATCAACGGCTGCGAGCAGAAGGCGGGCAGGAATTTTGCCTCGGAGGTGATGGAGCATTCCCTTGATGCAAATGACGCACGATTCGTGGTGGATGTAACGGCGTGTTATCCGGCGGAGGCGGGGTGCGCAAAATTTGTGCGCTCTTTCCAATTCGACAAAAACGCGGGCCGCCTGGTGGTCGAGGACGAGTTTGAATTCACCGGCAATGGAATGCTGGAGGGTGCTTTGATCACGATCCACCCCGTTTCCATTCGTGGCGACCATGCAGTGATCAAGGCGGGTAACATCGAGGTGATCGTGAAGGCGCTGCAGGACGCGCGTTTCGATCGCGTGGATACCCACGCTTACCAGGACCACGACGGCCATGAAGCATACATCCAGCGCATTGTCCTCGTCCCGGCAAAGCCTGCCAAAAAAATGCGCCTTGGAATGGAAATAAAATTGCGCTGACAAGCAGGCGCCCCCCTCAAACGGGCGGCGCCTCAAACCGGTTCGTCCAGAATCCCGATCATTTTCGCGATCTGTTCGCGACTTTCCGGGTACCAGCCGGATCCGAGCTTGTGGCAGAATATTTTCCGCACTGTTTCGAATGGCATGGAACGCGTTGCATCCACGAAAATCGTCAGCTCCATCGCAACCAGATCGCGCTCCCCGGCACTGCTCTCCTTGCAAAATCCCCTCAGGGCTTCCTCTGGTGTCTTGTAGTCCAGATGAAAATCCTGGTGCAGATAGCTTCGCAGAAAAGCTGAAAGCACCTGGAAATTCTCCATGTCTGGCAGATCGTCGTTGCCCATATTATTGCGCCTCCGGATATGTGGTCAGCACGTAAAACCCTCCGTTATCATTGCTGCGTAAAACGAGGATGGCATCGTAACACGTCTGGACGGAATTGCTGCCACGCCTGATGCTGCGGCCTATCGGCTCGCGCCCGTGGTAGTGGATCACGAGATTTGCGCGCGAATCCGTGCGGCCCAGCCACTGCGAAATCCTGTCGCGATTCTCGTTGAGCGCGATGCCCACAGCCCGCTCCGCCGTCGGCCGGTCCGTCCACGTGGATGCGGCGCTGATATTACGCTCGCGATCCAGGCGCTCGCGCAATTGATCATCCGTCCGCGCCACGTGACGCGCCAGCGTGTGACCGCCGGAATCTTCATCGCGACTCAAATCGTATGCTCCGCCGGTAACGGGTAACGATGCATTTGCCGCACTGGAAACCGGCTTGCGATCGGGGCCGGGAGCATTGCTTTGGTTCCGCCATGAAACACCGAGGAGGATGGCGATACCAATGATTGGAAAAATAAATTTTGTAAAAACAGTTTTGGAATCCGATGCCATGCTGCGGTTGTTATAACACCTCTCCACACACAGGCCAGCATTGATCGATTCGTTTGAATCCACCGCCCCCCGGAATGGGACGGCAGGCGATTCAACATGCGGGCGTGTGACAACCGCAATTTACCTCTAGAAATTAAGTTGCCGTTTGTCGCGATTTCTTCTACAACCTCTCGCATGAAGAAACCCTCCAAAAAACCAGCCGCCAAGAAACCCGTCAAAAAAGCCGCCAAGAGAAAGCCGAACGCAGCATTCCTTAAGCCCGTTCAGCCTGATGCAAAGCTGGCCGCAGTGGTGGGTTCCAAGCCGCTGCCACGCACAGAGCTCACCAAAAAGCTCTGGGACTACATCAAGAAAAACAAATTGCAGGACGCCAAGAAAAGGACGCTCATCAATGCGGACGACGCTCTCAAGGCCGTGTTCAACGGCAAGAAGCAGGTCAGCATGTTTGAGATGACCAAGCTCGTCTCGGGCCACCTAGCCTAAGCGATCCCGCAGGAAAATTGAACAATGAAGTCAACGATCGCGGCGATGCCGCATCGGATGATTTCATCGTGAAGCTCGAGGGCGAATAGCGCTCCGGTCACCCCGGGGCGCTTCGCCTCGCAGCTTTATCATTCACAGCAAGCCAATACTCCTCCGCGGCTGCTTATGTGATTTTGTTTTATCAGCGCGGCATTCGTTCATTTCGACGGATGAATCTTGCAACGGCAATTCAGCCGTTGAAGTCGTGATTCGGCTCTGCGAGCATGAATACCAGTGACAACCAAACAATGAACCCCCACCCGCCCATCCATGTTTACAGCCGCTTTGAAACCGAGCTGGCTGTGCGCCCCGATGACATCGACATGAACCGGCATGTCCACAACAGCCGGTATTTCGACTATGTGCTCGCCGCCCGCTACGACCAGATGGAACGATGCTACCGGATGTCGATGGAGGAGTTCCTGAAAGCCGGCTACAGCTGGGTCGTGGAAATCGCGCACGTGGAATACAAGCGGGCACTTTCCCTGGGCGACACGATGATCGTGCGGACATGGATCGCGGAAATTTTCAAGCAGGGGGTGAAGGTGCAGTTTGAAATCCCAGGAAACA
>Ga0268264_10001419_pt1 | contig 22422 bp, 23 predicted proteins | sample KBSSwiS32_FD_190357 | JGI IMG/M metagenome (GOLD analysis project Ga0268264, IMG submission 190357) | Switchgrass rhizosphere microbial communities from Kellogg Biological Station, Michigan, USA - KBS Switchgrass S3-2 (SPAdes) (version 2) | ecosystem: Host-associated > Plants > Roots >...
GGGCAACGCGCTGGCCCAGCTGATCGATGCCGACTGGGGCGAGACCGACCTGCTGATCGTCGACCTGCCGCCGGGCACCGGCGACGTCCAGCTGTCGATGATCCAGAAGCACAAGCCGGTCGGCGCGGTCATCATCTCGACACCGCAGGATCTGGCGCTGATCGACGCCACCCGCGCGATCGACCTGTTCAACCAGTCGAACGTGCCGATCATCGGCATCGTCGAGAATATGGCGGGCTATGCCTGCCCGCATTGCGGCGAGATTTCGGACCCGTTCGGCAGCGGTGGCGCCGAGGCGGCGGCGCAGGCGATGGGCCATCCCTTCCTCGGCCGCGTGCCGCTGGACATCAATATCCGCCGCGCATCCGACGCCGGCCACCCGCCGGCCGCGCTCGACGGCATCGAGGGCGATGCGTTCCGCGCGATCGCCGAGCGGCTGGGCGACTGGCTGGATCGACCCGCGGCCTGAAGGGTTGAGCACTCCAGCAAAGGAGAGTCCCATGCCGCTGACCTCGGACGACGACATCCGCACCCTGCTCGAGGAAACCCGCACGATCGCGCTGATCGGCGCGTCCGACCGGCCCGACCGGCCGAGCAACGGTGTGATGCGGACCTTGCAGGACCATGGCTATCGCGTGATTCCGGTGAACCCGCAGATCACCGGCGAACATATCCATGGCGAATATGTCTGGCGGGACCTGTCGCAGCTCGGCGACCCGATCGACATGGTCGACATCTTCCGCAAATCGTCGCTGGCCGGTGAAGCCGTGGACGCGGCGATCGCGGCCGGCGCCAGATCGGTCTGGCTGCAGCTGGGCGTGATCGACGCGGCGGCGGCAGCGCGCGCCGAGGCGGCCGGACTGAAGGTGGTGATGGACCGCTGTCCGGCGATCGAACTGCGGCGCCTGGGCGTGAAGGGCCCGGTGAATACGGCGCGCTGACCGACGTGATCGTATTGAGCAGGACAGTCTACGCTGCCGATCCTTCCGACGCCGCTGGCGCGGGACGATGAGCTAGCCGCAGTCGGCGTGGCCGATCGCATGCGGCGCAGGGATCGTCGTCTCGACCTGCAGCGTGACATGATCGATGCCGAAGCGGCGCTTCAGCCGCACCCTGGCGTCTTCGAGGAAGCCGTCGCCCGGGTGGCCGGCCGGCACCAGCAGATGCGCGGTCAGCGCGGTTTCGGTGGTGCTCATCGGCCAGATGTGGAGATCGTGGACGCGGGTGACGCCAGGCGAACACAGCAATTCGGCCTCGACATTGTCGCGATCGAGCTCGGCGGGCACCGCGGCGAGCAGCATCGTCACCGATTCGCGCAGCAGGACCCACGTGCTCCAGAAGATCAGGCCGACGATCACGAGGCTGACCAGCGGGTCGATCCACACCGCGCCGGTCAGCAGGATCGCCAGACCCGCGACCACCACCCCGGCGGACACCAGCGCATCCGTCGCCATGTGCAGCCAGGCGCCGCGAATGTTGATGTCGTGCGCGCGGCCGCGCATGAACAGCAGCGCGGTCGCGCCGTTGACGGCGATACCGATCGCCGCGACGACGATCACGACCAGTCCGTTGACGGCCACCGGATGGCCGATGCGGTCGATCGCGCCGAGCGTGATCGCGCCCAGCGCGAACATCAGGAACAGGCCGTTGAGCACGGCGGCAAGGATCGTCGACCCCTTGTAGCCATAAGTGAAGCGCTTGGTCGCCGGGCGCCGCGCGAGCGTCGCGCCACCCCAGGCGACGATCAGCCCGAGCACGTCGGACAGGTTGTGACCGGCGTCGGCGAGCAGCGACAGCGAGTTGGTGGCGAGGCCGGTGATCGCCTCGGCGAGCACGAAGGCGACATTGAGTCCGATGCCGATCGCGAAAGCGCGGCCGAAGTCGGCCGGCGCATGGGCGTGGCCGTGTCCGCCATGGCCGTGGCCAGAATGCCCGTGACTATGACCTTGATGATGCGCGTGATCGTGGCCCATGAACGGGAACTTAGGCGAAGCAGGGTGCGATATGCTAGGACATGGATGGCGTTAAATGGCGGAGGCAGCGATGTTGAGGCGGATCATGGGTGCGATCGTGGGCGGCGCGATCGATCGCAGCGACGGCAAGGGCGGGCTGAAAGGCGCCGTCATCGGTGCGGTCGCGGCGCGCGCCGTCAGCCGTGCGGGGCCGCTGGGTCTCGCCGCGATCGGCGCTGCGGTGGCCGCCAAGCTGCTCTACGACCGGCGCAAGGCGGGCAAGACCGGGCCGAAGGCCCCGAATGGCGCATCCGAAAGCGCCCGGGGCTAGGCTCTGGAATCGGGCCGGAAATCCCGCCGGGGAATTAGGGATTGCGCGCGAGTGATTAGCGGTTAGGCTCCGCTGCCAACGGAAACATGGCGGTCGTCGAACGGGCCGCTCCACCCTTGGGGGCCAGATCTCATGATATTCGGGCGGGTCAAATCACTCGACGCCATCCTTGCCACTGCCGAAAAGAAATCGCTCCACCGCTCGCTGGGCGCCTTCCAACTGACCATGCTGGGGATCGGCGCGGTGATCGGCACCGGCATCTTCGTTCTCACCGCGGAAGCCGCGCAGAAGGCCGGTCCCGGCATGATGCTGAGCTTCGTCATCGCCGGCTTCGTCTGCGCGGTCGCGGCGCTGTGCTATGCCGAGATGGCGGCGATGGTGCCGGTTTCCGGCTCCGCCTACACCTATAGCTATGCCGTGATGGGCGAGCTGATCGCGTGGATGGTCGGCTGGGCGCTGATCCTCGAATATGCCGTCGCCGCCGGCGCGGTGTCGGTCGGCTGGTCGGGCTATGTGATCGGGCTGCTCGAACATACATTCTCGATCGACATACCCGACATGCTGGTGCGCGGACCGTTCGACGGCGGCCTCGTCAACCTGCCGGCGATGGGCATCGCCGGGCTGGTGACCTGGCTGCTGGTGATCGGCACCAAGGAAAGCGCCACGGTCAACGCCGTGCTCGTCGCGATCAAGGTGGCGGCGCTCACCCTGTTCATCGTCCTGGCCTTGCCGGTCATCCGGATGGAGCAGTTCACGCCGTTCGCGCCGCTGGGTTTCGCCGGTATCTCGGCGGCCGCGGCATCGATCTTCTTCGCCTATGTCGGTTTCGACGCGGTCTCGACGGCGGCGGAGGAAACCAAGAACCCGCAGCGCAACATGCCCATCGGCCTGATCGGCAGCCTCGGAATCTGCACGATCTTCTACATGCTCGTCGCCGCCGGCGTGATCGGCACCGTCGGCGCGCAGCCGGTGATGGGTCCGGGTGGCGAAGTGCTGTCACCGGGCAGCGTCGCGCTGTCGCAGCAATGCGTCGCGATCAGCCAGCAGGCGGTGACATGTTCGAAGGAAGCTTTGGCCTGGACGCTGCGCGAGATCGGCTGGCCGCAGATCGGCAATCTGCTCGGCCTCGCCGCCGGCCTGGCGCTGCCCTCGGTCATCCTGATGATGATGTTCGGCCAGACCCGCATCTTCTTCGTGATGAGCCGCGACGGGCTGCTGCCGGAAGTCTTCTCGAAGGTGCATCCGAAGTTCCATACGCCGCACGTGATCACCATCCTGACCGGCATCTTCGTGGCGCTGTTCGCCGCCTTCTTCCCGGTCGGCATCCTCGCCGACATCTCCAACTCCGGCACCTTGTTCGCGTTCGCCGCAGTTTCGATTGCGGTGATGGTGCTGCGCCGCACCGATCCGAGCCGCAGGCGCCCGTTCAGGACGCCGGCGATCATGTTCACCGCACCAATCGCGATCCTCGGCTGCATCTATCTGTTCTTCAGCCTGGGCCTCAACACGCAGCTGATGTTCGTCGGCTGGGCGGCGCTCGGCCTGATCGTCTATTACGCCTACAGCTATAAACGCAGCCATGTCGGCCTCGGCAAGACCGATGAAGTCCATGAACTGGACGCCGACGTGCCGCCGACGGCAGTGCCGCCGGTACGCTGAGATTCGACGATCCAAAAAAGTGGGGCGCCGAACCTGGTTCGGCGCCCCCTCATATTGTCCTGCAAGCGGATCGGCCGGCCGAATATGCTATAGCGCGTTCGCCACCAGTTCCTTGAGATCGGCCAGCGGGCGGGCGCCGAAGTGCGAAATCACCTCCGCCGCGCAGATCGCGCCCATCGTCAGGCTGTCGGTGACCGAACGGCCCTGCGCCTGGCCGGCGAGGAAGCCGGCGGCGAACAGGTCGCCCGCGCCGGTGGTGTCGACCAGAGCCTCGATCGACTGCGCCGGGACCGCGAAGCGCTCGCCGCCGGTCACCGCGATCGCCCCATGCTCGCCGCGCGTGCAGACCAGCAGAGGCAGCTGCGCCGCGACATGGGCGACCGCGGCGTCGAAATCGGCAAGTTCGGTCAGCGACAATATCTCCGCCTCGTTGGCGAACAGGATGTCGATGTCGCCATCGGCGATCAGTTTCAGGAAATCGTCGCGGTGGCGCGAGATGCAGAAGGTGTCGGACAAGGTGAACGCCACCTTGCGGCCCGCGCCGCGCGCGATCGCGATCGCTTCGCGCATCGCCTTGCGGGGTTCTTCGGGATCCCAGAGATAGCCTTCGAGATAGAGGATCGCGCCATTGGCGATCAGATCGCGATCGAGCGCGCTCGCCGGCAGGAATTGCGACGCGCCGAGATAGGTGTTCATCGTCCTGTGCCCGTCGGGCGTGACGAGGATCAGGCAGCGCGCGGTCGTCGGTTCCGGCTGGGTGCGGGCGACGGTGGTGAAGGCGACGCCCTGCGCACGGATGTCGTGCGCGAACACCCGGCCGAGCTGATCGTCGGCGACCTGGCCGATGAAGCCGCAGCTGCCGCCCAGCGCGGCGATGCCGGCGACGGTGTTGGCCGCCGAACCGCCGCTGGCTTCGACGCCCGGACCCATTTTGGCGTAGAGCGCCTCGGCCTCGTCGGTGCTGAACAGCAACTGCATGCTGTTCTTGACCAGCCCTTCTTCGGCGATGAAGGCGTCGTCCGCCTTCGCGATCACGTCGACGATGGCGTTGCCGATCGCGACAACGTCATAGGTGGCTTGCGTCAAGGCTGAGTCTCCCCGGAAAATCGAAAGGTGCTGAAAAAGGATGAGGTCGCATACCGGCCTTTGAGCGGTGCGCCAAGATATCCCCGCTGCCTCAAGCGGCAGAGGGTGATGGACTGGACGCTGGCCGCGCGACCCGCCAGAACGGTGCAAAGCCAGGACCATCCGAAAGCATTTGCCCATCATGAAAGCTCGCCTGTCCGTTCTGCCGCTGCTGCTCCTCGCCGGTACCGCTTTTGCCGGGAACAGCGCACCGCAGCCGCTGCCGATCGTCGACACCATCCCCGCGGCGCGCGACGTCGCCTTTCCGGGCACGATGACCCTCGCGGTCGACGCGACCGACACCGCGCGCGGCATCTTCAAGGTCAGGCAGACCATCCCCGTCGCCCATGCCGGGCCGATGGTGCTGCTGTTCCCGAAATGGCTGCCGGGCAAGCACGGGCCACGTGGCGAGATCGAGAAGCTGGCGGGGCTGGAAATCTCCGCCAACGGCAAGCGCATCAATTGGGAGCGCGACGATGTCGACGTCTACGCCTTCCACATCGAGGTGCCGAAGGGCGCGCGCGATATCGACGTCGCGTTCGACTTCATCTCCGCGACCAATGCCGATCAGGGCCGCATCGTCGTGACGCCGGCGATGATCAACCTGCAATGGGAGCAGGTGTCGCTGTATCCCGCCGGCTGGTTCACGCGGCGGATCCCGGTCAAGGCCAGCGTGCGCTATCCGGCCGGCTGGCAGGCGGCGTCGGGCCTGCCTTCGAAACTGGTCGGCGGCGTCTATCAATATGAGACGACGAGCTATGAGACTTTGGTCGATTCGCCGGTCTTCGCCGGCCGCTATTTCCGGCAGGAAAGGCTGTCGCCGCAGGTGCGGCTCAACATCGTCGCCGACGATCCGCGCTATCTGGTCGCGAAGCCCGCACAGATCGAGGCGCACCGCCGGCTCGTCGCCCAGGCGGTCAAGCTGTATGGCGCGCAGCATTACGACAATTACGAGTTCCTGCTCGCGCTGTCCGACGAGCTGGGCGGCATCGGCCTCGAACATCATCGCAGTTCCGAAAACGGCGTGAAGCCGGGCTATTTCACCGATTGGGATGCGGGGCCGGGCAGCCGCAACCTGCTGCCGCACGAATATACCCATAGCTGGAACGGCAAGCATCGCCGCGGCGCCGACCTGTTCACCGCCGATTTCCGCACGCCGATGCGCAACAGCCTGTTGTGGGTCTATGAGGGCCAGACGCAGTTCTGGGGCTATGTGCTGCAGGCGCGCTCGGGGCTGGTCAGCAAGCAGGACACGCTCGACGGCTATGCCGCGATCGCCGCCGCGCTCGACAATCGCCCGGCGCGCGCCTGGCGCGACCTCGAGGACACCACCAACGATCCGATCATCACCGCGCGGCGGCCCAAGGGCTGGCTGAGCTATCAGCGCTCCGAGGACTATTACAACGAGGGCCTGCTGATCTGGATGGAGGTGGACGCGATGCTGCGCGCGCAGACCGCCGGCGCGAAGGGGCTCGACGATTTCGCCAAGGCCTTCTTCGGCAGGAACGACGGCGACTGGGGCGTCGACACCTACAGCTTCCAGGACGTGGCGACGACGCTGAACGGCATCGCGCCCTATGACTGGGCCGGCTTCCTGACGCAGCGGCTCAACGAAAACGGCGCGGGCGCGCCGCTCAAGGGTTTCACCGACAGCGGCTACACGCTGACCTACACCGACGAGCCGACCGGCGTGATCAAGGACCAGCAGAAGAATGGCGAATATGCCGACTTCTTCTATTCGCTGGGCATCAATGTCGGCAAGGGCAGCAAGATCACCAGCGTGCTGTGGGACAGCCCGGCGTTCGCGCAGGGCATCGTCGTGGGCAGCGAGCTGATCTCGGTCAACGGCCATGCCTATACGCAGGACGAGCTCAAGGCAGCGATCATCGCGGCGAAGATCGCGAAGGAGCCGATCGCGCTGCTGGTCAAGACCGGCGATCGCTATCGCGACGTCGCGATCGATTATCATGGCGGGCTGCGCTATCCGCGCTTCGTCAAGACCGGCAGCACGCCCGGGGCGCTCGACAAATTGCTCGAGCCCCGCTGAAAGACGTAATCTGGTTGTGACCATGATTCACGTCCCGGCAAGCCGGAACGATCAAGGCCATCGACGCGCGCCGGGTCATGCGCTATCGGCGCGCGGCAGACCAGAAACGAACAGGAGAGGCCTGAACCCAGTTCGGAGCCGCAATCCAGATGAATATCGAAATGATTCCCGTTGGTGACGATCCGCCCAACAGCCTGAACGTGATCATCGAAGTGCCGGTCGGCGGCGAGCCCGTGAAATACGAGTTCGACAAGAAGTCCGGCGCGCTGTTCGTCGATCGCATCCTGCACACGCCGATGCGCTATCCCTGCAACTATGGCTTCATCCCGCACACGCTGTCGCCCGACGGCGATGCGCTCGATGCGCTGGTGGTCGCGCGCTCGCCGTTCGTGCCGGGCTGCGTCGTCCGCGTCCGGCCGATCGCGGTGCTGAAGCTGGAAGACGAGGCCGGCGGCGACGAAAAATTGCTGACCGTGCCGGTCGATTCGACCTTCCCTTATTATTCGAAGGTCGACGAGAAGGATCATCTGCCCGAGATCATCATGCAGCAGATCGAGCATTTCTTCACCCACTACAAGGATCTGGAGCCCAAGAAGTGGGTGCGGATCGGCAATTGGGGCAATGCCGAGGAAGCGCGCACGATCACGCTCGAGGCGATCGAGCGCTACAAGACCGACAAGGCCGGCAACCCAGGCTGAAATCGCCCCCATGTCGGGCACATGGGGCTATTTCCGCTTCTTCTTCCTGAGTGGCGCGCGCAGCCCGGCCGCGATGCCGAGCTGCGCCCATTCGCGCATCGCGTCGGCGTCGTCATAGACGTCGTCGGGCGCGGCGCGATAGTTCATCGCCGTGGCCTTGCCGCTGATCTCATAGGTGAAACGATCGCAGCCGGCGGCATCCCAGCGCGCGTCGCTGTCGGCATCGGCCTTGAAATAAATCCGGTCGTCCGCCGTGATCGCGAAGATCGTGCCGTCGAGATAGAGCGTCGCGCCGCCCATCATCCGCCGCATCGTGACACGGCCGATCGGCTCGAGCGCCTCGCCGACCCAGTCGATCAATCCGCTGTCGACCGCCATCAGTGCACCCGCTTCAGGCCGGCGATGCAGCCGACTTCGAAACAGCCGCCGACGATGAGCCAGAACCGGGGCATCGATCCTCCTTTTCGAGATCGTGAATTCATAGCCGCAGGATCGGAGAAGGCCTAGAAGATCCCATGGCTGCAACGTCCTCCATCGGCAATCGCATCGCGCCACCGCGCTTCCTGATCTTCCTGATCGTCTTCGCGCTGGCCGGCACCGCTGCGGCGGCGCTGCCCGCGCTCGACTGGCGGCATGGGATCATGATCGGGTTCGACATTGCGGCGCTCGCCTTCCTGCTCTCATGTGTCCCGATCGTCGGCAGCGAGGCGGAGGCGATGCGGGCGGCGGCGCGGCGGAACGACGCCAACCGGACGATGCTGCTGGTCATCACCGGCGCGGTCTCGCTGGCGGTGCTCACCGCGGTTGCAAGCGAGCTGATGCAGCATGGCGGCGCGCCGCGGCTCAGCATCGGTCTGATCGTCGTGACGCTCGTGCTGAGCTGGATGTTCAGCAACATGGTCTATACGCTGCACTATGCCCACATGTTCTATGTCGCCGGCCCGGATGGCAAGGATAGCGCCGGCCTCAGCGTGCCGCAGACCGACGAGCCCGATTATTGGGACTTCATCTATTTCGCCTTCTGCCTGGGCATGACCTTCCAGACCTCCGACGTGACGCTCAACGACCGCCGCTTCCGCCGCATCGTGACGTTGCACTGCCTCGCCGCGTTCGTCTTCAACCTCGGCATCGTCGCCTTCACGATCAACGTGCTGGGTGGCGGCTGAAGAACGATTCAGTCGGCCAGCGCCGCCAGCGCCGCGCCTTCCAGCCGCCAGGGTTCCCAGCCGGTCGAGCGCTTCGCGCCGATCCGCGCGTAGAAGCCCTTGGCGGGTTCGTTCCAGTCGAGCACCGCCCAGTCCATCCGGCCGCAGCCCAGACGTTTCGCCGTTCCGGCAAGTGCGCGGAACAGCGCCTTGCCCGCGCCCGAGCCGCGCGCCGTATCCTCGACGAACAGATCCTCGAGATAGAGCGTCGGCTTGCCGGTCCAGGTCGAGTAAGTGAGGAACCACAAGGCCATGCCGATCGCGCGGCCATCCTGCTCGGCGAGATGCGCCCAGACGCGTGGCACCTCGCCGAACAGGGTCGCGCGCAGCGAGGCCGCGGTCGCCTTGACCGCGTCGGGTTCGCGTTCATAGACCGCGAGCGCGACGATCAGCCGCAGGATCTCGCTCTCGTCGCCGGGGACAGCGGGTCGGATGGTGACGGTCACAGGGCGGCCTCCGTTGCGGGCGATGAAACCGGGCGGCGGCGCGCCGCCCACAGGCAGCCGGCGACGATCATCTGCGCACCGGCGACGGTCAGCAGCGAGACCTGCTCGCCGAACACCCACCAGCCGAGCAGAGCCGCCCAGATGAACGCGCTATATTCGACCGGCAGCAGATATTGCGCCTCCGCCCGCGCATAGGCCCAGGCGAGCAGCATGATCGAGGCGAGCGAGAAGATCGCGCAGACGATCAGCCGCGGCACGTGCTGCACCTCGGGCGCCACCGCCCACCATGGCGCGGCGAGCAGATACAGGCCGAGCGCGACGATGTTGAAGAACAGGCCGATCTCGATCGGATCGGCGATCTGGCTCTGGCGTCGCCCGATGATCAGGCTGGCGGCGTAGAAGATCGCGGCGATCAGAATCGCGACCGCGCCGCGAAACGCATCTGGCCCCATCTCGGCCCGCGCCTGCCCGGCGAGGATCACCAGCACGCCGGCGAAGGCGAGCAGCGACGCGGCCACCGCGCTTTTGCCCACGCGCTCCTTCAGCACCGCCGCCGCCAGATAGAGCGCGATCAGCGGGGCGATGAACGACAGGGCGACGCCTTGCGCCATCGGCATACGCGCGAGGCCCCAGAAGAACAGCAGCACCGAAATGCCCGAGGTCAGCCCGCGCCAGAGATGCAGGATCAGCGCGCCGCGGCCGGGCCAGCGCCGGCGGAACGCGAGGAACGTCGCGCCGCTGATCGCCAGGCCGAACACCGATCGCCACAGCATCGCATTATAGGCGCCGATCTCGATCGACAGGCCTTTCATCAGCGCATCCATCGCCGAGAAGATCGCAATGCCGAGCAGCGCGACCGCGAAGGCGGGCGCCGGCGAGGACCGAGTCACAGGTCGTTCGTCATTCGGCCGTTCGTCACTCGCCCATTCGTCACTCGGCAGCCAGCGGCGCTTCGCTGTTCGCCGCCTCGATCTCGGCCGCCTTCGCCTCGACCAGCCTGACGATATGGTCGATCATGTCGGCGTCCTGGACATGATGGTCGGTGACGCCCGACAGATAGACCATATGCTTGCCCTGGCCGCCGCCGGTGATGCCGATATCGGTCTCGCGCGCCTCGCCCGGGCCGTTGACGACGCACCCGAGCACCGACAGCGACAGCGGCGTCGCGATATGCTTGAGCCGCTCCTCCAGGGTCTGGACGGTGCGGATCACGTCGAAGCCCTGGCGCGCGCAGCTGGGGCAGGAGACGACGCGGACGCCGCGGGTGCGGATGCCGAGCGTCTTGAGGATCTCGTAGCCGACGCGGACCTCCTCCTCGGGTTCGGCCGAGAGCGAGACGCGGATCGTGTCGCCGATGCCGAACCACAGCAGGGCGCCGATACCGATCGCCGACTTGACCGTGCCGCCGACGAAGCCGCCCGCCTCGGTGATGCCGAGGTGGAGCGGGCAATCGACGGTTTCGGCGAGTTGCTGATAGGCGGCGACCGCGAGGAAATGGTCGCTGGCCTTCACCGCCACCTTATATTCGTGGAAGTCGTGGTCCTGCAGCAGCTTGATATGGTCGAGCGCGCTTTCGACCAGCGCCGCGGGACAGGGCTCGCCATATTTTTCGAGCAGGTCGCGCTCGAGCGAGCCGCCGTTGACGCCGATCCGGATCGAGCAGCCATTGGCTTTCGCCGCGCGCACGACTTCGGCGACGCGCGCCGACGAGCCGATATTGCCTGGGTTGATGCGCAGGCAGGCCGCGCCGGCATCCGCCGCCTCCAGCGCGCGCTTGTAGTGGAAATGGATGTCGGCGACGATCGGCACCCGCGCGGCGCGGACGATCTGGCCGAGCGCCGCGGTCGATTCGACGTCGGGGCAGGAGACGCGGATGATGTCGGCGCCGGCCTCTTCGCAGCGGCGGATCTGGTCGATCGTCGCCTTCGGGTCGGACGTCAGCGTATTGGTCATGGTCTGGACGGTGACGGGCGCATCGCCGCCGACCGGCACCTTGCCGACCATGATCTGGCGGGATTTGCGGCGAACGATGTCGCGCCATGGACGGATCGAGGACATTTCTTCACTCTCGCTTAGCGATGCCGGGCCTATAGCGCGCTTCGATGACAGCCGATAGAGACACCGCGCCAGCCGGCCGGCCCGGCGCAGCCCGCCATTACGGCCTCGACTGGCTGCGCATCGCCGCGTTCGCGCTGCTGATCCTCTATCATATCGGCATGTTCTTCGAACCCGGCCACTGGGTGGTGAAAAGCACCAATCCGCTGGAATGGGTGGCGTGGCCGCTGCTGTTCCTCTCGCCCTGGCGGCTGGCGGTGCTGTTCATCGTCTCGGGCTATGCCAGCCGCGCGATGCTGGGCAAGATGGGCGGTCCCAGGCCGTTCGCGGCGGAGCGCACGAAACGGCTGATCATCCCGCTGCTGTTCGCGATGGCGATCATCATCCCGCCGCAGAGCTGGGTCACGCTGAAGTTCAACCACGGCTATGAGCCGGGCTTCTGGCACTTCTGGAGCCAGGACTATTTCCGCTTCGGCCAGCTCGACGGCGTCACCTTGCCCGAATGGGAGCATCTGTGGTTCGTCTTCTATCTGTGGCTCTATACGATGCTGCTGATCGCGGGCCGCCGGCTGATCCCCCAGCGCGGGCGCGAAAGGCTGGCCGCAGCGATCGATTCGCTGGGCAAGGGCTACCGGCTGCTGTGGCTGCCCTTGATCTATTTCATCCCGGTGCGCGTGCTGCTGACCTTCACCGTCGGCGAGGCGCATGGGCTGTTCAACGACTGGGTCAGTGATTTCCTCTATTTCCCAGCATTCCTGTTCGGTTTCGCGCTGGCGGGCACGAGCGCGCTGTGGCCGGCGATCGCGCGGCTGTGGAAACCCGCATTCGCGCTCGCGCTCGCCAGCTATGGGCTGATGCTGTCGGTGGAATTCGCCTATCCGGGCGAGAACATGCCGCCGCACTGGATGATGGCCGCCAACCGCGCCGGGATGGCGATGATGATGTGGGGCATGGCGATCGCGATGCTGCGGCTGGCCGACGTCGCGCTCAACCACGACCATCCGTGGCGTGCGATGCTGTGCGAGGCGGTGTTCCCGTTCTACATCATCCACCAGACCGCGATCGTGCTGACCGGCTGGTGGCTGCTGCCGACCGGCTTCAGCGCGCCGGAGGAATTCGCGATCATCCTGGCGGTGACGACGTTCAGCTGCTGGGCGACCTACCGGCTGGGCAAGCGCTTCGCCTGGCTCGCGCCGCTGCTCGGGCTGCGCGCGGCGCGGCGCCGCGCGCCCGCGCCGGTCAGCCGGCCGGCGGTGTCCTGACACGGCCGGGCGCGAGCCGACGCGGCGCCCGATCGCGATGCGTGCGCTGATCGGTCGCGCATGCGTCGCGGTGCTGCTGTTCGCGTCGCTCCCCTCTCCCGCTTTTGCCTGGTGGGACTTCGCCCACAAGACCGTCGCGCGCATTGCCGACCGCGCGGTCACGCCGAAGACCCGCGCCGCGATCCGCGCATTGCTGCGTCACGCCCCCGAACTCGCCACGCCCACCTGCAAGCTGCGGACGATCGAGGATGCGAGCATCTGGCCGGACTGCATCAAGGGGCTGGGCGAGCGCTTCAGCTATGCCGGCAGCTGGCACTATCAGAATGTCGACATCTGCAAGCCGTTCGATCTCACATCGCCGTGCAAGGACGGCAATTGCGTCTCCGCCCAGATCGAGCGCGATCTGAAACTGCTCGAAGATCGTATGGTGCCGGCGCGCGAGCGGCTGATGGCGCTGGCCTTCCTGATCCACTTCGTCGGCGATCTGCATCAGCCGATGCACGCCGGCGATCATGGCGATCTCGGCGGCAATCGGGTGAAGGCCGATTACGGCATCGCCGCCGGCCGCATCAACCTGCACATGATCTGGGACGGCTATCTGGCCGAGCGCGCGATCACGACGCCGCCGGCCGGGCCGATCGGCCTGCTTTCCGAAATCCCGCCCGGCGATCGTGCCGCGGCCGCCGCCGGTTCGGTCGAGGACTGGTCGCGCGAGAGCTGGGCGGTCGCGCACGACATTGCCTATGGCGGCCTCTATGGCGGAGACCCATGCGCGCCGCAGCCCGAGGGCAAGGCGGTGCTGCGCAACGCGGCGATCGACGCGGCGATTCCGGTGCTGCGCCGGCAGGTGGAGCGCGGTGGGTTGCGGCTTGCCAGATTGCTGGACGAGGCGCTGGGGTGAACAGCCACCTTCTCCCTCGAGGGGAGAAGGATACGAACCCTTATGAGCGTAGCGAATTAGGCGAAGTTGGATGAGGGTGGGCGCTCCGAAGGAGCGCGTGGCGCGTAAGCGGCACTGACCCTCACCCCTCCCAAGCCTGGCGGCTTGGGTCCCTCCCTCTCCCCCGAGGGGAGAGGGGTTGTTCCCACGCTTCACCTCAGAGCCACCCACCTGCCCCGGATCTTGGCCGCGAACCAGGCCTTGCCGAAACCGTCCATATCAATCCTCCATCAACGGCCCCGGGGCCTGGACGGGCGGCCGCCCGCGCGGCCGCGCTTCGGGCGCCGCCAGCTTCACACCGCGCCGTGCGAGCGCCTCGCGCAGCAGCACTTCGACTTCGGCGTTGACGCTCCTGAGATCGGCCGCCGCCACCCGCTCGATCGCGGCGTGGAGTGCGGGCTCGAGGCGCAGCGCGAAGGCCTTTTTCGGGGGGACGGTCAAGGTCCGCCCTGATCAATAGAGCGACCCGGCGTTGACCACCGGCTGGGTGTCGCGTTCGGAGCACAGGACGACCATCAGGTTCGAGACCATCGCCGCACGCCGTTCGTCGTCGAGTTCGACGACATTCTTGGCGGAGAGCATCGCCAGCGCCATTTCGACCATGCCGACCGCGCCCTCGACCAGCTTCTGGCGGGCGGCGATGACCGCTTCGGCCTGCTGCCGGCGCAGCATCGCGCCGGCGATTTCCTGCGCATAAGCGAGGTGGGTCAGGCCGCATTCGTCGACGGTGATGCCCGCCACATGCAGCCGTTCGATCAGTTCGGTGCGCAATTCGCTGTTCACGATCTCGTGATTGCCGCGCAGCGTGACCTCGGCATGGGTGATGTCGTCATAGGCGTAGCGCGATCCGATCGCGCGCACCGCCGCCTCGATCTGGACGATCACGAACTGCCGGTAGTCGTCGATATCGAACAGCGCCTGCGCGCTGTCGGTCACGCGCCACACCACCTGCGCGGCGATCTCGATCGGGTTGCCGCGCAGATCGTTGACCTTGATCGTCTCCGAAATCAGGTTGTTCGCGCGCACCGAGATCTTCTTCTTGCCCAGCCATGGCCACGCCCAGCGCAGCCCGGTGTTGCGATCGGTGCCGCGATAGTCGCCGAACAAGGTGATCGCGACCGCCTGGTTGGGCTGCAGCATGTAGAAGCCCGACAGTATGAGCACCCAGAGGATGATCACCGGGACCACCACCAGCGACGCGCCGGCCGAACCGACGACGGCGAACAGGCCGGCGAGGGTCAGCATCAGCAGCAGCAGGAGCATGGCAAATCCGCCCGACGTCGCGGCCGCGCGCTCGCGGCTGGCATTGAGGCCGTTGCCGTGAACCGAATCGCTCATCCATCCCTCCATAAATATGATATCATCATTATATCGAAATGATGGCCCCCGCAAGCGCCGTTGCAAACCGGCGGAACCGGCTGCGACGAAAGCCTGACACCCAAGCCTTTTGCCTGCCGCGATTTCGGTCTAGGCCTCGAAGCGGCCATGGATCTGTATCTCCCGATCGCCAATCTCTCGGTGAACGCGCTCGTCATCGTCGCGCTCGGCGGTGTCGTTGGATTGTTGTCGGGCATGTTCGGCGTCGGCGGCGGCTTCCTCACCACGCCGTTGCTGATCTTCTATGGCATTCCGCCGACCGTCGCGGCGGCATCCGCCTCGACCCAGGTGACCGGCGCCAGCGTGTCCGGCGCGCTCGCCCATTTCCGCCGCGGCGGCGTGGACATTCATATGGGGCTGGTGATGGTCGCCGGCGGCATCCTCGGTTCCCTCGCCGGCGCTGCCCTGTTCCGCGAGCTCCAGGCATCGGGCCAGATCGATACGGTGATCGGCATCCTTTATGTCGTGCTGCTGGGCGGTGTCGGCGGGCTGATGGCGAAGGAGAGCATGGCGAGCATCCGCGCCGCGCGCGCCGGCGTGCCGCTTCCCGCCGGCAAAAGGCGGCACCACCCGCTGATCGCCACCTTGCCGTTCCGGTGGCGCTTCTATCGTTCCGGGCTCTACATCTCGCCGCTCGCGCCGTTGATCCTCGGCTTCCTGACCGGCGTGCTGACCATCCTGCTCGGCGTCGGCGGCGGCTTCATCATGGTGCCCGCGATGATCTATCTGCTCGGGATGTCGACGCAGGTGGTGGTCGGCACCTCCTTGTTCCAGATCGTATTCGTCACCGCGGCGGCGACGATGGTGCATGCGACCACGACCAAATCGGTCGACATCGTGCTGGCGGCGCTGCTGCTGATCGGCAGCGTCACCGGCGCGCAATTTGGCGCCAGGCTGGCCCAGCGGCTGAAGCCCGAATATCTGCGCCTGCTGCTCGCGCTGCTGGTGCTGGCGGTGGCGCTGCGGATGGCGCTGGGGCTGGGCTGGCGGCCCGACCAGATCTACACCGTCCAGCCATGGTGACGGCGCGGCCCCCACGCGCCCACCGCCTTGCCCTCGTCGCGCTGCTCGGCGTGGCGCCGCTGCTGAGTGCGCAGGACAAGCCGCGGCTGGTGCCCGACGTGTCGCAGCGCGAAGTGGATATCCGTTACAGCTTCACCGGCGCCGAACTGCTGCTGTTCGGCGCGATCATCTATCCCGGCGGCCGCACGCCGACGCAGCGTGCCGACATCGTCGTCGTGCTGAAGGGGCCGACCGAATCGATCACCGTGCGCGAGAAGCAGAAGGTTGCCGGCATCTGGGTGAATGCCGACAGCGCCCGCTTCCGCTCGGCGCCGAGCTATTATGCCGTCGCCGCCTCGCGGCCAATCGGCCAGCTCGTCGACAAGCGTACCGCCGCGATCTACGAACTGGGCCTCGGCAACCTCCAGCTCTCGCCCGCCAGCGCGCGCCGTGCCGACGAACAGCGCCGCTTCGAAGCCGGCCTCGTCCAGCTCAACACGCGCAACGGCCTCTACGGCGAGGTCGCGGGCAGCGTCGAGATCACCGACGGCGTGCTCTATCGCGCGCGCCTGAGCATTCCGGCGCGCGTGCCGATCGGCACCTTCACCGCCGAGACCTTCCTGATCCAGGACGGCAAGGTGCTCGCCGCCGCCGTCCGCCCGATCCAGATCCGCAAATCGGGGTTCGAGCGCTTCGTGGCCTATGCGGCCGACCGTTGGTCGTTCACCTATGGGCTCGCTGCGGTGGCGCTGTCGCTCGGTCTCGGCTGGGCCGCCGGCGCGCTGTTCCGGCGGATCTGAAGCCGGTCCGTCGGCTCCGATTGCACGACCCGCAAGCTAAGCCAGTTGTTAACCAAATTCCCGCTACACGGACCTGTCTGGAGTAGATCAGGGGCGAGTGCGGACATGACCGACATGATGGGCATCAGCCCGATCGCCGAGCCGATCATGACGCCGGGCGAGGGCGCACATATGCGCGCGGAGCGCGTCGCGGCCGCCGAGCGCGCGAACCAGGGCGAGGTGCGCCGGATCGAGATCGGCCATGTCACCGAGATCGCCGGCTCCAGTTCGCAGATCGTGCTCGACCCGGCGGTGCTGCAGACGATCCACGACGATTGGGACCCGTCGATCGCGATGGCGGGCCAGGTCAACAGCTTGATCAAGATCAGGGTCGGTTCGACCTGGCTGCTCGCCAATGTCCGGTCGCTGCGGCTCGACGCCGAGACCGAGACGAAAATCTTCGCCTTCATCGACTTCCTCGGCGAGGGCGACGAGGAAAGACTGACCGGCCGAATCTTCAATTTCCGCCGCGGCGTCACCCGCTATCCGACGCCCGGTGCCAAGGTCTTCGCCGTATCCGCATCGGACATGAAGCAGATGTATGCGGCGGACGATCGCGCCAACATCCAGATCGGCACGGTCTATCCGACGCGCGACGTGCGCGCGTCGCTCTATGTCGATGCGATGCTGGGCAAGCATTTCGCGCTGCTCGGCTCGACCGGCACCGGCAAGTCGACCTCGGCGGCGCTGATCCTGCACCGGATCTGCGAGCTCGCCCCCGAAGGCCATATCGTGATGATCGATCCGCACGGCGAATATTCGGCGGCGTTCAAGAGCAACGGTGCGATCTTCGACGTCGGCAATCTCGCAATGCCCTATTGGCTGATGAACTTCGAGGAACATTGCGAGGTGTTCGTCAACACCACCGGTTCCGAACGCCAGAACGACAGCGACATCCTGGCCAAATGCCTGCTCGCCGCGCGCTCGCGCAGCCGGGTCGCGGCCGAGATCGGCAAGCTGACGGTCGATTCGCCGGTCCCTTATCTGCTCTCCGATCTGACCACGATCATCCAGAACGAGATGGGCAAGATGGACCGCGCGGGCGACACCGCGCCCTATATGCGTCTCAAGACCAAGATCGACGAGATCAAGGCCGATCCACGCTATGGCTTCATGTTCTCAGGGATGCTGGTGGCGGATACGATGTCGGCCTTCATCAGCCGCATCTTCCGTCTGCCCTCGGACGGCAAGCCGATCTCGATCATCGACGTGTCGGGGGTGCCCAGCGACATCACCTCGGTGGTGGTCGCGGTGCTGAGCCGGATGGTCTTCGATTATGCGATCTGGTCGCGCGGCGAGGCGCAGCGGCCGATCCTGCTCGTCTGCGAGGAGGCGCATCGCTATATCCCGTCGGACCGCGTCACCACCGGCGTCGCGGTCCGCAAGATTCTCGAGCGGATCGCCAAGGAAGGCCGAAAATATGGCGTGTCGCTGGGGCTGATCACGCAGCGTCCGTCGGATCTGGCCGAAGGCGTGCTCTCGCAATGCGGCACGATCATCGCGATGCGCCTGAACAACGATCGCGATCAGGCCTATGTGCGCGCAGCAATGCCCGAAGGCGCGCGCGGCTTCCTCGATTCGATCCCGGCGCTGCGCAACCGCGAATGCATCATCTGCGGCGAAGGCGTCGCCATCCCGATCCGCGTCGCGCTCGACAATCTCGAAGAGATCAAGCGGCCGGCATCGAGCGACCCGCTGTTCTCGGAACTGTGGAAGCAGACCGGCGGCGAGGAGGACATCCTCGTCCGCACGATCAAGCGGTGGCGCAGCCAGGGGCGCTGAACGCCCCGTCGGCGCCGCGACTCAGTGACCGCCTCCGTGCGGGTCGCCCTGGCCGCCACCGGCACCGGCACCGCCGCCCATCATCATCTGGCGCTGGAGCGCCGCCATATTATCGAATTGCAGCATGCTGACTTCGAAGATCAGCACCGAATCGGGCGGGATCGGCGAATTGGGCTGGGGCTTGCTGCCATAGCCGAGCGCCGGCGGCAGCCAGATCCGGTACTTCGCACCCTTGGGCATCAGCTTCAGCGCTTCGGAGAAACCGGGGACCATCTGCGCGATCGGCAGCGGTACGCTCGGCTGCTGGTCGAACACGCTGCCGTCGCGCAGCTCGCCCTTGTAACCGACGGTGGCGACGTCCTCATCGGTCGGCGTCGGCCCGCTGCCGGGCGCCAGCACCTGATATTGCAGCCCCGACGCGGTGGTGATCACGCCATCCTGCTGCGCGTTCCAGGCGAGGAACTGCGCGGTCGTGCCGTCCTTGTTCGCGGCATGCGCCTTTGTGCCGAACCAGGCGAGCGCAGCCGCGGCGATCACCAGCAGCGCGATGCCGAGCCACAGCTTGGTGAGCGAGCCCTTCGCGATCGGGCGAAGCGGAACGGCGGTTATGGACGACATGGGCAACCTCGCGGCTGGAATGGACCGCGCCGGTCTAGTTGATCAGCGGCGGAAATCAAACCGGATCGCGAGCGGTCCGGCGAGTCGTCTGAGATCGGGAACGGGGCCGCGGCGCGACCCCGCCACGATCATTTGACGCCGTCGCGCTCCGCGCGCTTGCGCTCGAGCTTGCGGGCGCGCCGGATCGCCGCGGCACGCTCGCGCGCGCGCTTTTCCGACGGCTTCTCGTAATGACGGCGCAGCTTCATCTCACGATAGACGCCCTCACGCTGCAGCTTCTTCTTCAGTGCGCGCAGCGCCTGGTCGACATTGTTGTCGCGAACGATGATTTGCATAAACCCGCCAGTCTCCAGTGTCTCGTCGGCGATACGGCGGGCCTCCCGAAAGAGGCACGACGCGATCGCGAAGCATGCAAAATTGTGGCCGCGGAGCAAATGCGCCGCAGCGGAAGCGGGGCCACTACCAGCGAGTCTCTCGTTTTTCAAGGATAAAGGGGTGCGAGCAGCGCGTCACGCCGCCTTCGCGCCGAGCACCTTCTGCCGCCGCCGCTGCACCGACGAACCGATCCCCAGCGCCTCGCGATATTTCGCCACCGTCCGCCGGGCGATGTCGAAGCCCTTGTCGCGCAGCAGATCGACCAATGTGTCGTCCGACAGGATCTTCGCCGGGTTCTCGGCGAGGATCAGCGCACGGATGTGGCTCTTGACCGCTTCCGCCGACACCGCGTCGCCGCCATCCGAGGCCTGGATCGCACTGGTGAAGAAATATTTGAGTTCGAACATGCCGCGCGCGCAGCTCATATATTTGTTGCTGGTGACGCGGCTGACGGTCGATTCGTGCATGCCGATCGCATCGGCCACCATCCGCAAGGTCAGCGGCCGCAGATGCTCGACGCCCTTCAGGAAAAATGCCTCCTGCTGCTTCACGACTTCGCTCGCGACTTTGATGATCGTGCGCTGGCGCTGGTCGAGCGCCTTGACCAGCCAGTTGGCGCTGGCGAGGCATTCGGCCAGCCACGCCTTCGAGCTCTTGTCGTGCTGCCCGCCCAGCAGCTCGACATAATAGCCGCGGTTGACCAGCACGCGCGGCAAGGTCGCGCTGTTGAGCTCGATCGCCCAGCCGGCGCCGCGCCGCGCCACGAAGATGTCGGGCACCACCGCCTGGACGCGCTCGCTGCCCAGCCGAAGACCGGGCTTGGGATCGTAGCTGCGCAGCTCGCGGATCATGTCCGCCATGTCTTCCTCGTCGACGCCGCACATCCGCCGCAGCTGCGGCAGCCGGCCCTGCGCGAGCAATTCGAGATTGTCGATCAGCCGCGCCATCGCCGGGTCGTAGCGGTCGGCCTCGCGCGCCTGCAGTGCGATGCATTCGGCGAGGTTGCGCGCGCCGACGCCGGTGGGATCGAAGCCATGGATGATTCTCAGCACGTCTTCGAGCGCATGGAGCGGCACCGCCAGCCGCTGCGCGGTGTCGAGCAGCGGCACGGTCAGATAGCCGGCATCGTCGATCTGGTCGATCAGCTGGCGTGCCAGCAGCAGGTCGCGGCCGGAGAGGCAGGCGCCGGCCTGGCCGAGCAGATGATCGTGCAGCGACAGGGCGCCGGCGGCCATCGCATCGAAATCGGGGCCGTCCTCGCCGAAACCGCCGCCGCCGTCCGAATCGATCCCCAGCCCGCCGTCCATGCCGCGGCTGTCGGCGGCGCTGTCGTGGTGGAAGGTCTCGGCATCATAGTCGACGTCGAGCGGGGCATCGGCCGTCGCGTCGCCGCTCTGGATCAGTTGGTCGGTCGACGGCAGTTCAGGCGCCTCGAAGCCGTCGCCGTCGAAATCCTGGGTGAAATCGGGGGCATCCTCACCGCCAGACTGATCGGGGCCGGGCTGATCGGGGCCAGATTGCTCAGGGCCGGCCTCCAGCAGCGGATTCTTCTCGAGCTCCTCGGCGATGAAGCCTTCGATCTCGAGGTTCGACAGCGCGAGCAGGCGAATCGCCTGCTGCAGCTGCGGCGTCATCACCAGCGACTGGCTCTGCCGAAGATCGAGGCGGGGTCCCAGCGCCATGATCGGCTACAGTTCGAAGCCCTCGCCCAGATACAGGCGGCGGACATTGGGATCGGCGACGAGGTCCCTGGGGCTGCCCGCGAACAGGACCCTGCCGTCATAGATGATGCAGGCGCGGTCGACGATGTCGAGCGTCTCGCGGACATTATGGTCGGTGATCAGCACGCCGATATCGCGCTTCTTGAGTTCGCAGATCAGGTCGCGAATGTCGGCGATCGACAGCGGATCGATACCGGCGAACGGCTCGTCGAGCAGCATGATCGACGGGTCGGCGGCCAGCGCGCGCGCGATCTCGCAGCGCCGCCGCTCACCGCCCGACAGCGCCATCGCCGCCGAGTCGCGCAGTTGCGTGAGGCCGAACTCGTCGAGCAGCTTTTCGAGCCGGGCCGCGCGCGCGGTCTTGTCGGGCTCGGACAGTTCGAGCACCGCCGAGATGTTCTGCGCCACGCTCAACCCGCGGAAGATCGACGTCTCCTGCGGCAGATAACCGAGGCCGAGGATCGCGCGGCGGTACATCGGCAGGCCGGTGATGTCGTCGCCGTCGAGCATGATCCGGCCGGCATCGGGTTTCACCAGCCCCATGATCGAATAGAAGCAGGTGGTCTTGCCGGCACCGTTCGGGCCGAGCAGCCCGACCACCTCGCCGCGCGCGACCGACAGCGAGACGTCGGCCAGCACGGTGCGCTTCTCATAGGTCTTGGCGATCGACACGACCGACAGGCCGCGCGTGACCGTTTCCGGCGCAGGCGGTGTCAGGCTCGAATCCAGCGTAGCGACGTCGTTCATTCCTGCACTCTTCATGTGGCCTTGCCGCCCTGTATCGCGTGGGAAGGCGCAGGGAAACGGGTTTGGCAGGATTTATGCATGAACAGTGCCGGGAAGAGATTGCGGCGGGGCAGGTTCGTCGCCGGCCGACGACCGCCCTAATCGCCGCGCGCGACCCAGAAGGCAAGCGCGCCTTCGGCGTCGAGCGGCACGGCATAATGATAGCCCTGGCCATAGTTGCAGCCGAGTGCGGCCAGTGTCT
>Ga0268264_10001420_pt1 | contig 22404 bp, 16 predicted proteins | sample KBSSwiS32_FD_190357 | JGI IMG/M metagenome (GOLD analysis project Ga0268264, IMG submission 190357) | Switchgrass rhizosphere microbial communities from Kellogg Biological Station, Michigan, USA - KBS Switchgrass S3-2 (SPAdes) (version 2) | ecosystem: Host-associated > Plants > Roots >...
CGCATATTGGTATGGTAACGGTAACCATCACTCGCTTGGTGTGAATACGTAAAACTATTATGCCGCTCATCTGTTCCTGCATTTATCTGCGCACTAAATGCGTTTGTATTAAAACTGCCCCCTGTGTAGCCGGCTCTTATTCCCGGTTGCCATTGCGCTGGTTGGCTTTTCAGCAGTATGGCCCCGCCCGTGCCAGCCCCATAAATACTTCCTGCCGTGCCTTTAATAATTTCAACCGATGCGATATTGGAAAGACTGAGCTGGTTAAGATAAGTATTTCCCCCCGGGTCGGTAAACGGAATATCGTTCCAATATACTTTTACATTTCTTACGCCAAAGGGTGAACGCAATGTACTTCCGCGAATATTAATGCGGTAACTGCCGGGCGATCGCTCTTCCATGCGAACGCCTGCCATGCTGTTAACGGCCGGTACCAGGGAAGTATTGGCAAAACGTTCCAGTTGCGCTCTATTAATAACCAATACCGCGGCGGAAACCTCCTTCAACTGTTTGTTTTGTTCAAACGCCCGTACCGTTACAGCCTCCAACAGACGCGCAGAGTCGGTAGCTGTGCTATCCTGTGATCTGGCAGCGACTGCCGTCAGCAAAAAAAATAAGAAAAAAGTTGTTCTGGTTTGCATTGGATATGAACGGGTTTGAACCTCAAATGTAAACCCTAATATTTAATATTCATTATCTTCATTGGATGAGCAAAACCGCCCGGCTAAACCTGTTCGACTTTACCATGATCGTAGTAAGTCTGGTAATAGGAATGGGCATCTTTCGTACACCACTCAATGTTGCCAAAGCGGTTCCTTCCCAATTTATATTTTTTGCGGCCTGGGTAACGGGTGGCCTGATAGCCTACTGCGGTGCGCTTACTTACGCAGAAATCGGGAGCAGATTGCCGGTTATCGGCGGTTACTATAAAGTATTTTCCTATGCCTACCACCCCTCCATTGCCTTTGCCATCAATTGTTTGATACTTGTTTCCAATGCCGCCTCACTTGCAGGTGTAGCCATTGTGGGGGGAGAATACATCACCGGTATTTTTATCCCGTCGTCAAAGGATATGGCCTACCGGGCAATTGCAGGCAATGTACAGCACATTCAAAACATACAAAACATCATCGCAATCGGTGCCATCGTTTTGTTTTATGGGGTGAATCTGCTGGGTTTAAAAATGAGCGCGCGCACCCAGAATGTTCTGACCATCGTTAAAATTAGTATGATACTGCTGCTGATTACACCTGTTTTTTTCAGCGTTCATGCACCGGCTGCCATCATCACCCCGGATCAATTACGGCACTATACCTTTATAGAATACCTGAAAGCGTTCGGAGTTGGTTTGGTAGCAGTTAGTTTCACCTATGGCGGCTATCAGCAGACGATTAATTTCGGTGCAGAAGTTAAAAATGCCAACCGGATTATACCAAGGGGCATTTTTTTTGGCATCTTTATCATTATTGCTTTGTACCTCACCATCAACTACGCGTATATTCATGTGATTGGCTTCGAAGAAATGAAAAACAGCAAGAATATTGCTGCCATCATGGCCTCAAAAATTTTTGGTGAAGATGCGGAACGTATTTTATCGGTATTGTTGTTCCTGAGCGTATTGGCCTATGTGAACGTATTGCTGATGAGTAATCCACGGGTAATGTATGCCATGAGCGAAGATAAGATTCTACCACCGGTATTCAGTAAGCGCAATTCAAGAACAGCCGTGCTCACCGTATCGCTAACGGTTTTTGCGGTGCTTTGTGTATTGATCGTTTTCTGGGCAAAGGAATTTGACACCATTCTCAGTTTCAGCATCTTCTTAGATTGTTTTGGTATGGCATTGTCGGCCGGCAGCATTTTTATACTGAGAAAGAAAACAGCCAATCTGAACAATACCGGTATTTTTATGATGAAATGGTACCCGCTGCAGCCGCTTATCTTTATTGCTGCGTATTCGTTTGTTGCTATCAGCCTGCTGGTAAACGAAACAAAGATTTCATTGATAGGGCTGGCCGTGCTCATTGCTTTTATTATCATTTATTTTGTAGTAGACCGTTTTAACCGTACAAACCAACCGGCCAATGAAGGATGATATCTCTTATATACTGAACGAGCTGGGCGAGGACCGTGAACGGTACTTCAATGCTGTTTCACCCCCTATTATGCAAACCAGCAACTTCGCTTTTAAGAAGGTGGAAGACCTGCGGCTTGCTTTTGAAGATGAAATGAGCGGTTATCTCTATAGCCGGGGCCTGAACCCTACCATTGATATACTTAGAAAGAAACTGGCAGCACTGGATGGGGCAGAAGATTGCCTGGTATTCAATAGCGGCGCTTCCGCCATCTTTGCTGCGGTGTTTGCCAACATCAGCACCGGCGATCATATCGTCTCGGTAAACAAACCCTATACCTGGGCCTATAAAATGTTTGATAATATACTCCCTCGTTTCGGGGTAACCACTACCTATGTGGATGGTACGCGGATCGAAAATTTTGAGAACGCTGTCCAGTCAAATACCCGGGTCATTTACCTGGAATCGCCCAATAGCCTTACGTACGAACTGCAGGACCTGAAAGCGGTTGCTGCATTGGCAAAAGCAAAAAATATTGTAAGCATTGTGGATAACAGTTATTGTACACCTGTTTACCAACAACCCATTGCATTGGGTATTGATATTGCCATGCAAACCGCAACCAAATACCTGAATGGTCACAGCGATACCGTGGGGGGTGTATTATGCGGAACAAAGGATATGATGAAGAAAATATTCGACAGCGAATACCTGAACATGGGCATCGGCACATCGCCTTTTAATGCATGGCTCATGATTAGAGGGCTTCGTACGCTGCCTGCGCGGCTCGACCGAATTACCGCCACTACCAACAAGCTGCTGGATTACCTGGAACAGCACCCGATGGTAGAGGAAGTGATTTTCCCCTTTCAGGCTGCTTTCCCGCAATTGCAACTGGCGCGGCAGCAAATGAGCGGCGCCTGCGGATTGGTGACCATTGTTGTGAAGACAACAAAAATGGCATCGATCATCAAATTCTGCGAATCGCTTCGTCATATACTGATGGCTGTTAGCTGGGGCGGGCACGAAAGCCTGGCCCTTCCTAAATGTGCATCGCTGCTGCCCCATCAATTTGATCCGAATAACCGCGAACACAAAATGATCCGTTTTTACTTTGGATTGGAAGAGCCGGCCTACCTGGTGGCCGATATTGAACAGGCATTCCAGGCACTGTATTAGAGTTAATTTAATACAGTGGCTTTTTTTGAAAGGGTTGAATGCCTTATTTTTACTGCGGTTAGCAGTGAATGACCGGTGATTGACCGTTTATCAAAAAATCGCTATACAACCTTAACCACTGTTTAATTTTACTGCATGAAACTTACAGTCGTCTCTATTACTACAATACTTATTGCATTGTTCTTTGTTTCACCGGTAACAGCACAGGAAAAATGGGATCTGAAAAAAAGCGTTGAATATGCCTGGGCGCACAATGTAACCATTAAGCAGGCAAACATACAGGCCGGCATTGATTCGCTGACCTTAAGGCAAAGCCGGTTATCGCAATACCCCTTTGCGAGCGCCAATACCGGCCTGGGTCTTCGGTTCGGGCGTTCTATTGACCCTTCTACCAACCAATTCACCACAACACAATTTCTTTCCCAACAATACAATTTCCAGACAAACATCACCATTTTTAACTGGAACAATCTCAAAAACAATGTGCTGGCCACCCGTTATGGGGCCGAAGCTTCAAAAATGGATATTGAGAAATCCAAAAACGATTTGGCATTAAATGTTGCCAGTGGTTACCTGCAGGCCTTGCTGGCCATGGAACAGATTCATGTGGCGGAGGCCCAGATACAACAAACACAGGGACAGTTACTGGATACGCGCAAAAGGGTAGATGCCGGTTCACTGCCCGAATTAAATGCGGTGCAACTGGAAGCGCAACTGGCTACCGACAGTTCAAATTTCATTACGGCACGGGCAAATGCTGAACAAAATGTTTTAAGCCTGAAAGCCTTGCTATACCTGGACGCCGCCGCATCTTTTGAACTGGATGCACCGCCCGTGGATAAAATACCGGTAGACCCCATTGCAGAATTACAACCGGATTTTGTTTTCAATATGGCATTGAAATTTCAACCGGCGCAAAAATCAAATGAACTTCGTATCAAATCCCTGGAAGCATTTATGAAAGCCAGTCGTTCCCAGATGTATCCAACGCTTTCCGCATTTGGTGGATTGGGCTCCAATTTTTCCAACTCGCTCAAAGAGATCAAAGGGACCCAGATTGTTGGCTATACCGCCGTGGACCCCGGGGGCCCGGTTGCAGTAGGACCTGCCGGCGCTTACTATCCCATTGTAAGCCCCGATGTAAAGTTTACCCAGGGAAGCAAATCGTTCGGTAAAATATGGAATGGGTATTCTACCCAACTGAGCAATAATTTTGGCCAGAACATCGGCCTTCAACTCAACATCCCTATTTTTAACGGCGGGCAGGCAAATATCAGTTATCAAAAATCGAAACTGAATCTTCAAAATGCAGTCGTAAGCCGCGAACAAATCGACCAAACCCTCAAACAAAATATCTACCAGGCATACAACAGCGCAGTGGCTGCGTTGCAGAAATACAATGCCACACAAACTACGGTGGCAGTTACCGAGAAAGCCTTTGATTTTGCTACAAGGCGGTATAACCTGGGCCTGTTGAGCACGCTTGAACTGATTACCAGCCAAACCAATGTTACAAAAGCTAAACTGGATCTACTCACATCGCACTACGATTACGTGTTTAAAATGAAAGTACTTGAATTTTACAAAGGACAAGGCATCAGGCTGCAATAGCCAACACTACTATTACTTAAACCACTATACAAACACCCGAAACTTTTGATATGAGCAAGAAATTAATATGGATACTGGTAAGCGTTGCACTGCTGATTGTTTTACTGGTGGTGGCGCAAAAAAGCGGTGCCTTTGGCAAAGATGAAGGCACAAAAGTAACCGCTGAAAAAGTACAAAAACGCACTATCATTGAAACGGTGACCGCCAGCGGCAAGGTATACCCTGAAATTGAAGTGAAGGTAAGCCCGGATATCTCCGGTGAAATTGTAGACCTGAACGTAGCAGAAGGAGACAGCGTAAAAAAAGGACAGGTGCTGGCAAGAATTTATGCTGATATTTATGCTACGCAGCGCGACCAGGCTTCAGCAGGGGTAAGCCAGCAGCAGGCGGTAGTATCCAACAGCACGGCACAGCTGGATGCGTTGAAAGCCGCACAGGATCTTGCTGAAAAAACATACAACCGACAGAAACAACTGGCTGCAGATAAAGTGATATCAAAATCAGAATTTGAGCAGGCTGAAAGTAATTACCTTACCACCAAAGCAAATTACAATGCTGCTGTGCAGGGTATTCGCGGTGGCCAGGCAGCCGTGCTGAATGCGCAGGCCAATCTTACCAAAGCCAATAAAGACCTGGGGCGTACTATTATAACTTCTCCAATGGCGGGTGTTATTTCTTTGCTGAGCGTTAAGAAAGGAGAACGCGTTGCCGGTAATAGCTTTAATGTAGGTACCGAAATGATGCGGGTGGCCGACATGAGCAAAATTGAAGTAAGGGTAGACGTGGGCGAAAATGATATTCCGAAAGTTCACCTCGGTGATTCCTCCGTTATAGAAGTAGATGCCTACAACAAAAGAAAATTTAAAGGCATCGTTACCCAGATAGCGAGTAGCAATAAGGGAGCAGCCACCCAGCAGGCTGCTAGTACCTCGACCGATGTCACCAATTATGAAGTGCGCATTCGCCTGTTGCCGGAATCTTACAAAGATCTGATAGATCCTGCCCGCCCAAAAAGTTTCCCTTTTCGCCCAGGCATGAGTGCCAGCGCCGATATACAGACAAGGCGGCACGAGAATAAATTATCCGTGCCGATCAACGCCGTTACCACGCGTGAAAAAGGAACTGATAAAGTAGCAGCAACCAATAATACCAATACCAGCACCGGTTCGGCCGCACCGGCCGATCAGAATGCCAATCCTGATCAGAAAACCAGCGCTACAGATTTAGACGAGGTGGTATTTGTGTTACAAACCGATAAAAAGGTAAAAAAAATAGTGGTAAAAACGGATATCCAGGACATCAACAATATTGAAATTACCAGCGGGCTAAAGGAAGGCGATATGGTGATTACGGGCCCTTACGGTACCATCAGCAAAATATTAAAGGATGGAATGGTTGTAAATGTGGTGGATAAGGATAAGTTGTTTGATACAAAGAAATAGGAACGAATTGCTGATTTTGGGATTTCGGGATCTTGGTAAGGTAATTTGCCGATCGTTTGCTTATTCAGGAAGCATTGTCTTTTGAATAAATCACGAAATCTCTCAATCCCGCAATCAATAAATTTACTGCCATGTTTCGTTTTGGTGTAATCGGCGGGGGAAGCTGGGCCACGGCCATTGTAAAAATTCTTACCGATAATAAATTGCCGGTTAACTGGTGGGTAAGAAGCGAATCCGTAATGCTGCACATTCAGCAACGGCATCATAACCCGCACTATTTAAGCTCTGTCTATTTTGATACCAGCCTTTTAAAAATAGATAACGCCATTGAAAAAATTGTTGAAGACAGCGATTGTATCATCGTGGCTATGCCGTCGGCTTATGTAGCCGAAACTTTTAAACAACTGGCGCCAGATGCTTTTCATAATAAAAAAGTTATTTCTGCCGTAAAAGGTATTTTGCCCGGGCAAAACTTATTGTTGAATGATTATCTTGAACAGCATTTTAATTTGCCCCTGGCAGATTATTTTACGGTTATGGGTCCCTGTCATGCAGAAGAGGTGGCAGCAGAAAAACTATCTTATCTCACCTTCTCAGGTACGGACGAACAGAAGCTGCCGCAACTGGCCGGCTGTTTTAAAACAATATACCTCAATACAGTTATCAACCACGACGTGTATGGCGTGCAATATGCCGCCATCCTTAAAAATATTTATGCACTGGGTGCGGGCATAGCCCATGGGCTTGAGTATGGTGATAATTTTTTAAGCGTGTTGATAGCCAATTGTGCCGATGAGATGGCGGGCTTTTTAAGAAAAACAGGCATCCGGAATATAGAAGTAGGTATACATGACGAAAGTAATGGACAGGAAAAAGCAGCTAACTATGCAGCCTCTGTTTACCTGGGAGATTTACTGGTAACCTGTTATTCGCTGTATAGCCGTAACCGTACCTTCGGAAATATGATAGGTAAAGGCTATGCCGTTAAAACGGCGCTGCTGGAAATGAATATGGTGGCAGAAGGTTATAATGCCAGCAAATGCATCCATATTATCAATAAGGAGGTAAAGGCTGGCATGCCCATATCGGAAACTATCTATAGCATTTTATGGGAAGGATTGGCGCCGGCAACCGGATTCGATATCATTGAGGAAACCCTGATCTGAAACTGAAACCAGTTGCGCAAGAGCCCCCCGAATTACTGCCCGCTCACTCCGATCGCGCACCGGCGTTCAAAAAAACAAATCGGCTGCTATGCCATCTGCAAACAGCTTTCCTTCTTTTGTTAGTTGCAATGCATCCCCGTTCAACCAAAGTTTTTCCGTTGCAATAAACCTGTTGCTGTTGGTTTGCAATTGTTGCCGTACTTTTTCCCCGAACGTAAGAGCAGTATAATTGAGATCGAGTCCTTCCAGTGTTCGCAAAGAAGTCATAATGTATTCATTCAGGCGCTGGGTATCGGTGAGTATTTCTTCTTCAAACGGCAGCATATTCCCTTCAATCGATTGAATATACAATCCATTGTTTGCAATATTCCATTGCCGGCTGCGGCCATCAAAGGAATGGGCAGATGGTCCCAATCCCAAATATTTTTTTCCTGCCCAATAAGATGAATTATGACGGCTCCTGCATCCCGGCCTGGCAAAATTGGAAATTTCATAATGTTCATAACCCGCCTGCTGCAGCCAGTCCATCAGTAAAAGAAAATGCCTTGCCTGCTTTTCAGTATCGATATCTTCTTTTTTATGCTGCACTATCATTTTCTGCAGGGCTGTTCCGGGCTCAACGGTTAAAGCATAACAGGAGAGATGCGGGATATTGAATGCCATAGCAGTAGACACATTTTGCTGCCATTGCTCATCCGTTAAACCCGGTGTTCCGTAAATAAGATCAATGGAAAGGTTGTTGAACCCTGCCCGTTGCGCCAATACAATACAGTCTTTCGCCTGTCTGGCATTATGAGCCCGGTTCATCCATGCCAGATCAGTCTCAAAAAAAGATTGTATGCCTATACTAAGCCGGTTGATGCCCACAGTTTTCCATGCCTGCAGTTTACCGGAGACGATATCATCAGGATTGGCCTCCAGTGTAATCTCCGCATCAGCAGCAATGCTGAAATGGGTACGAAGCTGTTTGAAGATTTGCTGCAGTTCATCCTCTTCCAGCAGGGAAGGAGTACCCCCACCCAAATAAATACTGGTTATGGCTTCCTGCTGCAGGTAATTTTGCTGCAAGCTCATTTCTTTCAATAAAGCCGCTATAAAATCGTTCTTAGATTTTAGTGAAACAGAAAAATGAAAATTGCAGTAATGGCAGGCTTTTTTGCAAAAGGGTACATGAATATAAATGCCTGCCATAGAAATTGTTTTCAGAAATTACAGCCTAATTAAACCAGATGCCAAAGGTAAGCGGATACGGGCTGGCAAAGTGGATACTGACTGCATGGCTGTTAACCATCGCAATGCTGTTGTCTGCGCAATACCAGCTGAAATATATACCGGTCGATAAAGACAGCGTCTTTCTTACCAAAACACTTGGTTTGCAGGAGTCGTTTGCCAACCGCCTGCTCTGTACCCAGTACATCGGCAATCTTGATAGCCTGTTACAGGTAAAAGGGTATGCCGCTGCGTCCATAGACAGCATCTGGTCCGATTCCGCTTCGGCCACTGTAAGGCTTTTTATTGGAGACGCCTACAAACTGGCGAAAATCAATACCAGTCCTGCAGATAAAAAAATACTGGAACAGGCAGGCTGGAGTGAAAAAAACATATTAAATAAACCCTTTGATGCCGCAAACCTGGATCGATTAAAAGAAAACCTGCTGGCGTATTTTGAAGAAAACGGGTATCCATTTGCAAAAGTGCAGTTCGACAGCCTTCGTTTCGAAAATGAACAGGTGAGCACTTCGCTGAAAATAGACAAAGGACCCCAGTATAAGATAGATAGCCTTCGTGTGTTTGGCAATGCCAAAATCAATAATATTTTTCTGCAACGTTACCTCGATATCAAGGAAGGCAGCTACTATCAGAAGAGCAAACTGCAAAATATCAATAAAAGGCTGCTGGAGCTTCCCTACCTCACAGAAAAAAAATCATGGGATATGACCATGCTCGGTACCGGATCCATCCTGAACCTATACCTGGAACCCAAGAAAAGCAGCCAGGTAAATCTATTGGTAGGATTTTTACCGGCCACACAGGTTACCAATAATAGTTATGATGTAGTACGTACCAAATTGTTGTTTACCGGTGAAGCCACCGTGAATCTCAAAAATGCGCTGGGAAATGGTGAATTGATTGGACTTGATTGGCAACAACTGCAGCAAAAATCGCCTAAATTAAATCTCCAGTATCAGCAGCCTTATTTATTTGGTTCGCCTTTTGGTATTTCAACTTCTTTCGATTTATATAAAAAAGACTCGTCTTACCTCAACCTGAATTTCCAGGCAGGCGTTCAATATGCGCTGTCGGCCAATCAAACCGGCAAAGTGTTTCTACAAATATTGGGCACCAATCTTTTGAATGTAGATACTGCAGCAGTAAAGGCAAGCAGGAGATTGCCGGATGCTATTGATGTGCAATCAGTTAATATAGGCATCGACTATACCATTAATAAAACCAATTACCGCCTCAACCCGCGACGCGGTTATGAATTTCAGGTAACCGCCGCCGCCGGCACCAGGAACATTAAAAAGAATGCCGGCATCCTGAAACTAACCAGCCCTGATTTCTCCTATGAGTCTTTATACGATACCATAAAACTTAAAACCTACCAGTTCAGTGTGAAAACTGTTGTAGCCAAATACCTGCCCCTGGGCCGGCAATCCACGCTTAAAGCGGCTTTCAATGGCGGCTGGCTGCAAAGCCCCAGTATTTTCAGGAATGAGCTTTTCCAGATTGGCGGATACCGACTGATGCGCGGCTTTGATGAAGAAAGCATTTTTGCGTCGCAGTATGCTGTTACCACTGCCGAATACCGTTATCTTGTTGGCCTGAATTCATTCTTTTTTGCTTTTGCCGACTGGGGATGGGCACAAAATAAAAGCGTGAGCGTACAAACAAACAATACTTACTTGGGGGTAGGGCTGGGTATGGCGTTTGAAACCAGGGCTGGTATTTTCAATATATCGTATGCGAACGGAAAAAGAAATGATCTGAAGTTTGACTTAAGACAGTCGAAAATTCATATTGGCTATTTAAACTATTTCTGATTCTCCGATGCGCTAAAAAACGAATTTCCGGTTATTCCTGTACGTTGTTATTATTTTTGCATTGTAATCAGTAGTTGTGAAGTATTTTATACCTGTTATCTTTTTATTGCTGGCAAATACACTGGGGGCGCAGACAGCAACCGATACGCCTCTTGCAAACCAACATACAGTGAAAAGCATTGGCCGGCAACCCGCAAAGAAGGATCCGGCCGTTTCTATTACGCCAGATTCATCTAACAGCCCGGCCGGCGCCGTCAGCCGGGACACAGCCTCAATTTTTCGGGCCAAAGAAGGATTTTCTTACAGAACTGTTCTAAAAATAAATCCGTATTATAACTTTTTCGGGTCACCGGAAAACCGGCTCTCTGGCGAGCGGGTAGCTTCGGGCAAGGAAGCGCTTTTCTATTTGCTGGCGGGCCTGCTGCTTTTTTTTGCGCTGATTAAATCGCTGTTCAACAAGTATGTCAGCAACCTGTTGGGATTGGTGTTCAGAGGTTCCCTCCGGCAAAAACAAATAAGAGAGCAATTGCTCCAGACACCCCTGCCTTCCCTGCTGTTGAACATATTTTTTGTAATTGTTGCGGGCCTGTATATTTTTTTTCTAATCCGGTACTACAATATCGTCAGTCACACCCCTTTCTGGCTGCAGCTATTGTATTGCATTGTGATTGTGGGCCTTGTCTACCTGGTGAAATTCATGGTGTTGAAGCTTACGGGCTGGATTTTTAACATGCGGGATGCTGCCGACACCTATATTTTTATTGTGTTCCTTATAAACAAGCTCCTGGCCATATTCCTTTTGCCCCTGCTGATTATGATGGTATTCTCGCTTGTTTCCTGGACCAGTGTTTTACTGACCCTTTCCTACGTGATGCTGGGTATGTTTTTTGCATACCGCTATATAGTGTCTTTTGCCCCCGTAAGGCGGGAAGTTAAAGTTAGCCAGTTTCACTTTTTTATGTACCTTTGCGCCTTCGAGATAATACCGCTGTTACTGATGTATAAAGTATTAGTACATTTTTTTAGTTGATTTATTTCTAAAATTGCGAACCATATCCAGTAGAAATGGTAAAGAACGGTGAAAGAAATACAGCAGCAGCTGTTAAGAAAGTTAAGAAAGTCCTGATTACCCAGCCCAAACCTGAAACGGACAAGTCGCCATATTACGAGTTGGCAAGAAAGTATAGTATTGAATTATCTTTCCACCCATTTATCCGGCTGGAAGGTATCCCCCCAAAAGAATTCCGAAAACAAAAGATTGATATTATTAACTATACGGCAGTTATTTTCACCAGCCGCAACGCCATCGATCATTTCTTCCGGACCTGTGAAGAAATGAAGGTCAATATTTCTCAGGATACCAAATATTTCTGTATTACGGAGGCCGTGGCCCTCTATCTTCAAAAGTTTATTCTCTACCGCAAACGCAAGGTATTTTATGGCGCCGATGGTACCAATAAAAGCATGTTTGACGTAATTAATAAGCACAAAGAAAATGAGAAATTTCTTTACCCTGTATCTGAAAACCAGCAGGACAATGAAATTGTGGGCTGGCTCAAACAACACAATTGCGAATACGCTACACCTTATATGTATCGCACCATCAGTGCAGATGTAAAGGAAATCCTTGGCCACCAGGAATTTGACGTTATCTGTTTTTTTACACCCAGCGGCGTTAAAAGCCTTTTCGATAACTGCCCCCGGTTTAAACAAAATGGCACCCGGATTGGTGCTTTTGGCAACAATACCTCGCGGGCTGTGGAGGAAGCCGGTTTATTGCTCGATATCAAAGCCCCACAACCCCAGACACCCTCCATGGTGGCTGCATTAGACAAGTTTCTTTCGGGATTGAACCAGGCCTGATCTTATTGTAAATTTTCAATGGTAAATTTTGGATTTCCATGAATGGCCCGATCGTGGTTGTTATTGTTGGTATTAAAATACGGCCATAAAATTTTAAGATCAGATGGAATATAGCAACAGGCTTCAATACGAAACCAGCCCTTATTTGCTTCAGCACGCACACAACCCGGTAGATTGGTATCCCTGGGGCGAAGAAGCATTGCAGAAATCAAAAAACGAAAATAAACCCATTCTTATCAGCATTGGATACTCGGCCTGCCACTGGTGCCATGTAATGGAGCGGGAAAGCTTTGAGGATCCGGTGGTGGCTGAGATAATGAACGCAAATTTTGTCAATATAAAAATTGACCGGGAAGAGCGGCCGGATTTGGATCATATTTACATGGATGCGGTACAGGTAATGACCGGAAGCGGTGGCTGGCCACTGAATGTTTTCCTTACGCCAGACACAAAACCTTTCTATGGCGGCACCTATTTTCCGCCGCGCAAGGCTTTTAACCGCGCTTCCTGGACCGATGTACTGCAAGGCGTAATCAATGCGTTTTCAGAACGGCAAAATGAAGTGGTAACACAGGCTGAGAACCTTACCGCCCATTTGCTAAATTCCAACCTATTCGGTGAGGCGGGCAATGATACGGGCAAAGTTTTTACAAAGGAAAACGCAGAATTGATATTTCAAAACCTACTGAAATCCGCTGACAAAAAAGAAGGCGGCTTTGGAACAGCACCTAAATTCCCACAAACATTTTCTATTCAATACCTGCTCCGTTATTTTCATTTTTACCGGAACCAGGAGGCCTTGCAACAGGCTTGCCTGAGCCTGGATAAGATGATTGATGGTGGCATCTGCGACCAGGTAGGTGGGGGATTTGCCCGTTATTCAACCGACAACGAATGGCTGGTGCCTCATTTTGAAAAAATGCTGTATGACAATGCACTCATTGTTACAGTGCTTGCCGAGGCTTACCAGTTAACGCATCATACACGATATGCTGCGGCGATAGACCAAACGATAACCTTTATTGAACGGGAGCTGCTGTCTCCGGAGGGCGGATTTTATTCGGCCCTGGATGCCGACAGCGAAGGAGAAGAAGGCAGCTATTATGTATGGACTAAAAAGGAGGTTGAGGCATTATTAGGCAATGATGCTGAGTTGTTCTGCAAGTTTTATGATATAACCGAAAGCGGCAACTGGGAAGGGAAGAATATTTTACATATCTCCACGGTACAGCATGTTTTCGCGGCAACAGCTGGAGTGGATGAAGCCGGTTTGCAATATAGGCTTGAAAAAGCAAGGCAAAAACTTTTAACGGCCCGTACCAGGAGAATTCGCCCACTGCTGGATGACAAAATGCTACTGAGCTGGAATGCACTGATGAATACTGCCTGCAGCAAAGCGTATAAAGCTACAGGCAATGAGCATTACCGGCAGCTGGCGATTCGCAATATGAATTTTTTGCTGAGCAGTTTTTCGACGGCCAACGAAGTTTTTTTTCACACCTGTAAAGATGGAAAAGCCAGGTTTACCGCTTTTTTAGACGATTATACTTTTTTGGTACAGGCATTGATAGAGTTACAGGAGATTACCAGCGATGGAAAGTATTTGTTGCAGGCAAAAAAATTAACAGAATATGTGATGAATGGGTTTGCTGACACAGCCAGTCCATTTTTCTTTTTTACGGATTTGAAACAGGCCGATGTTATAGTAAGAAAAAAGGAAATATATGACAGCGCTGTTCCTTCCGGTAATTCCGTAATGGCCGGCAACCTGCTTTACCTGGCCCGCGTATTTGATGTTAAAGAATGGACTGAAAGAGCGGAGGCCATGGTTTTATCAATTTCTTCGTTAATTATCCGTTATCCTATGTCTTTTGGCAATTGGGCAAATCATTTGCTTTTACTGCTGAACGGTATGAAAGAAATTGTGATAACGGGGCAAAAAATTAACGAAATACTTTTTGATATTTTGCATATTTTTATGCCAACCCGCGTTTTTCAGTCATCATCTGTCCCAAATGAGATATTCCCTTTACTGAGGGGTAAGCAGTATTTTGATTCTGTGCTTATATATGAATGTGAGAATTACGTTTGCAGCCTGCCACTAACAAGCTTATCCTCTTTTACACAAAGATTTGATCAGTAGCGTATTGTAAAATAAAAACAGAAGTTCTTTACTTATACAATAAATACAAGATACTGGCCGTTTATTACGGACGGGGATTTTACGATTTGACATTTACCAAAAAATTCTTAAAATTGTAACGGATGTTCACGAGACATTTTATTTGCCGATTACCCTTTAATATTATGAAAATGAAAAACCTTTCCATGTTTCTAGCAGCAGCAACCGTACTGTTGGCCAGCTGTGGCAAATCCGGAAAATCCTCTAAGTTGCCCAATGATGGTCAGCTACATGGAGTAGCCCCCGGTAACAAGTATCAACTTCCCAAACCTCCAGGTATGGTATACATTCCCCCGGGAACCTTTCACATGGGTCCCAGCGATGAGGATGTTAACTACGCATATACTGCCCGTAACAAACAGGTATCCATTGCCGGTTACTGGATGGATGCTACCGAAATCACCAACAACGAATACCGCCAGTTTACTGATTGGGTAAGAGACTCAACAGCCGCCAAACTGATGGGCTATGTAAAAAGCGTTGATGGCGTTGATATGGTAGACTGGAAAAAAGCCTCTACTATAAAATGGGCTGACAAAGCAACCGTTGAGAAAATCGACCAGATGGTGGTAACACCGGAGAACCGCATTTTTGGTAAAAAGGAAATCGATGCCAGCAAACTGAAATATCATTCTGAGGTGTTTGATACCAAAGAAGCTGCCCGCAGAGAAAATGCCAGCAAACCGCGCTCTTCGTTTATTACGAAAAAAGATATTCCTATTTATCCCGATACACTGGTTTGGATAAGAGATTTCTCCTACTCTTATAATGAACCAATGACAAAAAGGTATTTCTCTCACCCCGCTACCGGTAATTACCCTGTTGTAGGTGTAAACTGGAACCAGGCAACTGCCTTCTGCGAATGGAGAACACATTACCTGAATTCCTTCCTGGAATCAAAGAAAAGATCACAGGAATCTGATTTCCGTTTACCAACGGAAGCAGAATGGGAATATGCAGCACGTGGTGGCCGTTCACAGTCGATGTTCCCCTGGGGTAACTATTACCTGAGAAACAAGAAAGGCTGCTTACTGGCCAATTTCAAACCAGGTCGTGGTAACTACCCCGAAGATGGTGGTTTCTATACCGTGCGTGCCGATGGATACTGGCCCAATGATTTTGGCCTGTATTGTATGGCCGGTAATGTTGCAGAATGGACTTCATCCCTTTATTATGAAGGTGGCTATAATTTTCAGCATGATATGAACCCGGATATCCGTTACAATGCCAAGGATGCTGATCCTCCGCGCATGAAAAGGAAAGTAATCCGTGGTGGTAGCTGGAAAGATGTAGGCTATTTCCTGCAAACAGGTACACGTTCGTACGAATACCAGGACACTGCTAAGTCTTATATCGGTTTCCGCACTGTAATTGATTTACCATCAACACAGGGCCGCCGCTGATATTTAACAAATTGAGCAAAATTTTTTACTGATTATTCCGTTTTACCATTGATTTAAAAATCAAGATAATATCCTTTTCTCAAAAAAAAACCCGTTTAAAAACTCTAAAAAAACGAAAACTATGGCTGGAGTAAGCAAATCAACAGACAAATTAGTAAATGTATTCGTATGCGTGGGCGCTGCAGTAGTAATCTTTGGTGCATGGGCCAAAATTCTTCACCTTTCATTTGCTAATCAAATGCTGACCATTGGTCTTTTAACCGAAGCAGCTATCTTCTTAATATATGCATTTTTACCGCCTCCCGGCCAGGAAATGGCTGCGTTGGCTGAAGCTTTACCAAAAATGAGCAATTCAACCGGTAATCCTTCTTTGAATGCGGTAGATAAAATGCTTGCAGAAGCAGATATCACACCTGCCAGCATGAAAAAGTTAAGTGAAGGTTTCCAGAAATTCGGAACCTCTGTTAACCAGATTAAAGATGTTTCTGAAGTGGTGACCGCTACTTCTGAATATACAGCTAAAACCAAGGAAGCTACCAGTGCTTTGGGTGTTATGAAAGATGCTTACACAAAGTCAGCTGCAACCATGCAGTCTTTCAATGATGCATCAGAATCTACCAAACAGTTCCATGGCCAGGTGCAGGTATTGACCAAAAACCTGGGTTCATTGAATACAATTTACGAACTGGAGTTACAGGACACCAATAACCACCTGAAGGCAATGAATAATTTCTACAGCAATCTTGCAACTGCTTCACAGGCAATGCAGGGTAGTGTAGCCGATGCCAAGAAAACACAGGAGCAGATTGCTTTGCTGGCTAAAAACCTCGGCAGCCTGAACCAGGTATATGGTAACATGTTAACTGCCATGCAGGGCAAGCAGTAAATAGCGGGATAGAGAAAAGAACAGCCATTGTTTGAATCGATATCCGCACCCTTAGAAAGCGTAAATGAAAAACCTGATTAATTAAATTTAATTCACTCACCCATGTCTTTACCAAAAGAGCCCCGGCAAAAGATGATCAATATGATGTATTTGGTGCTAACAGCATTGCTGGCACTGAATGTATCTAATGAAGTACTGGAAGCCTTTAAAACCGTAGATAAAAGTATAGTAACCTCAAACAAATCGCTCGATACAAAGAATAAGGTTATTTATGATCAGTTTGCTAAGGATTTAGCAGACGAACAAACCAGAGCTAAGGCTGCTATTTGGGAGCCCAAAGCCAGCCAGGTGAAAAAGCTTTCTGCTGATATGGATGCCTATCTGGCAGCAATGAAACAGCAGTTGAAGCAGGAATCTGGTTTGAAAAAGGATGATAAAGGTCAGGAAGAATTCAAAGAAGACGATCTGGATGCTGCTACCCGACTCTTTACTGAAAAAGGCGAGGGTAAGAATATGTATGAAAAGCTGGATGCTTATAAAAAGCAAATCCTGGCAGTGCTGAATCCAGACGAATTTAAAGATAACCCGGATCTGGCTAAAGCCATTGCAAATAAGAGAACCGAATTTCAGAAAACATTGCCCTTGGATTTGGCAATTCCTGAAAAAGCACATGCTGAAAAGACCGGCGACAATGCAAAGGATTGGACGTTTAATTATTTTCACATGACGCCTACCATTGCTTCTTTAACCATTCTGAGCAAATTTCAGAACGATGTAAAGAATTCTGAAGCACAATTGGTTGATTATATCCATTCGCAGGTAGGACAAGTTAAAATTGTATACAACAAGTTTGCTGCTATTGCACAGGCCAACAGAACTTATGCAATGCCCGGTGACGAAATCGAAGTTACCGCAGGTATTGGCGCCTTTAGCGATGCTGCTCAACCTAACATCTCCATTAATGGACAGCATATGTCATTAACTGATGGTAAAGCATCGTTTAAGACCACAGCAAGCGGTGCCGGCGAACATTCTATAGCTGTTAAAATAGAATACACTACACCAGACGGCAAAAAAGAAATTAAAGACGAAATCGTTAAATATACGGTAGGTACTCCTTCAGGTGCTTCCATGTTCCTTACAAAAATGAACGTGGTATACATGGACGTTGAAAACCCAGTATTAATTTCTTCAGGTTCCGGCGGTAAAGAAAATATGAAAGTAAGCTTTACCAATGGTTCGATTACGCCTGCTGGTGGTGACCTTTTTAACATAAAGCCAACTTCACAGGGAGCGGGTAAAGTTAACATCAGCGTTAATGGAAAAACCACTTCTTTTGACGTACGTTGCAAAAGCCTGCCAAACCCCCAGTTATTGGTGGGTGGCATCAGCAGCGGTGCTATCAGTTCTGCTTTGTTTAAAGCGCAGGGTGGTGCAATAGCGAAGCTGAAAGACTCAGATTTTGATTTCCCCTTTCAGATTGTAAGCTATCAGATAGGAGCCAGGAACCAGAGCGGCGTGGTGCAGGAAGTATCGGTTGATGGTGCACGGTGGAGTGCTGCCAGCGCCCTGATTCAGTCACAGGCACCCGGTTCGGTGGTTTATTTCGACAAAATACAAGTATTAGGACCTGGTGGTAAAAAGAGAACCATCGACGGTACTTACTATACACTTAAGTAATAGACAGATCAAACATAACCAAGATAAAAGTTGAAAGCAATGAAAAACCGTATCATCAAATTGTGTCTGCTGATAACTGTTCTGGCGGTATTTGCTGGCCAGGCGGAAGCCCAGACCAATAAGAAACGCGTAGCCAAGAAACGGACAACGGCTAAAAAGAACACCAGCAAAAATGCAGGTAATGCAACGGCTACCGTTGCACCGGCAAAAGATACCACCAAGCCGGTTCTCGCCGACCCTGAGATCAATCTTGGTGTAATCAAGAAAAGCCTGCGTAATGATGATGCGATTGAACGCAATCTGGTTAAGGAAAGAACGCCACTTCCCTACGAGCATATTCGCGAGGATGATGCGGTATACAGACAACGCTTGTGGAGAGAAATCGATGTTCACGAAAAAATGAACCTGCCGTTTGTATACAAAGCGGAAGGCGATAACGGTAACCAGCGTTTTGTCATTATTCTTTTAAATGCAATCAAGAGTGGTGAGATTACAGCTTTCGATCCTACGGATGATCGTTTTACCACGCCCATGCCTTTTGGAGCGATTGCCCGTAAATTAGTGGGCGAACAGACAGTTCAGCAAGTCCCCGACTGGGTAAAGGATCCTACCGGTCAGACAATGAAGGATACGACCATTACCAATGAATTTGACCCGAATGCGGTAGAAAAATACTGGATTAAGGAAGATGTGATTTTTGACAAAGAATCCTCACGCCTTCACACCCGTATTCTTGGTATTGCCCCCATGAAAACGGAGAAAAACCCTGACGGTTCACTGAAATATGTAACTCCTTTGTTCTGGGTGTATTACCCTGATATCCGCCCGATGCTGGCTAAGTTTGAGGCCTATAACGGCAAAAACTATGGCGCGCGTCTTAGGTGGGAGGAAATGTTTGAAAGCCGGATGTTTGCCAGCCGCATTATTAAGTCAACAGTTGAAAACCCCAACGACCTGTTCATAGAAGGATATGTAAAAGACCCGATTCTGCGTCTGTTGGAAGGCGATAATATTAAAGAAAAGATATTCAATTACGAGCAGGACCTATGGTCTTACTAGGGAAAATTGAAAATTATAAAAAAGGCATCGTAAAAATACGGTGCCTTTTTTTATGCTCTTTATAAAAGTATTGCTTAGTACCAATAAAAAAATACCATTAATGGGGTATTGGATTGTGAAATATTGTTGCTACTTTTACCTCGGTTTTTCATAGGATATTGGATTTTAAAAACGGGGCTGGATTTCTATCCTGGCCCCTTTTCTTTTTCTGTGAAATAAGCTTTTACTATACCGGCTTTTGATGCGCCTGCAATTTTTGCGATTTCTTCTTCAGCAGCTTCTTTTATGCGGGCTACCGATTTAAATTCTTTTAAAAGCGTATCTGCAGTGGCCTTCCCGATTCCTTTAATGCCCTCCAGTTCATTTTTAAACGTGCCCTTGCTCCGTTGGTTGCGGTGAAAACTAATACCAAACCTGTGTACCTCGTCGCGTATACGCCGTACCAGCTTCAGGCTATCACTGTTATAGGGTAGTTTCACCGATTGTTGATCACCTTGAAAAAAAATCTCTTCTTCATTTTTTGCCAATCCAACAACTGTCATTTGGCCCGATAATGCCAAAGCATCAATGCTTTCCAGCGCTGCACTTAACTGTCCTTTGCCCCCATCTATAATGACCAATTGCGGCAGGGGCTTGTTTTCTTCACTTAACCGTTTATAACGGCGATACACAACCTCTTTCATAGTGGCAAAATCGTTGATACCTTCAACTGTTTTAACATTGAAATGCCGGTAATCTTTCTTGCTTGGTACACCATCCCTGAAACAAACCATGGCAGAAACAGGATAGCTTCCCTGGAAATTAGAATTGTCGAAACATTCGATATGCGTTGGTGTATCTGCCAGTTGCAAATCTTCCTGGAGTTTGTACAGCACCTGTTTGCGATCCATATCGGATCTGCCTTCGAGCTGCAAGGTTTTTCTCTTCCTGATTTCTTCTTTAAAATAATCTACGTTTTTGGCAGACAGCTCAAGCAGTTTCTTTTTTTCTCCGCCTTTCGGAATGGTAATCAATACACCCGGTTCAGGATAATCAATCTCAATTGGTACTATAATTTCGGTGGTGGAACTATTGAATGTTTGCCGCAACTGGCCGATGGCGAAAGACAATACTTCTGCATCATCCTCCTCCAGGTGGGTTTGCAATTCAATTGTATGTGTTTGAACAATGGTACCATTCTGGATCATGAGATAATTGACATAAGCGATATCGCCCTCCTTCAACACGGAGAAAACGTCTACATCGCCAATATGACGGCTTACAATAACAGATCTTTCCTGGTAGCTTTCCACATGCTCAATCTTTTTACGGATGATTTCTGCTTTTTCAAATTGCATTTGCTCGGCATAACCCGCCATTTCCTTCTTATAGTGCTGTATAACCGGTGAGAGATTACCCTTCAGTAAACTTTTTAACCGCACCAATCCTTCCTGGTAATCTTCCGCCGTTTGGTGGTCTTCACAGGGACCCTTGCAATTGCCCAGGTGGTATTCCAGGCAAACCTTGAACTTGCCCTTTTTTATATTTTGCTGGGTAAGATTGAGTTTGCAGGAACGAAGTTGAATATTCTGTTTTATGAAGTTCAACAGCTCCCGCACTTTTGCAACCGAAGTAAAAGGACCCAGGTATTCAGAACCGTCTTTTATTTTCTTGCGGGTCAGGAATACCCTCGGGAAAGGCTCTTTTTTAATGACAATATAGGGGTAGCTTTTATCGTCTTTAAGATCAATATTAAACCGGGGTTGAAATTCTTTGATCAACGCGTTTTCCAGGAAGAGCGCATCCTGTTCGGAATCAACAATCGTAAATTCAATGTGCCGGATACGATTTACCAGTTCATGGGTTTTATAGCCGGTAAATGTTTTGGTGAAATAAGAGCTCACCCGCTTTCGCAGGCTTTTGGCTTTGCCAACATAGATAAGTTCTTTTTTTGCGTCAAAATATTTATAGATGCCGGGGTTGACAGGTATGGTATGCGCAATCTGCTGAAATTCCTGGGCAGTCATAAATGCAAATGTAAGCCGTCGATAAGAATTTTAAGAACAGTTACAAACGGGCCAGTCAGCAAATTAACAGTATTATAGATTTTATCATGGAGACCAGGTTATTTTAACCTGTTCAGCGGGGAGCACCCTGTTTTTGATTTTTCTTTCCGTGGTAACCTGCAGGCTTTTGTCTGTTTTCCAATATAGTTTCTGGCTAAACAAAGTGTCGTTTGCAGAAAAAACTTTTTCTATGTACACACCCGTTACCTTGTCATTTTGAATGGGATCGGGTTTTATAAAAACATTGATCTTTTGAACAGGCAACATATTATTGAGCGCGGTATAAATAAGTGTCACCGAAGGGCCACTTTCATCAGCAATATTTGTTTCCTTATACTGGCTTTTGAGTGCCGGATCATTGATGTCCGGCTGCTGAAAAAGGCTTGCCCATTGCCGCAATTGCTTATCTGTTGCAACAGCATAGCTGGTATCATGATTTACTGTAGTAGCCATGCTGAGCGGAAGCTGAAGAGAATCTATCATTTTTAATTGCCCGCCAATATAGACCGATACGGGAAAGAAGTCTTCTTTTTTTATCATTGCCGTATCACGTAAACCAATGGTGTCTGCTATGCTTTTGGGCGCCGGCGTCTTTGACGAATTGTTTTTACATGCATTTAGGAACAGGGTGGAAAGAACAAATGCAGCCAGTAGATGTTTCATGACCTAAAAATACAATAAAATAAAAACCGTTGCAGGTTCATGCAACGGCTTACAATTTTGCCTATAAGATTATTTTATCTTAATGATTTTGTAATCCCAAATTTAA
>Ga0268264_10001430_pt1 | contig 22308 bp, 2 predicted proteins | sample KBSSwiS32_FD_190357 | JGI IMG/M metagenome (GOLD analysis project Ga0268264, IMG submission 190357) | Switchgrass rhizosphere microbial communities from Kellogg Biological Station, Michigan, USA - KBS Switchgrass S3-2 (SPAdes) (version 2) | ecosystem: Host-associated > Plants > Roots >...
CATATAATCCAGACTCCTTACCGACACCTCCGGACCCGACACGATCGCCTCCAGCAAACCTTCCAGGTGACATGACAACCCCTCTATCGTCTCCCGCCTGAACAGGTCACTGTTATATTCCAGCGCTGCCGTTAGCCCTTCATTGGATTCCAGAAATACAAATGACAGGTCGAATTTGCTGATTACATGTTCCCCGGGATCATACGGCTTTACTTTCAGGTCCTTCGTATGCCCGGACTGCATGGATGAATCGGTCCGCATATCGTGAAAATCTATCAGCACGTCGAACAGCGGGCTCCGGCTCATATCCGTTCTCAGTTTCAGCTCATGCACCAGCGCATCGAAGGGAAATACCTGATGCGAATAAGCATCGAACGTCAACTGCTTGATATTCTCCAATATCTCCGTATAGCTGTCATTCCCCGAGAACCGGGTCCGCAACGCAAGGGCATTCACATAGAATCCGATCTGCCCTTCCAGGTCGATGTGATCCCTACCTGCTATCGGGCTGCCAATGATAATATCACACTGACCCGTGTACCGGTACAACAACACATTCACCGCCGCCAGCAAGCCCATAAATAATGTCCCGCCTTGCTGCTGGATCAACTCCTTTACAGATCTACTCAAGGCAGGTGAAAGGGCCTTGCTGACAATACCTCCTCTATAGGTCTTTATAGCCGGTCGTGGCCTATCCGTGATCAATTCCAGTACCGGCAATTCCCCTTCCATTTGTTTCAGCCAGTATTCCCGGTGGGCCTGTAGATACTTTCCGGATAGCTGCGCCTGCTGCCAGGCCGCATAATCCTTATATTGGATCCGTAAAGGCGCCAGACCGGCGTCTTCTCCTTTGATATGCGCATTATATAACTGTAATAATTCTTTGATCATGATACCCAGTGAAAAATAGTCACTGATGATATGATGCATCACAAAATAAAATATCCATTCATCGTCAGTTATCTGCAGCAGGCCCGATCTTAGCACAGGCCCCGAAGCCAGATCAAAAGGCTTGAAGAACTCCCTTTGCATTAGACCCCTCACGTCCGATTCGGAATATCCGGCATTCCTCAGGTCCTGGTACCCGATCGAAAAGCCTATATCTTCTACCGACCGGATAAACTGTCTGTACTCTCCCTGTTCATCCTCTTTAAATACAGTACGCAGGTTCTCGTGACGTTGTATCAGGGCTTTAAAGGAATACAAAAGGGATTCACGGTTCAAACTTCCCTCGAACCTGTATAGAGCCGGCATATTATATGCCGGGCTGTTTTCTGCCAGCTTATTAATGATCAACAGCCTCCGTTGAGATGAAGACAATACGTAGTGGGGACTTTCATTTACAGGGATTATATCGACCTCCGCAATATGGTCATTCCTCATTTTCAGGTACTGTACGATCCGGATTTTATTCTCTTTCAGTTTCCTGATCAGATCATCAGGAGGTGCGATATCATTGAATTTTATCTTCAGCTCATCATTGTTCAGGGAAATAGAGATGTTCTTTTCCCTTAGCTCTTTCAGTAGTTCTTCCATTGCACGGAAATTTTTAGATAGTGATCTCATTCTTCATTTCCACATCTTCCTTCAACCACATTATTTCATCTATTTTTTCGGAAATTCCTTTTATGTCACTGTGAAACAATAGTTCCTGTAAGCTCAGATTTACATTGAATTCCTTTTTTACTCTTTTCAGCAATATCATTGCCTTTAACGAATCACCACCCAGATCAAAAAATGCATCTTCGATACCGATGCCCTCGATACCAAAAAAATCTTCGAATACAGCTTTCAATTTCATTTCCGTCTCTGTTGTTGCAGGCATATACCCGACAGCCAGCTCCGGCCGCTCACTTCTATTCGCTACAGGTTTGACCGCGTCATCTGTTACAGGGCCTGCTTTCCGTATCGTATATGCTTCCCGGATCCTGGCCGGCAGATCGCTTTTGCTGGCTGCTATAATGGCGGAATTTTTAAAGGAAATACTCCATTCAAATAAGGCTATTATTTCCGACGGGTTCAGGGAAGAATGACCTTCCCGGATCTCTTCTTCAGTAAAAGCCAGCCCTGGCAGATCTATACACTTCCACCTGCTGCACTCTTCCGACCGGGCGCTGAGGAAATGATCCATATACAAATTGGCTGAAGAATAGGCGCTATACCCCAAACCTCCCAGGACAGCGGCGAGACTGGAGGTTATCCAAACGAAATCCGGCTGCCTGTCCCTGAATAACTCATAAATGTTTTCTATCCCTCTTACCTTGGGAGAGAATACGGCCGTTACCTTATCGGATGTCATATCCTCCACCAGTTCGAAGTGGCTTTTATTCTGAACTCCTGCGGCGTGGACGATACCCCTTATAGGTCCCTCGGTCCGTTCTACCTCTTCCACCATCCTTTTAAACTCTTCCAATACAGAAACATCACCCTGAAAGTATCTTACGGAGCTGCTCATATTCCTTAGCTCTTCAAACCTTTTTGCCGTCAGTTCCCCGCTTGCGGCTACACCCATTCTCTTTCTACCCATCAATATTACTGTTGCACCATATTGCTGTATCAAGTGTCTGGCCAGCACGAAACCCAGATTTCCAAGCCCCCCGGTAATAAGGTAAACCCCCCCATGCCTAAGGGAGCCTGTCCCCTTTTGGATCTGCGACGTATTCTTTTGATAATCCTGTACCCATCGATGCCCACCCCGAAGGGCGACGATACGCTCGCGGTCCCTGCCGATGTTAAATATTTCCTCCGCCACCCTGGCAACCATATCCTTCGAATGATTAGCTATATCCAAGTCTATGTTGCAGCATGATAGCGGGTATTCCTGCATGATGACATTCATCAGCCCCAGGAGCAACGACTGCTCATGGAACATCTGCTCGGCACCAGTAACTTTATGCAGGGTGTTCGTCAGGACGGCGATCCTTTTTTCTCTGGCATCGTTTTCCCTGAGCAAAGCCTGCATTATTTTCATCATACTGAAATAGTGCGCCGATGCGGATGTCCCCCCGGCCATGCTCCAGGAATATATGACATCGGTTATGACGAACCCATCTTCCTTCAGTGTGTGTAACAACCGTATATAATGGTCTGTTTCATCCCGGGAAATAATAAACCTGTTCCTGGAGATTTGCTCGAAGCCTTCTCCCATGAACACTTCGACGACCTCGTTATTATCATATGCCAGCTCTGCAGCAACCGCGCTGGAAAAATCTCCGTCGAATGAAAAGAACAGGAACCCCCTGTTATCGGGCTTTTCTTCAGAACTGAACGATATTGCCCGTCTCCATGAAGGAAAATAGATCCAATCTTTTAGCTCGCGGCCCGCGCCTCTGTCGGCCAGACCTGAGAATATATCCATTTTGAATGGGTCTACTTCCGTCGGATACCGGACAAATTCAAATGAATAGGCGGGCAGAGAGAGCCTGTTCCTTTTCTGGCCTTTATAGTAGACGGTCCAGTCTACCGAAGCTCCCAGTGTCCACAACCTGCCTATCCCATGAACCAGACGCCTGGCATCATCCTCCATTTCCTTAAAGGATCTGATCAGGTCCACCGTCAAAGGTTCAATTTTACCATCCTGTTGTTGTTTCAACAGGTTTATCAGTGAATGACCAGGCCCTGCTTCAATAAATATCAGTTCCTTATCCTGGGCCAGCAGGGTTTTTATCCCATCCGAGAATTTAACCGTCTCCCGCAGATGGCGCTCCCAGTATTCAGGAGATGCAGCTTCTTCGGACCTGATAAGCCTCCCTGTCAGGTTGGAAACAAAAGAAGGGTTTACTCTATTGAATGATACATCTTCCATCGCTGACCTGAAGCTCTCCAGGATCGGGTTCATCATCTCCGAATGAAAAGCATGGGAGGTATGCAGTTTGATATACGGGACATTTGATTGCTCAAGCCTGGCTATCAACCTGTCTATTGACGCGATATTTCCGGACAGCACTACCTGTCCGGGGCCGTTTGCGGCGGCCAAAGAGATTTCCTCATCAAGATATATTTTGGCCTCTTCCTCTGACAAAGGAATGCTCAACATAGCGCCGCGCGATATGCTATTCATGAGCTCTCCCCTTTTTACAACTAGTTTCAACGCGCCCTCAAAGCTGAATACCCCGTCTATACAAGCCGCCACATATTCCCCTATGCTATGCCCGATCATATATTGCGGAGTGATCCCAATGTTCATCAGGTACCGGGCCAGGGAATACTCCAGCAAAAAAATGAGCGGTTGCGTATATCGTGTTTCATTGACCTTTTCGTTTACGCCCGTTGCCGGGTACAGGACATCTTTAAAATTTTCTCCTGTCAAATTTTCAATGATCGAAAATCCCCTGTCCATTTCTGTCCGGAACACCGGCTCAGTGATGTACAACCCCTTTCCCATATTTGTATACTGAGCGCCTTGTCCCGGGAACATGAATACGAGGGAGTGCCTCCTTTCCGAGCTCTTGTGTATATGGCCTTTTATTTTACTTTCGCCCAATTGTAAAAGCAGGTCTTCCCTGTCTTTATATACGATCGATTTACGATATGGAAAATGCTTCCGGCCGGTCTGCAGCGTATAGCTCATATCTGCCAGATCGATGCCGGGAGATGCCTCGACAAAATCCTTCCATCCGTAAAGAGACCTTGTCAATGAGGATTCGGTCTTCGCAGACATCATCAGCAACTTATAAGGGCACCCCTCATCTCCGGGTTCCGGCTCCGGAGCTTCCTCCAATATGACATGTACATTGGTGCCGCCTATACCTAAAGAGCTCACACCCGCACGAAGAGGGAAGTCGCCACGACGCTGCCAATCCTTTAATTCCGTATTTACATAGAAAGGGCCTCCTTCGAAATCTATCTCCGGGTTTGGCCGCTTGAAATACAGGCTTGCCGGTATCTTCTTATTTTTTAAGCTCAAGGCCGTTTTGATCAATCCTGCGACACCCGCAGCTGTGTCCAGATGGCCGATGTTGGTTTTCACCGACCCGATAGCGCAAAACTTATCGTTCCCTCCTACTGAAAAAGCTTCATTGAGGGCCCTGATCTCTACCGGATCACCCAGCCTTGTTGCAGTCCCGTGTGCTTCGATATAACTTATGCTGCGAGGGTCTATACCGGCCAGTTTGTGGGCAGCGGTAATACATTCAACCTGGCCTTGAACGCTGGGAGCCGTATAGCCAACTTTTTGTGCACCATCGTTATTTGCAACGGTAGACCTGATGACAGCATAAATATGATCGCCATCCTTTATGGCTTCATTCAGCCTCTTTAAAACGACCACACCAACTCCTTCACCTGATGCAGTGCCGCTGGCCTCTGCATCAAATGCGCGACAATGCCCATCTTTTGATGCTATCATCCCTTCCCGGTAACGATATCCCTTTCTCATCCTTGTACCCACAGCCGCCCCGCCGGCCAAAGCCATGCTGCATTCCCTTGTAAGAAGACTTCTGCAGGCCAGGTGAATCGCCGCCAATGAGGTCGAACAAGCCGTGTCTACATAATAAGAAGGGCCCTTTAAATTCAGTTTGTAGGAAACTAATGTATTGATAAAGGTTTGGGACGTGATCATGTTGAGATAAAACGGATCCAGTATGGAATCCCTGGACCTGGCATTTGCATATATCTTCCAATTGTCATTGACGGAAGCGCCCGCAAACAACCCGATCCTGTTCTTGTCAATGGAAGATGAATAAGCGGCATCCTCCAACGCCTTCCAGCAATGTTCATGCATCAATCTTATCTGCGGGTCCATCAAAGCGGCCTCCTCCTCACTATACCCGAAAAAAGCATTATCAAAACTATCCTTGCTGCTCAATACACCAACTGTCTTTACATACTTCTCATCCCGCAGCTCGGTCTCCGATACCCCCGACATCCGGAGCTCCTCATCAGTGAACGTTTTCAATAATTCCCTTCCATTCTCAAGGTTTTTCCAAAATTCCCTGCAATCGCCACTTTCGGGGAATTGGCCGGACATACCTATTATAGCGATCTCCAACCCGTCGTACTTCGTATTGAATGCCATAGGATCAAAGATTAAATTTGTTATAGACTTCTATCAGATCGTTCTTGTCAAAGATCTCTTTTTCACTGGTCCCCAGCTCATTCATGATGTAGTCGCTGAGATCTCCGATATTAGGATACTGAAACAACAGCGCTATGCTTATATCCCTCTCCAGTTCTTTGGTCAGCGCCCTGGACAACAGTATGATCTTGATGGAATTGCCTCCTACATCGAAAAAATTATCCGTTATCCCTATTTCTTCCCGCCCCAACAAGTCCTGCCAGACAGCGATCATTTTTTCTTCCAGTACATTGCGGGGAGGCTGGTATGCTGTGCCGGTCGACATTCCCATTCCCTCCGGATCCGGCAATTGCCGCCTGTCAATTTTTCCGTTGGGTGTCAGCGGTAAAGCTTCCAGTTGTACGAAATGAGAAGGCATCATATATATGGGCAATACCTTATCCAAATATGCCCGTATTCCGGAAATTGATAACGGTTGGTTAGCCACCAGGTAGGCTACCAGTTCCTTTCCGCCCTCTTTATCCGGTCTGGCGATAACTACTGTAGAAACTACTTCCGGGTGCGATTGCAAAGCGCTTTCGATCTCTCCCAGTTCTATCCGGTAACCATGCACCTTTACCTGATCATCTTTCCTGCCCGTGAATTCAATATTTCCGTCGGAAAGCCATCTGCCCTGATCTCCTGTCCTGTACAATCTGTCCCCTTCCCTGAACGGATTCGCTACAAATTTCTCCGATGTCAATGGGAGATTGTTCTGATAACCCCGTCCTACGCCGACGCCTCCTACATAGATCTCTCCCATGATACCTATAGGACAGGGCTTTTTCCTGTTGTCCAATATGTATGCATATACATTGGAAATAGGCTTGCCGATCCGTATGGGTTCGTTTGCATCCAGCCTGGCGACAATGCATCCCACCGTGGTCTCTGTGGGTCCATATTCATTGTATACAGTCATCAGGGAGTTAATGTTCTTTAAGATGCGTACCTGCCGCTGCGTCATCTGTTCTCCTCCGACTATAGCATTCATTATGGTGGGAGATGTAATATCGAGATGCTCCAGCATATTTATGTGCGCAGGTGTAAGCTTAATGGCATTAATGCCGCTTTCCTCACTGAAGATATGCTCGAGGATCCCGGTAAGTGGTTGCCAGCTTGGATAGATCCTGAGCTGCCCTCCCTGTGTCAAAGGGCAAAAGATGCTTGTCACAGTGAGATCGAATGACAAGGAGGTGAACAGACCGAAATTCGGCCTTCCGGAGGTTTCAAAATAGTGACCGCAGGCCCATTGAATATAATTTGACAAGTTCCTGTGTGTGATCGAACAGCCCTTTGGCTGACCGGTAGACCCTGAAGTATAGATAATATAGGCCAGGTCATCTGAATCTATGGCGACACCCGTGGGATCCGCAGCAGCAACGAGCGTATCCAACTGGATATCAATTGCAAAAACGGTTCCCTGATAATAATCCAGGTCCAAAAAATATTCCGACTGGGTGATCAGCACTTTTGCGCTGGTATCCTGTAGTATAAATTCTTTTCTGCTCGTGGGATATCCGGGATCGATCGGAACATAAGCGGCGCCTGACTTCAGTATACCGAGTATGGCAACTATCATCTTATCGGATCTGTCCAGCATAATGCCGATGCGGTCATTCGACTGAACATTGCAATCGTTCTTAAGATACCAGGCCAGCCGGTCGGCCTTTTCATTCAACTCCTGGTACGTAAGGAAGGCATTATCATACATCACGGCTGTATTATCCGGTGTTCGCATCGCCTGCGCCTCGAATAAGCCCGGCACCGGAATATCATGATCATATTCCGCCGCAGGTATATCATTGAAATCCATCAACAGCTCATGCCGCTCATTTTCGTCCATGTAATCTATCTCTTCGATCCTGCGTCCCGGGTCTTTCAATACCTGGTCTATTATTCCCGTCAAATGATGTTGCAATGCCCTGATCCGGCCTTCCTCATAGATATTACCGTTATAATCGAACTTTATGATGATCCTTTCATTCGGGATCACCGTAAAGGTGAAGTCATAGTTCGAACGATCAAAGCTGTTGAAAGATAATAATGGCAGACCATTATCATTACCATCACCTTCCATTCCCTGTTTCACGATCTCCTGTACCGGGTAATTCTCAAATACCAGTATGTGATCAAACAGGTTCCGTCCTGCTGCGCTTTCAGAAAGTATCTCCGCCAATTGGATATAGTGGTGCTTACTGCCTTCTATCGATTCCTGCTGCACTTGTTTTAACAATTCCCTGGCCGTCATTCCTTCCACGCCGTTGATGCGTACAGGGATCGTATTGATAAACAGGCCGATCGTCTCTTCTATCCCTTCCAGCTCTGCGGGACGGCCTGATACGACCGATCCAAACACGACATCGGTGGTATTATTATATTTCCCGATCAGTATTCCCCATACAGTCTGGAAAAAAGTATTCTCCGTTACCCCTGACTCCACGCATAAGTTCCTGATCGATGCCCTTTCGTCACCTTCCAGGATAAATGACATTTCCCGGGCAAGATATCCCTGGTTCGATCTTGCCGCCGGTCTTGGCAAAGCGCCTGTTCCATCATAGCCTGTCAGATATTTCTTCCAGTATGCCAGCGCTTGTTTGTTATCCAACATTCCCAGCCATTCAATATACCTGGAATAAGGATATACTTGTCCCAGATCAACTGGTTTTCCCTGGATCAGGCTATAATATATTTGGAAAAACTCCTTGATCAATATGCTTCCACACCACCCGTCCATAATAATATGATGATGGCTCCAGACAAATTCAAATGTGTCATCTCCTAATCCAAGCACCGCCAGCCTCATCTGAGAACCACTGTGCAGGTCAAATCCTTTGGACCGGTCGAACTCCCTGAAATCTTTTACAAATGAGTCCTTATCCCCAGTAACTTCCATATACACGAAATCCGGTGCGACCTTCCTCTTTACCACCTGGAGTATAATATTCCCAAATTCTTGCGTAAAAGACGTGCGTAATACCGCATGACGGTCTACCAGTGCCTTATAGCTTTGTTCCAATATACCTGCATTGATATCTCCCCTGACCCTGTAGCTCACCTGTATAAAATAGGTAGGTGACCCCGGAGAGCTCAGCCAATGGTAATAGAGTCCATGCTGTAAGGGGCTCAATGGATAAACATCTTCCAGGTTCCCATTTTCATTTATGCCGGCGACCTGATCGACACTTAATCCCTGATAAGTCAGGTCCACCGGGGTCAGGCGTTCCTGTTTTTCTGCCGACAACAGACCGGCGAGCTCTTCCACCTGTTGCCGGTATACCGTCATCAACCGTTCCATCGTCGTCTCATCGTATTGCTTGTCGCTGTATCCAATGGACAATCGCATCCTGCCCTGAACGACAATGCCGGAGAAATTCAATACCGAATCCCTTTCCATTTCCCCCGAGGACGACCTGCCATAATAATCTCCGGAAAAATCGAACAGATCTTTTTCCTTCTTCGCCCCTCCCGTGGAATCGAAGTTCCCAAGATAGTTAAACGTTATCTGAGGATCAAGCCGGTAGCTCTTACCTGCCAGGTAACGAAGTATACCATATCCTATACCTTTGTTGGGCACACGATGTAAATGCTCCTTTACTTCTATCAGTTGCCGGATGGGATCTCCGCTGTAACGCATGTCGAAAGCCATCGGGTATAGGGAAGTGAACCATCCAATAGTGCGGCTGACGTCTATATCAGCCCCGATATGCTCACGCCCATGCCCCTCGATATTGACCAGGACCTTTTCCAGGCCGAATACCTTCTTTAGAGAGAGGCTTACAGCAGTCAACAGTATATCATTGATCTCCGTACGATAAGCTTTATAACACCGGGTTAGCAATCGCTCTGTCGCAGGCTCATCGAGTACAAATGAGCAGGATGCCGTATCTTCTATGAGATTGGTTCCCTCCGGATTATCCAGGGACAATGAGGGAAATGAAAGAGATTCGATCCCTGACCAGTAAGGTTCTTCTTTTTCCAGGTCCTCGCTCAAGGCATAATCCATTTGCCGGTGCTGCCAATAACTGAACGAATCTGTCTTTAACGGTAGATTAAGCGGCTCACCCGCCAGATACTGACGGTATAAACCGGACAGGTCTTCCAACAGGATACGCCAGGATACGCCATCTATCACCAGGTGATGGACGACCAGCAATATGTCGTCCCCTTCCGTGCCCCGGAACAGGCCGGCTTTCAATAAGGGCCCGTTCTCCAGATCGATGCCGGACTGTATCTGATCGCACTTAGCTATGAAAGAAGCATCATCCCCCCTTTCAGTAACTGTCAGTGAATACCCCTGCGTCTCACGTTTATTCTCCTGCACCCAGCCCTCAGGTGTTTGCCTGTACACCATCCGCAAAGCATCGTGGTGATAGGTTATCTTCTCTAAAGCAGACCTTAATCCCTCTTCCGATACCGGCGCTTCGCTACGTAATAAAACAGCCTGGTTATAGTGATTTTTCTGCCCGGGGTGGCGTTCAAAAAAATATTTTTGAATAGGCCCTAAAGGTACCGCGCCTTCCACCACGCCTTGTTCTATCGACCGGCTTGAAACAAGGACCTGTTTAGCCAGGTCTTCCACTACAGGATACAGCATAATATCCTGAATAGCTACCGTATAGCCTCTTTGTTTCAACCGGGACACGATCTGTATCGATTTTATGGAATCTCCGCCCAGGACAAAAAAATCATCCTTTATCCCTATCCGCTCCTTTTTCAACACCTCCTCATAGATTTCCACCAAATGCCGGTGCAATTCGTTTTGCGGAGCGATATATACAGTTGCCGGCGACATACCTGCCCCTTCAGGATCAGGCAGCTGTTGCCTGTCTATTTTCCCATTCACGTTCATAGGCAAAGTCTCCATCCGGACGTAGTGAGTGGGCACCATATAAGCAGGCAAACGGTTGCCGAGAAATGATCTTAGATCAGGTATTGTCAGTCCATCACTGCTGATCATATATGCCACGAGCATCTTATCTCCGTCGCCGGTCTCTCTGGCCAGTACCAATGCAGCGTCGATATCGGGGTGGCTTTGGATCACCGATTCTATCTCGCCAGGCTCTATCCTATAGCCATGTATCTTTACCTGATCGTCTTTTCGCCCGGCGAATTCCACATTTCCGTCAGGCAGCCACCTTCCGAGATCACCGGTCCTGTAGATACGTCCGTTCTCCCGGAATGGATCAGCTATGAACTTTTCTGCTGTAAGATCAGGGTTATGCCAGTAGCCTCTGGCCAGGCCGGCTCCACCAATGCATATTTCTCCAATTGCGCCGATCGGCATTAACGCCCCCTGATCATCTACAATATATAGTTGTGTATTTGCGATAGGAGCCCCGATCGGTATATTCCGGTCGGGCGCCTGCACTCCCCTATTGACCTTAAATATGGACGCACATATGCTGGACTCCGTGGGACCATAGGCATTATAGTAAACACCATGCTGCAGAAAGCTGGCGGCTTGTTCAGGAATGGCCTGCTCGCCAGCCGTTATCAGCTTTTTCAGTGTCCGTACCTTTTCAATATCCATTAACTTCAGGTAAGCAGGTGGGATAGTTGCGATATCGATCCCGTTATCAGAAATGTATTCCTGTAGCAATGACGGGTCCTTCTTCTTTTCTTCATTGACAATATATAGCGTCCCGCCGGCTGTCAATATGGTGAATATTTCTGAAACGGACGCGTCAAAGGATGCCGATGCGAATTGAAGCCCCCTTTCACCTTCATTTATATCGAATATCTCCCGTTGTGAAAGAATCGTATTTACAATTGTGCCGTGCTCGATCATAACCCCTTTTGGCCTGCCGGTGGAACCCGAGGTATAGATCACATAGGCGAGGTCTCGCGGTGTTACGGCAGCGGCCCTCGATCCGGATGGAATTTCCCCTGTCTCCAACGGGATATCAATTGCCAATACGCCTCCATCATAATAGTCCAGATCGAAGATGTGCTCTGTCCGCGTGATCAGCGCCTTCATCTTTGTTTCCAGCACGATCAGCGCTTTCCTGGCCTTTGGATAGTCCGGATCGATGGGGACATAGGCCCCTCCCGACCGTAAAATACCCAGTATCGCCGTGATCATCTTCTCAGACCGGTCCATCACAATGCCAATCACGTCGTCCGGCTGAATATTAAAATTGGCCTTCAGATGATGAGCAAGCTGATTTGACTGCTGATCCAACTCTTTATAGGTAAGCGCGGCCCCTTCAAATACTACAGCTATGGCGCCGGGTGTCTTTTCAGCCTGCTTTTCAAAAAGGTCGACCAATGTACATCCGTCGGGATAGTTTTCAGCCGTATCATTAAATACATCCAACAACCGGTGCTTTTCCTGCTCACTCAAATAATCCAGGTCACCCACCTTTTTCATCGGATCTTCCAGTACCTGTCTTATTACCTTAAGAAGATTTTGCTGCACCAGCTCTATTTGAGCATCGTCGTAAAGATTGCCGTTATAGTTGAACCTGATCGTAAAAGGGTCTCCGGGAATGACAGTGACGGAGAAATCATAATTAGACCGGTCAAATCCACTGAAAGATAATAAGGAAAGTCCTCCACCCTCTCTCTGCTCATCTATGCCCTGTGCGACTACTTCCTGAACAGGATAGTTCTCGAACACAAGTATATGATCGAATAAATTCCTTCCCAGGGACGTCCCGGCCTGTATTTCCGCCAATTGAACATATTGATACTCTCCGGATCCGACAAACGTCTGCTGTACCTCTTTTAATAAGTCTTTGACCGGCGCATCTTTCCTTATCCGGATCCGTACAGGGATCGTATTGGCAAACATACCGATCATCTCTTCCACCCCTTCCAATTCTCCCGGACGGCCGGAAACAACCGATCCGAATACCACATCACCTGTATTGTTATACCTGTCCAACAGAATACCCCACATCGCCTGGATAAATGTATTTTCTGTTGTCCCGATCCGCACACAAAGGTCCCTGAGCGTTTGTCTCGAGGGTCCGGTGATCTGGACTATTTTTTGCCGGGCCTGAAATCCCGGTTTTATTTTGGCAGACGTTCCCGGAATGCCGCTGACCGTATGATAGCCTGATAAATACTCCTTCCAGTAGCTCAAAGACTCCTCTTTATCTACCTTCATCAGCCATTTAATATATTCTGAATATGCATATACCTCATTCAGCTCAGGCGTCTTCCCCTGCACCAGGCTGTGATATATCTGAAAAAACTCTTTGATCAATATGCTTACACACCAGCCATCCATAAGAATATGATGGTGGCTCCAGATGAAATCATAGGTATCCTTGTCCAGTTTTAATACTGTAAGGCGCATTTGAGAACCGCTGTGCAGATCAAAACCCCGGGACCTGTCAGATAATTTGTAGTCCTCTACAGAGAAAGTTCCATCTCCGGATACATCCAGGTACTCAAAGACAGGGTTGGGTTCTTTTTTTACTATCTGCAGCAATCTATCGCCGTAATCCTGTGTGAAAGAAGTGCGGAGCACTGCATGACGGGCTACAAGTGTCTCATAGCTCCGCTCCAGTATATCCATTTCCAACTTCCCTTTTACCTGGTAGCTCATTTGCATAAAATAGGCAGGTGACTGCGGAGAGCTCAGCCAATGATAGTACAGCCCTTCCTGTAAAGGGCTCAAAGGATAAATGTCTTCAATCATAATATTTTATTTAGCTTTTGTAATTGCTCCATGCTCAAGCCCTTATAGGTGAGGTCCGCCGGGCTCAGGTGCACCTTTCTTTCCGTCGACAGTCTGTTGATCAGCTCCTCCAGCCTTCGGCATAAGCCGGCCAGCAGGCGCTCCATCGTCGATGCGAGATATTGTTTGTTGCTGTATGCTATGGACAGTCTCATCTGCCCATTGGTAACGATCCCCGAGCAAACCAACGCAGAATCCCTTTTCATTCTCTCCGAAGCAGGCTTGCCATGATAATCCCCGGAGAACCAAAATTGGCCATCCTCACGGTCCGTATCCGCGGCCGTGCTAAAATTTCCGAGATAATTGAAGGTGATCTCGGGGGCAGGTCCATAATCCTTGCCCGCCAGGTAACGAAGTATCCCGTAACCTATACCTTTATTAGGTACCCTGTGCAAACGCTCTTTTATATCTATCAATTGCCGGATCAAATCCTTGCTGTGACGCATATCCAGCACCACCGGATACATTGTGGTAAACCATCCCACCGTCCGGCTGACATCGATATCCATTCCGATATCCTCCCGTCCATGCCCCTCCATGTTGACCAATATCCTTTCCATATTGAGTGTTTCATGCAGGGCCAACCCCAAAGCGGTCAATAATATATCGTTGATCTCCGTGGAATATGCTTTATAACATTGGGTCAACAGACGCTCTGTCATGTCTTTACCGAGAATGAACGAGCATGATGCAGTATCTCCGATGGAATTGCTCCCTGTGATATCATCCTTGGGAAGGGCATCCGGAGAATGCGCGTTTATAGCGGACCAATAGGGCTCTTCCTTTTCTAAGTCCTTGCTTCCGGCATATTCCATCTGACGTTGCTGCCAATAACTGAATGAATCTGTTTTTGATGGAAGTTCCAGCGCTTCTCCTGCTTCATATTGACGGTACAGGATAGACAGGTGCTCTAAAAGTATGCGCCAGGATACGCCATCTATCACCAGATGATGCGCTGCCAACAACAGGCGGTCACCATCGGGATGCCGGAACAGGCCGGCCTTGAACAACGGTCCTTTCGAGAGATCCATGCCTGATTGGATATTATCGCAATGCATTATAAAGGACATGTCGTCAGCAGCCTCTACCACTGTCAAAGAGTAACCCTTTGTTTCATTTCTATGCTCCTGTACCCAGCCGTCGGGTGTCTTCCGGTAGACCATTCTCAGCGCATCATGATGGAGGACGATCCTTTCCAGCACCGCCTCTAGTCCATCTGCCGATAGTTGTGTTCCGCTTTTTAGCAGTACAGACTGGTTGAAATGATGTTTATCTTCCGTATCGCGTTCAAAAAACCAGGCCTGGATGGGGCTTAATGGAACAGCGCCTTCTATCTGCCCCTGTTCTATAGCCCGGCTGACAGGCTTCAGGCATCTTGCCAGGTCTTCGACAACAGGATATAACATAACATCCCGGATATGAATGGAGTAGCCGCGCAGTTTCAGTCTCGATATGACCTGGATGGATTTTATCGAATCCCCGCCGAGAACAAAGAAATTATCTTTTATACCAATGGGCCGCTTTTTCAACACCTCTTCAAAGACTGCCGCAAGATGGTATTCTGCATCGTTGCCCGGAGCTACGTAAGACTCACCTGTTCCGATGTCCAACCCTTCCGGATCGGGCAGGTTTTTTTTGTCTATTTTACCGTTGACAGTCAACGGCATCCTGTCCAACTGGACAAAATGCGCCGGTACCATGTAACCCGGCAATTGCCGGGTTACGACCGCCCTCAATTCAATACTGCTCAACTTCTCCTTACTGACCACATAAGCGATCAAACTATTCTCGCCCTTTTCATCCATTCTGGCTATCACCACAGCTTCATCAATTTTCGTGATTCCGGACAGGATATTCTCTATCTCCCCAAGCTCGATCCGGTAACCACGGATCTTTACCTGGTCATCTATGCGACCAATGTATTCCAGCTCACCATTTTCCAAGAACTTCACTTTATCACCGGAACGGTATAGCCGTTCATGCGCCTTAAAAGGACTGGCTATGAACCGTTGACGGGTCAGTTCCTCCCTGTTCAAATAGCCGCGGCAAACCCCTTCGCCCCCTACATATAATTCCCCCGGAACACCCACCGGCACCAGATTTCTGTTACTATCCAACACGTAACAGCACAGGGTTGGAATAGGAACGCCTATACTGCCGCTGTTACTCTTTATTTCCTCCTCCGTAATTTTCTTATAGGTGACATGCACAGTCGTCTCTGTGATGCCATACATATTGATCAGTTGTACCCCAGGGTATCTCCGGTGCCATTCCGCCAGCCTTCCGGGACTTAATGCCTCTCCCCCGAATATTACATAGCGCAATCGGAGATCAAAGGGCCCACTGTCGGAATCCTGCTTTATCAGGTTATAAAAGGCGGAAGGTGTTTGGTTCAACACGGTCACACCTTCTTCCTTCAGCACTTCGAGATAGGCGGCCGGATCTTTTGCGGTCATCGATGGAACGACGACCAATTTGCCGCCGAAGAGTAAGGCCCCATACATTTCCCACACTGAAAAATCAAAACAATAGGAATGGAACATCGTCCATACATCCTGTTCTCCAAAATCAAACAGCTGCCTGTCGTTCCTGAACAACCTGACAACATTCACGTGCTCTATCAAAGCGCCTTTAGGGTTACCTGTTGTCCCGGATGTATAGATCACGTAAGCCAGGTCCTTCGGTTGATTGACAGACACCGGATCTCCCTTTTCATACAGATCTTGCTCCCTATCGAATTTAACCAGTTCCTCCTTATCTATCACTACCCTACACTTACTATCCGTAATAATGTAATCTATACGTTCTCTCGGATAATCCGGGTCTATAGGAACATACGCCCCGCCGGATTTCAGTACTGCCAGTATAGATATGATCATCAGCTCTGACCTGTCCAGTTTTATCCCTATCAGGTCATCCGGTCCTATTTTGTAGGTTACCCTGAGATAACGGCCTAATTGGTTCGCTTTCTCATTCAGCTGCTTGTAATTCAGCGATATTTCTCCAAAAACCACAGCAATATTGTCGGGAGAAGCCCTCACCTGTTCTTCAAACAAACTTGTTATTGTGCTCTTTTTAGGATAACCCACCTGGATATCGCCTGATACGGGCATCACCTTCGCCTTCTCATGCCCGGACAAAAAGTCCAGCTTGTCAATAGCCACGGCAGGGGTGTCAGGAACACGTTCCAGAATGGCAATATAATGTTCAAGCATTCTTTCAATTCTCTTCCTGCTGAAATACTCCTCGTTATATGTCAGATAACATTCAAGACGCTCGCCTTTTTTGACCAGCAGGTTGCAATCATATTTGCCGAGACCACGGTTTAGTTCGACCCTTTCCCATAGGCCTTTTTCCTCCAGCTCTTCATAGTTAAACAGCACATCGAATATCGCCGTCCGGCTCATATCTTTTCCAGGATTAATCGCCAACACCACCTTTTCAAAAGGAGCAGCGGAAAATGCCACAGCATTCTCATAATCCAGCGTAACCTGTCTCAGCAGGGACATAAAGTCAATACCGGCAGGGATCTTGTTCCGCAATGTCAACAAATTAACGACCGGTCCGGCCAGGCTGGCCAAAACATCCGGTCTCCTGTTGTCATACAAGGTGCCTATCACTATTTCATCACTGCCTGTATACCTGTGCAACAAGGCATTGAATGACGCCAGTAAGAACATATGAACCGATATCCCATGTTCCTCGCAGAACCGGCAGATCCTCTCTGATACCGCAGTCGGTAACTGTCTGGCAACGAGCGCCGCCTTATAAATATGAATATGTTCCCGTGGCTTATCTGTTTCCAAATATAATACCGGAGCATTTGCCAGTTTTTCCCGCCAGAAGAACATCAATGATCCCAGTTCATCATTGGACAATCTATTCTGCCATTCCGAATAGTTGATATACTGGCTTCTTTCAGGATTATAAGGTTCATTCCCGGAAAGACGGCCGTCATAATGGCCCGCGATCTGGTCTAAAAGGATCTCCAGCGATCGCCGGTCCGTAATTACATGATGCGCTGTAATGACAAATACATACTGCCCCGCGCCGCTTATGCAACTGAAACGGATCAATATATCCTTTTCAATATTGAACGGCTCATCGATGACCCGGATGCATTTTTCGATCAACGCATTTTCCGCCTCTGCATCCTCCGCCTCAAACATCCTTATATTATGTACATATTTCTCGTCGATGTACTGGAATGCCTCTCCATTCCTGACGTGAACCCTTGTCTGTAGAACAGAATTATTTTTAACAGCCTTTCTAACGGCTGTCCTCAACAATTCCAGGTCCGTTCCAGCAGGCAATTTTACGATCAGGGGCAAATTATGATACACCGGTCCCTCTTTATAAAGATAATTCCTTTCAAACCGATCGATAAACCACAATCTTTTCTGATGTTCGGAACAAGCGCCTTCCGTAATCGCTTCATTTCCCAACATTATCGGCAAGAGCTTATACCCGAGACTCAATCCGACCAGTTCATTAATAGTTGCCGACCGGTGTTTGATGACCGTACGCACCAGGCTGTCAAAATATTCCCATAGTCTTTCTATCGTTGTCCTCTCGAAGATATCACTGTTATACTCCAGATTCACACCTATCTTCTCTCCTTCTTCTGTAAAATAAAAGATCAGATCGAATTTGCTTACCACCTGTTCTCCGCCTTCATATCCTTTTATGGCAACATCATTTAAGCCAGCTCCCTCCCTATCATTATAGATCAGGTTGAAATTCTGCAGCAGTATCATTACATCGAACATCACACTTCGGCTGCTGTCCCTTCTGCAATGCAGGTCCTCCACCAGTTCATCGAAAGGATACGCCTGATGCTCATAGGCTCCCAGTGTTACCTTTTTAACGTATTCCATCAATTCGGAGAAACTTTGTTCGCCTGTGAACCGCACCCTCAAAGGCAGCGTATTCAGGTAAAATCCGATCTGTCTGTCCAGGTCCGGATGCTGTCGGCCTGCGATCGGCGTGCCTATAATAATATCCTTTTGATGCGTATACCTGTATAACAGGATATTCACGATCGCCAGCAATCCCATGAATAAGGTAGCATCATGCTCCTGGCTAACGGATCTCAACCCATTTCTTTGCCGTGCATCGAGCGACCTTGTTATCACCGCCCCATTATACGATTTTACAGCCGGTCGTATCCTGTCGCCGGGGAGATCGAGTACAGGCAGCGTTCCTTCAAACTGACTTTGCCAATACGCCTTATGATCCCTGAATGTCTCCTCCCGCAACTGCGCCTGTTGCCAGACAGCATAATCTTTGTATTGAATACGCAAGGGGCTTAGAGGATTGCCTTCCCCCCGGCTATATGCATTATACAACAACAATAGCTCCCCGATCATGATATGGATCGACCAGCCATCGCTGATGATATGGTGCATCACATTTACCAGTATCCATTTACGATCCTCTACCCGGTACAACCCTGCTCGCAGAAGAGGGCCTGACGATAACACAAATGGCCGGCTGATCTCTTCCTGCACCAGTCCCTTTATCAGCTCCTGCCCGTCTTCCATATGCATCAAATCCTGTCTGACAGATAGCCTGAATGCCTGTCCTTCCGGGGACTGGATCACTTGCCGGACCTCTCCCTGTTCATCTGTTTTGAAGACTGTCCGTAATATCTCATGTCGTTCTATCAATGTATTGAAAGCCCGTAATAATGCCGCTGCATCCAATGCCCCTTCCAACACATATACCCTTGATATATTGTAAGCGATATTACTTTCCTCAAACTGGCTCAATACCCACAGCCTGTGTTGGGAAGAAGACACCGGGTAATTAGACTGAATCCCAGCGGGAGGTATAGGAATGAATATGTTTTTTGCAGCCTGCGTTATCCACAATGCCTGCTCTTCCAGGGTTCTTTTCGAGAACAAGTCTTTCAGGGTTATCTTAATACCGAACTCTTTGTAGATCTGGCCCGCCAGGCGCGTGATCTTCAGACTATGGCCGCCTGATCCAAAAAAGTCATCCTTTATACCTATAACCTCTTTCCCCAGCACATTTCGCCATATTACAGCCAGTTGTTCCTCGGTTTTGTTGCGGGGAGCTATATATTCTGTCCCGGCAGACATCATCATTCCTTTTGGATCGGGCAGGTTTCTTCTATCCACCTTGCCGTTGGCATTCAACGGGAAGGCTTCCAGCCGGACATAATGAGCGGGGACCATATAATCAGGCAGTATCCTGCTAAGATAGGTCCTGATATGTGCGCCGTTGAGCACCGCTTTGCTGACGATATAGGCTATTATTTCCTTTTCCGTCTGTGGCGCTGACCGGACTACGACGACCACTTCATCGATGTCCGGATACTGTTGCAATGCAGCTTCTATTTCACCCGGCTCGACCCGGTAGCCCCGTACCTTGACCTGGCTATCTATCCTGCCTAAAAACTCTATATTCCCATCCCGCCTCCATCTGCCGAGGTCACCCGTCTTATACATACGTTCACCTGGTTTAAAAGGGTTGGGGACAAATTTTTCCGCTGTCAGGCCGGGGTTGTTTAAATATCCCCTGGCTAAGCCCGCCCCTCCAACGCAGATCTCTCCTATTATTCCTATCGGCGACAATTTGTGATCCTGATCCAGGATATAGGCAGTGCTATTACTTATAGGCTTTCCGATCGGGATGTTCTCCTTCGTGGATATTACCTGGCAGGTCAGTGAAAAAGTAGTATTTTCAGTTGGTCCATAGCCGTTGATGATCTTTATATCCGGATAGTATAACAGCAGGGCATCGATATGAACAGGTGATAGTTTATCCCCACCCGCCAATATCGTCTTCAATCCTCTGAATATTTCCAGGTCTTTATCCACCAGCTGATTTAACCAGCCCGCAGTGAACCACATCGTATCCACTTTATTTTTCCGGATCGTCGACCTCAACTGTTCTTCATCCAACAATGCATCTTTACTACACATAACGAGCGTGCCGCCGTTCAATAACATTCCCCAGTATTCAAAGGTCGTAGCATCGAAGGATGCCGCACCCGTGGACAAAAGGACCTCGCTTCCTCTCAGGTCTATATAGTTGGCTGACCTCACCAGCCGGACGACACTCCTGTGCTGGATCATGACACCCTTGGGCATTCCTGTGGAACCGGAAGTATACATTACATAGGCCAGGTTATCCGGGCTGGTAGCAGTTCTGAACAATCCGGCAGACGGCTCCGTTGTCTCCTGCAGAGTGTCTATCTCAATAACCTCCCCGTCATATTTACCAAGATCAAAAACCAGGTCTGACTGGGTTATTACGATCCTTACTCCGGTATCTTTCAGGATAAACTCCTTTCTGAATGCAGGCAGGTCCGGATCGATCGGTACATAAGCCGCTCCGGATCTTAATATCCCCAGAATGGCAATGATCATCTGCTCATTGCGCTCCAGTATTATACCTACCATATCGTCGGGCCTGATGTCATACTGCTCACGCAGATAACAGGCCCATCGGCCGGAACGTTCATTCAGCTCCTGATAGGTCAGCACAGTTTCACCATATACCAGCGCTATCCGGCCGGGCGTCCTGGTCGCCTGTTCTTCAAACAACTCCGGGATCGTACTATCCTCCGGGTAAGCTACCGCTGTATCATTGAATTCCACCAGTATTTGGTGGCTCTCCGGCGCCAATGGATAATCCAGCTCCATCAATGCCTGCTGAGGATGCCGGACAAGATGATCTAAAATAATGGAGTATAGCTCTCCTACCTTTTGTATGGAAAAACCGGACCTTAATTTCTTTGTCAATCTCAAATTGACAAGGTATCTGCCCTTCGTGGTACTTATCGAGCAGTCAAAATAAGTGTTTGTCCGTTCCCGGCCTCCTGCTTGTACGGGTTCCTGCCTGCCGGGTTCCTCCCCCGCTGCGGGCATGCCTTTCTCCAGTGCGTCATAGGCATGAAAATCGACATAATTGAATAATACATCAAAGAAGGGGTTTCCGGTCTCCTGTTGTTCATTATTTACAAGGGCTATCTGAGCGAGACTTAGCCTTTCGTATTCTTTTAGTTCAACAAGCCGCCCGTTCACGCGGGTAATAAGACCGGCGCATTTTTCACTGCCGTCGATCTTCATTCTTAGTGGAATGGAGTTTAAAAAACATCCCAATACCTTGTCGCTGTCCTCCAGACCGGGACGGATATTTGTTACAAGCCCTGTTACAATATCATTGCCATAATTCAGGATCTTCAGCAGATGAAGAAAAGCGCTTAGCGATATCACCTTAACAGTCGTATTCAATCCGGTAGCTGTCAACTCCAGGTCTTTCAAACGGTTTTCCGGTAAAGTGAATGCATAGCCCTGCAGCGCCTCCTCTTCCGTAAACAGGTCCAGCCGTGGATAATCTGCCAATTCATTTTTCCAAAAATTTTTTACCCTTTCTTCCTTTTGGTCTATGTGGTGCCTGACGATAAAGTCCTTGTAAGAGGATCGTAGTTGTCCGGGAGTGTAGGATGCATCCTCGCCCAGCTTCAAATACACGTTATTCAACTCTGTTATGAACGATGCCGTGCTCCACCCATCCAGGATCGCATGGTGGAACT
>Ga0268264_10001434_pt1 | contig 22298 bp, 13 predicted proteins | sample KBSSwiS32_FD_190357 | JGI IMG/M metagenome (GOLD analysis project Ga0268264, IMG submission 190357) | Switchgrass rhizosphere microbial communities from Kellogg Biological Station, Michigan, USA - KBS Switchgrass S3-2 (SPAdes) (version 2) | ecosystem: Host-associated > Plants > Roots >...
CAGCCATACTGCGCCGATGGCGTGCTCGCCAGTGAAGACCAGCCCTGGAAGCGAGAATGCCAACGCCACGGTGAATAGAGTCAGGAGGCAGCCGGCGACGATCGCCAGCCACTTGAGCACGTTCAGGAGCTGCTCCAACACAACGGAAGTCAGCCGGTCGATGGAGCCGATCAAGTGCAAGGCGATACCGAATGTCGCCGTGGTCACCGGGTAGATGAAGCCGGTCGAACCAAACAGATGGCTGAAGAATTCAATCTTCAGCATGCCGAACAAGGCCTGCCACAAACCCAGCAGCAGCCAGAACAGTCCCGTGAACAGACCCGCTTCCGCAAGGACCAGAATGTTGCGCCAGGCATCCCCGAACACAGTGCCGTAGGCGGTTCGCCACCGGCCGCTCGACAGGCGAGCCTGGATGAACGGCAGAGCCAGCAGCCACAGCACGATGAGTGCCAGTGGGAATGCAGGTTGGATATCAAACGGTAACGGGCTGTATTGCGTCGCAGGGATCTGGGTAGCCCCCTCGTGCCAGCCGAAATAGAAGCACAGTCCCGTAACGCCGCACGAGAGAACCCACATGAATCGGTTGCGCGCGAATCTGGCCAACAGTTGGACAGTCACGGGACCCAGGAAAAATGCCGAATACAGCGCGGTGAGCCATGCCGGACCGAGCCGGCCAGCATGTTGGGCATGATCCAGCGCGAGAAAAGCCGCCCCCTGTACCAGGGCGGCAATCAGGATGACGGGCAGACTCGATTTGACAGACGACGGGTTGCTTTCTTCCATGACCCCACTATCGAACCGAATTGTGGCAAACCCGTGGCGCTACCCCGGCAACTGCTCGCCCCGCGTCTCGAGACACAACGGCAACAGGAATATGCCCAATACAAACGCAATGGCCGTCGCCGCCACCGGCATTCCCACACTCCCGTAGCTGTGCACCCCGGCCCCGATCAGGAAGTTGACTCCGGCGCCCACGAAGCGGCCGAACGAGGTCACGAATGCGAACGCGGTGGCGCGAATCGACGTGGGATATTGTTCGGGGAGCCAAAGGCTGTACATGGCGAAGTTGCCGCCGAAAAAGCCCAGAAAAAACAGGCTGCCAATGAACAGGGTCAACCCGTCGGGGACATAGAAGGCCCAGCCGAAACTGAGCCAGATACACACTGCCATACCCAGGAAGAAAATCGCCAGTGCGGCACGGCGACCGAGTCGCTCAGCCAGGGGTGGCGCGGCCAGACAACCGAGCACGGTGCCAATCGACAGCAGGCCGGTGCCGAATGAAGCCAGGCGCACGGCCTCCGGACCGGTGTGCCCCGCCTTCTTGGCCAGTGTGATGATGGCGGAGGGCTCGTACACCGCTCCCGCCCAGAGGCCGATGATCGAGACGGTCACCAGTCCCGCATTCAACGCAGTGCGGCGCCGATATCGAGGCGAGAAAATGCCTTCACGCGCGGCCGACTGCGAGCGGACCCACCGGTCCGACTCCTTCACTTTCGATAACGTGTAGATCGCCAACAGCACCGGGGCTCCGCCACAGAGAAACATGGCGCGCCATCCAAAAGAAGCGCCGACAGTAAAGTTCAAAGCCGCGGCAAGAAAGAAGCCGACGTAATAACCGGTCTGCAGATACCCAGCACCCATCTTCCGCCGCGACTCGGGCCACACTTCAGCCACATACGTGCCCGCCAGCGCCCACTCGCCACCGATCCCAACACCCGCGAGGAAGCGGAAAACTCCGAGCTGCCAGACGTTCTGTGCCAAGGCAGCGGCGGCAGTAAACACCGCGTAGAACGCAACAGCCGCGGCGAGTGTTCGCGTGCGCCCCCAGCGATCAGCCAACGGCCCCCAGATGAGCGAAGTGCCCCACCCTGCCAGAAACACCGCGAACAACACGGACCCGGCAAACACAACCGAGGGGGGTGAACCGTCCAACCCGGATTTGGGAAGCAACTCGGTGAGCGCCGGGGCCAGCACCAGCGCAAAGATGAAGGAATCCATTCCATCCAGGGTCCAACCCGCCCATGCGGCCCAGAAGCCCTTAATCTGCGCACCCGTCAGCGGCACTCGCATGGCGCTTTCCAGTCCCATCGAAGCTCCCCTATTTTGCGGATCGCCGGGGCTCGAGCCACCGCCGCCGGCTATTTCACGTACAACGAGTCATTCGTCGCACGTAACACATTCTTCTGAACCTTGCCCATGGTATTCCTGGGCAACTCACTCATGAGCAGTATGCGCTTCGGTTGTTTGTAACGGGCGAGCCGGGAACGCACGGCCTCGAGCATTTCGCCTTCGGTGAGTTGCGCACCTTTCCGGAGCACAACCGCCGCTGTCACTCCCTCGCCGAAGTCAGGATGAGGGACACCGAACACAGCGCTCTCCAGGACTCCGGGAATGGCATCCAACTCGCTCTCGACTTCCTTCGGGTAGACGTTGTAACCACCACTGATGACGAGATCCTTCACCCGACCGACGATGTGTACGTAGCCGTTACTGTCGATCCTGCCCAGGTCGCCGGTCTTGAACCAACCGTCGGAGGTGAACTCCTGAGCCGTCTTTTCCGGAGCCTGCCAGTAGCCGGCAAAGACATTCGGGCCCCTGATTTCCAGGGTTCCGATGGCATCGGGTGACGTCTGCACCTGGCCGGCTTCCGCGTTGATGACTCTCACTTCAACCCCGGGCAATGGCGGACCGACGGACCCCGGCACCCGTGCACCCTCGTACGGGTTGGAGGTGTTCATCAACGTCTCGGTCATCCCATATCGTTCGAGGATATGGTGACCAGTGCGCCGTGAAAACTCCTGGTGAGTTTCAGCAAGCAAAGGCGCCGACCCTGACACAAACAATCGCATGTGTGCCGTGGACTCGCGGTTGAGTCCCTCCTCCTGCAGCAGTCGGGTGTAGTGAGTCGGCACCCCCATAAACACTGTCGCCTCGCCGAAGCGGCGTACGGCATCAGCGGCGTCAAATCTCGAGGGCAGCAATATCATGCTGCTTCCGGAAGCCAGCACGGTGTTGATTGCGGCAAACAGGCCATGTACGTGGAACAGCGGCAACACGTGTAGCAACACGTCATCGCTGGTGAATCGCCAGGCGCTGGCCAGCGTCTCGGCGTTGGACGCCAGATTCTCGCGCGTCAACATCGCGCCCTTGGATCGACCGGTTGTACCGGAGGTGTAGACAATCGCTGCGATCGAGTCGGGGCGCAAGTCACTGGGCGGAGCGAAACTTCGATCCCCATTCAGCAACTCCGCAAGCGTAACCACCTCCCACCGCGTCTGCAGCACCGGTACTTCTGCGTCCTCAACTACGACGGCCTGCGGCTGGGCATCGCTCAAAAAGTAGTCGACTTCAGCGATCGAGTAGGCGGTATTGACCGGGACAAAAGCGGCGCCGAGGCGCAAACAGGCGACGTACAAAAAGACAGACTCGGGCGACTTCTCGATCCGGACCGCAACCCGCTCGCCTGGCCTGACACCGTATCCTCGCAACAGGGCCGAGGCGATCCGCCCGGAGCTGTCCAGAAGGTCACCGTAGGTGAAGCGTCGACCGTCCTGAGTGACGAGAAACAGCCGCTCCGGAGGAACCCGAGTCAGCCACTCGCTGGGGTCAACGCTCATCAACGAACCGACTTGGCGTCAGCCGTCCAGTTGACATACTCGTCCGCCAGCCCGCGCTGATAGAAACCCCTGGCCGCCCGTAATGCCGTCAGAAGATCCACGATGATGCGGCGAGGATATTCCTCCCGCTGATCTCCGATCTTCAGCACCACCATGCCCCCCTGCTGATCCAACGGTGCCAGGGCGAACAGGGTTTTGGTGGTCTTTGCGCTGGTAATTTTGACAACGAAGCCCTGTTTGCTGTCCCCAATGATGGTCAGCACGTTTCGATGAGCCACGGTGAGTACGACTGTGCCGGGATCGTCGCCGGTCAATTGGTTGATCAGCGACTCGACGTTGTCTGACGACGGCTGTTTCTTGGAAAGACGCGGGCAGGCCACGCGCTCCCACGAGACTTCACGCGGCGTCGACGCCCAAGAGGGTTGAATTGGCATGAAACGGAAGTCCGCAGCCAGGGGCTACGGCACCCCGTGTCGGCCAGCAGTACTACTGCCCTGCGGCATTGTTCAGTCGGGCTCCGCGATTACAAGGAGCCCTATGCTACTGACGATCCTGCCGTCGTGTCAGCATCTTGGCAGTAAGCAACGGAGGCAGGCAGACGCTCGAGAAGAGCTGTGAGCTTATCCAGATCCAGAGGCTTCACCAGGTGGGAGTCGAATCCGGCCTCCCCTGAACGGCGCCGGTCTGACTCCTGTCCCCAGCCCGTCAATGCGACGAGAGTGATCCTACGGCCCCACGGTTGCGCACGAATGCGTCGGGCGACCTCGTAACCGTCGAGCTTGGGCATACCAATGTCGAGCAGCGCCACTTCCGGCAGATTCCGCTCAGCCGACTCCAGCGCAAGCGCCCCATTGGCAGCGCTGAACACCTCATGTCCGCCCAGCTCCAGCAGCGTGGCCAAGCTCTCCAGCGCATCCGAATTGTCGTCCGCCACCAGAATCCGCCGACGAACCTGAACGGCTTCGCCCCCCACGTTACTGTCTAAGCCCACAGCGGCACGTCCATTACCAGCGGTCATCTCACTCGTTATTACAGGCAAAGTAATCAAGAATTCACTCCCGCGGCCATTCCCCTCGCTGAAGGCGCTAACGGAGCCACCGTGCATCTCCAGCAGCTTGCGAACGAGAGCAAGTCCGATGCCTAACCCGCTCTGGGCGCGCCCGGTCGGGACATTCAGTTGAGTGAACATGTCAAAAATCACCGGCTGCATGTCGGTAGGGATGCCGATGCCTGTGTCTTGCACCCGAATCTCCACCGTGTCATCCACCTGCCGCGCTGTAAGGCTGATCTGCCCTCCGTTCTCGGTATACTTCGCAGCGTTCGAAAGCACGTTCCCCACCGCCTGGGTGAGCCGGAGCGGATCGCCAAACACCCGGATGGACTGCGGGGCGACGCTCAGATGGAGCTGGTGACCGCGCTCAGCGATCAGTGGCTGCACAGTCTCGACGGCCCGCGCCACCAGATCCGCGACTTCCACGGTCTCGCGTGACAGATTGATTTTCCCGCGTGTAATACGCGAAACATCCAGCAGGTCGTCCACGAGTCGCGTCAGGTGACCGAGCTGCCGCTCGATGACATCCCGTGACCACAGCAGCTGAGGATCGGTCAGCGGCTTTTTCCTGATCAGCTGCACGGCATTCAGGATCGGCGCCAGTGGATTGCGCAGCTCGTGGGCCAACATGGCCAGGAATTCATCCTTGTGCCGGTCCGCGGCCTTCAGCGCCTGTTCCACCCGGGTGCGCTCGGCGATTTCGCTCTGCAGGGTCCGGTTGGCCTGCTCGAGCTCGGTGTTGGCCCGTTGCAGGACGCGATTCAACGTCTCCAACTCCCGGGTCTTTTCAGCCTGCAGGTTCGTGTTGGCCGCGGCGAGCTGCTCGTTGGCGGAGGCCAGCGTGCGGTTCAACTCGCGCAGCTCGCGGCGCTTCAGATACAGCTCGACGAGGACCGCCACCTTGCCGCGCAGGATTTCCGGCACGACCGGAATCGACACGTAGTCAACCGCACCGACTTTGTACCCGGTCAGGCGGTCGAGCTCACTGACATGGACGCCCGTCACAAAAATGATGGGCGTTTTCTCGAACCGCGGATGCTCGTGAATCAGCCGGGCGGCTTCGAAGCCGTCCATGTCGGGCATGCTGACATCGAGCAACACCACGGCAAACTCCTGCCGCATGAGCTTGTCGAGCGCCTCGAGCCCCGAACGGGCTGACACGAGATTCCAGCCGAATCCATCCAGCACCGATTCGTAGGTGAGCAACCGGGATGGCTGGTCATCGACCAGCAGGATGCTCACCTTTCCGTCAGTGTCCATGTTCTTATTTGCGGGCCCGGGGGTGTTTTGTAGGCGCACTCTACCTATGCAACCACATCCGCACCAGTGACAACAGCTGATCCGTGTTCACAGGTTTTGCAACGTAGTCCGACGCACCTGCCTCCAGGCACTTCTCCCGGTCCCCCTTCATGGCCTTTGCCGTCAGGGCGATGATGGGCAGCCGGCGGAACTGATGGTTTTTGCGGATCCGGCGCATGGTTTCGTAGCCGTCCATCTCCGGCATCATGACGTCCATCAGCACGAGCGACAGGTCCTCCGTCGTTTCCACCAGGTTGATCGCTTCCTGGCCATTGGTCGCGGTGATGACCTGCATGTTGTGGCGCTCGAGCAGGCTGTTGAGGGCGAAAATGTTGCGAATGTCATCATCGACCACCAGCACCTTGCGGCCCTCCAGGGGCTCATCGCTCTCGTGCAGAGTTTCAATCATGTGCTGCTTCGACTCGGGCATGTCCGCGATCACCCGGTGCAGAAACAGCGCCGTCTCATCGAGCAGCCGCTCCGGTGAGCGCACGCCTTTCAACACGATGCTCTTCGCCTTCTTGCGCAGCTCGTTTTCCTCGGATTCCGACAACTCGCGGCCCGTGAACACGATGATCGGGGTCTCCCGCAGCGCCGGATCCTTCTGAACCTCGGCCAACAGGTCGAAGCCGGACATGTCCGGCAACCGCAGGTCCAGCACCACGCAGTCAAACTGGGTCTGCCGCATCAACTCGAGGGCCGCGGCCCCGGAGCCCGCGGAGTCGATCTCCACGTCATTCGCCCCGAGCAACTCCGTCACGCTCATCTGCTCGGCCGGATCATCCTCCACAATGAGCAGGCGGCGTGTGCGCGAAGTCGTAAAATCCTTCAGCCGGTCGATGGCCTGCTCGAGCCGGTCCGTGGTTACGGTCTTGGTGACGAAGGAGAAAGCGCCCCGCTCCAGCCCATACTGGCGCTCATCCTCGATAGTCAGGATCTGAACGGGGATGTGGCGCGTCTCGGGGCTGCGCTTCAACTGGTTCAGCACCGTCCAACCCAGCATATCCGGCAGGAAAACATCGAGTGAGACCGCGGTCGGCCGGTGTTTGCGGGCCATGGCCAGGCCGTCGGAACCGGTGCGGGAGTGGATGACCTTGAAGCCACGGTCCCGTGCAAGGTTGACCAGGATGCGGCTGTAGTGCGGGTCGTCCTCCACGACCAACAATACGGCATCACCCGGTTCGATGCTGTCACGGTCATCGGGAATCGACTCCTCCTGGCGGACCACTACCGGTGAAACCACAGGCTGGAAGGCCACTGCCGCCGCCGGTGAATTCGATACGCTCATCACCTTCGCGTACGCAGGCCCCATGTAGGTGAGCGGCAGGTACAGAGTGAAGGTGCTACCGCTGCCGGCAATACTGCTCAGGCGGATTTCGCCACCCAGCAGGTGCGCCAACTCGCGGCTGATCGCGAGGCCCAGTCCCGTGCCACCGTATTTGCGCGCGGTGCCGGCATCCGCTTGTTGGAACGCCTCGAAGATGATTCGCTGCTTTTCCTGCGGAATACCGATACCCGTGTCGCTGACCGAAAACTCCACGACCGAGGGAGCCTGGGTGAGAGTCGGGTGATCCTGGGTCCAGCCACCCATTGCGATACCCACGTGCAGTCGCACGCCGCCGCGGTCCGTGAATTTGAAAGCGTTCGACAACAGGTTCTTCAACACCTGCAACAGGCGCTTGGAGTCTGTTGTGATGGCGCGTCCCAGCCGCGAATCGAAATCGGCGGTAAACGACAGCTTGCGTGCTTCCGCCTCGTGCCGGAAGTTGCGCTCGATGGTCTCGCGCAGATGCGTGAACAGCAGGTCTTCGCATTCGACCGTAACCGTACCCGACTCGATCTTCGACAGGTCCAGGATGTCGCTGATGAGGTTCAGCAGGTCGGTGCCGGCGCCATGGATGGTCTTCGCAAATTCGACCTGCCGATTGCTCAGGTTCTTGTCGGCGTTCTCCGCAAGCTGCTGACCCAGGATCAATATGCTGTTCAGCGGCGTACGCAGCTCGTGCGACATGTTGGCCAGGAACTCCGACTTGTAGCGCGAGGTCAGCGCCAGCTCGGACGCCTTCTCTTCCAGCGCGCGGCGGGCCAGCTCGATTTCCTGGTTCTTGCGCTCCACTTCCGCGTTCTGTTCGGCGAGCAGCGTCGCCTTGTTCGCCAACTCTTCATTCGTCTGCTGCAACTCGGTCTGCTGGGCCTGCAGCTCACCGGCGAGCTGTTGCGACTGCTTCAACAAGCCCTCGGTACGCATCGTCGCTTCGATAGTGTTCAACACGACGCCGACGATACTTCCCGTCAACTGCTCCAGGAATGCGAGATGCGAGCCTGTGAATTCGCCGAGCGAGGCGAGCTCCACGACCGCTTTCACGTGTCCCTCATACATGACCGGCAGAACGACCACGGACTTCGGGCGGGCCGTCAGCAATCCGCCGCGCACCTGGATCGTTTCGGCTGGGATGTCCGTCAACAGCAGCCGTTGCCGGTCCGCCGCAGCCTGACCCACCAGCCCCTGGCCGGGGCGGTAGCGGCGCAAAGCGCGGTCATCAGCACTCTCGTCAGCATAGGCGGCCAACTCTTTCAACTCGGCGTCGTTGGCCGCGCCCTCCATGACGTACACCACACCCTGTTGGGCATTGACCAGAGGCGCGAGCTCAGACAGCAGCAGCTTGCCCACGGCTTCCAGGTCGCGCTGGCCCTGCATCATGCGGCTGAACTTGGCGAGGTTGGTCTTCAGCCAGTCCTGCTCGGTATTGCGCTCGGTCGTGCCGCGCAGGTTACCGATCATGGCGTTGATGTTGTCCTTCAGCTCCGACACCTCACCGCGCGCATCGACCTGGATCGACCGGGTCAAGTCGCCCTTGGTCACCGCCGTCGCCACTTCCGCGATCGCGCGAACCTGGGTGGTCAGGTTTGCCGCCAACAGGTTGACGTTCGCCGTCAGGTCCTTCCACGTACCGGCCGCGCCGGGCACGTGCGCCTGTCCACCCAACCGGCCTTCCACACCCACTTCACGGGCCACGCTCGTGACCTGGTCGGCGAAGATAGCCAGTGTGTCGGTCATGCTGTTGATCGTGTCAGCCAGGGCGTTGACCTCACCCTTGGATTCCACAGTGAGACGCTGACGGAGGTCGCCGTTGGCGACCGCGGTCACCACCTTCACGATACCGCGCACCTGGTTCGTCAGGTTGTTCGCCATGACGTTGACGTTGTCGGTCAAGTCTTTCCACGTACCGGCGACACCCGGCACGACCGCCTGACCACCCAACTTACCTTCCGTTCCCACCTCACGGGCGAGTCGGGTCACTTCCGCGGCGAATCCGTTCAACTGGTCCACCATCGTATTGATGGTTTCCTTCAGCTGCAGAATCTCGCCCTTCACGTCCACCGTGATCTTGCGCGACAAGTCGCCGCGCGCGATTGCCGTGGACACTTCCGCGATGTTACGCACCTGACCTGTCAGGTTGCGGGCCATCGAGTTGACGTTGTCGGTCAAGTCTTTCCACGTACCGGCAACACCCGGCACGATGGCCTGACCACCCAGCTTACCTTCGGTACCGACCTCGCGCGCCACACGAGTCACTTCCGCCGCGAAGCTGTTGAGCTGGTCCACCATCGTATTGATGGTTTCCTTCAGCTGCAGAATCTCTCCGCGCACGTCCACCGTGATCTTGCGTGACAAGTCGCCGCGTGCGATAGCAGTCGCCACTTCTGCGATATTGCGAACCTGGTTCGTCAGGTTGCTGCCCATCGAGTTGACGTTATCTGTCAGATCCTTCCAGACGCCGCTGACGTCCTTCACGTCCGCCTGGCCACCCAGCTTTCCTTCGGATCCCACTTCGCGCGCCACGCGGGTCACTTCCGCCGCGAACGCGTTCAACTGGTCCACCATCGTGTTGATGGTTTCCTTCAGCTGCAGAATTTCTCCGCGCACGTCCACCGTGATCTTGCGCGACAAGTCGCCACGCGCGATAGCGGTCGCTACTTCCGCGATGTTACGAACCTGACCGGTCAAGTTGCTGGCCATGGAGTTGACGTTTTCCGTCAGATCTCTCCACACGCCGCTGACACCCTTCACCTCTGCCTGGCCGCCCAACTTTCCTTCGGTACCGACCTCGCGCGCCACGCGGGTCACTTCCGCCGCGAACGCGTTGAGCTGGTCGACCATGGTGTTGATCGAATCCTTGAGCTGCAGAATCTCGCCCTTCACGTCTGCAGTAATCTTGCGAGACAAGTCGCCGTTCGCGATGGCAGTGGCCACCTCGGCGATATTGCGGACCTGACCGGTGAGGTTACCGGCCATCGAGTTGACGCTGTCCGTCAAGTCCTTCCATGTACCGGCAACACCCGGCACAACCGCCTGTCCACCCAGGCGTCCTTCAGTACCAACCTCGCGCGCCACGCGCGTCACTTCCGACGCAAACGATCGCAACTGATCCACCATCGTGTTGATGGTTTCCTTCAGCTGCAGAATCTCTCCGCGCACGTCCACTGTAATCTTGCGGGACAAGTCCCCTGAAGCGATAGCCGTAGACACTTCCGCGATGTTACGAACCTGACCTGTCAGGTTACCGGCCATGGAGTTGACGTTGTCAGTCAAGTCTTTCCAGGTACCCGCGACACCCGGCACAACAGCCTGACCACCCAGCTTTCCTTCAGTACCGACCTCGCGCGCCACGCGGGTCACTTCGGCGGCGAAGCTGTTGAGCTGATCCACCATGGTATTGATGGTGTTTTTCAGCTCGAGAATTTCACCCTTCACGTCGACCGTGATTTTGCGCGACAAGTCGCCGCGCGCCACGGCGGTCGTTACTTCCGCGATATTACGAACCTGACCTGTCAGGTTGGTTGCCATCGCGTTGACAGAGTCAGTCAGATCCTTCCATGTACCCGCGACGCCCGGCACGATAGCCTGACCACCCAGCTTACCTTCGGTACCGACCTCACGCGCCACGCGCGTCACTTCTGATGCAAACGAACGCAACTGATCGACCATCGTATTGATGGCCTCCTTCAGCTGCAGAATTTCGCCGCGCACGTCTACAGTGATCTTGCGTGACAGGTCACCGTTCGCAACTGCGATGGTGACCTCGGAGATGTTACGAACCTGGCCCGTCAGGTTGCTGGCCATGGAGTTCACGCTGTCGGTCAGGTCCTTCCAGGTGCCCGCCACGCCAGGCACTGCCGCCTGACCACCCAGCTTGCCCTCGGTACCGACCTCACGCGCTACGCGCGTTACTTCGGACGTGAAGGCGCTCATCTGCTCAATCATCGTATTGACGATGGTGGCTGACCTGAGGAACTCACCTTTGAGGGGCCGCCCGTCAACTTCCAGGCTCATGGTCTGCTGAAGGTCGCCCTTCGCGACCGCCGAGATGGTCCTCGTCACTTCCGTCGTCGGCCACAAGAGGTCATCGATGAGAGTGTTCACCGACGTCTCCATCGCACCCCAGGCACCAGAGCGGCGATCGCTGGAAACGCGATGACGAGTCTTACCGTCCTTACCGACGATCTGTCCCGCCCTTTCCAGCTCCCGGGCAAGCCGCTGGTTCGAGCTCACGATCTCATTGAACGTGTCAGCCACCTTTCCAGCGAGTCCGGTCTGGTCACTGGCGAGCCTGACGGAGAAATCGCCGTCACGTACTGACTGGAGCGCACGAAGCAGCTTGCGGAGATCGAGATTCGGCCCCTCGACCGCTTCTTTTACGACCGCTGCGGCCTTTGCGGCGGCGCCTGTCCTTGGGGTGCCCGCCATCCTGGTGCCTGCTGTCCTCGAGGCGGCTGCCGTCTTGGCGGTGGACTTGGAATTACGGCGCGCGCGAACTGGCGTATCCATCAACGAACTCCGGAAAATACGAAATTGGGGAGAGCCTTACCGCAGGGCGCGGCCGTCCGACCGCTTCGCCTGCGGCGAGGGAAGGAACCACGGTCCATAACCACGGAGTCTCCTGAATGCCGTCTATGGGACGGTCTCCGTGCGACTGGCAACCCCGAAAATCGACTTTTTTATGTTTCAGCGCAACGGGCAGGAACATAGCAGAAGTCGTTGCGCCCGCAAGGCAATTCAGGCTCGGTTAATGGTTTGCCAGGACACTGTATGGCCAGGAGCCTGGCTGACTGATGCTCGCCTGCTGCGGCCGTCCCGGGCCCTTGCTACGGTCGCGGTCACGGCGCATAGTCATTCAGCTTACATAACGCTTTCGCACCAGCGGGGACGAGGCGACGAATGAACGGGTCCTTACGGCTGAACGTGGCCGCACTGCGCCGTGCCATTCCCGTACGCATGTGGGGTGGCAAAGGCTCCGGACTTCCCTGCGATTTCTGTCGGGTCCTGGTCGGCCCCGGCGATGTTGAATATGAGGTCGAAGCGCAGCTCGACGGCGCTGTTGTCATGCTGCGGTTTCACTACCGTTGCCACTACGCCTGGACGGGTGGCGAAGAGCCGCGCGTGGCTGCCGACCGGGCTTGATGTAACCTACGCGGCTTTCCAGTATCGAGGCTCGAATGTCGCCCCTGGCGCGCTTCCGGCAGGTGGCTGCCTGCTCAGCTCTTGCTTTAGTTTTTCGCAGCGCGGCTGCCGAGCCGCCCAAACCGGTCGAGCTGGCTGCAAACGTCCCCGCTGTCATTGCCCATTCGGCGCTCCTCGACGTGGAGGCCACCGCCAAAGGCGATGTCCTCCAGATCAGTATTCGGCGCGTCAGTGACAAGACCCTTGTCAACACGGACGACCTGACGATCGCTATCGACGGGAAGAACGAACCCTTCACCCATGAGAAAGGCACCGTCTACGAGCTCGCGGTAAATGACCTGCGCGGCGACGGCGTGAAGGATGTTGACGTCACTGTCGCGCATGACGGTATCCGGGAGATCCTGTCGGGAAAGGCGTCGGTGGCTGAGCCGCCAACCGCGAGCCTTTTGCGTGACCACAAGCAGGTCGCGTGGTGGGTACTCAACATTGTGATCATCCTGATCGCGGCGATGGCGTTCTCACGCAAAAAGTCCGCGAAGGAAGAAGAGGAAGACGAAAAAGAGGAGGAGGAGAGCTAATACTTTCCCCGAACTGTACGGGTCCTGCGAGCTGCACCGCGCGCTCAAACCTGTTACTGTTTTACGACTTCCCTCATGCGTAAGCTCTACATATCTTTAGGTTTGGCACTACTGCTCCTCACGGCGCAGACGGGTGCCGTTCTTCATCATGTGAGCCACATCTGCCGTGTCAGCACCAACGTGCAGCCGCAGGTGCACGCGGACACTGCCCTGGAGAAGATGTGCGACCTGTGTGTCGCGTACTCACAGCTGGCGAACCCCTGTGGCAGCAGCGTTGATGTCGCCCACTTCGAACCGTCTTCATGTGCCGCCGGATTGCTTCGGCTCTGCGCGGTCAATGCCGTAGATGTTCCCACGCCGCGCAGCCGCGGCCCACCCTCCTCCGCACTTCTCGTTTAACCAACAGCCAACCGGCTGATGTGCCTGCTGCGGGGACAGCGGGCATTTTGAAGTTTTCGCGGAGTTGATTACATGTCGATTGTTGTTTTGGCGAAAGTGCCATGCGGGCACCTTCGCGTGGCGGGCATGTTGGTTGCGTTTTCGACCGCGGCCGGCGTTGCTCATGCAGCAGACCCGCAGGTGGCCAATCAGGCCAGCTCTTCCGTGCCCGAGGTTGTCATCACGGCCCAACACCTGAACGAGGAGCGCTCACGAATCGATACCGATACCGGCGCCTCCACGTACAAGTTTGACTCCAAGGCCATCGAGTCCCAGCCCGGTGGCAGCGAAGTCCAGCTCAACCAGGTCATGCTGCAGATACCCGATGCAGCCCAGGACTCCTTCGGTCAGCTCCACATCCGTGGTGACCACAACGGACTTCAGTACCGGTTGAATGGCGTCATTCTCCCAGACGGCATCAGCGTGTTCGGCCAAACCCTGCCGCCACGCCTGATCCAGTCACTAAAGCTGATCACCGGCAGCCTGCCCGCCGAGTACGGCCTCAGAAGCGCTGGCATCATCGACATCACCACCAAGAGCGGCGCCTTGCAGCCAGGTGGAGAAGTCTCGGTTTACGGCGGCAGCCACGGGTCCATCGAGCCGAGCATCAACTACGGCGGAACGACCGGCCCCAACACGTATTTCATCACCGGTGACTTCATCCGGAATGCCCTCGGCATCGAGTCCCCGGATGGCACCTCAACGCCGCTGCACGATCACACCAGGCAGTTTCACGGCTTCGGTTACCTCGAGCACATCTTCGACGAGCACAACCGGGTGACCTTCATTTTCGGCAGCTCGGACGATCGCTTCCAGATTCCGAACCGTCGCGGCGTCAGCGCGGCCGACATTGGTCCCGGGCTGACCGTCAACGGCGTGTCGGATTTCCAGAGCGATGACCTCGATGAGAACCAGCGGGAGCTCACGCACTTTGCAACGCTCAGCTGGCAGCACTCACAGGGGAACCTCAGCCTGCAGACTTCACTGATCACCCGCTTTTCCAGCCTCGCGTTCGCGCCGGATCCGCAGTGGGGCGACCTCCTGTTCGATGGGATTTCGCAGCGGGCGTACAAGAAGGACATCGCATACGGATTCCAGAGCGACGGCGCTTATCTGCTCAGCGACACGCACACGCTTCGTGCGGGCGTGTATGCACAGTTGGACCGGCTCACCAGCAACACGATGTCAGCAGTTCTGCCGACCGACGATGCGGGCCTGCAGACGAGCGACATTCCGCTGAGCATCGTGGAAGACACGCGCAATTCGCAGACCATCGAAAGTGTCTACGTGCAGGATGAGTGGCAGATACTTCCCGTGTTGACGTTCAATTACGGACTGCGCTTCGACCACTATCACGCTTTCAGCAGTGGAAGTCAGGTGAGCCCACGGGCCAACTTCGTATGGAAGGCAACCTCATCGACGACCGTCCACGCAGGCTACTCCCGCTTTTTCTCGCCGCCGCCATTCGAGCTGGTTGGGAACGAGTCGATCCTGAGGTTTGTGAACACCACCGCGGCTCCCCAGGTCACCACCGGCGATCTCGTTCAGGCCGAGCGCTCGAATTACTACGACCTGGGCGTGCAGCAGGAAATCTCAAAGGAACTGACTGTCGGTGTTGACAGCTATTTCAAGCAGTCGACCAACCTGATCGACGAGGGGCAATTCGGCGCCCCCATCATCCTGACTCCCTTCAACTACGCTGACGGGCAGGTCTATGGCGTGGAATTTACGGTCAACTACTCCGTGGGTCACTTCCAGTCATATGCCAACTTCGCCGTCCAACGTGCCATCGGCAAGGACATCGTCACCGGGCAGTTCAATTTCGCGCCGGATGACCTGACCTGGATTGCGAACCATTACATCCACCTGGATCACGAACAGCAGGTAACCGCCTCGGCCGGTGCGTCCTATGAGTTCATGGGTACACGGGTGAGCGGTGATTTGCTGCTCGGTTCCGGGTTGCGCAGAGACCTGGTGCTCCCCGATGGGCAAGGCATTCCCAACGGCGACCGGTTGCCCTACTACGAGCAGGTCAACCTGGGGGTCAGTCACGACTTTGACCGCCAGGGGGTGAAGGGACTGTCGGCCCGGTTTGATGTGATCAATGCGCTGGATAAGAAATACGAGATCCGCGACGGCTCGGGAATTGGCGTTGGGGCGCCGCAGTTTGGGCCGCGGCGGGGCTATTTTGTGGGGGTCACCCAGGCCTTCTGAGTCGAGCCGGCCGCATTTGCCGCGCGGCTGAGTACCGGAGTTCGCTGCGAGCGCGGCAATTCCGTCGCGCCCACGTTGGGACAAGCGCAGGTAGACTGCAATCAAAGTCCCGGCCCACCGGTCTAGTGAGGTAGTGGCTCAGTCGGAAGGCGTAGATGACACTGATAGTTCTGGTTTTCCTGGGCGGCATGCTGACGATTCTCAGCCCGTGCATCCTGCCGGTGCTGCCATTTGTGTTCGCGCGGGCGGAACAGCCGTTTTTGAAAAGTGGACTGCCCCTGCTGGCCGGGATGACGCTGACTTTTGCCGCCGTGGCCACATTGGCCGCGGTCGGCGGCTCATGGGCGGTTCACGTCAACCAGTTCGGTCGCGTCGCCGCCCTGGTGCTTCTGACTGCGTTCGCACTGACTCTACTGTCCCGTCGTCTGGCCGACCTCCTCGCTCGCCCGTTTGTCGCGCTGGGGAATCGCTTAACCGAGGGCCAGTCGAACGCGGGGAGCGGTTCGTCACTTCTCATCGGAGTTGCTACCGGATTGCTGTGGGCACCGTGCGCGGGGCCCATCCTCGGTTTGGTTCTAACGGGCGCTGCGATCTCCGGGCCGAGCGCTCACACCACTGTGCTGCTGTTTGCGTATGCCGCGGGTGCCGCGGCGTCTTTAGCCATCGCGCTGCTGGCCGGCGGCCGGGTGTTCGCTGCTTTGAAGCGTGGATTGGGAGCGGGGGAATGGGTGCGGCGGGGGTTGGGGGTGGCGGTGCTGGTGGGTGTGGCGGCGATTGCGTTGGGACTCGATAGTGGGTTCCTCACACGCGTGTCACTTGCGAGCACCGACCGCATTGAACAAACATTGATTGGAAAGATCCGACCACCCGCCCAACGCGCGAGGTCGAATTCGGCGATGCGAGTCGCAAATACAACTGCGCCCGGCAGCCTTCCGGTGGAAGGTCAACTACCGGCGCTCAGCGGAGCCACCGGCTGGCTCAACTCACCACCCCTCACGCGCGAGGGGTTGCGCGGCAAGGTTGTGTTGGTCGACTTCTGGACCTATTCCTGTATCAACTGCCTGCGCTCGCTGCCATACGTGAACGGGTGGTATCAGAAGTACAAGGACCATGGACTGGTGGTGCTCGGCGTGCATTCGCCGGAGTTTGCTTTCGAGAAGGATGTTGGCAACGTGCAGCGTGCCGTGCACGACCTCAATGTCACCTATCCTGTTGCGTTGGACAGCAGCTACGAAATCTGGCGGGCCTTTGATAATCAGTACTGGCCGGCCCACTATTTCATCGATGCCCAAGGCAATATTCGCGGCCACCACTTCGGTGAAGGCGACTACCCGGAATCGGAGCGGATCATCCGGGAACTGCTGACTGAAGCGGGCTTCAGGGACCTGCCGCCGGCCGGGATCTCGACCGCGGACGCCAAAGGCGTGCAGGCGGCCGCCGACCAGAACAACATGCTGTCACCAGAGACGTATGTTGGTTATGCGCGCTCGGAGCATTTCAGCTCCCCTTCTCATGTGGTGCCCGATCAATCCGCGCAGTACGAGGCGCCTGGCAAGTTGGAAATGAACCAATGGGCACTGACAGGCAAGTGGACTGTTGACGACGAGAAAGGCACGCTCGACCAGGCGCGCGGCACCGTTGTGTTCAGATTCCAGGCGCGCGACCTGCACCTGGTGTTGGGGCCGGGCCCCAGCGGCAAACCCATCCGCTTCCGCGTGCGCCTCGATGGCGCCGATCCCGGCGCCAGCCACGGCACCGACACGGACGCCACCGGCGCCGGCGTCGTAACCACCCAACGCCTATACCAACTGATCCGCCAACCAACAGGCGACATCCACCCGCACACCTTTACGATTGAATTTCTGGACGCGGGGGTCCAGGCGTATGCCTTCACGTTTGGCTAAGCGGTAGTCTGTGCTGGCTCAGCAACGCTGCACGTCAGCGATTTGGGCGTTACCGCCCGGCCGACTGCAGCTTGCGGCTTGCAGTCGTCAACAATCAGCGGCGACAGTCGCGCTTTCTTCGCGTACTTTCCTCGAACAAATCCTTTCCGGAAATCTGATCGCTTTTACTCGCGACGCATTTCGTCACTTCGAGGCCGAACTGAAGGCGGAAGGCATGCCTGGGTGACGTCCCGCATCGTCGCTTGATCAATGGCGCCCGCTGCATACAGGCCCTTCATTGCTTCATAGACGGTATCGAGAATCTTTGAGCGCTTCTTCACCGACACGCACCGCACCGGGTGCCAGGACCGGTTTTGAGGCTGTCGTTTTAGCTTTCGTGGTGCTCGTTGGCGACGGACAATCGTCAGTGCCAGCCCGGTTACACGAGCTCCAATCTGAGCCTCCGCCCGACCAGCGCCGCCGCCCGCTGGAGACTGGACACAGTAACATCGCAGGCAGGATCGAGCAGGCGATTGACCTGCGTGCGGCTGGTCCGCAGCAACTTGGCCAGTCCGGCTTTCGTTACGCGCTTTTTTCTCATTTCCTCTTCGAGCTGCCAAGCGACAACTTCCTTGACCGCTTGCACCTGCAGCTCTTCGAGAATGCCTTCCGCCGCGAGAAAATCATCGAGGCTGCTGCCAATTCGAGGGTTGCGCTTTTTGCTCATGATTTTCTCACCGCCTTCATCCGCTTCCGAGCCAGCTTCCATCCGCTCGAAAATTTATTGGGAGTGAGATAGCGGGTCTGGAGGCAGAGGCCAACGGACGACAGTCGGTGCGCTGAACAATCCTTAGGCAGGGGATTTTTTTCTAGAAGGCGCTGGAGAGCTCGAGAATCGGGCTGACGAAAGTGGCCACAAAGGTGTCCACAGACGATCTGAGAAGCGCGCGTAACTCAGTGGTGGAGCTAGTCGGGATCGAACCGACGACCTCATCCATGCCATGGATGCGCTCTCCCAGCTGAGCTATAGCCCCGTGCGTATGACGCTGTTTCTGAAGGGAAACTTGGCACCTCTGGCTGAGCTGAGGGGCCGTCCCGTCGTACTGAGGGTCGCGAGGATACCAGAAATCTGCCGCTTGAAAAGCGCTAGCGCTTCGCGCTGTCGAGTGCGAGCAGTTCGACGGCGTCGTTCTGGGCGACGATGTGGCCCTGCAAGGGAATTCGGGCCGGCGAGAAGGGTTTCATGATCAGTGCGTAGCGATACGTATCGCTCACGCGGTGCCAGTCGACGCTGGCGTCTTTCGCTTCGTGGTACCAGAACTCCGAGGGCGCATAAGGCAGCTGCTCGTAACGGAAGTATTTCATCGGGGAGCCTACGTTACCGCTGAACTGATACGGGATCAGCGCGTGGCGGTCCATGACGGCGAATGAGCCTGCGTGGAGATACATGAGAAGGTCACGGACGCGGACGCCGGTATAGATCGGAAGGACGTGGCTGTGCTCGGGAATTTTTGCCACGACCTCACGGTAGTGCGCGATCCAGATGCTGTTCTTACGGAAGTGGAATGTGAGGATGGCGAGATTGACGGCGACCAGGCCGATCGCAAGGTAGTGGACGGCGCTGCCCGTGCTGGTGGCACGGCGTGGGAGATTCAGGAGGCCCAGGATCAGAAACACGGGCACCAGGGCCAGGGTCCGCACATCAATGTACGATGCCTCGGCCTGCGCGAACGGTAAAGCGACGTACATGATCAGAAACAGCACCGCGTAAGCCCACGGCTCGAATACCTGGGACCCCTTCCGGGACCATCCATCCCGAAACAGTCGCTCGCGTAAGGCGAATCCCAGGAAGGCGACGAGCAGAACCAACGCCGCCAGTTCCTGGTAGGTGTTGTATCTCAGGAAATCCCAGGTGAGATTCCGAAGCTTCTTTTCGGGCGTGCCCCAGATTGAAAACTGGTTGAAGAGGTCCGTGGGCTGGCGGTAGTGAATCGCAACCAGTTGGTGCCAAGCCAGCATGGCCACGATCGGCAGAATCAGCACGGCTTCACGGGTGATCCGGACCTGGCGGAAAGTAACCCATCGACGGAAAGCCACCCGCCAGGCCGCGGAAACGCCGATGGCGGCGCCAATGAAAACCGTTGCAGCCAGATGGGTCAGGTAGGAAACAATTATAACGATGACGAAGGCCGCATACCGCGTCAAAGACCAACGTTGCCTGAGGAGCTCCATGAGGGCCAGCGCAACGAAGACCACCGCAATGGAGAGCCTGAACTCCGTAAATCCCATGACGAAGAATGTGTCGGTGCTCAGGTATAGACTGATCAACAACATCAACACGGTAACGTCGGCGGATGTCTGTCGGGCGCGCAGATAGGCCAACAGACTCAGAGGCAGCGACAGAAAGGTCAGGATTGCCCAGAGAATGCCCGCGGCGCTGAGTCCAACAATAGCCACCAGCCCGGCAAGTATCAGGTCACCCAACACATAGGGTGTGAATAGAAAGTGGTACTGGTAGTCGGAGCCAAACACGGCGCCGTGATGGAAGAGCAGGTCTTCCATGATGAGCGCGCGGGCGAGATGGTTCGGGTAGTCCTGGATGACCAGGGGCGAGAACCAGGCAATAACGGCCATGTACAGCAGAACGGCCAGCAACAGGCAGTTGCGGGCGGTTCCGGTGGTCACTTCTGCAATTTCAGGGCAGCGTCGATGCGCGCCAGAGTCCGGTCGCGCCCAAGCAGTGCCAGCGTCGCGTCGATCGGAGGTGATACAGCCGACCCGGCGACAGCAACGCGCAGAGGCTGGGCAACCTTGCCCAGGCCTGCCTGCAACTCAGTAGCCAGGTCATTCAGCGCGGTGTGGATTGTCGCAGCGGACCACTCCGAAAGAGCGGACAGGCGCTCGCGCACCTTCTGCAACATCGGCATCGCTGCAGGAGTGAGATGTTTAGCAACTGCCTTGGCGTCCATCTCGAGATTATCCGTAAAGAAGAACCGGCTGTTCTGTGCCATTTCCTTCATTGTCTTAGCACGCTCACGTTGTGCCAAGATGACACCTTCCAGGAGCTCTTTGTTGTCACTGTGCAGACCCAGGCGTGACAGTTGGTATTGCAGATGCGGGATCAGGGAGGCTGGTTGCGCCCGCATCATATGCTGCTGGTTGAGCCACAGCAGCTTCTCGGGATTGAACGCGGAGGCGGCCTTGTTGACATCGTGGATGTCGAAAGCTGCGATCATCTCCTCGCGCGTGAAGATCTCCTGGTCGCCATGGGACCAGCCGAGGCGCACGAGATAGTTCAACAGTGCCTCGGGAAGGAAGCCCTCCTCCTCATACTGCAACACGCTCACCGCTCCGTGACGCTTGGAAAGCTTCGCGCCGTCCGGCCCCAGGATCATGGGCACGTGTGCATACACCGGCGGCTTGGCGCCAAGCGCCAGCAACATGTTCATCTGGCGCGGTGTGTTGTTCAGGTGATCGTCGCCACGAATGACATGAGTGACATTCATATCCATGTCGTCGACCACCACACAGAAGTTATATGTGGGGGTGCCATCGGAGCGGGCGATGATCAGGTCATCCAGCTCGGTGTTTTGGAACGTCACTGAGCCGTGGACGAGGTCCTCGACGATGACCGCGCCGTCGGTTGGATTGCGGAAGCGTACTACCGGGTTAACTCCCTCACGCGGCGTGGTTCGGTCGCGGCAGATACCGGTGTAGCGAGGCTTCTCCTTGCGAGCAATTTGCTGCTCGCGCATTGCGTCAAGCTCCTGCTTGGTGCAGTAGCAATGGTAGGCAGTGCCGTCATCCAACATGCCGCGGATCACTTCTTTATAGCGATCGAACCGCTGAGTCTGGTAGTACGGACCCTCGTCGGCATTGAGGTCACACCACTTCATGCCATCGAGAATCACCCGGACGGCTTCGTCGGTCGACCGCTCGCGGTCAGTGTCCTCGATGCGCAGGATGAATTTGCCGCCCATGCGCCTGGCGTAGAGCCAGCTGAAGAGCGCCGTCCGGACGCCACCTACGTGCAGCATGCCAGTGGGACTAGGGGCAAAGCGGGTAACTACAGCCATGGAACGGGGATTTCCTTGAATCGGGGTATTGAGCCGAGCCGCGCATGTTACCAAAGCGCGCGGCGGGCAGGCCTTGCGTGGGGATTCGAGGGAGCGGACTCGAGCGTGCCCGGATTTTTGTAAATCTTTGATTTATAAAGACTACCGGAGGTCGCGCAGTGTGCCGAGCGTGGGCCTTTCCCAGATCCTCCATCGCCGTGTCGATGTGATTCACCGACGAACTGATCCATACCGCCCCGCTTCGCGTCCGATCTGCAGGCGCGGAGCGCCGAAGGTCAGCCACAGAGCCGGACAGTGACGGAACCGCGCTCAATCCGGGCTTTGTTCAGACACTGGCCTTGGGTCCGGGCGCTAGGACAATCCGAGTCCGAGGTCACCGTGCGGCACGCCGGCGCTCGGTTCCTGAGCGCTCCGCAACCCGTGGGTCCCTATGCCGCAGAGGATTGGGAATTCGCGTGGTTCGCCGCGTCCGCGTACGACAAAACGCATGCCGGCGCCAAGCGGCGAGCTCACGCCGTTGATCCCGAATCGCAGGCGAGTCCCGAGCTCGCGCTCCGAGCAGCCGGACGGGAATGTTGGGTTGGATTTCCGAGCAGGAAACTGGACTACGAGGTTGAACCAACACATCTCAGGGTTGAAGTCTGGCAGAAGCAACGTGCGGACGGAACGCGAGCTCGGG
>Ga0268264_10001435_pt1 | contig 22296 bp, 17 predicted proteins | sample KBSSwiS32_FD_190357 | JGI IMG/M metagenome (GOLD analysis project Ga0268264, IMG submission 190357) | Switchgrass rhizosphere microbial communities from Kellogg Biological Station, Michigan, USA - KBS Switchgrass S3-2 (SPAdes) (version 2) | ecosystem: Host-associated > Plants > Roots >...
ATGGGTCGGTCTGTCGATTTCGATGTTCAGCAACGACCTCGTCGACGTCACCGTGCACACGCGGGAGCGACCGGCCAACGACGACGATTGGATGAACGGCGCCACATTCACCGACGTTCAGCTCACGACGCTTACCAAGGCGCTGCACGCCCACAACAAGAAGGTCTACTGGACCCTCGCATTCGAGCGGCCAAGATGGCAGGAGGGGGATGGCGATCCGAGATCCACGCCCAATCCCCTCGACTGCGGGCTGCCGACGTACAACGTTCCCCGCTACCAATGGGGCGCACCGAAATTCTCGTTCATCGACAACAGATGCGTCGTCCCGTCGCTCTGGTTCTGGGACGTTGACCATCCAACCCACGCAGCAAAGGTCGGCCAGTTCTTCACGAGCATGACGGATGTTGCGGTCCGCTATGCGAAGCTGGCGCAGACACTGGGCGTCGAGATGTATTCGCTGGGAACCGAAACCGAACAGCTGTGGCGCACGAACGCCAACGAGCCCAACTTACGCGGTGAATTGCAGGCGATGGTAAACGCAGTCCGCAAGGAGTACCGAGGACTGCTGACCTACGACCAGCATGTTCAGGCCACCGGCTTCTACAACTTCAGTGCAGTCTTCGCCGACCTGGGGCTCGACGTCGTTGGAATCAGCCTGTACGGGGAGCTCGTGCCTGCCCCGCCCAACCGAATCGTCAGCGTCTCCGAACTCAAGCAAGGTTGGTTCAACCTGTTCAAACAAGTAGCCTTCATCAAGGCGGCCAACGGTGGACGGATGACCATAGCTACCGAAGTTGGCATGGTGAACTCGGTAAATGCTCCGTACCTGCAGAACATGGGTGGAGGGCTGCCGACCGTGGACGACGTCAATGGCAACGGCATCTTCGACGGCGACGAGCAGTACTCGAATGTCTGGCTTGCATTCGAACAGGCCGTCGCCGAGACGGGTGATCTGATGCAGGGTGTGTTCATCTGGGGTCAGGACGTCAACGCCACCCGGGGGCCACCCTACGGCCTGGTCACTTTTGATTTTCACGGCAGGCCCCAGGCAAACACCGTCGGACAGATCTTCGCCCGATGGGCCGCCGCTTCCGGTTCACTCGTCTCCGCGACGGTCGTCGAGTACTACAATGCGCCGCTCGACCATTACTTCGTCACCTGGGTTGCGGACGAGATCGCAAAGCTCGATGCGGGTACGGTTATCAAGGGATGGGCTCGTACAAGTCGGTCGTTCAAGACCTTCGCGCCGGGGCAATCCGTCGCCTCGCCCGTGTGCCGCTTCTACATTCCTCCCGGCCTCGGCGACTCGCACTTCTTCGGACGCGGCAACGCCGAGTGCGATGGCACCGCGCGGAAGAATCCGAGCTTCGTACTCGAATCCCCGAACTTCATGCAGACGTTTCTGCCGACCGAAGGCACTTGCCCGCCCAATACAACGCAGATCTATCGGGTATTCAGCAACCGGCCCGACGCGAATCACCGCTACATGACGGACAAGACGATCCGCGATCAAATGGTGGCGAAGGGCTGGCTGGCCGAAGGCGATGGACCCGATCTCGTCGTCATGTGCGCGCCGCGGTAGGACTGCGGCGCCACGGGAACGTCGCTTGCGGAGTCAGAATCGTCAAGTACGCTCTTGCGGCGATCGGCGTGCTAACTGATGCGCGTTGTCCCGAACAACCCTGGGTTCTATAAGGGGTGGATAGCGCAATCGATTGGCCGCTTTGTGCGACCGCGCTCTATGTCTGCCGTTGGCCGATAGCATCACGTCGATTCGCCCGCGCCGGACGCCACGTCCGTGTGAGATCCGAGCTACCCGTCGGCTAGGCCGGTCCTGCCGTTTCCGGCTTGCCGGCGTCGATGCTCGAGTGCGAGCGTTTGTCTGCGATGGGCGAGGCAAACCGCGACGCCGCGATTTGCACAACCAGCGCGGCCAGCGTAAGCACCAGGATCGATCCGGTCACTGCCAGCACGCTCTCGATCGAGAGGTCCTTGACATCGACGGCAAGGAAACGTGTAAGCGCGGTGATGGCGACGTAGAGCAGGAACAGCACCGGGAGGCGATCGGTCTTGAAGTAGATACCTACGATCGTTCCCAGCTCGAGATAGATGAAGAGAAGCAGGATGTCGTCGAGCCCAGCGCGTCCAGCCTGAATCATTTTCAGGTAGTCCGTCCCGGCGGACCAGACAATCGTGGCCCCGATCACGAACAGCGCGACGAGTTGAAAGCCGCTCACCAGCCCCTCTCCAAGCCGGTCAAGCGTGTCTTTGACGCTCTTTTTTGTCATGACTCTCCTCGGACGTTGACGCACCGCGGGCAGCGCCCCCGCCCGCGACTATAAACCAGGCGTTGCGGGATGCGTGACTGACTGCTTTGCGCTACCGACGTGTGCGCCGGCTTCTCGCCGACAGCGGTCGCACACAATTGCCGACAATCGACATTAGGTTGAGTCGTCGGCTACGGCGACGCGCAACACATGGCGCAGCTCACTGCTCCGCTTTCACTCCAGCCGTCGTAATCACCTTTGCCCACTTGGCGATTTCCTCGTCGAGGAACTTGCGCGCCTCCTCCGACGTGTTGCCGACCGGTTCGATACCTATCGTCTCGAAACGGCCTTTGACGTCGGTCGACGCGACGGCCTTCGCAATCTCGACCCCCATCTTGGTGACAATGTCGCCCGGTGTTCCGGCCGGGGCGAGGAACAATACCCAGGTCGAAGCTTCGATTGGCGGACCTCCCGCTTCCACAACAGTTGGCACCTCCGCTGCGCCTGCAACCCGCTTGGCGGAGAACATGCCAAGCGCCTTGATCTTGCCGGCGCGAACCTGCGGCATCAGCGTGCTGGGCACATCGACCAAAATCTGAATGTTCCCGGCCATTAAATCCTGCATCGCCGGCGCCGTGCCCTTGTACGGGACGTGCACCATGTCAACGCCCGTCGTCTGTTTGAAGAGCTCCGTGGTGAGGTGTGCTGCCGCCCCAACGCCGGAGGAGCCGAACGAAAGCTTGCCCGGGTTTGCCTTGGCGTAGGCGATCAGTTCCTTGATGTCCTTGGCAGGCAAGTCGTTGTTTGCGGTCATGATGAGGGGCGCGATCCCGACCAACGACACCGGCGCAAAGCTCTTCACCACGTCGAACGGTAACTTCCCGGCGTAAAGCGTGGCATTGGCCGCGTGCGCGGCGATGACGGTCAAGAAGGTATAGCCGTCGGGGGACGCTTTCGCCGCGATATCGGCGCCGAGAATCGAGTTCGCGCCGGGTTTGTTCTCGACAACGATGTTCCACCCGGTCTGCTCCGTCACCTTTTGCAGAACCATGCGCGTGGCGCCGTCAGTGATGCCCCCCGGCGGATACGGAATGATCCAGCGGACTGGCTTGCTCGGCCACGCGGAGCCTTGCGCGTGGATAACGGTCGAGACGAGCAGAGCGAGAATTGCGAGTGCTGATCTAAGCGGTTGCATCACGAAACCTCCGAGGAAACAGCTCGCCGGCAGGAGAACAAAGCCAGATCATGAAGGCCACCAAGCTCACTTTTGCTCACGGCTGGTTGTCCCGGTTGCTACGGCTTGCAGCTCGGGCGTCAGGACCGGAGCCAAGCTTCTGAGGCTTCGTTGAAGTCGTACTCGTCCCCGGCCTGAACCAGTAGATTGGCGTCACTCATCATGCCGCCGGCGGTGGTTGCCTTTCCACTTGCGGCAACTCTGCATCGATGCAGGCCCAGCGCGGCGCAGACGACGTCCAGATCGTCATCGCAGGATTGGCAAGATTCGGATGGTCGAAGGTGCCGACGCGCACGAAGATCAGATGAGGCCGCACCTCTGCCTCACTGAAGAGCGGCGTCCCGCAAGTCGGACAGAATCGGCGGTGCATTTGGTTGCCACTGTCCGCGACACTTGGATAGTCGTTGGTCTCGCCGGTCACCGTGAATGCCGCTGTACGGAAGCAGGCGTTGACCGTTCCGCTCCCGGCACCGATATATTGGCACTCCCTGCACCAGCAAACGCGCGTCACAATCGGCGGCGCCGAGCTTTCCCAGCGAACCGCTCCACAGAGGCATCGACCCGTGATCGTCATAGCGTCCTCCAGCCAACGAGGGCAAGCCTTTGATCGCCGATGCTACGTCGGAGACTACATGGCCGGCAAATTACGCAGTCATCCACCTGGCCCTCCGCTCCCATCGTAGCCGTGGCACCTAATCCCCATCGGCTGAGCATTGTAAAGTGACGGCTTCGGAAGGGAAGGCGGGAGTCTCGTGGAAATCGGGACCGGCAAGCCGTAGGCACCAATGTTGGGAGCAGCTTGAACGCCAATGAGGCACTTGCCGGAGTGTGGCGGCTGGGACAACTGCCGCCTCAGTCGCTCGGTCACGCGATGCTAAGTGGCGCTGACCCTGTGCTGCCTTCGTCGTTTGCGGTCGGCACTGCTGCTCAGGTTCCCGTTGCAGCGGCGGCGCTCGCGGCCTGCGAGCTCGGTCACGCGCGCGGCCAAGTTCGACAGGATGTTCACGTCGACATGCTGCACGCTGCTCTCGAATGCGTCGGCTGGTTCAGCGTCGATGGGCGCGTTCCGAAGATGTGGGACAAATTCTCGGGGCTATATCGTTGCTCGGACGAATGGGTACGCGTTCACGCTAATTTTGCCCATCACCGCGACGGCGCCTTGCGGCTCCTGGGGCTGGTGCCAGAAACTGCGCAACGCGCGGACGCAGAGCGAGCTCTGCAAGCATGGCGGGCGCTGGATTTCGAGCAAATGGCCGCCGATCACGGGTTGGTAGTCGCTGCATTGCGCCGTTTTGACGATTGGGACGCACATCCACAGGGCCAGGTTGTTTCAGTACAGCCGCTTATGACTTTCGAACGCATCGGCGATGCCCCACCCGTCCCCTTATCGCACCTTCAGTCAAATCAGCGACCGTTGTCAGGGCTCAGGGTTCTTGATCTCACGCGCATTCTTGCCGGGCCCGTATGCGGGCGGACATTGGCGGCGTACGGGGCCGATGTGATGCTGGTCAATGCACCCCATCTTCCGAACATCGAATCGATTGCTGCCACCAGCCGTGGCAAGCTATCCGCGCACATCGATCTGCGTACGGAGAAAGGACGTCACGATCTGAACGAGCTGCTGGCAAGCACCCACGTCTTGGTGCAGGGATACCGGCCGGGCGGGCTGGATGCATTGGGGTACGGCGCGCACACGGTCGCGCTGCGCAAGGGAGGCCTCGTTTACGTGTCGCTGTCGGCCTACGGGTCCGAGGGTCCGTGGCGCACGCGCCGCGGATTCGACTCACTGGTCCAGACGACGATGGGCTTCAATCACGCCGAGGCCGAAGCCGGCGGCACTCCCGAACCCAAGCCGCTGCCAATGCAGATTCTAGACTACGCAACGGGTCATCTGATGGCGTTTGCGGCGTCGGCTGCACTCTTGCGACAAATGAACGAAGGCGGCAGCTGGCATGTTCGGGTTTCGCTGGCGCAGACCGGGCAATGGATCCGCCGCCTGGGGCGCGTCCCGGACGGCTTCGGGGTAGCGTGGCCCGATCGCCGGCCCTACTTGGAGTCATCCCGATCGGGGTTTGGCGACCTCATGGCCGTGCGCCACAGCGCGCAGTTTTCGTTGACGCCGGCCAGATGGATGCGACCCTCAGTGCCACCCGGAACCGATCCGCCAACGTGGCCGTGATCTGCCATTGCTACGTCCTCAGCTAGGGTCGAACGTCCGGTATTCAGCGCAGATCGCGACGGCTGCTCATGGCCGTGAACCGCCGGTCGACCATGCGTCGCAGAACGACCCTGACCGGCCGGTGCGCCGTGCTGGAACCGGCCATTCATACGCGATCAATTCGCGGCGTTCGGCTACTGAATCACTCATCCGCACGAAGCAGCAGCGACTGCGGGATCGTGATGCCGAGCGACTTCGCGGTCTTCAGGTTGATCACCAGGTCGAACTTTGTCGCTTGCTCGACAGGAAGATCCGCGGGTTTGGCGCCCTTCAAGATCTTGTCCACGTACTTCGCGGCGTTGCGGTAGTTCGCGGCCGGGTCATATCCATAGCTGAGCAACCCGCCTGCGCGCACGTGATCGCGCAACGCATACGCCACCGGCAGCCGGGTGGTCTGCATCAGTTCCTGCAGCTTCGCGCGCTCGGCAAAGTACATGCTGTCCGAGGTAACCACGATGGCCTGCGCTCGTTGTCGAACAATCTGCTCGACGGCGGCGCCGAGTTGCGCCGGCGTGCTGGCGACAACCTGCAGCGCAACGAGGCCCAATGCGGCGCAAGCGCGCTGGGCGCCGGTCCAGTACTCGGCATGCAACGGACTGCTTTCGTTCAACAGGATGGCGATGCGTCGGGCGCCGGGCGCAACCTCGTGCAGGATCCCGATCAGCTTGCCCAGCACCTCGTCCTGCTGGCTGGTGAAGCCGGTGATGTTCCCCCCCGGCTTGGCCAGACTTGCGACAAGTCCGGCGCCCACGGCGTTCCCAACGCCTGCCAGAACAATGGGTAGCGTCTTCGTCGCCTGCTGGGCCGCGTGAGCGCTTTGGCTGCTCCCGACAAGAATCACGCTGACTTGCTGCCCAATAAGTTCGCTGGCCAGCGCGTCCAAGCGGTCCACGTTGCCATTGGCGTAGACGAATCGATACTCGACGTTCTTCCCTTCGAGCCAGCCGAGGCCCTGCATTCCCTGTATGAACGCCACGCGCAGATCCTTGGAGGCCGCTTCCGATGACGTCCACAGCAGTCCAACACGACGGATAGTCGCGGCAGGCTGTCCGCGGCTGAGCCGGTGCGTGACGAGCAGGCCGATGCCGCATGCCAGCAGAACATTGCGGCGCGTGATCACTGAATCACCTCGTCGACGTGAGGAAGGCCAGCCATCGTACGCCTACGGCGGGAATTGAGCGCCACCAACGAGTGGCCGGTCCTGGCCGTTCAGCGACCATCGAGTCTGAAGGCGGGCGGCTTGATCGTCGACGGTCGCAGTTCGACCCGTAGCAGCCGGTCGCGATTCTCAATAGCAGCCGTTGAATCGAGACGACGTAACCGCGGTCCCTCTCCGCGGGCGCTTAGCCAGAGCGTTAATTGGCGGAAGGTCGGTCACGGCGATCGTCACGTTCTCGCATCAGCCAATAGGTGATACCAAGGGCCAGCGTCACTGCGGCCAGAGCGAGCAATTGAGCGGCGTCTACATCGCGCAGATCGACAACGATGAGCTTTCGAGCAATTGCCAACAGCGCGATCAACAGCACGACCTTGGTTTGAATAATGCTCTGTTCGCCCTTGACCACGTACTGAAGCGTGTGATTGAACTCCAGCGCAATCAGCAACGTCAACGTTTCGCCAAACACCGTCTGAAACGCGCCGTGGTCAAGCGGATCGAGCGCACCCAGCAACAAGCCGGTCACGACTCCCAAGCTCAATCTGAAGAGCGCGACGAGGATAATGAGGCCGATGACGAAAGTGAGGACTAGCGCGACAATTCCCTCGAAGCGCTGGTAGTAGGACAGAACAGCCCAATTAGTTCGCAGGTCACTCCGAGGGGACGAATTAGCCATCGCGGCCTCCCTGTTCGATTCGGCGCTGCCCAACAGTGATTAACCGGCCAGACCAGTTCGATTATTCGCAATATCACGGACGGCATTTTACAACCATCAACCCCTGCCGTTTTGAAAGCCGACCGGGCCAGCTGTGCGCGCGATGGAAGGGGTCGATCCGGAACGACCGCTTCCTGACAACTTGGGCGACGACACTGACCGTCTGCAAGTGGCCGATAACGACCAACGTGACCGGCCGCTTACCGACGAGATCGTCGGGCCTGCGAATTCCGTCAACCTGTCGCCGGCTGGCCAGGCACCCGTGCGCGCTGCCAAGCAACGTCACGGCCCGCTCGCGCCGGCTGCCCCTGCCTATCCGCTCGCGGCCAATTCGTCGTCGGTGCCCGTCGTACAGCTAAACGGGGATCAGGGCTGAACAGCGTAGGGCGGCAACGTAACGAGGCGCTCGTCGTCGATGGGACCGCCGACCGTGAAGTGATATAGGCTTTGCCAGCGATCGTCATCGATCCCGAGCAGGCCGTGCATCTCATCGTCGAAGTAGCAGCCGATTCCCGTGGAGCGTACCCCCGCCGCTTCCGCTTCCAGATAGAGCACATGCCCGAGCACACCGCACTCCCAGAACAAATGACGGTAACGCCAAGGTTCCTCGCGCGCGAGTTCGACGTGCGCGAGCATACCCAAGGCGAAGCACGAGTCGGCCGCAATGTCCTGGTGACAGCAGATCGTTTTCGCGATGGCGCGCAGGTCGTGCGGCAACAGCAGATAGAGCGGCAGGTGTTCGGGACCTCTCTTCCGCCAAAGCCATTCCTGGCGCATCGATGATCTGAAATCGGCAAGCATCGATGGCTCCCGCAGGAACAAGTACAACCCCGGATCGAGCCCCGACACACGATGCACCATCAGGGCGGCATGCACCTGCGGCGGCATGGCGAGCGTGTTCCAAGGTGGCGTGTTCGATCGCACCATGAGCGCGTCGAGCATCGCGAAAAACGATTCGTCGCCGATGTGCGTTTCCCCGTCGAAGTCGACCGCACTGCGGCGCTGCCGGGCGATTGTCGCGAACGTCGGATCGAGGACGGGACCGCGGGGCAGTGGCAGCGGCGCTGGGCGGTATGCCGCCGGCTCGGAAGTCGCAAGCTTCCGCGTGGCGCGATGAATCGAATCGATATCCGGCCACCGCATGTGTTCCGCACTCAAACGGTTGGCGCGACCGGACCAGGTCGCGTCGCGTAGTTCCTCGCGCATGTGCTCGAGTTTCGGTCTTGAGGTTCCCAGCCCAACCCACAGCAGAGCATCCGGGGCTTCCGGTTCCGCATCGCCAAGATCCGCCTCGCGATCAAGTCCGAGCAACGCGGACACAAGCTCATCGCTGGCCGAGGTAAGCAAACGCGTCTGCCAGCCGACCATCGCCGCGGCGTAGCAGAGCGCCGCAATCGCATGCCCGCAATCGTGCTGGCAGTAGCGCCATGCCCGCATTCCGTATTTCCATGCCTCGCGCCAGTAGATCGAGCTCAGGCCTAGCACGACGCCGTCATTCTCGAAAGCGGCCGACCAGCGTGGATGGTCGAGCGCGGCCCGTCGTTCCAGCGTGTGATCGCGGCTCACGTAGTGATAGACGCCCGCCGACAGTCCGGGAAGATTCGGGCACAGCAGATAGCCTTCCGTGGGATGCAAATTGCCGCTGGAAGGGTTGCAACGCAGCGCCCAACGATTGCCGCCAAACGATTTCCAGGCCGACAAGCCAAGAGAGAATTCGAACAGGACCGCAACGCTGTGAACATCGAACGCCCGCATCGCCGGCAGTTCGCCGCGCCGAAGAGCGGCGTAGCGTGCGGGAAGGGCATCGGCGGCCAGTGGCAGCCTGATCGCCGCCGCGCCCGCATAGCGGCGAAAGGGATCGGGTTGATTCGCCCAATCCAGCCGGCCGGGGCCGGGCGCGTACCGGTCGAGCCGGTGCTTGCTGCGGTGGTGATATTCGAGGAACACGGAATCATGCAATTGCAGCCCGCCGATCACGCAGCCAAGATACCCAGACCCGGTCCTGTCAGGGGGCCATGGCCGCCCAAGTGTGCTGTCGATGGGGAAGTCCAGTCATCGTACGCTTATGGTGGGAATTGAGCGCCGCCAATGAGCGGCTGCTCTTGGCCGGTACGCGACCGTCCAACCCCGCGGTCGCGACCTGCGCGACGAGACTAGACCTCGGTCTGCTCGGCGATTTCCAGGGCATCGTCAACCTCAATGCCGAGATACCTGACGGTGCTCTCGAGCTTCGTGTGCCCGAGGTTGAACAACGCGAGCTCTCGGGCTCGTCTTGCCAGTTGCAACCGAATCCGAATGGCCCAGATCTCTTTCAGCTTCAATCGGGGTTTCTGGCCGAGCAGCTTGCCCTTATTCCACGGTGCTGCACGCCCTTTAGTCTTGGTGATGGAATCCATGAACGGCTCCTCTATTGAGGGAAAGGAGCCTCATCTTGAGCGCCGACAAATGGCGATTTACGACCCGTTGCGGTCTGTCGAGCGCTTGTAAAGCAGACATTCGCGAAGGTTGCACTGGCCTACAAGCAGCCGTTCGTGTCCCCCAATTCTTCGATGATCGCGCTAGCGAAATCACTGCAGAAGGAACGTGAAGGCGAACGTCGAGCCCTTTCCCACTTGACTCTCGACCCAGATCCTTCCGCCGTGGAGCTCAACGAACTTGCGTGAGATAGCAAGCCCGAGCCCGGTGCCCTCCACCTTCTTGGCTGCGGTCCCAACCTGCCGGAACTCTTCGAACACCGTTTCCTGATCCTCGGGGGCAATGCCCACTCCGGTGTCCGTGACCGAGATCTCTGCCAAGCCGTCGCGAACAGCGGCCCGCACATCGATCCGCCCGCCCTCCGGCGTGAACTTCATCGCGTTCGACAGAAGGTTGAGAAGCACCTGCTTCACCTTGCGCTCGTCGGCGCGAACCATTCCGAGGCGCTCATCAACCGTGCGTCCAAGTTCGATGCCGCGCCGCAGCGCCCGCTCCCGCACCAGGGTGAGCGTGTTCTCGATGCTGCTGGGCAGATCGAAATCGCTTAGCTCCAACTCCATCCGTCCGGCCTCGATCTTGGACAGGTCGAGGATGTCGTTGATGAGGGACAGGAGATGTTGTCCCGACTGCAGGATGTCGCCGATGTACTCGGCTTGCTTTTCGTTGATCTCGCCGAACATGCGCTCGGCCAGGACTTCCGAGAAGCCGATGATGGCGTTGAGGGGTGTCCGCAGCTCGTGCGACATGTTGGCGAGAAACTCGCTCTTGTGGTGGCTCGCCACCTCCAGTTGTCTACCCTTGTCTTCGATTTCCCGGAACAGCCGCGCATTCTGGATCGCAATCACGGCCTGATCGGCGAAGGTCTGGAGGAGCGCGATCTGCTTCTCGGAAAACGGCCGCACTTCTTGCCGGAATGCCCATAGGTGGCCAAGCACTGTGCTGCCGTTGAGCAACGGGACGCGCAGCGCAGTTCGTGCCCCACCGACATCAGCGGCTGTTGTATAGAACGGATCACGCTCTAGATACCCTTTCTCGGCGCGCAGATCCGGGGTCTGGACGGTCGTCTTCGCGCGCGCCAAGGGAACGACATAGGGGCAACCATCCGGCGGATGCAATCGTTCAGGACGGAAAAACTCGGAGTCCGCGGAGACACCGGAAATTGCAGCGAATCGGAGAGCCTCCCCCTCGAAGAGTCCGACGCAGGCGAATGTTGCATCGCAGAGTTGCGTCGTCCTGTCGACGATGGTTTCAAATACGGACTTCAGCTGCGTGTGCGAAGACGAAATCGCTGCGAGGATATCGGCCAACGCGCTCTGCTGGGTCAACGCCTCGTCCCGTTCGGCCGCGATTTGGCCGAGTTCGCGCTCGAGATCGGCGATAGTCTTCCGGAGAACTGCTACTTGGTCGTCAGGCATCCGGCTCACTCATCACCATGTCTGGATACCTCTCGCCACGCATAAGCGCATTGGCCTTGGCATTCTAATCTCTTCCAGCGCCTGGGTGCATTGGAGCGCGGAGCCGGAGCCGTGGGTGAGGACGCCCCCGAGTCGCGGTAGATCAGCGTCGGCTTGGTGCGCCGCAGTGATCGGAAACAGAAACTGTTCCGGCTGTCGATGCGCCTCCTGGACCCAGGCCGCGACTGCTTCCTGCGTTTGTTCGGTGATCTCAAACTGCACGGGCCGCTGCGTCTTCTTCTGCATGACAATCGCGCGGGCGGATACTTGACTGCCTTGGATAACGTCGTGGACGCGAAGCCCCACCAGTTCGCACCCACGTAACTTGCTGTCGATCTCGAGGTTGAACAGTGCGAGTTCCCGGGCTCGATGATCCAGCTGCAGTCGAATCCGGATAGCCCAAATCTCCTTCAGCCTAAGTGGGGGTTTCTGGTCGAGCAGTTTGCCTTTGTTCCACGGCACTGAACGCCCTGCAATTGTCGTTGCTGTATCCATGAACGGCTCCTGAGGGAAAGGAGTCTTATCTTGAGCGCCGACAAATGGCGATTTACGACCCTGAGCAGACAGTCGAACCTGTCGAAAGCAGACGGTCAACGGATCACGTTGTCGGGCAGTTGCCGTGCAGCGGTTGCGAACAACTCGGACCATCCATCACTGGATCACCTCGTCCGCCCGCAGCAACAGCGACTGCGGAATCGCGAGACCAAGTGCCTTGGCGGTCTTCAGGTTGATGACCAACTCTAGCTTCGTCGGCTGCTCGACGGGGAGGACTCCTGGCTTGGCACCACGCAGGATCTTGACAACGTAGTTCGCGGCCCGACGGTACAGACCCACCAGGTCCGGCCCGTAACTCATCAGCAGGCCCGCGCGCGGGTATTCGTTCAGGACATGGATTGCGGGTAGGCGATGTTTGAGCGCGAGGTCAGCGATCTGTTGGCGGTGCTGGTAGGTCAGCGGGCCGCCGCCGATGATGACGGCACCGACGTGCTTGGAAACCATTACTGTGAATGCGCTCTCGAGGTCTTTGTGGCCGTGGCTGTCAACGATTTCGAGCGTCAAATTGAGCTGTCGCGCCGCGGCCTCGAGCGCTGCGAAACCGTCCTGCGACATTACTTCACCGAGTAGCGCTACTCGGGAAAGGCTTGGGATCATTTCCTTCAACAAGGTGAGGTTCTTCGCTTGGATCTCGCGACTCGCGTCACTAGTCAAGCCGGTGATGTTGCCGCCTGGCCGCGCCAGGCTCGTGATAAACCCGGCTCCTACGGGATTCGCCGCGCCAACAAACACGATGGGAATCGTCACGGTCGCGCGCTTTGCGGCGGCGACGTGAACATTTGACCCGGTGACGATCACGTCCGCGCGCAAGCGCACAAGCTCGGCCGCAAGCTCCGGCAACCGCTCGAGCCTGCCGTCTGCGTACCGGCGCTCGAACACGAAATCGCGCTCCTCGACGTAGCCGAGATCGCGCAGACCCTCGGTAAGCGCGCGCAGCAGCGGCTCGCTGGACTCGGACGTTGCGCCCAAAAGAACCCCGATCCGCGAGCCTTTCCCGGCTTGCTGCGCCTCGGCGGCGAGCGGCGCCGCCCCGAGCGCAAACAGTGCAAGTACAGTGTCACGCCTGTCCATCCGACTCCCCCTGGTCGTTGCGAATCAGTCCAGGCAACGGGATCAGTAGGCGCAGAGCCCGATCAATCCCGGTTGGCAGTTGGCCTGCATCCGGGTAGCTGCAGTGGGTCGAAAGTGTACGCCGCACCGTCTTGGAGTCCCAACGTGATGTTCTGCAATGCGCTCGGCGGTCATACCGGGGCAAATGTCCGCTATTGAGCGCAGATCGCTACGGCCGCTCCTGGCCGTTCAGCGACCATCGAGTCTGAAGGCGGGCGGCTTGATCGTCGACGGTCGCAGTTCGACCCGAAGCGGACACCCAACTTTGAAGTTCGGATCAGCCGCGCGGCGTTACGGTTGTAGCGTGTAAGAATTAATGCGTGCGCTGCGATCGGAATCCGAATCCGAAGGGAAATACTGCTTGCCCTGCACATATCAGAACGGACAGCGAGGTGCGAGAACCGTCGCGCCCATTCGCATGGTCGTACACACGCGCTCGCGCTCGTCGATCGTCCACGATCCATCAACCTCGATCGTTCCGCCAACCATACTAGCGCCGCCCATGCCTATCCGCTGTGCCGATCCTCGAATCCGCCGGCACTGAGATAGACGAGTTCTAAGCGGCCGCTTCCAGTTACCGACCCATAGTACGGCACCATTATGGAGCCGCTGCTAATCACCTTGCCGACGACGTCGCGCTTGAACTGGTCCGCGGACAGCTGGCGTCCGCCGGCATCGAGGACCGCGCCAAGGTTCGTCTGCCGGATCGCGATCGGCGTGATGGCGGACACTCCCGGCCAAGTTGAAGGTACGGCCCGTCCGGTTGAGCGCAGGGTTGGGCGTCAGGCGGCTCGGTGGACGCGCCATCACGGCTGCCTTCGTCACTTGCCATCTACGCCGCACTCGACCTGCCGCTGGTAATCGGCGAAATCGAAGCTGCCCAGTGATTCGGCGACCAAGCCATCATCACCAATCCGCCAAATTTCAAATCCGCTAATCCGAACCCGCTTGCCTGTACCGCCCGGCCCAGCATTTGTGCCGTCGAGTGTCCATTTGTAAGTCACCTTGTCCTGTGTCTCGACCAGATCGTCCATGTAGACCTTGAGATCCGGAAAGGCGGTCATGAATCCTTGTGCGGCTTCGGTAATCGCGCTTCGACCGATCGCAGGGACTCCGCCATTGATGGTGAGAGAGCCGCTCGGAGAAAAAAAGGCAGCGACACTTGCTGCATCTTGGCTGCACCAAGCAGCCGTATATCGGGCAGCAAAATCGCGGAGCCGATTCAACTTATCCTGTGCCATCAACGATCTCCGGTATATGCGGCCGCTGGATCAGTGTGTCTGTGACGCCCAACTAGAACCAGGAGGCCTAATCGACGGAAAACTTTACGTCATGCGGTCACCATTCGTCCGATCGCGTGCTGAAACGCCAATGGAATCTGCGGAAGATCGCGCATCAGGCCATCCTGATGTGGCTCATGGCAGTGCAACGCGCGCGACCCCAATGGTCGCGCGCGTCCAGCGTGCGTTAACTCGGCGAGCCGCGGTGCGTGCGCCCGGCGTTCACGGGGTTCCCGTACAGACCGGCGGTGTCATCGCTGCCCGGTGCGGGAAGCCCTGCGCGCTTTGCAAGTTCTGCGCTATTACCTCTCCGGCGGTGCCCGGTTGCACATAGCCAAGCTTGTTCGCGTTCGCCGGTTCCGGGAGCACGAACTTGGGGACCTTCGCGTAGAGGTCGGCCGCGCCGGCACCCCCGCATTGCGACGGGCCAAACGAGTAATCGCTGTCGGTGATCTCGATCTTGTAAGTCGTGCAGCCCTGGGCGGGGCAGCCGTAGAACGATTCGTCCTTGTCCGGGCACGCGGGGTCGGTGCCTGACACGCAGCTGCCGATCGGGCTGGAGGCATGCGCGTTGGCTTCGTTCTGCACGACGTAGAAGAAGAGCATGCCGGTGGTCTTGTCGTAGTGATACTTCGTCACATCGGGCTTGCCGCCGGGCGCCAGTTGCTCGAACGTCCCCTCGGACAGCTCACTGGGCTTGTAGATGCACGATTGCTCGCCGCCCGCCATTTCCGGGGCACTGCCGTCCGGGCACTTGCCGCCGACGACGAGACCATCGGCAATCACCACGCCATGGGCAGGACACCCATTGGCCTTGAGATTCTGGCTCAGGTCGCCAGGGTCGCGGGGCTGCGCGTCGAGGTCGTGGCAGATCTCACCCTGGTAGAGCGCGTGGAGGCGGTTGAAATAGCGTCGTATCTTCGGAGCGTTGTAATTGACGCCGTTGCCGCCCCACGACTTGTACCCGCGGGAGACCTTGAACTTGGCATCCGGCCGGACGCCGGTCTTGCTGTCCGAGTAGCAGACGCCGACCCGGACGTAGAAGGGATCCTCGTTCATCTTCGGCTTGACCGCATCCGTCAGGCCGACACTGATGACCTTTGGAATTCCGTTGCTCGCCCGCACGGTGTAGCCGAGTCCGCTCGCCACCTTCGGCTCCCAGACGCCCTGGCTGTTGCGGCCTTTCAGCACCATGGTCTGATGATCCGGTGAGTCCCGGACGAAGGTCATGGACTGGTTGCTCACCTGGCCGCCGCCAGCTGAGAGTCCGTCGGGCAGCTGCAGCGCGCCGAATTCCAGCGTTGCCATGTTCGCCGGCGAGATCAGCGAGGTCGGGCGCCCTTCCTGGATTGTGTCCTGCGCGCCCTCTGAATGGCATTCGTCGACGGCGTTCGAAACGGCGTTGAACGGAAGGTTGTTGAGCGAGATAGGGTGGTTGCCTTCCGGGCCGAGCACGCGGAAGCCCGTCAGCGAGCCGTCGCGATCGATCACCGCGGTGTTCATGTCGCCATCCGTGAACGAGCTCAGGTTCACCCGCTCGGTGAAGATCTGGTGGCGCAGACTCGTTTCCTCGAACGTGAGGGCCTTGACCTCCGTGGATGATGGATATTGGCTGGGGTTCGCCGCGAACCAGCCGAGCGCGGCATCACCCTCGTAGGGCCTGCTAGCCTTCGGCATGAACGTAGCGAGAGTCGCTGCGTCCGCCGTCGTCAGCAGCAGGCTCGGGTCAACCTGGAACCTTACGAAGCGCGTGTCGTGGATGCGGATCGGACCGTCATAGATATAGAAGCCGGCAAAGTTCCAACCGGGGCCCGGATAGCCCTTGCCTTCCAATTCCTTCGAGTTGTTGTTGAAGTCGACGCAGCCCTTGAACTCGACATAGCTTCCGAGGTCGGCCGCGCCGGCACACGGTCCCCACCGGTCGACATTGTTGGTCGACACGCCGACGACCACGGCATGCTTGAGGAGTCCCCACACCCCCGGAGCGTTGCCGTCGGGCCCGCCTGACGTGACCAGCGCGACGCCTTCGCGACTGGTGGCGATGCGGGCATTCTCGAACACGTTCCACATCGGTCGCATCCACACCGCGCGATTGCGGATACGCGACGCGGTGAATCCCTCGAAGCGCGCAATCAGGTTTTCCCCTGCATTGTCGCCAGTTGTCGTGGGGAATAGCTGCTGCGCGGAATCAACGGGGGCCTCCGGTTCCCCGAAGATGCCGTCGTAGCACCCATGCGCACGATTGTTGCGGAACATCCCGATCGGTAGAAATTTCGTGCTCAGCGATGCCAGGTACCAGTAGCCGCGGCCCTGGCCCTGGCAACCGGCGACCGAGTTGCCTTCGAGGATCGCCGTCGGATTGATGATCCAGAAACCGGTGGGCGGCTCGGTGTAGTACGCGCCATCCCCTGGCGAGCATGAGGCGCCCGCCGGGGAGTTCAGCAGTCCGCTTCTGTTGTCGGCGTAGAGGCAAGTCCCATGCACGGGATTGCCCTGGCTGTCCGTATTGGCGATGCCGAGCCCGGTAAACCCGAGCGCGACCGCCTTGTTGTCGCCCTCCCAGTAGCCGGGCGTCGATTTTGGATCCGATGCCAAGCCGAAGTTGTTGTTCATGGCGCCGAGGGCGAGGTTGCGTTTGAATGTGATGTTGGCCTCGTCGCCGATCTCCTCGTAGAAGATGTGCCCGGTGATCCGCGCGCACACGTTGTCCTCGAACGCTGCATTCGAAGTCATGTGGATCGCCACGCACTTGTTGTAGCTGTGGTGCGCGCTGTTCGCGACGACCTGGATCTTGCCCGAGACATCGCCGGCCATGTGCAGGTGGATCGGGTAGCTTCCGAGCGCCTCCTTGCCGAACTTCTCGATTTCCACGCCTTCGAGCGCGACGTCCTTGAACCCGCTGCAGAACTTCGTCTCGCCGCCCCAGTTGCGCTTCGGATCAGGCGTCAGAGCATTCCACGTATCGAACGCATTGGACGTGTCTGCGGTAAGGACGACGTTGCGCGAGATGAGCCCGACCTCGGCGCGCTCGTCGACGCCATAGTTCTTATCCTTGCCCGCTTTGAAGCTTTCCGAAGGGGTGCCCGCCCCAAACTGGGGGTTATCCACCGCCGCACCCGGGTCCGGCCCGCCGAAGTGGTAGTGCTTCAACTTCGTCTTGAGCGTGATCTCGGTACCGTTGACCGTTGCGATCTCCGCGAATTCGGATTCGAAAGGGCTGTAGCTCGTGGTGGCGATGACGATCCAGTCGCCGGGCTGCCACGGGTGGTCGCCGGCGGTAACGCTCTTCTCCAGCTGGAGACGCAGTCCGTCCTGCCCGGGTGCGACCGGAGCCCCGATCCGCTTGCTCTTGTCCGCGTCCTCATACGTTGTCGGTCCCGCCGGCGCGCTGAGATGCGTCCAGCTCACGCCGCCACGACTCGGAACGCCTTTGGCCCCGAAAAGGCGCAGGGTGCCGCCCGACATGACCCCGATCCCCTTTTCGACGACGCTGCAATCGTCGGTCGACACGTGTTTGACGGGAGGAATCGGACGATCGCCGGTCAGGCGGATGATCACCTGATTCGCCTTCAGACTCCCCTTGCTCTTGGTGCCGACCGGTGCGGCGATGCCACCTTCCGTCATCATCGTTCCGCCCGTCTCCACGACGATCGATTCGGCCTCGAAAACGACGTTGTCGTCGCTGAAGATGAGGGTGCCGCCGTTCTTGATCTTCACCGCGCCGTACTTCAATGTCTTGCCGGTGACCGTGCACGTGAGCGGTCCCACCACGTTGAGGTCGTGCAGGCCGGGCTCAACAGGCGTCTTCAGTATCTCGGTCGTCGTGCTCGGCGCGGTCGCGGCATCGCCACACTTTTGTGCGTTGCCCGGCTTTGCCAGTGCATGCGGCGGGAACACGAGCATCGAGGCGGCGGCGAGCGCCAGGGCGGAAAGCGAGCGTGCGGAGAACTTCATGCGTGCCTCGTCATGACGAATGCGCTGGAACGCGGCCATCGCAGCGCCGGTCCTGGCGTTGTAGCGCGGGACCGCGCGGGCGCGGCCTTGAGAGTGGGAGTCATCCAGGTCGCGCTAAAAGCGATACGCGAGGCCAATGGAGATGGTCTGCGCCCAGAAATCAGTCGTATTGAAGTTGAATGTCGGTTGCGCCGGGCCGACGGGCGTGACCGGCGGATCGTTGCCGTAAGCGACCGTCTGGGTCGGATTGATGTTGCGGTTGATCTGGTCGCCCGGGCGCGCGACGTTGCTCGCGTACAGGAACGAATAGCCGACGTAGACAGTCGCCTGCGGCGTGAGCCGGTAGCCCAGATTAAGCGCGACCTCGGGCACCACCGCGAACGTGTTGCGCGAGTGATCGCCGCTGTTTGTCGGCAGCGCGAAGTACGCGCCGGAAAAGGTCTGCACCGGACCGAAGTCGGTGTAGTCGTTGGTCTCGAGGGAACCGCTGACCGACACGCGCTGCTGCATCGTGCCGAGCGCCAGCTTCCCCGTCACGCTGCCGACCCACGGCCCCTGGTCGTACGCCGCACGCGCGCCGATCTGCAGGCCGTAGAAGCGGTTGCGCGCATCGAATGAGTCGGTGGTGTTCCATATGTCATAGGGAAGGGGCGGGTTGTAGGGGCTGCTGGTGGTGATCGTGTACGACTCGCGCAGCTGCAGGAAGCGAAAGCCGCCGAGGAGATCGACGCGCCAGGCATCCTGCCGCGGCATCGCCCAGGTCAGGTTGAATTCGCCACCGCCTAAATTGTTCGACAGCGTCGCCTGCGCGGTGCCGGCATAGTCGGGCCAGTAGGAAATCGGGTTGACGTTCTCCTGGTTGTACCGGACGTCGAAGAACGGCAGCAACAGGTCGATCGAGCCCGGCAGGCCGGTCGAGCTCACGCTGCTCGACGTGCTGCGGGAGGGAATGTAGAAGCCGCTGAGCTCGATGCCCAGGCGGCTGTCGATACGGTAGGCGCCGGTGATCTTGAAGCCGGTATTGGGATTGGTGTCGACCGAGCCGCCGCCCAGCAGAATGTTGGCGCCGGGCTCATCGAGATAGTTGTCGGTGATGATGGGCACCGGCGTCGGGCTGCTCTTGAACCAGGAGAAGAGCGCCTCCGCGCTTACCGACCAGCGGCTGTCGGCGCCCATCGGCGCAGCAGTTCCCTGCGCCAGCGCCGCACCCGTCGTCGTCGATGCCAACAATGCCACCAATGCAGCTCGCCGCATGGCGTCATGCCTCCCGTGGTGTCGATTCGATGTGCGCGCGCCAACATCTCATGGGCAACGGATGGCTGCGTGCAAGGCAATGTTCGCCAAAGTACCGCGCGCTGGGAGCCCGGGTCAAGGACTAAGTGGAAGCAAAGTGCCTGCATTCGACCCAGACCGTCGGACTTCTCGGAAGCGGACGGTCTGCAGATCAATTGCTGGGTGATGCGAAACCTGCGTACAACACCGAGCAAATCGATCCAAGCGCATGCTTTCAGTTCCACCGCACTGGCGCAACAAGAAGCAGGAGATAGAACAGCCCAATAAGAGCGCTGGGAACAGCTAAAAGGGTGACCAAGGCAATTGCGGCTCGTTTGCGGGCAGCTGATCTCAGGATGAGGCTACCTGCCAGGATGCCACCCAGAACACAAAGGATCGCGAGCCAGAGCCCCATATTGAATGAGGAGACCGAACCATCGGCTAGCCCGATGAAAAAGAAGTAAACGGCTATGACCCCGACAACGAGATCAATACTCCACGGAATCCAGAAGGTCACGGAGTAGCTCTCATTGCCTGATGATGCGCGCTAACGAATCAAGCTAACCGGCGGGCCGCGCCGATGTGGATGAGCAAGACGACATGTACCGGCCCGTCCGGTTGAGCGCAGGGTTAGGCGCCAACTCCCTTGATTCAGCGATGGACGTTGCAGGTTGACGGATGTCAGCGGACATTCCCCTAAACCCGTTTGCCGATGAGCCCGACAATGATCATGACAAGGCTGATGCCGCCTACAACTCCACCAACTGTTCCAACGATCTGCATCAATGCTGCAGGATCGTTTGACTTCGATGCGATGGATAGCATGAAGAGATAGAACGCAAGAGCGATGCCAAGAAGGACAACCAACGATAACGATTCGCCAATTCCTGCTTCGCATGGATGCTCGTCCTCCCTGCTCCATCGGCACCGCCGCCATAATGACATCGAGGGTGCACGTGTTGCAATCGACCGCAAATGCCGCTGCTGCCGGGCGAATCTTGGGCGCCGAGCGCGCCTGGGTGAGCCTGACGGACCGCGCTAACCGGTCCGGACGAGCGACGGGTTACGGCTCGCAGGCATCGCGGGCGAGTCCGATGTATTGAAACGAATTCACGAGCTGAATCTGTTCAGGGCAGTGTGTTTTCGTTGCCTTAGCCGTTTTCTTGTAGGTGCCCGTCAGTGTGGCACCTCTGTCGTTTTCGGAGACGAACCGAAAGGTAGCCTCTGCGCGTCCTCCATTCAGTTCGATGCGGATCTGATAGTCCGCTTTGCCATCGGTCTTGTCCTTCAATACGCCTTCAAGGACTTTGCCGTTCTGCTTCAAAGCCCCCTTTGCCTGGTTGACTTCCCACGTGGGGCCGCGTGTGACGGAGATGAGTTCCCATTGCTGACCGGCTTCCGCAGCAGCTGCAAGTAGAACCGAGCAGAGAACGAGGAGACGTTTCACTGTGAGGCCTTGCGAATTCAAGTTAACCGGACCGCCGACATCGACGTTCCGAGAAAGAATACGCATTCTGGCGGGTCTGGTTGAACACGGGTTGGGCGCCATGTTGCCTCTTCGCTGAGTCCGGTTCAGTGCCGGGTTAGGGCGTCATTTTGAGATAGGGACTGGTTGATTTGGCAGAGAACTCTGTTGCAGCGCCAAATTGAAGCGCTCGCAAGCCTGCTCGCAAACCGATCGATTGTGCCCCTCCGCGATGTCGATGGACTCACCATCAATCGAAATTACCCTCGCGTAGAAGTAAGGATCTCCCTCACTATCCCGGGAGTTGATGACCGCTGCCGGCTTTACGCTCGTGGCCCGGAGCACCTTGCGGACGACCTTGTGCGGGTAACGCCAAGTTGCCGTTACGCTAGTTCCTTGGTCCACTGTGACGAAGAAGCAAGGTTTGGTTGCAATGAACCCGCCTAGTCCAATCCCACAGATCCAAAACGCGCTCATGACCAGCACGACCATTGGCACCGAGCTGCCATCAGGCGGTCCATCGCGTAGCACGACATACGTCATTGCAACAAGAATGGTCAGCCACACCGCAGCGAACCCCCAGAGGAATAGAGCGATCCGGTTTTGGAAAGTCGCTGCCAATTGACGCCTAACGGACCAAGCAAACCGACGAGCCGAAGGACGGCGCGCAAGGGCCGCCGAGGGGCGTCCGGTTGAGCGACTGGTTAGGCGCCGCCAGGAGCAAGCGCTCTCTATTCAACAACGGCGGTGCCCTTCTGCGAAGAAACAAAGATTGATGCGTCGGAGATGGCGACTACGTCATGCTCCTCGCCCGAACTCGTAAACAGGTAGTCACCCGCACTGAGTTCGACACCACCGATGCGCAGTACTCCGGCCAGCACCACAACTTCTTCGGTGCCTTCGTGGGCATGGCGAGGAAAGCGAGATCCTTGAATCAATCGCACCACGGAAGAACGGCCACCAGTCTCGTTGCTTCGGAACAGACTGCGGTCAATTCCGGGGTGGTCCGTGGGCTTCCACTCGCGACCCGCTGCTTCATTCACGCGCATGTCATTGCTCCTTCGAGGATATGACGCGGTGTGGGTGGCGCCTAACAAGGCTAAGTTAGCCGGCCCCCCCCCGCCACCGACGTCCGCCACGT
>Ga0268264_10001437_pt1 | contig 22275 bp, 19 predicted proteins | sample KBSSwiS32_FD_190357 | JGI IMG/M metagenome (GOLD analysis project Ga0268264, IMG submission 190357) | Switchgrass rhizosphere microbial communities from Kellogg Biological Station, Michigan, USA - KBS Switchgrass S3-2 (SPAdes) (version 2) | ecosystem: Host-associated > Plants > Roots >...
ATTTCGAATTCCAAATCCTGCGTAAAAGTCCATGAAGAATTTCTTTCCTATGGATTTTTGACATCCCATGACCAGATTGAATCCCCAAACATTTCTATGTACACCATAACAATCAAGGTAGTCATGGGAGTAGTCAGGATCTGACCACCGAAACCGACCAATTATAATCCTGGTGAGTGAAGAAGGCATTCACTCCGGCGTAGAAACCGTTTGGAACAATGTTTTTTTTCACTGGTCTGAAAATTATACCGGATTTCTGTTTTGAATTTATATCCATGGTCATGCACAACATTGGTATCTATCCCATTGTCCAGGGGGTAAATATATTGCACGCCGATCTCGTTGTATAAGGATATTTTTTCTGAAATGGGAAATTCTATTCCACCTTGTATGGTGGGGAAACTAACGAAATCCATCATGGCAATCGGGCAAAACTTTATTATGATGCTCTTTTTTTGTGCAGAAGCATTCGCGACCAGCGACAAACACAAGAGTAGCAACCGAAGTTTCATGGAGTGGTTAGTGGGCTATTGTCGGTGGTAAAATTGACCGGTAAATTTTTTCGATTTTGAGTTTCGTGTAACAGACAAGCAAACGCGAACGATTGCGGCATTTTTCTTGTTAATGAATGTGTAAAGCGATTGGCATAATACGGAAGCGCTCGGCGAAGCATTATTGATTATGAAGATTACCACTTTCAGTGCATTCAGAAGTAGGAATTACAGGTTATATTTTATTGGGCAATCCATCTCTTTGATGGGAACATGGATGCAAAAAACGGCCGTAAGTTGGGTTGTTTATTCGCTGACGCATTCCAAGTTTATGTTAGGCGTCAGTTTATTTGCGTCGATGTTCCCTTCATTCATGCTTTCTTTCCTTGGTGGTGTGGTTTCAGACAGGTATGACCGTTATAAAGTGCTTCTGATTACGCAAGTCGCTTCGATGGTCCAGGCCATATTGTTAACCTTGATAGTTTTCTTCAAACACTATACTGTTTGGGAAATACTTGTGCTTAGCGTCGTGCTCGGCGTGATCAATGCGTTTGATGTACCGGCGCGACAATCACTGGTATATGAAATGGTGGAGGATAAAAAATTATTGTCGAATGCACTTGCACTCAACTCATCGATGGTGAATTTGTCAAGATTGATAGGTCCGGCTGTTGCAGGAATCGTGATCGAAAAATTTGGGGAAGATATTTGTTTTGGTTTGAATGCAGTCAGTTTTGTTGGCGTGATCCTTTCCCTGTTATTGATGCGATTACCCAAATATGAATCCAAACCGCATCTTAAAAACGTCATGGATGAACTCAAAGAAGGTTTAACATACATCCGGAACACACCGGCGATTGCATTTGTTATAGCCATGTTAGGATTGATGAGCTTGTTTGTTTTGCCTTTCACTACATTGATACCTGTTTTTGCAAAGGATATTTTCAAAGGAACGGCATCGACATTTGGAGTGATCGATAGTTTTATCGGATTGGGCGCATTTTCAGGAGCCATTTTTTTAGCGTCCTTAAAACCCGGAAGAAATCTTCGAAAAATTCTTGCGATCAATACTTTTGTATTTGGAATCGGATTGGTTTTATTTTCACATGCGCAACATTATCCCTCTGCGTTGGCCTTTGCAACGATTGCAGCATTTGGGATGATGTCGCAGGTCACAATTAGTAATACGCTTATTCAAACTACGGTTGATCCGTCCATGCGTGGACGTGTCATCAGTGTGTATGCGATGGCGTTTTTCGGATTGCAACCGTTGGGTGGATTATTTATCGGATTTATATCGCAGTATATTGATGCAAAGAATACGGTGTTGGCAGAAGGAATTATTGCGATCATTATTGGGTTGTTGCATGTACATTTTCTTGAGAAACAAAAACGGAAGTTTAAGGAATTGAAGAAAGAGGATGACGAGGATAAGGTGAATGAGAAGCCGGTTGAGATTACGGTACCAGGATAAATGATGAAATTTTCTTTAACCGCATAGGAGGGCACATAAATATGGTTGATATTACAGAAAGGAAAAAAATGAATGAGTTGCTCAACAAATTAAATCCGGATACAATTCCCGGTTGGGGAACTTTAACTGCGCAGAGAATGATCGAACATTTGACAACGCAGGTGAATTACAGTAACGGCAATCTTGTATCGTATTTGGATGTTGACCCGATCGAAGCGGAAAAATTAAAACGCTCCCGTGTGCTGAGTGATTTTATGTTACCGCAAAATGCAAAAGGCCCGGATATTCCAACCAAATTACAATACCCAAATCTTATGTCAGCCATCGATGCGCTGAACCGTGCATTGGATGACTTTGAAAATTATTTTCTCACTGAAGGAAGAACTATTATCCACGGAGGTTTCGGCCCGATGAATCGCAAAGAGTGGATCATCTGGCATGGAAAACATTTCACTCATCACTTCAGGCAATTTGGATTGATCGGGTAAAATATTTAAAAAAAACATTAGTCGCCCCGACTACGACCGCCGTCGGCGGCGTATTTCCAAGGAATCAAATGCATGGAATATTCACTCAATATTTTCCTGATGTTTGAAAAGAAATCAATGATGATATCAGGCAATTTTATTAATGCCGCCGACGGGTCTACGACCGCCGTCGGGGCGATGCATATAAACACGATATCACCAATCCACATGTGCAAGTAATATTACTTCGCACCGCGACTTACTTATGCACTAACTATCCCACATCAAAGACATCTTAGAGTTATTTACGTATTAACGGCCGATCAATCGCCCATCAACCGCGCATCAACCGCCCATCAACCGCACCTTAAAAACAGGACAATTCTTCAGTTTATTTGCATATTCCAATTGGTTTGTTCACTCCTAATTTGAAGTTAAAAGTTCACAGCTCTACTGTGAATAGGAGATTCCCTTTGAGTAAAATAAGATCATCAGCAAATTCGTAATGAAAAACTTAGAGACTAAGCTGCTTGGTCCGGTGTTTCAAGAATGGCGACCCAGGCTTTCCGTGGCACAATTTTTTTGTTCTATAATTTATGCAGCCAACGAGGAAGTGAAAATGTTTCGCTATGAAAATGTTATTATCATTTGCGCTTCTGGTCATTTGTTTGAGTAGTGTTTCTGCGCAAGAAAAAAAGGATGTCGTTTTAGGAAATGGAATGCAGCATGCAAGGGATTTCAATGCGGGCAGTGAAATCTCATCGACGCCGACAGATTCCTCCAAAGCATTTATTTATCCCAACCCGGCAGCAGACAGAGTTTGGGTAGTAATGGCTGATGATACTGCCGCAGTTTACAGGATTTCAATTTTTGATATGAATGAAAGATTAATTTCCCATCGCGACTATCGAACAGAACCGGGTATGCATAAATATCTTGTTACATTGCCACCACCCGCAAATCAACACGAAACTATTTTTTTAAAAGTCACCGATGGTGAAGGACGCCAGGAAGAAATCTTTAGAATACTACGGCAGTGATAAAACAGCGATCAAATGTTGTTCTCCATACTAAATTAAATTGAAATCGGCAAGGGTGTTTTACACACTGATTTCAAATAAAAAACGCTGTTGTAATCGTCAAAACACTGCGTAACGAGTAAAATGTTACGCGTACATTTATTGGTGGAGTGGTGACTATTTGTCAACACTGATATGTTCTTTGAAAAAATTATTTTCCTTTAGCTTTGTTTCTCGCCTTGCTGTCCGTTTTTCTTTGCGGTTTTACTTTGTGGAGCGTGGGTGGTTCGGCGGCTTGCGTAAGTATTTCATTCTTTTCCCAAGTAGTGGGTATTAATAATTTCCTGACGTCGATTTTGAGATACTCTGCAATCCTATAAAGATCTTGAATGGAAGGTTGGTTTGTATTGGTGCACCAGTCTGAGACGGTTGAAGGATGGACCCCCATATGAGCCGCCAGATCCGCGTTTTGTTTACCAGCTTCTGCTAATTCCGGCTTGATCCTATTGTATTTTCCTTTCGCGGATTTGTTCATTTGAGCGTTCGGTTGTCAACAAATATATAACCATGCAAATAATTGGTTTTTAATTGCTTGTATCCATAAAGACAATTAAAATGGTTTTAAAGAATAATTTATTTGTCAATATGAATAATTGTTATAATTTTGAGATTGAGTCATTTTTTTCAAAAAAATGATTGCGGCATCACTCATCTAAAAGTTAACACTTATTTGCTATTCTTAAATAAAATCAGCTGTAACACTTTTTGTGTATTCTCAAAAGACTCAGGCTGCGAGAATTTTCTATTTGAAGAAGCGATGGATCTTGAAAAAAAATTACTAGCTGTGGATATTAAGCCAACGATTTTTTAAAAAAATTAATTTTCCTTGTGTATATTCGTGAGTAAGTGTTTTTCTGTATCAGCTTATACAACTTCAACTGTATACCCCTACGCTCGATAACACTTGCCACCTTATCCAGGTAATAAATTTTAAAATTCCAGTATCGTTTCTTTAATTTATTTGGTCGCCCAGATAATTGTAGTCAGGATTTTTCCTGGCGAGAATTATTATTCTTAACCATACAACCGCTTTTGACCAATGAACCTTGACCGCCTGGACAATGATATCTGGATGCACAGATTTAAATCTGGTGATGAAGCTGCGCTTAAAGATGTATATCAAATTTTTGGTAGTTCACTTTTTTTCTACGCAAAAAATATGGTTGATGAAAAAGAGGAAGCAGAGGATATCGTTGCTGAATCTTTTATCAAACTCTGGCGTCAGCGTTCGACATTTGTTGAATTGAAAAACATCAAAGCGTATCTCTATGTGATCACAAAAAATGCCTGCCTGAATTTCTTAAAACATAAAAGGAGAAAAGCTTCTTCACATAAAGAACTGATGTACCTGGAATCCGGTGCGCAGGAAGATATATTCAACAATATTTTGCAAAACGAGTTGATGCAGGTAATCCAGGATGAAATTGAAAAATTACCTGAGCTCGCAAAAAAAGTTTTCAAACTAACTTTTATCGAGGGGTTAAAACCCGATGAGATAGCGCTTCAACTCAGCATGCCCACGCAAAATGTTCGTAACAACAAGAGTCGCGCGCTTGAGCTGCTTCGCAATTCGCTGGTCAAAAGAAACTTTATGGTCAGCATTATTTTGCTTGAACTGATTTGTGCAACATTTTCCCATTGAATTTTCGTCACCGCTAACCCCGATTCGCAACCATCATGGTTGCGATTTTTTATTTCGGGCAAAGGCACAAAGAAGGGAGGGCGCCAGGCTGATATCTTGAAATCCTTCGAAACCTAACACTCTTTGCGCCTTTCCTTTCTTTGCGCCTTTGCGTGAAATAAAAAGACTGAATTTTTTTGGATCTGACCGTTTAAAAACCTGTCCCCGTTGTCTTAGGTAACGTAACGGGGATCATTCGTAACACATAACACACTGAAAATGCTTTTCCCAGGAAATCTGAAACAAATTGCTCCCCTGATTTTAAAATATCTGCGGAATGAACTAACGCTTGAGGAGGAAATTCAATTAAATCAATGGCTTGCCGAATCGGAAAAAAACCGGGTGTTCCTGGAGAATATTTCCGAGGAAAAAATTTTGCAAGTGGTGGAAGATTTTGATGAGGACAAGATTTGGGAGAAAATTCAACTCGGCATTGCCAGTCCGGTCATTGCGGAACCCGAACCGGTATATCATAAACCCGCTTATGGCAAGTGGGTTGCCGCAGCGGGTGTAATAGTTGTACTGGGAGTAGGTTCCTGGTTGATATGGAGCAGATCACATGAACCGTTACACAAACAGACGGTCGCCAGTATTTATAAAAACGATGTGGCACCCGGGAAAAACACGGCGACACTTACATTATCGAATGGTTCTACGGTAATCCTGGACACGGCCGCACAAGGAAATATTACCCGGGAAGGAAATACAAAAGTTGTAAAAACGGACAACGGACAGCTGACATACGCATTAGATCAATCGATGGTCACTCATGCGCGCCAGGAATTACTCAATACTGTATCAACACCGCGTGGTGGCCAATACCAGCTGTTGCTTTCGGATGGCTCACGTGTATGGCTAAACGCGGCGTCATCGTTGAAATATCCGGTGTATTTCACCGGTAAGGAGCGTTCGGTAGAGTTAACAGGAGAGGCCTATTTTGAAATTGCAAAAAATCCAAAGCTTCCATTCAAAGTGAAAGTAAATGGAATGGAAGTGGAAGTCCTGGGAACGCATTTCAACGTGATGGCGTATACAGATGAGCGTGAGAAAGTGACGACTTTACTCGAAGGATCAGTAAAAATTTCAGAAGGGAAGGAGACAGCTTTATTGAAGCCCGGTCAGCAATCGTTAGCAAATCAGAATGGAGCGATAAGAGTATCGGAGAATGTAAATATTGAAGAAGCGGTTGCATGGCAGAAAGGGATTTTTCAGTTCAACAATGCGGACATTCAGACGATCATGCGCCAGGCGGCACGCTGGTACGATATCGATATCAGTTTTGATGGAAATATTCCAGAACATTTCAATGCAACGATTCCAAGAAATGTGTCCGTCTCAAAATTATTTAATTTGTTGGATCTGACCGGGCACGTGCATTTTAATGTCGATGGAAAAAAAGTAATCGTTACACCCTAAGTCGTGAGTATTGTTCATCCGTCCTTCTGAAACACGCTTATGAGAATTGCCACTCGAATCTTTACAAAGAGAAGTTTTTGTTTGTTATATTAATTTTCTCGTGTCTGATTTTTGAATAGCACAACAGGGAGGTTGTTTCCACAAACTCCCTTGATCTGATATTTAGGAGTTCAGATAAAAATATTCTTAAGAACATTTACAACAACACACCAATGCATTCAATCAATAAAATCTTGTGATGGATTAGTAAAAATGAAACCGGGAATGTTGGAGCATTCCCGGGAGTAATGGATCAACAATCACAATCGTTGCGCGATAGTTATTATTAAACCCAAAACTTAACAAAACTATGGATTTAATGGTACTTCGCAAAGCTATACCCTTGCGAAGCTTTGCGATCCAAACTCTGCGGATTATGAGAATAGTAGCCGTCTTATCATTTGCATTTTGTATGCACGCTGGTGCAACAGGCTATTCACAGACAGTGACCCTTCAACTCAAAAATGTTCCGCTCACAACAGTCTTTGCAGAAATAAAAAATCAAACGGGTTATAGTTTTGTTTATACGCAGGAAGATTTGCAGAAAACAAAAAATATTGATATCGATGTGACTCATGTTGGGATCGCTGAAGCTCTTCATATCTGCTTTCTGAATCAGCCGGTGACATTTACGATCGTGGAAAAGGTGGTCGTGATTAAACAAATAAACAATCCGTCGTTTACTGAAACAGGAAAAGGGCCACCAAGCCACAGCGTTAGCGGAAAAATCACAAACAGCCAGGGCGAGGCGCTAAATGGCGCAAGCGTTATTATCAAGCGAACAAAGAGAGGAACACAAACCAATGCGAGGGGCGAATTTGTTTTGGATAATCTTTATCCGGATGACGTCATTACGATTAGTTATACAGGTTATAAGGCTCAGTCAGTCAAAGTAGGGAACAACGCCAATCTTACTTTGGTAATGGATATAGCGACCGATCAACTGGATAAGGTTGTTGTAAGAGCATATGGAACGACAACACAAAGGTTTAACACGGGAAATATCGCGACGGTGAGTGCTGAGGAAATTGAAAAACAGCCCGTAACAAATGTGTTAGAAGCTTTGGTTGGGCGAGTGCCAGGAATGGTCATCACACAAACAAACGGATACGCCAGCGCTCCAATAAATGTTGAAATACGAGGTCGTGCAAATATTGTGGGGATGTCTGATCCTTTGTTTATTGTTGACGGCGTACCAATGTTTTTAAACGGCACTGGTAATCGCACTGAAGGTGGTCTTCTTCAACCTCAATTTGGTATGACGGGACCCGCCCATGGTCAAAGTCCTTTATTTAGTATAAATCCATCGGATATAGAGGCAGTTACTGTATTAAAAGATGCAGATGCGACGGCCATCTACGGAAGCAGGGGAGCTAACGGCGTTGTAATCATTACCACAAAAAAAGGCAAGGTTGGGAAGACAAAATGGGATGTAAATGTTTATCAGGGCTACAACAAGTTGACTAATCGCTATGATTTGATGAATATGCAACAATATTTAGCGATGCGCCGAGAGGCATTTAAAAACGATGGAATTCAACCGGACCAGGGCAATGCCTACGACATGTTGGTGTGGGACACGACGAAGTATTTTGATCTTCAAAAAGAATTTTGGGGACGCTTGGGAAAGCAAACCGATATAGAAACTGGCATTTCAGGCGGCGATCGACTAACGAATTTTAGGATTTCAGGCGGTTATCACCGAACGGAAAATATTTTCACTTATAGTGGTGCAGAGCAGCGCGCTTCGGTCGCGTTTAACCTAACTCATAAGAGTCTCAATCAAAGACTAATGGTTTCATTTTCCAACGAATATTCGTATGCTCAATCTAACCTTACAACATTTAACGGGTCGGTAACGACCGCGCCAAATACTCCGCCGGTCTTTGACGAAAATCATAATTTAAATTACCGTGGTTGGGAACCGGTTTCTTATACGTTCCCTTATGCAAGTCTTCTTTGGCCATATACCGCCAAGACCAATTTCCTGAACAGCGGTCTAAATATCAGTTTCGAAATTCTAAAAGGATTGTCAGCTAGTGTCCAATTTGGATATTCTACAGTCCATTTAAAAAATGAACTACTTCAGCCAATAAGTTCATTTGATCCAACAACAAATCCTCACGGTGCGTCGGAGTTTGGAAATACAAATCAAACCACCGGAATTGTCGAGCCACAAATAAAATATTCAGCTGTAATTGCGAAAGGGAAACTAGATGTCTTAGTCGGCGGAAGTTACCAATATACCACGATTGATGCTAATGACCTTAGTGGCGGCGGCTATGTAAATGACAACCTGCTGCATTCTATTTCGAATGCCGCTCAGGTCTATGGCAGCGATGGGTTTTTGCAGTACAAATATGGTGCAGGTTTCGGGCGATTGACTTACAATTGGGACGACAAGTATATAATAAATTTATCTGGTCGGAGAGATGGATCTTCAAGATTTGGTCCAGGAAATCAATTTGGTAATTTCGGATCTATAGGTGGTGCATGGATCTTTAGTGAGGAAAAGTTCATTAAAGATCATGTGTCCTTTCTGAGCTTTGGAAAGTTGCGCGGAAGTTATGGTTTGACAGGAAGTGATGCAATATCAGATTATTTGTTTCTGACGCAATGGTCCGGTTCCATAGTTCCTCCTTATCGAGATGCTCCCGCATACGTACCAACCCGACATGCTAACCCGTTTTTACACTGGCAGACAAATCACAAAAGTGAACTTGCCATTGAACTTGGGTTTTTGCAATCACGCCTAAATCTTCAACTGGCTTTCTATAGAAATCGGTGTGGTGATCAGTTAGTCGGCACGCCATTGGCTTCGATAACGGGTTTTACTGGAGTCACACAAAATTTTCCCGCAACAGTTCAGAATGATGGCGTTGAAGGCACGTTCAACGCGAAGATTATCGATAAGAAAGAACTCACATGGAATTTTAGTTTTTCAATAGGTGCCAATCACAATATTTTATTGGCTTTCCCCAATATTGAAAAATCAGTTTACTTCTCAACGTATGAAGTCGGAAAACCACTTAATATCACGAAGGTGCTTCATTTTGCCGGTGTCGATCCAATGACAGGAACATATGTTATGGTTGATAAGAACAAGGACGGACAAATTGATCAATACAATGACGCAAATAGTGATCTTTTTCTAAAAGACCTTAGTATAAAGTTTGACGGAGGCTTCGGTACAGATTTTCAATACAAAGGCTTCCAGGTAAGTCTCTTTTTTAATTTTCGAAAGCAGGAACTGAAGAGTGCATTATTCGCAGGTGGAATTCCAGGGATGGTAAATGTCAATCAAGGTGTTCAAGTGCTGGATCGCTGGCAAAAACCCGGAGATCATTCAAAATACGCCCGCTTCACAACGAACTATGGTCAGAGTGATTTGTTTTTTACAAATTCTGATGCGATGTATTCCGATGGCTCTTATATACGCTTGAGAAATTTATCAGTCTCATACGACTTCCCATCAAAATGGTTAACAAAGGCCGGCTTTCAAAAGATCCGTTTTTATCTGCGCGGTGAAAATATTTTTATCCTGACTAAATACAATGGAATTGATCCCGACATACCCGGAGATATTGGAGTTATACCTCCGCCAAAAACATTAGTACTTGGTCTGGAATTCACTTTGTAAAATGATAGAAATGAAAATTATTCTCAAGACTCTTCTTTCAGTGTTATTAATATTATTTGCTTCATGCAAAAAACTTATTGAAATTCTACCTCCTGCAAATTCGATTACAACAGAACAGACTTTTGCAGACAGCTCGGACGCATCGTCTGCTATTTCAGGAATATATTCAAGTATGCTGGGCTCAGTCAGTCTAAATTTTCTCAATGGTGTTCTAACCATCTATTGTGGAGAGTCGGCAGATGAACTTATACCATTCTATTCTGGCGGCGATGATTTATACGCGAATACACTGCTGGCAGACAATGCATTTATGTTGAATTTGTGGCCGCCTGCATATCAATACATATACCAAGCTAATGGCGTTTTGGAAGGAGTGCAAGCTTCGAAGGGCATTTCCGAAAATAATAAGAAGCTTTTTTTGGGGGAGGCTAAATTTCTTCGCTCTTTAAACTACTTCTACCTCATTAATTTATTTGGCGATGTTCCGTTTGTAAATACAACAGACTATCACGTTACTTCTCTTTCTGCTAGAACATCTAAAGATCAAATTTATCAACAAATTATAAGCGATTTAAAAGGCGCACAAAGTGATTTACCTGACAATTACGAATTAACCGCAAACGAAAGAACGAGAGCAAATCGATGGGCTGCCACGTCGCTCTTAGCTAGAGTTTATTTGTATAATCACAAATGGGACAGCGCGGAATTGGAATCGAGTCTCGTTATCAACGCAACTAATTTGTTTAATTTAAATTACGATCTGAACGGAGTATTTCTCAATAATGCCTCACTAAACAACGAGGCAATTTTACAATGGCAAACTAACGTTAGATCTGGCGGTTTTAATGCAACACCGGAAGGATTCAATTTCAATCCAAATTTACCTCCAAACAATAATCCGAATTACTATTTGAGTAATCAACTATTGAATGCTTTTGAACCGGGCGATCAGAGAAAAGTATATTGGGTAGACAGTACTGATTACAATTCCACAATTTACTATTATCCTCACAAGTATAAAATTGGAGCCGCTCAGGCTGATCCCACGGCGACCCCTACAGAGTATGTAATGGTGATGCGTTTAGCAGAGCAGTATTTAATTCGGGCGGAAGCGAGAGCACGTCAATCCAATTTGTCTGGAGCGCTCGAGGACCTAAACGCAATTCGCACACGGGCTGGGTTACCTTCATTTGATAACAATTTAGATCAGACGCAAATTATTGCTGCTGTAATGCAAGAACGACGCATTGAATTATTTGCGGAATGGGGAAATCGCTGGCTGGATTTAAAGAGAACGGGAAATGTAGACTCAGTAATGAGTGTAGCCACACCATTAAAGGGCCAAGGAACAACTTGGCACTCTTATCAGCAATTATATCCGATCCCTATAACAGAAATACACGTCGATCCCAACTTAACGCAAAATAGCGGCTATTAAATCTTTCAAAATGATCCAAGATGAAAAAGATAATTTATCTTTTTTTGCTCACTTCGATAACCACTCGGGCCCAGCAAAATGGAATTCAATTCGAAAAGAATTTGAAGTGGGAAGAAGTTCAAAAACAAGCAAAAAAGCAAAACAAATATATTTTTCTCGACTGTTACACGACTTGGTGTGCCCCTTGCAAATACATGAATGATTCTCTGTTTACAAAGGCTGAGGTTGGTGAATTTTTCAATCAGCATTTCGTGAACGCCAGGTTGCAATTGGACACTACAAAAAATGACGATGTTTTTACCAGACAACAATATGCTTCAGCCCATAACATTTTGGAACAGTACAAAATTAAATCCTACCCGGCATATTTATTTTTTGGTCCAGATGGAAATATTATACATCGTGCAGTAGGAGCAACCAGCGATCCAAAAGTGTTTATCGATAAAGCGAAAGACGCTTTGAACCGTGACAAGCAATACTACACTTTGTTAGAAAAATATGGGAGTGGAACGAAAGACAGCGCAATGATTAAATATTTGGCAATTGAAGCGCATGAATTTGGAGACGATGAAATGAGTGCGTCATTAGTGAATGAATATTTTCAACTTGTCGCAAATATTTATGATCGGGAGAATTTGTCTTTCATCGGACAATTGACAAAACGAAGTACCGACAAAGGATTTGAAATATACTTACAACATGCAAAATCTGTGGATTCTGTTATTGGAAAATATCAGGCAGAGAGAAAAATCATGAATATCATTATGGGCGAGGATTCAAATATCCTTGCTGCAAATCAGAAAGCCCTCGCAGGATTAGATTATATCGGCACAATTAACGGGAAACCACAATATGGCAGAGATCCGGGGAAACCTCTACCTAACCAACTCGATCCAGATTGGAAGGCGATGCGAAATGGCATTCAATCCAAATATGGATCCTACTACGCCGACAGGTTAGTAACATGGACTAAAATAGGTTACTATAACCGACGGGAAAAATGGGGCGACTATGTTCAAAATGTTATTTTGTATGTAGAAAATTACAGAGATGATATTTCCGTTTCTCAATTGAACAGCTTTGCTTGGGATGTCTTCATACATAGCGAGAGTAAAAAAGAGTTGACGGCAGCACTTGAATGGAGCAAAGAAAATTTTGATGAAACAAAAAACTCAAGTAGTCGACTTGAATTCATCGATACTTACGCGAATTTGCTATACAAAACAGGACAAACATCGGAAGCGATTAACTATGAGGAGATGGCCGTAAGAATCGCCGTGGGTGATGACAAGGATCTTTGTATAAAAACACTGGAGAAAATGAAAAAGGGATTGAAAACCTGGGATTGATTGTTCACTTGATCATTCAATTTTCATAAAACTTTGGAAAATGAAATTCAAAACGTTATTCTCATTGCTTTTCGCTTTGCTGTTTTTATTGTGTTGTAAAAAAGACACGTTACCAGTTTTTTCAAACAGTTCATTAACGGTCGTTAATGCTTCCTTTGAAAATCCAATATTTGCCGTTACTATTTCCGACACACTAATTCCTTTTTATAGAAACCAGTCGCAAATATATTATCAATCTTTTGGTGAATACGGTTACTCTTCAGGAAATTTTCCGTTGATCATTGTGTCTGCTTCGGATACTACCAAGCCTTTGTTCAAAGCTAATTTCAATCTGGTAGAGCAAGGAATCTACTCGCTATTTCTTGCAGGCAATTCGAAATCACTCGACACAGTATTTGTGCAGGAACACTTCACTAACTATGACGATAGTCTAGCTGGCGTTCGATTTATTAATTTGGCAACTGGTAGCGGTCCCATCTCAGTAAATCTTATGGGAAACGATCCGGTTCAAAAAGAATTTTCAGATCTTGGATATAAGCAAATTAGTGCATTTAAAACTTATTCAACATCGGGTGGAATTTACAGTTATGACTTTGAAATTCGTGATCAAGTATCCGGCGATTTGTTAACGACTTTCACATGGTATTTCACAAATTTTAAAAATCAGACGCTCGTTATAAGCGGAGCATCGGATCCTGCAATTGGATCACCGATTAGCGTTTTTCAGGTAAATAATTTTTGAAAATGATATCCTGCATTCTGTGGAGGTGTTTTACTGATAACGGAAAAACAACCATATAGTGAGGTTGCCTTTACTGTGTCCATTGGCGGAGATATCACTCAAGTAGACAATCTGCACAAATTCTAATTTGCACTCGACGATGAATATTTTGTTAGAAATGAAAATGTGCGGGATGGGTACCAATGCCTGCTGAACAGTTGCCCCAAAATTTCTCTCCGGTGATCATTGCTTGGGTTCCGGTTCCTGGGTTCCCATTTGTAGTGAATTGAGTTGTGTTTACTGTTAGTATGAAACAACCGACGGAACCATGGGTATAGTAAATTGTATGAAGCGTTGTGAAGTTTGGCTTGTGATAACTTGCAAGCGCGGCAAGCACAGCAAGAACCAGCGTGGTTACTGCTGCGAAGATTTTTGTGATCTTAGTCATAAAAACATTTTTTAAGGATTTTCCTATCTTTTCTATAAATTTTTGAAATGATTTCATGTAAAGCGCGTAAATAAAGGCTGCTCCAATTTTCGTGTAGCAACCTTTATTTTGTGTTTCGATCGGACATGACCAATCCAAATCATACAAATGGCGTCATAGAATGCTAGAAAAAATGCATGTGGGCGGGATGAGATCCAATTCCTCTGTTACACGCGCCCCACATTTTTCTTGGCAAATTTGTTACCGTCCTTATGCTCGCCTGAACTCCACTGCCAGATATACCGTTTGTTGTAAATTGAATGGATATGACAACGACAAAAGGACAACCTATACCACCATTGGTATAATACACCTTGTTCAGTGTAGTAAAGCTTGGCCGACGTAGACTAGCCATCGCCGTCACTACGCCAAGAATTACTGCTCCGGAAATTGCTGCAATTTTTGTTATACGCATAAAACTGTTTTAAGATTACACCAATAACCCGAGTTGGCCAGCTGTGCATCCTAGAAGTGGAAGTGAGCAGGATGAGTAGCAACACCGGCAGTACATGCTCCCCACATCTTTCTTGCTACGCCACCTGTTGTTTTGATCGTCGCCTGAATACCAGATCCGGGCGCACCATTTGTTGTGAATTGAGTGGTACTTACACTGATGAAGGGACAAGTGCTTCCGCCGTTTGTGTAGAACACCTTTGTCAGTGTTGTAAAAGTTGGTTTATTCAAACCAGCAACTGCTGCTACAGTACCAAGAACGATTGTCCCGGAAGCTGCTGCGATTTTTGCAATGTTCATATAGAAGTGTTTTAGAAATGATACCTACTCTTTTAAAGGTTTTCGGTTTCCCCTTCCTGCTGTTTACCCGGCAGCAGTTACCGGTTACTGCGGTAGCTACAACGCAGTTCATTGCTGCAACAAAATTTTTATTTCAATAGCCTGTAACCTATACCGGCATTTAAATAACGCATCATAAAATGAATGATCCCGCCATTGCTGATCATAAGGTCCGCTGTTGGATAGACTGAATTATTTCCAAACCAATAACTTCTTCCGGATTCTGTTCTTCGGGTGTGAAGTAACACCTGCATGATCCAGTCAGCGCGCTGTTTCCATTCATTTCTTTTAAACACGCGCCATGCTTCGAGGTATAATTCTCCCAATCCCGAAAGACCTGTTTCCTGATCGAAATTGTCGGCAACCGGTTCGGAAGGAATCGTGAATAACATCGTCTCCGCTAATTTTCTATATAGAGGATTGTTTTCATTTTCATAGATCTTGAACAGCACCAATAAAATTCCTATGATTCCTTCCCACGCCAATTTGTTTTGCATTGTTTGATAAAAACCATATTTGCGTACCTGGTGTTTCAACGTCGACAACTCCGAACATAATTTGTGAACTGATTGCAGTGCCAGTTCCTTCACATCCGGTTCCTTGTATCTATATGCATATTCCAACAGGAACCACGTGATTCCGGAGTTGCCATAACTAAAACTTGTCGCATTTTTGCGCATCCCATATTTTCCTTTTACCCAGGCCCAATAACCTTTCTTATTTAGTTCTATTAATTTGTCGACGCACTGTCGAAGCAATCTATCCAAATCATTTTCATCAATAAATTCTTCGCATTGTAATGCTGCGATGCCAACACCTGCCACACCATTGGAAACATCCGGTAAATTATTTTCACCAGCCAGGCAGCGCCAGATGCATTCCACGTTATCAGCGTTATTTGATATCAGTCCTGCTTTAATTGATTTTGCAAGCGCCAGTGCAATGCCGGCTGCCCCTGTGTAAAATCCACGTGCACCGCCATCAATATCATGAAAACATCTTTCAGCAATATGCTGCCATGAATTCTTAAATGAATATTCACAACATGCAACGTCAAATCCTTCTATTTTAAGCCGGCTTATCAAATACAATATCCCGCTTAATCCGTGATGCAATCCGGTTGCTATTGCAAATTCTTCTTTTCGTTTTCCATTTGCGTCCTCAATTGGTAGCGGCGATGCCCAGAGTCCATCAGCCATTAATGTTGGTTCAGACACAAGTCCTAATATCGCTTCATCAATCACCTTCCGAATTAAATATTCATCTGGTTTTTGATTCGTATGAAATGGTTTGACGTGCAATGTTTGATGATGCAAATGATCCCGGTAATCGATCAAAAAATCTTCAATCTCGGCTAACTCCGGACGAATTGCCGGATCCGGATGAATACACGCACTGATTATTCTTGACAATGCCGGATGATCAATAAAGAAATTCAAATTGTCGAACAGTATTTCATGCGCCCCAGGGTTGAAAACAATAGGCGAAAAACCGGTCAACAAAAAAATCATCGTGGCTCCTAATCCATAGATATCTTCTTTCTCAGTTGGCACGCGCAATTGTTCCTGTTCAGGCGACATGAACCCTTTTGTTCCCAATACAAAAGGAGGACTCGGCTTTTTTTCTTTTGATGAATATGCCAATTCAAGATCGATGGGGATCAATTCATTTTTCTTATTAATTAAAAAATTCCCCGGTGTTATATCTCTATGTACAAATCCGTTTTTGTGCAACGTGTCAAGAATCGCGATGAGTTTTACAATATAATCGACGATGACAAGTTTATCATCCCCAGGTAATGCGCGCCACGCGATTGCATTTCGGTTTATTTTCAACACACGAGTGTGCAGCGAATCTCCCTTGCAGAATTCCATTGCCAGGTATGTGTTACCATTTTCAGAAAAAAGATCCAGGATTTTTGGGAGCGACAATGATCCTTCCAGTTGCGTATGCAACTCCTGTTGCCATGCCAACCGGTCAGGAATGTCGCGACCCGATTCATCGCTCCACATATTTTTTGTTCCTTCCTTGATCACGCACCATCTTACATCATACAACTTCCGTAAGTAAAGTGCTTTGATGACGTCACCTCTCGGGTCAGTTTTTAAATTGAAAGAGGGTTTGTATATCTGCTTCAGGATTTTTTTAGGCTTTACCACTATTGGTTTTGCCAAATCATAAAAGGGCCACGCAACGCCGGCTGGCATTTGAAAAGGGATCGCGTATTCATCTTTGATCAACTGTCCGGAACGATCGTAGATGAATTTATTTTCGTTACCCGATGCATCCACCATGATTACCGGATTAAAACTTCCATAACGGGTATACACAAGCGCTCCCAGATGTAAGTCGGTCAGCACTGCAGGCCCCTTGAAATCCCTGGTCAGCTCTATCAATTCATGTGCGATATAAGCCGCTTGCTCGTCCGTATTTGGATAAACACTGACGATCTTTCCGATATGCACATTGCCCAGGTTACCGTCCAATAAATTTCTTGCCGTATCCTTGTCCTTTACAATTCTGAAAGAAACATTTGTTTCCATTAGCAAAGGAATAATCGTATTCAAAACTTCAGGTATCTGAGATCGCACAATTGAAATATGCAAAATCCAACCTTGTGTCAAGTCGATGTTGCCCACTTGCAAATGATAACCGGCGCTCTTATAGTCAATCTCAAAATGCTGCAATATTGCCGCATAATTTTCAACAGCATGAACTTCCAACCCGTTTGTGCCGATACTAATATTATTGACCTCTGCTTGCATGATTATTATTTTTTTCGCTGTCAAATGCGCGTAGCCTCCACGATCTTGTCAATGCTGATTTCACCCCGGTACATTTTCACAAGCTTTTTGTCCTTGTTGTAAATGACAGTGCACGGAAAAGTTGGTGCGTTAAAAATCTTGTCAAATGCAAAACCATAATCTCTTCCAACAATGATATTTTTATAATCACCCAGATGAAAGGAATTATAAAACTCTTTGAGATCAGTCAGGGCCAATGGACTTAGCATATAAATCTGGACGTCTCTAAACAAGTGGATATTCTTCAACAGTTCTGTGGTCATGTTATGGCAATGTTCACAGTCCGGGCTTACATACATGAGTATGGTTCGTTTTGCATTCGCGACATTCTGCGTATTAATTTTCGTAACGCTGTCAAGCAACAACAAATTCAACGAGGGCAAGGTCGCAAATTGTGAATCCTGGTTTTTAACTCCATTTGTACAACCGAGCAGACAGCCAACGAGTACCAGTTGATATATCTTTTTCATAAAATGTTTATCTGAGAAATTTAAAAGGTTTATGCATCAGGCCAGGATTCACTTTAGTTGTAATTGTTCGTTCTTTACTCGATTCTTTTGCATAGATCCTCTCAGCGAGAAGCAACAAATAACCCGTACAAATAACCATTGGAAAAACCTGGTACCGGAAAACATTGATAGTTGCAAAAACACTAAAACCAAAATTGATAAATAGTAAAGCCGATGCGAGGATTATTGTAGAATTAATAACCAAACTAGGTTCGCGATATATTTTCCTGGTAATGAACCAAGCGAGGCAAGCCAGGAAATACAAATTAATAAGCAGGAACAGGGTTGGGTAAATGAAAAATATCTTTTGTTGCAAATCAACAGAGACAACTTCAAGGTTTGGTGTTTTATAGTCAAACCAGTCTTGCGCTTCAATTTCCATGCTATCCATTGCGCGATTATATATTGCCAATTTTTCGAGCGGAGGCAAAAAGTAATTTTTTGCGTTTAGCAGCATATAATATCTCGCAAAAGCAAAGGGATGGTGCTTAATAACAGTCGTTCCATACTCTTCAAACACTGCGGAGGCCTTTCCCCAGGTTGCAATATGTGATCTTTCGCTTAAGTCGGCCGGATAATGTACACGCTTGAACGCTTTCAGCGGCGAATTGATGTATTGAATAAAAAAGTTCCCCTCATTTGCAGATAACTCATTCCTATGCCTGCCCCATGAATCCGAATGTTTGAAAAAACGAATGTTCATTCTCTCCAGCTCACGGCAGGCCTCAGACTTAAAAATATTGCTATCGACATCAATCTTTTCATATATATACAAGGCATTGTTTGCAAGTTGCCAGCCTGTGAAGAGAGAAAATTGTCTCGTTCCGGTAAGTTTGAATGCCTCATTACGTGTATAAATAACAAAAGGCAAAATCAAAATAACTGTCGACACAATACCAGCAAGCTTAAACCTTAATTTTTGTCGTGTTAATATAAAAGCGAGGCTGGCAATGATTGGATAATAGTACGCGTTGTTTCGAACAGCAAAACAAAAGAATATGAGGATCGCCTGCGCAAATACGTGAACAATGCCTGGCTTATTTATAATCCACAACAATTCGGTAAACCACAGCAAACTCAGTGTCAGAAAAATTGTATCACTTCCGATATAATTGGATAAATAGACCGGCAATGGATTAAAGAATAAAAATATAAATAGGATATTCCGTATTGATCTTTTGAATCGATAGAAATAATGCATGCTAAAAAAGAAGTATACCTCTGACAAAACCAGGAAGAAATATTGAAATGCAATTAGTGCAAAGGCCGAATGTGTGAATTGATGAAATAAAGCAAGGAACCTTGAATAACCAATAGGCCAAATATTAATAGTCAGATGCTGCGACGCGGCATGTATATAACTATAACTATCTGTAGAAAAATCGGGGAACGGATAAAAATATTTGAAGACGACAAATTGTGCAATGGTTCCAACTACTGTAATTAACAGCAGCAATCGGTTTTGTGTTTCTCTGAATACAAAACGTATAAAATTCCCGAACGATAATTCCTTGGTGCTATATGTCTGCATCATGCGCTAATTTTTTTCCGTTGATTATTGTATTTTTTCTGCAATAGCAATCACGGATAAACCGGTTTGTTTGAATGCTAAATCGTCAACGACGAAGGCCGGAACCAGTTGATGATATTGTGTCTCTTGTACTTCGGTTATGATGGAAGGGGTAAATGTCAGCACCGAAATAAAACGTCTCACGATGCCGGTAAGGTTAAAGTATTTCGTCTTGATAATATTAAAATCAGCTGACAACAATTTCTGGATATGTTGTTTGTTAGATTTGTGCCATCGTTTGAAACCGCGGTCCAGCCCATGATACAGTGCAAAGTGTACTGGCATCAACGCGATCAGGTACCCGCCGGGCTTAAGCAATTTCTTTGCATTGGCCAATGCCGATTTTTCAAATGGGATATGCTCCGTTATATTCAGTGAAATGATCGTATCAAACAGGCCAATCAGATCTGAATATTTATCGGTAAAATCTTCATCAGCTAAATCGAGATGTAAGATGGCCTGCACGTTTTTGTTTGCCTTGTATTTTCGCTGTAATATTTGTTGATAATAAACATCCGGATCGCTTAGCGTGACAGGAATTTCGTTGAGGATAAAAATGTCGGACATGTTGCCGTCCCCACTCGCCACCTCCAAAATATTTCCAACAGAAAATGGAGATACTTTTTCAAACATCCAATCCCTGAGTTTCGTGATTTCGTTGACCGGCTGGGAATGAGTAAGTGCAATTATTTTATCGTCTTGTAATCTCATCGTTTGTATATTTTGAATATTTCCGGTTTATGAAGATATACTCACTGTTACCAATACACGTTGTCCAATCCGGACTTTTAATTGTCCAAAAAGGATTTTTTTCTTTGAATATTTTGTATCAAAAAATGATACTGAGTAATTCCATGTATCCATGAAATAAATTTTACAATTAGAGAAAATGTATTTTGTTTTTTTGGCACCTCGATTATTCAACCTATCAGCCTTTCAACTTTGCTGCGCCTGCATTTACCGGGAGGGTAACCAAAATATTTTTTAAATGCCTTTGAGAAACTTTGTGTATTGTCATAGCCAATTTCATCAGCGATGGCGGCTATATCCACATCAGAGGATGTAAGCATCGTTTTTGCCTTTTCCATTCTTGTGGTCAATAATAAATTGAATGGAGTCATTTGATATAGTTGTTTGAACCCTGATTTTATTTTCTTCGTGTTAAGACCAAATCTTTTTGAGATTTGTTTTAACGACATTGGGCGCTGCATGTTACTCAAGAGCAAATCCTTTGCTTCATAAAATTGTTCGATTTCCGTTTTACTTAATACGGAGTTGCACGCAGAAGGATAGTTGGATATCTTATCCATTACCGACATGAAAAGTTCCTTCACCTTAATATCGATATACATTGATTTGGCAATTCCTTCATATTTGTTGGTGGTAATCTGCCTGATGATATCATTCATTGGTATGGTTGTGACTTGGTTCGATTCACTAAGCATGATTGCTTGTTTGAGTTGTACAATGTTGAGAAAGTGATTGAGAATAGGATAATACCTGCACCAATGTTCCAGGTAAGATTTGCTTATATGAATCGACACGCTACTATATAACCTATTCGTTTCAAATTTTTGTTGCGTATTCGAAGCAGGCGAATAAATGATATTGAAACTCCCTTCTTCCAATTCCAATGTAAAACCATCATGTTGCATCAAAGAAGAATTATTGTTTAATGCGAAAAGCAACTGGATATCGTCTTCCTCATGAGAAAAAATTAAACTCCTATTTTTTGTAAGAAGCCCGTTGAAATAGCGAATTGATAAGGAGAGTTCGGGATATACACATTCCTGGAATGATAGATGTCCAAATGAACCAAAAGCAATATTGTGAGAAGCTCCTTCAACTTCATAATCCTTGAAAAAGTCGGGCACGGTGTCCGTAAATAATATGGGTTCTGCGTCGCACGAAGTGATGTTAAACGGAAATCCGGTGGTTTTCATAAATTAATAATTGGTTGCAGAATACGTCGCTGCAATGGTTTTATCGTATACTACAATGAAGGGTTAGCTAGAGGATTATTGGACGGAGGTGATGTTTATTGAATTTTGAACTATAAATTTCAGCTGACATCAATTGAAATCAGAGTGATTTGTGAATTTTATTTGAGAGTGATTCGTGATAAGAGTATTTGTTTAAAATAGTTTCGACTGGCCGAATAACATCGCCTGTGAAGTATTGCGGCAAAAAAATTTTACTCATCATTTCCGGACATTTTTCACTAATTTCCCGTTGAAAATTTGCAACATCAATAATCCGGTTTGTTTTGCCTATCCAATGGCGTAGTTTTAATATGATTACCGGAATTCAATAATCAG
>Ga0268264_10001439_pt1 | contig 22259 bp, 18 predicted proteins | sample KBSSwiS32_FD_190357 | JGI IMG/M metagenome (GOLD analysis project Ga0268264, IMG submission 190357) | Switchgrass rhizosphere microbial communities from Kellogg Biological Station, Michigan, USA - KBS Switchgrass S3-2 (SPAdes) (version 2) | ecosystem: Host-associated > Plants > Roots >...
CTCCTCCACCCACGATCGCGTTGGCCTTAGTACCACCGCCTACGATGGCCTTCGCACTCACGCCGCCGCCAACAATCGCGTTCGGTTTGGCTCCGCCGCCACCGACAATGGCGTTGGCGCTAACTCCTCCACCCACGATCGCGTTGGCCTTAGTACCACCGCCTACGATGGCCTTCGCACTCACGCCGCCGCCAACAATCGCGTTCGGTTTGGCTCCGCCGCCACCGACAATAGCATTGGCGTTGATACCACCACCTACGATTGCGTTGGCATTGACGCCACCGCCGACGATCGCATTACTGCTGACGCCACCTCCAACGAGAGCATCGGCCAACACAACGCCATGACTTGAGGGTTGCGTACCGGAAATCTGCACGACCGTGCCGGATACAACAGACGTGGCTCCGTCCGCCGCGCTGACAGACGTCAGATCTACATCCACTCCGCCGATTTTTGCCCGCCCGATCGAAGCACGTACTTGTTGCACGACCGCTGTCAGTACGACATGACTGGCGCCAGGTACGTAAACGCCCTGACTCGTGAGTTCCGAAATAGTCAGAGTGCCGTCGTCGCGCATCTTTCCATAGACGGAGACTTGATCGCCGACAGTGACACCTTCAGGAAGCTTGATGGACAACTTCTGTCCAAGAACAACGGCCGTCCCATTCTTTGCGTTAATCGACTCGACTGGGCCTTCCAATAACAGACCTTGTTGCCCGGCACTCACCTGAGGTGATCGGGTAACAGAGGAAGCCCACAGATCGGGTGCGACAGCCGTTAACGTAACGACTGCTCCGATCACAACTAGACCCTTCATCAAAATCTCCCGGTGCGAATATTCAGCTCTTTCTTTTCGGCAATGCCGCTAAAACATCAATTTCCGCCGGCGTTGTAGATGCCTTGGTCTCGCCGATCTTCTGACTGCGCAGTTCGTGATTTCGGCTTTCTGGCCGATTGGTAGATTGATCTTCGAAGAAATAGATCCCCAAACCGTATCGCTTTCCCGATGCTTCCGTCTTCGACGAATCCAACTGAGTAAGAATCGTATCCAGCTCTGAAAGCAACTCCTGTCCTTTCTGACCGGCGATTTTCAGAAACTCGTCCCGGCCGAATTCCGACAGCAGACCATCAGAAACCACTGCTCGTTCGAAGTATTTGGGCTCGTTTTCAGCGCGCAGTAAGTTGTAAACGAAGTTGGAAGTGACAACTTCCATGAACTGCCCAATTTGCTCTATGCGAGTCACATCCGATGAGGGCGTCACATAGGCACGTGAAAGGCATCGCACAGTGACGCCATCGACGACTTCGACGGACTTGGCTGCGACGAGCGCGTCGAGCAAAGCTTCTTCGTCCGCTCCAGGGCAAGCGATATCGACAAGCTCTTTAAAGGAGCGGCGTGGTGAATCCGGGACAGCAACCAGATCTAAATCCATCGCCAGCCCGTAGGCGCCGGAGAAATTTGCATGCGTATGCCAAGTTGTCAGGACATTACCGATGCGTTCCGGACTAACAGTTTCCTTTAGGCTATGAGGCGCACCGGTCCGAAGCGCATCTCGAAGAGAACTGACATCCGTTCTCGCAAGTCCCGCAATGGCAGCAATCCGCGCATCTGTAGTAGGACGTTTTTGATCGAGGAGACGAGCCTCAAGTGCTTGAATGTAGGTCCTGCGTACGACCCCGGAAATTTCGCCAGCAGATATTCCGTATTCAAAGGCAGCGCGCATCAGAGGCCGAATAAGACGAGCAAATACGTCGAGAACTGCTTCCTTTTCTTTGCTTGTTTTACTCATACATGCGAATGCCGCAATGCAGCACCAACTGATCACGCCCCTCGCATATCGGGCTCCAGAGAGCCTTCACACGCGGAAACGAAACCAACCAACCTCCCCGAAAACCGTCGGTAAGCACCGACACGGTGTTGTCTTATGTAAGCAAAGTAGCAGCCAATTGTGACAGCCGTCAAACAATTGCAGCGCTTCGTTGACAGTTTCCCGAGAGAGTGGGCGAAAGTCCCTGTAAACGATTTAACTTATTGAATACGAAGGTTGTTTTTCCACCGCAAAAAGTACACGGCTGGACTACGCAAAGGACCTTGGTCTTGACCGCAACGCAGCAGGACCCATGCGAGACAGGAAGTCAGGTCCGTTCGGTGGGATCCAGGAGGCGGGCGTGTTCGCCGATGGCGAAACGGTCGGTCATGCCGGCTATGTAGTCGGCGATAGCGCGGGCTCGGCCGTCGGTGCCGCGGGCTGTTTCCGCGGCGGCGGCGATGGTGCGGTATTCGGTGGGCAGGAGGTTGATGTCGTCGAAGAACGCCTCGAACAGCTCCCGCATCACCCGGCGGGCTTTGGAGGTCATCCGGGCGACCTTGTAGTGCCGGTAGAGGCGGTCGCGGAGGAACGTCATCAGCTCGGTGTGCTCCTCGCGGCCTGTTTCGCTCAGCGCCGCAAGGGGCGTGGGCTGCTGGCGGACGTCGTCGATGGAGCGCGGTTGGGCGGCGTCGATGTTGGCCTGGGTCGTGGTGATCAGGTCGGTCAGGATGTAGTTGATCATCCGCCGGATGATCTCGTGCACCAGCCGGCGCTCGCCCAGGTTGGGGTATTTGTTCGCGACAATGTCGTACTGCCGCCGGAACAGGCGAATTTCCAGCAGCTCGGGGATTTCGATCATCCCGGCGCGGATGCCGTCGTCGACGTCATGGTTGTTGTAAGCGATTTCGTCGGCCAGGTTCGCAATCTGGGCTTCGAGGCCGGGTTGCTGCCGATGGACGAACCGTTCGCCGACGTCACCGAGCTCGCGAGCGTTGCGTACGGAGCAGTGCTTCAGGATACCTTCGCGGCACTCGAACGTGAGGTTGAGGCCCGGGAATTCGGCATAGCGTTCTTCGAGCTCGTCGACGACCCGTAGTGACTGGAGGTTGTGCTCGAAGCCGCCGTAGGGGCGCATGCACTCATTCAACGCGTCCTGCCCGGCATGGCCGAAGGGAGTGTGGCCGAGGTCATGCGCCAGAGCGATCGCTTCGATCAGGTGCTCGTTGAGGTGCAACGCGACGGCCGCGGAGCGGGCGACCTGCGAAACCTCCATGGAGTGGGTGAGCCGAGTACGGTAGAGGTCGCCTTCGTGGTTGACGAACACCTGAGTTTTGTAGATCAGGCGGCGGAAGGCGTTGGAGTGGATGATGCGATCGCGGTCGCGTTGGAATTCAGTGCGGAATGGAGGCCGCGGTTCCGGGTGACGGCGACCGCGAGACGTCGCGTCGTGGGCGGCGTAAGGAGCCAGCACGTACGTGTCAGGCACCGGCGCGTTAGGGTCCAGCGCGGTAGCGCTCTCGGTTGCTTGGTCGCGAGCATCCAAAGGCCGGCCCCGCGGATTCGAGGCAGACGCCAAATCGGCCTCGGGGGCCGACCTGTCGTGACTGCGACCTCTTTCGCTCACGACATCATCCGAAGTAATTACTCAACGTCCGCTGAAGCGCCTGCTCCGGATAGTCGGCAGTCACGAAGGACTCGCCAATCCGGCGAAGCAAGATCAACCGCATTCGCCCGCCAAGGGCCTTCTTGTCGATGCGCATATGCTCCAAAGCTACCTCTGGTGTGACGCCCTCAATGTGCACCGGAAGACCTGCGCGTTTGAGCAAACGCTGCAGGCGCTCGACCTGGGCGGCATCGACCATCCCGCACTCTTGGGACATGGCAGCCGCCATCAGAAGACCAGCACCAACGGCTTCGCCGTGTAGCCACCGCGTGTAGTGCGTGGCAGATTCAATCGCGTGGCCGAACGTGTGTCCGAGGTTAAGAAGAGCGCGGTCGCCCTGCTCCCGCTCATCGCGGCCCACGATTTCAGCCTTAATGGAGCATGACCGCTCGATGACATAGGAAAGCGCCTTCGGATCGGCCGCAAGAAGCTCCTCCATATGCGCTTCGAGCCAATCAAAGAACGCAGCATCGCCCAGGAGCCCATACTTGATGACCTCGGCAATCCCCGCTCGCAATTCGCGCGGCGGCAAAGACACCAAGGTGGAGGCGTCCGCGATCACAGCCATCGGCTGATGGAACGCCCCAATCAAGTTCTTACCGCCGGGGTGGTTCACACCGGTCTTGCCGCCCACGGACGAATCCACCTGCGCAAGCAGTGTAGTGGGGACTTGGACGTATGACACCCCACGTTGGTAGCAGGCCGCAGCAAAGCCGGCCATATCACCAACGACACCGCCACCCAAGGCGACCACAGTGCAATCGCGTCCGAATCGATTCGCGACGAGGACGTCGAGGATTCGCCCGACCGTGGCCAGAGTCTTATGCGACTCGCCGTCTGGAAGGATGGCTTCAACGAGGCGGCTGCCGCTCAGCGCCTCGACCAGCGAAGCCATATAGAGCGGCGCGACAGTGGTATTGCTGACGACGAGAATGTCTCGCGCGGGCACATGTTGCCGGACGAGATCCGGCTGACGAAGCAGGCCTTCTCCGATCAGGATGGGGTAGCTGCGATCACCCAGTTCGACTTTGAGCGTGTTCACCCTGCCAGCCTAACGGCCCAACTCGGTAGCGTCGAGTTCCCGCAGGATGTCTTCCGCCACGGTGCGAACCCGGCGGTTGTCGGTCAAAACGGTGATGTCCGCGATCTCGGTGTACAGAGGAGCCCTGATTTCCATGAGGGCTTGCAGCTTGACGGAAGGGTCTACGTTGCTGAGCAGTGGCCGGGCCCGACCCTGCCGGACGCGCGCGACCTGCTGCGCCACCGAGGTTTTCAGGTACACGACGCGACCGCGTTCGGCCAGGATGCGGCGGTTCTCGGGCAGGAGGACCGCGCCACCCCCGGTGGCCATGACGATCCGTTCCATGGCGGTCAGGATCTCGAGGGTTTCGTTCTCGCGCTGACGGAAACCGGCCTCGCCCTCTTTCTCGAAGATGTAGGGGATATCGACGCCGGTGCGGCGCTCGATCTCGAGGTCACTGTCATAAAAGGGACGGCGCAGCATCCGGGACAGCTGTTTTCCGACGGCGCTTTTGCCGGATCCCATGGGTCCGACGAGGAAGAGGTTGGGTTTCGCGAGCATGCAGCCCGCAGCATACCTAAAACGATGCGGCCGCCCGAAGGCGGCCGCATGCAGTGGATCAAAGGATCCCGGTCAGGTTATGGCCACCGGAATCGTGTACACGGAAACCGTGCCACCCGGCGAGGTCACGAGAATCGTCGTGCTGCCTGTCGGATTCGCGGCACCCGCGCCGGTGAGACTGAAGGTGACGTCCGCTCCCGACTGGCTGGCATCGCAGCCGACCGTGTAAGTGTCAGGTGTCTGAGAAACGGTGCCCGTGGTCGCAGTAGCTGATGCCTTGACCGTGGTACCCGCAGGCATCGCGTTGCCGTTGGCGTCCTTCACGTTGACAGTGACGGTGCCCGATGCGCCATGCGCAACAGTCAGGCCACTGCCGTTTCCAGTGATCGCGCCGCCCACGGCCTTGAAGGTTACGAGGGCGTGGCCATCCGACATGATGATGAGGTGCTGGGCACCGATCGCCAGGGTCTTCGTGCTGCAGCTCGTGCCGGTGCAGGTAATACCCTTGAACGTGCCGTCGCCCGGATCACGAGCGGAGTTCTTGTTGAAATCGAGGAAGTACTCGCCGACCTGATACGCGCCGTCTTCGTTGTCATCCCGGGCCGGCTCGCCCAGATTCGCGAAGGCTTCGCCCGAGTCGTACACGCCATTGCCGTTGGCATCATTGAAGAACTCTTCGCCGATAGCCGTGGCAAGAATCTGCACGCGGCCGGCAGCCTTCGCCGGCGGAACGCTGGCAGTGTCAGGACGGGGATTTGCGCTCGTCCAGTTGACCAGACACGTACCGTCACCCTTGTGGTTCTGGTCCGAGGGCGTGACGCAGCTGCCGTCGATATGGCCGCCATTGGTGGTGAATGCCACCGAGGTTCCATCCGGAGCCGGATTGTTATAACGATCGGCGAGGCGCACGGAAACAGGCACGATGATGCCGTCGATGCCGAACGTTTCCACGTTCGAGCAGGCGAAGTTGGTCAGCGCGCTGCCGTCCGGCTTCTTGGGCGCTCCAACCGCGATCGAAAATGCGCTCGAGGAGGGAATACCGGTTGTGATCGTCAAAGCGCTCGACTGAGTGGTGAGCGCCGGCGAATCGATCGCAGCGGTCACCCTGACAGTTGTATGCACGGTACCCGAGCTGACGACCGTCTGCACAGTGCCGTCCGAGCCGGCAGTCGCCGTATCCGGCGAGAGCGTCATGCCACCAACATTGGAATCCAGGCTGAATTTGACGGTGGCACCGGGGCGCGGGCCGCCGGAAGAGTCTACAACCTTGAATATGACGGTGGATGTTTCAGCAAGACCGGTGCCTTTCAGGCCGATCTCAGCCGGCGAAGCCGACTCAAACTGAATCGAGCCGATCGCCGCCGCTGCGACTGTGACCGTCCCGGACGCAGTCAACGCTGTTGATGCAACAGTGGCCCCGGCCGTGATCGTATCCGAACCGCTGCATCCCTTGGCGGTATAAGTGGCTGTGATCGTGCCACTGGCAGACGTTACGGAGCCGGGGGCCTGGCCCACAGTGGTGTTGCCACTCGGAGTGATCGCCGCGAGGCCTTCGCCAACGCAGGTCGAGCTCAGCACGGCGGTGACTGGAGCTGCTGTATACAGCGCACCCGTCGAATCGACGACGTTCACGGTAATGCTCGTCGTTCCGCCAGCAGACAGTGAGGTGCTGGACAGTTGGATGGCGCCCGACTGGAAGCCGCTGCCGGTGCCACTACCCATCGCGTAGGTCGTGGTGCCACCCGTACCTCCGTTGCCACCGTTACCACCGGTGCCACCGCTGCCGGAGCCCTTGAATGAATCGCCACCGCATCCGGCCAGCGAAATTGACACAGCAACCGCCGCGCCGACTGTTAGAAACTTATGCATGTCCCACCCGCAGTTTGAATCCGATCCGCTTCGGCCTCACGGCCACGAAGGCTGATCAGTAAACGTTAACTCCCTCACGGACGATCTTCGGCGTCACGAAGATCAGCAACTCATCCTTGTCGTTCTGCTTGTGCTGTTCCTTGAACAGCGCGCCCAGGACTGGGATGTCGCCCAGCAGAGGTACCTTGGTCTGATCCTCGCGATGTGTCGTCTCCAGGATGCCGCCGAGAACCACGGTCTGACCGTCGTTCACCAGCACCTGGGTCATGATTTCGCGAGTGTCGATTGACGGCACGTTCACGCCACCGGAGGCGACGGTGATGGTGCCTATCGTGTCCTTCTTGACGTCGAGGTCGAGAATGATCCGGTTGTCAGGAGTGATCTGCGGTGTGACTTTGAGTGACAACACCGCCTTCTTGAACGAAATGGTGGTCGCGCCGCTCGAGGCCGACTGCTGGTACGGAATTTCCGTACCCTGCTCGATGGTCGCTTCCTTCTGGTTCGCCGTGATGACACGCGGCGAGGAGATGACTTCGGCGCGCGTCTCGGCCTGGGCGGCCGACAGCTCGAGGTCAACGATGTAGTTGGAGCCGAGGATGCCGAGCGCGAAGCTGCCGGCCGGGCTCGGCACGGGCAGGTTCACGTTATAGCGCTGCGGAGCACCCGTCGATCCGGTCGGAACCTGAACAGGGAAGGAGGTGCCGTTGGCAGCGCGGTTGGCCAGCGCTGAGCCGATGGCCGTATCCGTGGCGGCGGCCGTCCCGCTGGTCGTCCAGATGCCGTTGCCGTTCGACTGGGCCGTCGTGTAACCAACACGGGCGCCCAGATCGCGCTTGAAGTCATCGTTCACAACCACGATGCGGGCCTCGATCAACACCTGGCGAACCGGGATGTCGAGAGTCGCAACGAGGCGGCGGATGTCAGCGAGACGGTCCGCGGTGTCCTGCAACAACAGCGTGTTGGTGCGGTCATCCACGGCCACGCTGCCGCGGTTCGACAGCAGGCTGCCGCCCTGCGACTTGATCAGGCCTTCCATGTCCTTGGCCTTCGCGTAGTTGACCTGCAGGTACTCGGAACGCAACGGAGCGAGCTCCTGGATGTCCTTGCGGGCGGCCAGGTCGGCCTTCTCGCGGGCAGCCAGCTCTTCCTGCGGGGCAACGATGATGACGTTGTCCTGCTTGCGCTTGTCGAGGCCCTTGGTGCGCAGAACGATGTCGAGAGCCTGGTCCCACGGAACGTTCTGCAGACGCAGGGTTACGTTGCCGGTCACCGTGTCACTGACCACGATGTTCTGGCCGCTCGCATCAGCGAGCAACTGCAGAACGGCGCGGGTCTCGATCTCCTGGAAGTTCAGCGTCAGGCGCTCGCCGGTGTACGTGGGCTTGTCGTCCTGAGCAACATCTTTCTTGCGAGCCGGCTGAATTTCGACGACGTACTGATCGTCGGACTGATATGCGAGCTGCTCATAATCGCCGCTCGCGTTGATGGCGATGCGGGTGCCGGTGCCGATGCGCGAAGCATCGAACGAGCTGATGGGCGTGCCGAAGTCGGTCGCGTCATAGCGGCGGGCGAGGTTCTTGGGCAGGTCGGCGTCGAAGTCGACGACGATCTGGTTTCCAACCTGGCGCAGGTTGATGTGAGTGTGGGGGTCCGTCAGACGCACCAGGATGCGGCCGGCGCCATCCTGACTGCGGCGGAAATCGACACTGCGAATGGCTCGCGCACCCGCCGCGGCGATGGCAGCACTGCTGCGCACCGCGGAAGCGGCTGTCCCCGTGCTCACGGCGGCGTTGTTCGCACCACCGAGGCTCACGACAATGTTGTTTCCCTCGACGCGGGTGTCGTAGGGCACCAGCTTGTCGAGGTTCATGACCAGGCGGGTCCGGTCCTTCGTCTCAGCGGCGAGAATCGAATCCACACCGGAGGTGTGAACATCGATGCGGCGCTGGGGCAGGGCCAGGGTGGTGCCGGGCAGGTCGAAGGAAATGCGGGCCGGGTTGTCGATCGTGAAGGACAACGGCTGCGGAGCCGGTCCCGACAGGCGCATGGTGACCTGCACCTGTTGGCCGGGTAGCGGCTGCACGTCGATGGCCTCGAGTTTCGGGCCCTCCTGCGCGCGGGCCGGCTGGCTCGGGACAGTCCCGAGAAGGCCTGCGATCACGAGCCACGCGGCCGCGGCCAGGATCCGACTCATCGGGTTGGAACGTTTCATTCTTGAGAGCTCCCTGAGAACTGGGGCGCACAGCCCGAGGCACATTTACCTATTCGTTGAGACCGAGCGCCGCGGGGCGCTCCATGTAACCGCCGAGACCATCCGGAACGATTTCCGTGAGAGTGATCTTGGCCGGGGTGATATCAGTGATCTTGCCGTCCGCCTGGCCCAGGTAGTTGCCATCGGACACGCGGTGGACGAGGCCGTCCTTGGTCTGCACGAGACCGAACATGCGGCCACCGAGCTTCAAGGTGCCCACCATCTTCAATGTGTCGAGCGAGAACTGCTCGAGGAACTCGCGGTTGCGCTTGGAGTCCGGACGCAGGCCCGGCGCCCCCGAGCTGCTGCCCGAACCGCCCGGAATGAACGGCGAGCGCATATCGGTAGCCGCATACACGAAGGTTTCATAGGGCTTGACCTCCGGAATCGGCTCGACGCGGCCACCCGGCTCTTTGCGGGTGTCCTCGATGAAGCGGCTCAACTCATCATCCGCGCTGGAGCATGCTGTGAGACCAACAGCAAAGCTCGCAAGCAGGACGCAAGCCAACCCTCCGCCGAAGCGAAACTTACTCGTTGTCTGTGTCATGTTGATAGACCCCTCGTCGGAGGGACGGTTACCTCAGCTACCGGGCTTGCGCTTGGCTTTGGCACTCGCCGCTTCGCTCGCCTGAACTTCTTCCTCGTCCAGGTAACGATACGTCTTTGCGGTGAGATCGAGTGTGAGCTGGTCGTAAGCATCCTTAGTTGCTGACTTAATTTCGATGTCATGCAACGTCACGATGCGCGGCAGCGCTGCGATGCCGCTCACAAACTCGCCGAACTGGTGGTAGCTGCCCGTGAGGCTGATCTTGATGGGCAGCTCCGCGTAGAAGTCCTTCTTCTGCTCGGTCTGCGGCTGGAACAGCTTCTCCTGCAGGCCGGCCGAAAGGCCCGTCTGCGAGATGTCGACCAACAGGTTGGGCACTTCGGTCTTGCCCGGCAACTGGCGCAGCAGGGCGCCGAACGAGCGCTCGATGTCCTTCAGCTGCTGCTCGTAGATCTCGAGGTTCACGGCCTTGGAGTGCTTGGTCCTGAACTCCTGGCGCAACTGCTGCTCGGTGTCCTCGCGCTTCTGCAGCTCGGGCACCTGCTCGTCGTACACGAAGACGTAGCTGCCCACCGCGCACAGAATGACAAAACACAATCCAACGGCACCCGCGCGGACGGCCAGCGGCCAGCGGCCCGGATCTGACGTATCGAGTGACCGCAGCTCTTCAACCAGGTTCATTGCGCACCTCTGCTGGCCATGACTTTAGCGCCCGGCTTGCCCTTGCCCTTGCCGCGGGCACCATTGTCATCCTGGCCCGCGGTGGAGACCTGTTGGGCATACAGTGTGAAGTTGGAACCCGGAGTTTTGTCCTTGCCCGTCTGGACCACTTCCAGCTCGGGGTTGCGCAGCCACTCGGAGCCGTCGATGTTGCGCATGAAGGAGGACACGCGCGTGCTCGACTGGGCCACGCCTTCAAACTTGAACTTCTTGTCCGTCTGCTTCACGCCGGTGAGATACACACCGTCGGGGAGCGTGCGCACGATCTCATCAAACACGTGCACGATCTCGGGACGCGAGCGCTGCAGCTTCTCGATGATCTCCATGCGGGCAATGAAGCGCTGCTTGGAGCTCTCCAGGTTGTTGATTTCCTCGATCTGCGCATCGAGCTTCTTGATCTCGGCCCGCAGCTTTTCGTTGCGCTGTTCCTGGGCATCGATCATGGAGCCGAACATCAGGTAGATCGCGAAGGTCACCACCATGGCGCCCAGGGCTGACACGCCGAGCGCGACCATGAAGGCGATTTTCCGCTCTTTGCGTTCTTCTTCCCGCCAGGGAAGCAGGTTTATGCGTGGCATGTCAGTCGAAGCTCCTCAATGCGAGTCCGCAGGCCGTGAGAAGCGCCGTGGCATCGCGTTGCACGGCCTGGGCCTTCGCGCGGGAGGACAGTTTCATCTGGCCCAGGGGATCCCCCTTCTCGGCCGAAATGCCCACCCGGCTGGAAATCACATCCGCGACTCCGGGAATGTTGGCGCAACCGCCGCAGATCACGATCTTCTCCGGCTGCTCCCGACCCGACCCGGAAGCCAGGTAGAACTGCAGGGAGCGACTCACCTGCTGTGTCATGTCATCAATAAAGGGATCGAGCACTTCCGACTGGTAGTTGCCCGGCAGACCGCCCTCTTTCTTGGCACGGCCCGCTTCCTCCATGGAAAGGCCGTAAGTACGCATGATCTCTTCGGTGAGCTGCTGCCCGCCGAAGGCGAAATCCCGTGTGTAGACGACCTTCAGGTTGCGAAGCACGCTGAAGGTGGTGCTGCTCGCCCCGAAGTCCACGACCGCAATGGAGCGGTCGATGCCGCCATCGGGCATCTGGTGTGTCATCAGCTTGCAGGCGTTCTCGAGGGCAAAAGCCTCGACATCTACGATCTTTGCGGTGAGGCCCGCGGCTTTTACCGCGGCCTGGCGCTGCTCGACGTTCTCGGTACGAGTCGCCACGAGCAGCACGTCATTCGTTTCCGGATCCTTCTCGGAGGGGCCCAACACCTCGAAGTCATAACTGACTTCGTCCATGGGGAAGGGGATGTACTGGTCGGCCTGCATTTCAACCTGGCCTTCCAGGTCTGCGCTGCGCAGAGAGCGCGGCATCTGGATGACCTTGGTGATGGCCGCATCGCCGCTGATGGCAATGGCTACTTCGCCGCTCTTGGCCCCGGCGCGCTTGACGGCGCGGCGGATGGCTTCACCAACAGCTTCCGCATCCACGATCGCCTTCTCATTGATGGCGTTCTGCGGCGTGGGCTCCGCGGCATATGCCTCGACGCGATACTGGCCGCCCGCCATCGCCAGCTCAATCAGCTTCACTGACGAGGTGGTGATATCGAGACCCAGCAACGGACGGTATTTGCGCTGGAAGAGGAACATTATTTTATTTCCTTTTCAGGTAGTTACGCCTGAAATCGTAACCGCAGCCGAAAAGCGGTGGCCACTATATAACAGCGCATTGTTAAATAGAACGTGCGGCCCATCACACAACAGCGCTGTGTGCCGGACAGCAAGACGGGAATTGCTACGGGTCTCACGCAAGGGAGGATTGCCGCGATCGGAGGTCAACCATTTCTGCTGCGCCATGTCGAACTATCGTCCTGGAGACGCATTGCAACCGGGGAGAGGTACGAGGAGTGACTGACCAGGTGGCAGAATTACCACAACCGGCGATTGCTTGGATCGGCCGAACCCGTGTGACGGCGCTTTGTGGAGTGCGCCCCAGGTGGGTTAACGTTCGAGCCGGCAACCCCGCTGTCGTAGGCACTTTCGTCCTGTAGACCGGAGGCTTTGCGTCCCCACCTTTCGGTGAGTTTGCCCTTGAAACGGCCGTTACTATGCATAGCGCCCGTTGGGAGCGCAAGCCAAGAGAGTTGTTTTCTGTGAAATGGAATTACTTTCGGATCAGCGGTGCTGTTGTAGCCTGTGTGACATTAATCACACTTCTGGCGGCATACGCCTTCATCTGTAGTTTTGTGTATCTGTCACCCACGTTACCAACGCCCCAGGCGATGCGTAGCGTTGAGTTTCAGGTACCCCTGCGTGTTTATTCGCGCAACGGTGGTTTGATCGCGCAGATCGGCGAACAACGCCGGATTCCCGCGACTTACGAGCAGATTCCCGAGCTCGTCAAACATGCGTTCCTGGCCGCGGAAGACGACCGCTTCTTCGAACATCACGGTATCGACTACATCGGCGTTGTCCGCGCCGTGTTGGTCGATACCATCTCCGGACACAAGACGCAGGGCGCCAGCACCATCACGATGCAGACCGCCCGCAACGTGTTTCTCACCCTCGACAAGTCAATCCGGCGCAAATTGCAAGAGACTTTCGTGACATATGAGATGGAACATGAGTTCAAAAAGGAGGAGATTCTCGGCCTCTACCTGAATGTCATATTCCTCGGGCAGCGCGCCTACGGTGTCGCGGCGGCGGCGGAGACCTACTTCGGCAAGTCCCTGGACGAGCTGACCGTGGCCGAGGCGGCCACCCTGGCCGGGCTGCCGAAGGCGCCTTCGACCTATAACCCCATCGTCAACCCGCAGCTCGCCATCGCCCGGCGCAGCTACGTGTTGCGCCGTATGACCGATGTAGGTTTCCTCGACGGGGCGACGGCGGAGGCCGCCAACAAGGAACCGATGAATGCCCGGGCGCATGGCCCCCTGTTTGACGTGGAGGCGCCCTACATCGCGGAGATGGCCCGCCTGCAGGTCCGTCAGCAATTCGGCATCGCCGCCGAGAGCGCCGGCTACAAGGTCTACACAACCATCGATTCACGCCTGCAGGCCGCGGCCAACCGGGCAGTCCGTATCGGTTTGATCGAGTACGATCGCCGCCACGGCTATCGGGGGCCGGTCGGACACGTCAACGTGGCCCCGGAGGGGCGTCCTGACCAGTTGGACGGGCAGTTGGAGGAATACTCGAGCGTTGGGATCCTGTCACCGGCGATTGTTGTGTCAGTCGCTGACAAGGCGGTGCGGGTCTATGCGAAGGGCCGGGGGTTTGCCCAGATCGACTGGGATGGAATGTCCTGGGCGCGCAAGGCTGACACGGGCGGTGGGCCGCTCGGCGCGCCGCCGAAGTCCGCGACGGACATACTCGCCAAGGGCGATGTTGTCTATGTAGTCGCCAACAGCAGCGGTGTGGCGCAACTGGGACAGGTCCCCGAGGCGCAGAGCGCCCTGGTGTCCCTGGATCCGGAAGACGGCGCGATCTCCGCGCTGGTGGGTGGGTTCGACTACTACACCAACAAGTACAACCGGGTGATCCAGGCGCGGCGCCTGCCGGGTTCCGGATTCAAGCCCTTCCTGTACTCCGGTGCCCTGGAGAACGGGTTCACCCCGGCGAGCGTGCTGCTCGATGCGCCGGTGGTTCTGGAAGGCGACGGCATCGAGGCCTCCTGGCGCCCGGAGAACTCGCATGGCGATTTCAGCGGACCGATGCGGCTGCGCGAGGCGCTGGTCAAGTCGCGCAACCTGGTGTCGATCCGGCTGCTGCGCGAGCTCGGGATTCCCTATACGACTGACTATGTCACGCGCTTCGGGTTCGACAAGCGGACGTTGCCGCAGAACCTGACACTGGCATTGGGTACCGTGCAGGCTACTCCGCTGGAGGTCGCAACAGGTTATGCTGTGTTTGCCAACGACGGCTTCAAGGTCACGCCCTACTTTCTCGACCGTATCGAGAATTCGGCCGGACAGGTGGTCTGGCAGGCCAAGCCGAAAGTGGCCTGCGAAGAATGCGAAAAGCCTGTGGATCTGGGAGACTTGATGCTGACAGGCAATGCTCAGGACAATCTGCAGGCGGCGGATACCCTGCGCGGGGGGCGTGGCCCCTTGCCTCCGGATCAGCTCGCGGAGCGTGTCATCAGTCCGCAGAACGCATACATCATGACTGACATGATGGCCGACGTAATCAAACGCGGGACCGGCGTTCGGGCGCGTTCACTTGGCCGCTCGGACATTGCCGGCAAGACCGGCACGACGAACGAGGCCAAGGACACCTGGTTCAACGGCTTCACCCCCAATCTGGTGGCGACTGTCTGGGTCGGATACGACCAGGAGCGGCCCCTGGGCGAGCGCGAGGAAGGCGCGCGGACCGCCCTGCCCATCTGGATTCAATTCATGAGGGAAGCGCTGCGGGGCGTCCCGGACAAGCGCCGGCCGATGCCGGAGGGGCTCGTTCAACTGAAGGTCTCCTCGCGGACCGGCGAGCTGGTCGGTCCCGAGAACCCCGATGGTTATATGGAAACATTCATGGCGGATCATCTGCCCGCGGGCAACAACGCGCAGGATGGTTCGGTGGTACAGGGTACCGAAGGAGGGGCACAGAGCTCAGAGCCCATTTTTTAAACCTTTCGTTACGCGGATGGTCCCGAATCATGAGCAGACACAATGTACAAAGAACGGAAAACTTGCGGCGAGCCCTGGCACAGGAGGCGGCGCGCATCATGGCGGAACACGGTATTCGGGACTTTCTGATAGCGAAACGCAAAGCGGCGGAACGCATGGGCGTTTCCGACACGGCGGCAGTGCTGCCGCGGAACGTGGAGATCGAGGAGGCGCTCGCCGAGTATCAACGCCTGTTTGGCGGTGAGTCCCACGTCGAGACGTTGCGCGACCAGCGCAGGGCCGCGCTCAATGCGATGTTGTATCTGCATGAGTTTGAGCCGCGGCTGGTGGGGTCGGTGTTGAGCGGCACCGCCACCGAGCATTCCGATGTGCAGTTGCATCTGTTCGCCGACCGGGCCGAGGAAGTCACCATCAAGCTGATGGATGAGGGGATTCCGCACGAGGTAACGGAGAAAAAGGTCCGCATGAATGCCGACCGGGTGCTGGCCTATCCCGGGGTGCGGTTTGATCTCGACGATCAATCCATCGAGGCGACCGTGTTTCCACATGATGGGATCCGGCAGGCGCCGGTGAGCCCGGTGGACGGGCGGCCCATGAAGCGGGCCAACAAGTTGGAAGTGGAAGCGCTGTTGGACAGTTGAATGGCGGCGCTCAGCCCTTTGAACGGGCTGCACGAGCTGAAGGGGCCGCGCCGTACGGGCGCAGCCCCTGACTCAGGTTAGTTGTGACTGCGGAGGTCCGCAGGGGTCTTCTCAGTGCGCTTGTCGATCGACATGTAGTCCCGCTTGACCGCGCCAGTGTAAAGCTGCCGCGGGCGGCCAATGCGCATCGCCGGATCGGAGATCATCTCCTGCCAGTGCGCCACCCAGCCCACGGTGCGCGCGATCGCAAACATCACGGTGAACATCGAGCGCGGAATACCGATCGCGCTGTAGATCATGCCGGAGTAGAAATCGACGTTCGGGTACAGCTTGCGCGAGACGAAATATTCGTCCTTGAGCGCAATCTCTTCCAGGCGCAGCGCCAGCTCGAAAAGTGGGTTGTCAGTTCGTCCCAACTTGGCGAGCACTTTGTGGCACATCTCGCGGATGATCTTGGCGCGCGGGTCGAAGTTCTTGTACACGCGGTGGCCGAAGCCCATGAGGCGGAAATGGCTGGACTTGTCCTTCGCCATCGCCAGGTACTTCGGGATGTTGTCCACGGTGCCGATCTGCTCGAGCATCGCGAGGACGGCTTCGTTCGCACCGCCGTGCGCAGGGCCCCACAAGGCTGAGACACCCGCGGAGATGGCTGCATACGGGTTGGCACCCGTGCTGCCTGCGAGGCGAACTGTTGATGTGCTCGCGTTCTGCTCGTGATCTGCGTGGAGGATGAACAACAGGTCGAGCGCTTCGGCGGCGACCGGATCAACCACATACGGCTCGCACGGGACCGCAAACAACATGTGCAGCAGGTTGCTGCAGTAATCGAGGTTGTTTTGCGGATAGACAAACGGCTGGCCGAGCGAGTGCTTGTGTGCGGCAGCAGCAATCGTAGGGATTTTGGCGATGATGCGATGGGCAAAGATCTCGCGATGGCGCGGGTTATAGATGTCCATCGTGTCGTGATAGAACGCCGACATCGAGGCAATCACGGCGGACACCATCGCCATCGGATGTGCGTTGTGATGAAAACCGTTGAAGAAGCGCAGCAATGATTCGTTGATCATTGTGTGGAGGCGGATGTTGCCGTTGAACTCGTTCAGCTGCTTCGCGCTGGGCAGCTCGCCCAGCAGCAGCAGGTAGGCCACTTCCATGAACGAGCTCTTTTCCGCGAGCTGCTCGACGGGATAGCCGCGGTACAGCAGCACACCGGCGTCGCCGTCGATGTAGGTGATCTTGCTGTCGGTGGCTGCCGTCATCCCGAAGCCGGGATCGTAGGTGAAAACGCCGAGGTCCTTGTTGATCGTTGAGACGTCAACGACCGACGGCCCAATGGTTCCGTTGCGGACGTTCAGCTGCGCTTTGCGCTCCGTGGCTCGATCGACGAGCTCGAACTTTTTCTCGGTCATGCGGTTCTTTTTTCCTGGTGGGACCGCGGGCATTCGACACGGCGTCGGGCGCGGCACAACGTTTGAGAAATACAGCGTCCAGCCACTGAAATCAAGTTACCGGACGGTAGAGAGCAAGGGGATTTTAGGCCCGCGCAGGCAAATATGCAGCGGTGTTCGTCCGGGAAGAATCAGTCGATCACTTTCAGAAAATCGCCGGGGCGCGGTTCGCCTTTTGGATACAGTCCGTTCAGTAACTCGAGGCGTTCCTGCTGAAACTTTTCATCGGGCACGTTCTTGACGTAATCCCCTAGTTTAATCGGGCCTTCGACCCGAACGATCTTCAACCGATACGGCTGAGCCAACGGATACTCGGCAGGCTTCAGGTGCCGCATCGTCTCTACGCAGCTCATGAAGATGCCGTCATCTACAGGCGCGCCGTTCGCACTCGAGCGGCTCGCGCCACCGATGAGAAACACGCTTTTGTCGCGATAAAGCGCCGCCCACCGAACGGGACCTTCACCACTGTCGAGCGGTGAGCCGGCTCGCGTAATCAATGTGTAACCTTCCATGCCGTCCACGGAAATATCAGCGCCGCGTGAGAATCCGCCGCCTTTCAACTTCGAAAGCAGAAATTCGCGCGGTGATTGTTTCTCCGGGCGTTTTTCCGTGGTGATCTGCAGCAGCGCATCCTTCTGCTTTGTATAGACCAGCAAGCGGTCGCGCAGATTGTTCACGGTCCAACCGCGCGGGAATGCAACTGTCAGGGCCATGCCTTCATGATAGAAGCGGTTGTCGCGGACGATGCCCTGCTCTCGGCTTGAACCGTATGGCAAACCCTCGATGGCGTGCATATATGCATCACGATTATCGAGCCAGCCGTTGGGTGGCTGGGATATGTGCGCGGCACCTTGCGTTGCTTGAATGACGCGGGCGTCGGGGGCGGGGTGGTCCGAAAAAACGCCGTGATAGATGTTGGGTTGGCGGGATTCTGCTTTCGCCTGCTGAAGCTCGAAGGACTCCTGGCTGCGCAAGGCTTTGAAGGTGGACGCCATGGCTTCGGGGCGATAGCCGGCTTTGGCGGCGTAGGTCAGTCCCAGGCGGTCGGCTTCCATTTCGTTTTCGCGGCCGTATCCCTGGAACCAGGCGGTTGCGCCGATGTTCGCCATTTGGGCGATGGCTTCAGAGCCGCTGGCGATTGCAGCGGCCACGGCTCCCACTGACATCAACACGCTGCGCGTCTCGGTGCGTGCCGGATGCCGAGCGACATCGTGGCCTATCTCGTGACCGAGCACGGCAGCGAGCTCGGCTTCGGAATTCAGGTAGTTCAGCAGGCCGCGGTGGATGTAGACGTAGCCGCCCCCGGGAGTGAAGGCGTTCACTTCATCGTCGTCCAGGACGAAGAACTTGAAGTTCCAGTTGGCGATGGGGGTCTGGGCGGCGACTCGTGCGCCGACGCGCTGCACGTAGTCCTGCACGGACTGGTCTTCGTAGAGTCCGTAGAACTGGATGATTTCCTGGTGGACTCGCCTGGCTTGGTCCTGCTCGCCCTTCACGGTGGTGAGGACGACGTTGTGGCCACCCGTTGCGGGATTAGTGGCGCAAGAGACAGTCGAGAGAGCCGCTATCGCGGCCAGAGCAAAGAGGGTGCTAGCGCGGCGGCTGAGAAGGCTGACGCTGCTAGTGCTGCGGACCCCACCGGGCTCGGAGGCCGAGGCGTAGTTGCGGACCACGGTGAATTCCATGGCCCGCAACTCTAGATCAGCTTACGAAATTGCCGGCGGCAATTTCGGACGATGAGCTACTTCGTCGCGGCGCCCGCGGCGGCGTACTTCTTGCGGAACTTGTCGACGCGGCCGGCCGTATCGACGATCTTCTGCTTACCGGTATAGAACGGGTGGCAGTTCGAGCACACCTCGACCTGCAGATCGTGTCCGAGGGTCGAGCTGGTCTTGAACGTGTTGCCGCACGTGCAGCTAACCGTAATCTCTTTGTATTCGGGATGGCCTTGGGCTTTCATGGGGGTCTCACCAGCTCTGAATGGATGCCGACCGGATATGTGGCGGCGCCCTGATCGAAAATAAAGGGCGCGGGAGTTTAGCGGCATGTCACCCGGTCCTCAAGCCTCAAACGCAGGAGTTTCACGGGAAGCTCGAACGGGTGCGCAACAGCAATCGGGAACGAGTCGGAGCAAGCGTTTCCTTATCCACAGAACCTGTGGATAACTCTGTGGACTTCTCTACCCACCCACATCAAAAAACGCTTCCATATTGCATATTTATTACCCTGGTGAAAAAATGACCAGGGTATTTCACTCTTACATATCAAGCACTTAGAGGCACATTATTGAGCAACATCACCTGTTCTGCTCGTAATGTACTCATTTGCCGACGCAGGCCCTTCGACCTGTGAATAAAGCCCGCGGCCTTGCCGGAAATCATCTCAAATCGCGGTTGACAATCCAAAAGCCCCGGTCGTTTGTGGGGTTTCCTCCAGGAAGCTCAGCAGCAGATTGTTGAGAAAACGCAGGCCGACGATAGTCGTACGGAGACGGGGGCCCTGGACTTCCAGAAGCTTCCGGGTTAGGAGCTGTTCGACTTCGGGCACCACAGTTTCCCATGGCAGGCCAGTGCGCTCCTCGAAAGTCGGGATTTCGAATCCGTCGATCAGGCGCAGGGCGTTGAGCATGAATTCGAATGGTCGTTGGGCTTCAGGAACGGGGGTCCGGGTGGCGGTCGGCGCGGCTACGTAGCGGCGGGGGTCGCGGGACTGGGTGGTGCGGATGATGGCGCCGCGATCGCCGTGGGCAAATGCGTCGAGGTCATCGCCGGCGCGGGTGATCTTGCCGTGCGCGCCGGCACCAACGCCGAGGTAGTCCCCAAACGCCCAGTAATTGAGGTTGTGGCGGCACTGCCGGCCCGGCTGTGCGTACGCCGAAACTTCGTACTGGCCAAAGCCTGCCTCGGCCAGGCGGGCGCCACACACCGCGAGGATCTCAGCGGCCGTATCGTCGGTCGGCAGATCCGCTGGCGGTTGAGCCGCGAACACCGTCCCTGGTTCCAGGGTCAGCTGATAGTGCGACAGATGTGTTGGTTTCAGCGCAAGGGCAGATTCAACATCCGCCATGGCGGCGGCAACATCCTGGCCCGGCAGTGCATACATCAGGTCCAGGTTGAAGTTGGTCAGCCCTGCTGCGTGCAACTCTTCGGCAGCACGCCTCGTTTCATCCGGGGAGTGAATCCGCCCCAACACCTGCAGCGTCCTGGTGTCGAAGCTTTGCGCGCCCAGGGACACGCGATTGACGCCTGCTGCTCGATACTCGGCGAAGCGACCTCGCTCGATGGTGCCGGGATTAGCTTCCATCGTCACTTCAACATCGCTGGCGAAAGTCAGGTGCCTGCGGGCAGCCGCGAGGACACGATCAATTGCCGACGGGGGAAACAGGCTGGGCGTGCCGCCGCCCATAAAGACGCTGATGACCTCACGGCCCGCTACCTCGGGCGCCTGGGTCTCGAGGTCGCGCTCGAGAGCCTCTAGGTAAGCCGCTTCCTGAAGCTGCCCGTTGAGGGTGTACGAGTTGAAGTCACAATAAGGGCACTTTCGTACGCACCACGGGAAGTGGAGGTAGAGGGACAACGGTGGGGGGACTAGCCGGGACATATTTTCGGGAGTTGGGCCAATAAAGCACGCAGGGCCTGCCCCCGGTGACTCAGCGAGTTCTTCTCTCCCGGATCGAGCTCTGCGGCTGTGCGGTCGAAACCGCTGGGAATGAATATGGGGTCATAACCGAAGCCTTCCAAGCCCCTCGGCTGGCTGGTCAGCCAGCCCTCCCACGTACCCTTGGCCAGTATGGGATCGGGGTCGTCAGCGGTGCTGACGAAGGCGATGACGCATTGATAGCGAGCTGTGCGCTTTAGCGCCGGAACGCCTTGCATCTCGCCGAGCATTTTGAGGAGGTTGTCCTGATCGCTGGCACCCTCACCTGCGTAGCGTGCCGAGTAAATGCCCGGGCGGCCATTTAAAGCGTCAACCTCAATGCCGGAGTCGTCAGCCAAAGCAGGCAGATTTGATTCTGCTGCCGCGTGACGGGCTTTCAGTAGAGCGTTGGCCGCGAACGTATCCCCTGTCTCAGGCGGCGTGTCGATCCCCAGAGCGCCTTGTGGGACGACCTCGTAACCCAGCGGCGCGAGCAACGCAGAAAGCTCTCGAAGTTTGCCTTTGTTGCTGCTGGCGAGAACGACTCTCACAGCATCTGGAGAGCTTGGGTCTGCAGAGCGTGAAGTTGCGCTATCCCCGCCGCGGCGAGATTCAACAGGGCGTCGAGCTCGTGTCTGCGGAAGGCGTGGCCCTCTGCCGTACCCTGCACTTCCACGAAACCACCGCCGTTGTTCATCACGACGTTCATGTCAGTTTCGGCGTTCGAGTCTTCCGCGTAGTCGAGATCCAACACGGGGGTACCGTTATAGATACCCACCGATATCGCCGCGATCTGGCCGTGCAAAGGGCTGGCTGCAATGGCCTTGCGAGCCACCAGCTTGTCACAGGCCTCCGCCAGGGCGACGAACCCACCTGTGATGGATGCAGTGCGTGTGCCGCCGTCGGCCTGAAGTACGTCGCAATCGACGGTAATCGTGCGTTCGCCTAGCGCCTTCAGATCCGTCACTGCTCGCAGTGAGCGGCCAATCAGACGTTGAATCTCCTGAGTGCGGCCGCTCTGTTTGCCCTTGGCCGCCTCACGAGGCGAGCGGGTGTGCGTCGCGCGCGGCAGCATGCCGTACTCGGCAGTCACCCACCCTTGACCTTTGCCCCGCAGGAATGACGGAACAGTCTCCTCAACACTCGCAGTGCAAAGGACGTGCGTATCTCCAAATTTGACGAGCACCGAGCCTTCAGCGTGCTTGGTAAATTGCCGCGTGAATGAAACGGGCCGCAGCTCGTCGGCCGCTCGATTGCTGGGTCTGGTCATTACTCACTTATCCAACGCAGTGCCGCGGCTGACGTGTTGTCGCTCGCCGCACCTGTTCGTATCACCGCACGCTCAGCAAGATTGGTGAGCGTTTGCCGCAGGTTAACACCCGGCGCCGTCATCTCGCTTGCCAGCTCGTTATCACGCACTCCGGCCCACATTCCATCGGTGCAGACGAGCAGGACGTCGTTTGGTTCAAACGGAC